>SXGR01021274.1_pt1 | contig 15094 bp, 13 predicted proteins | sample 3174711 | NCBI WGS metagenome assembly SXGR01 (sample SAMN11356860, study PRJNA531348) | freshwater metagenome | isolation source: freshwater sample F1-60 | place: China: Fuxian Lake, Yuxi | collected 2017-12-25
GGCTCGGTTGAGCGGCAGTCTGGCGGAGTGTGACGAGGCGCTTGATGAACTGCTGGCCACCGCCATGGCGCGCCAGCGCCAGGATCGCTTCGACGATGCCGGAGCGCTGGCCGAGGCGATTCGCCGCTATCTGGCGCAACTAAAGGAGCGTGTGATTGGCAGCGCGAGGCGCAAGGCGGGGGTGGTGCCCAAGCCGAAGACGGCTGCGTCGCCGGTCCCGTCCGCTGGCCGGCACGACCGCAAGGGGCGCCTCGGCTGGGTGATGACGGCCCTGATTGTCATCGTCATCGTTGGCGGCGCCCTGGCGGCGACGGGTGTACTTGATTTCCAGGGGCTGCTGGCCAAAGCCCGCCAACTGGTCGCCCGCGATCCCGAGCCAGAACCGACCGGCCCCAAGCGCGGCGAGCCCGCCGGAGATTCAGTAGTGGAATCAGCCAGCGTGGAGTCGACGCCGCCGGGCGCGCGCATCCTGCTTGACGGTGTGTCGGTCGGGACAACGCCCACCACCATCCTGCTTTCCTGGCGGGCCAACTCCAAGGCAGCCGAAGTCCGGCTTGAACTCGATGGCTACCAGCCGTTCACCACGCTGGTCTCGCCCGATCCGGAACTGAAGCGCGGCCGTCCGGTGCGGATCACCGCCGAACTTGCCCCCAGTTCGCCGTAGCGTCGCTCCCCGGCGAGGGTCCTTCGGCTTTACTTTCGAACCGCCTTGCTCATCTGGAAGATGGGCAAGAGCATGGAGGAAGCGATGCCGCCAACCAGCACGCCCATGATGATGATCATGGCTGGCTCGACCATCGCCGTGCAGGCCTTCACCGAGGCATCCAGTTCCTCTTCAGCGAATGCTGCCGTCTGCTCCAGCACCTCCGGCAGGCGGCCACTCTTCTCCCCGGCGTTGACAATTGCCCCGACATGCTTGGAGACATACTTGCACTCCAGAAAGGCCGGAGCCATCTCCTGCCCGTGCTGCACGCGCTCCTCGAGATTGTCCCACAGGCGGTTGAACAGGGCGTTCTTGTTGATGGTGCGGCAGATCTGGGTGACATCGAGCAGCGCGACGCCGGCGCCCAGCAGAGTGGCCATAGTGCTGGTGGCCCGCGATACATACAGGTGGCGGTACATCCGACCCAGCACCGGGGTCTCCAGTTTGGCCTTGTCGAGAAACGCTCGTCCCGGTCCGCTGCGGGTGAACAGGAAGAGGCCGATCACGGCGACGAACGCTAGGGGGATGTACCAGTGCCACTGGGTCAGCAGGATGTCGCTAATCCCCATGAAGAACTTGGTGATCCACGGCAGGTGCTCGCCCTGAGCCATGAACAGCGGGCGGAACTTGGGCAGCACGAACACCATGATGATGCCGACCACGGTTACGGCCACGCCGGCCATGATGCCCGGGTAGATCATCGCCCCGCGCACCTGCTTGGCGGTGCGGCGCTGCTTGAGCAGTTCCTTGGCGACCCGCCCCATCATTTCTGGTAGCAGGCCGCTGGCCTCGGCCGCCCGCACCAGGCTGACCAAGAACGGCGGAAAGATCTTGGGCCACTTGGCCAGGGCCAGCGAGAAGTCCTCGCCGCCGCAGACATCATCGCGGATTTTGGAGACGATCGTGGCCACCGCCTTGCGCGGTGCCTGTGTGGCAAAGGTTTCCAACGCGTCGGCCAGCGGCACGCCGGTGCGCAGCATCACCGACAGTTGCTGGCAGAAGGCGATGACATCATCCTTGCCGAAGCGGCTGGAGAGCATGCCAACCCGCAGCGTCTTGGCGCGGCCGACTCGGGCGTCCACCTCCGCCAACTCGATAGCTACCACCGTCAAGCCCATGGCCTTGACCTGCTTCACCGCCGCGGCGTAGGTGGCGGTCTCGACGATGCCGTTGGCTGGCTTGCCCTCGCTGGTCCGGGCGCGATAGGCAAACTTGCGGCTGGCGGCGGAGGTACCGCCGTCGGCCGGGGCGATGCCAATAGATGTCTGATCAGCGCTTGCAGGCGCCATGGACTTCCTCGATGGTGGTCTGGCCAGCAATCACTTTGCACATTCCATCATCCCACAGCGACTCGAAGCCGCTCTCTTCGAGCAGGCGGCGGAATGCTCCCGGTTCAACCCGGGCGGTGATGGCGTCGAGCTGGGCCTCGTTGGGAACGAAGAGTTCGTATAGACCCAGGCGCCCGGCCAATCCAGATTGGTGGCAGCGCGGGCAGCCGACGCCGCGCCAGAGGCGCCCGGCCAGTTCGCCGTACTTGCCCATGGCGGCGCGCACGTGGGCATCTGGCTGGTACTCCTCCTTGCACTTCGAGCAGACCCGGCGCACCAGTCGCTGAGCCAGCACCCCGCGCAGCGCCGCCGCCACCAGAAATGGCTCCACGCCCAGATTCACCAGCCGAGTGGTGGCGCTGGGGGCGTCGTTGGTGTGCAGGGTGGAGAGGACCAAGTGACCGGTGAGCGCTGCCTGCACAGCGACCTGCGCCGTCTCGGTGTCGCGAATCTCGCCGACCATGAGAATGTCCGGGTCCTGCCGCAGCAAAGCGCGCAGCGCTCCGGCGAAGGTCATGCCGGCCTTCACATTGGTCTGCACCTGATGGACCCCAGAGAGGTTGCACTCCACCGGATCTTCGACAGTCGAGACATTCATCGAGTTGGTATCGAAGCCAGACAGCACCGAGTAGAGAGTGGTGGACTTGCCTGATCCGGTCGGGCCCGTCACCAGAATGACTCCGTGCGGCTCATCGATCACCTTGTGGAATCGAACCAGCATCTCCTCGCGGAAGCCCAGCTTTTCCAGGCCCAGCCGCGCTGTGCTGCGGTCGATGACCCGCATGACGATCTTCTCGCCGAACTTGCCGGGCAGGGTCGAAACGCGCAGGTCGATGGCCTTGCCGTCTATGCGCACACTGATCTCGCCGTCTTGCGGCACCCGCCGCTCGGAAATGTCCAGACGGGCCATGATCTTCACGCGGCTGGAGATGGCGGCGTGCATGCGGTAAGGGGGGACGAGCTTGCAGAACAGCGTGCCATCGATGCGGTAGCGGACCCGCAGAGCGCCCTCGTCGGGCTCGATGTGTATATCGCTAGCCCCTTCGCGCACCGCGCTGGCGATCATGAAGTTGACCAGCCGCACCACCGGTCCGCTGGTGGCGGCGTCACCGGCGATCTCCGTGGCCTCATGCGAGGCAACCTGAATCGATGACTCGTCGAAGTCCTCGACCATCGTTTCGATGAGTTCGGCCTGCTTGCCCTCATCCTTGGCGTCCGCTGGCTCGTCCTCGCCGGTGGCGTCCAGCACCGCCTCAATGGCCGACCGGGTGGCCACACAGGCCCGAACTCGCAATCCAGTCTCGCGGGCCAGCGCGTCCAAGGTGTAGAAGTCGTCTGGGTCGCTGGTGCAAACTCGAAGTTCGCCATCGCGCAGGGAGAGTGGCAAGATGCGCAGGTCAGTGCGGTACGACTCGGGGACCGCGGCTCGCGCCCCCGGCTCGGCTTGCAAACTAGGATCGTCGATGAATTCCAGCCCGCGGGAAACTGCCAAGGCGCGCAGCAGACGCGCCTCAGCCACCCAGCCGTTGCGCAGAATCACCTCGCTCAGCGTCAGCCTCTCGGCACCCTCGGCCTGTTCAATGAGGGCCTGCCGAAGTTGACCTGGGCTCAGGTCTTGCTCGGCAACCAACACCTGCCCCAGCGTCAGGTGGGGGCCGGCGGCGGTAGATGAGCCGGTCAGTGGCAGCGCTTGGCGATCCATGTGGTCTCACCGATATCGGCCATCCACGCTCCATTGTCAACGCTCGAAGGCGATTTCAAACCTTTCCTTGCCAGACTGCAGCACCGCCCGGCGGAATCCGACTTCAGTGAGCTCGAACGACTGCCCGCTGGCAGTGTCGATAACCCGTCCGCCAACGGCGATCGTGCGACCATTGATGACAGCGTAGCCGTCATCCATGGTGGCCTGCAGCTTGAGCGAGTCCGGGCCGGATTTCACCGATCCCGTAGCCACTGCTGGCGCAGGCTCGGCTGGTACGGCTTCAAAGGCGGTGAACGGGTCGCGGGCGGGCCAGGCACGTAGTTGAAAGGTGGACGCCGTCGCCGTCGGGGCAACCGCACGCGCCGTGGCGGCGGCTGGCTCAGGCGCGGGCTTGGGTGCGGCGGTCGCCTTGGTTGCACCGCCGGTGAATTTCACCCCCAGGATGATCGCAGCCACCAAGCCACCAGAGGCTAGGACGGAGAACTGCTTCGGCGCTACGCCGAGCGAATCGCACATCGAAAACCACTTGGACATCAGGGCGTTCATGGGGCCTCCGAGGGCATGAAGTACTCATTCACCACGATGGTGGCGTTCAGTCCGTTGGACTGCGTACCGCGGGTCATGGAGACAGACTTGATGCGATTGAGATTGCGGTCGAGGTCAATGGCGTGAAGGACTTCGAAGGCCGACTCGAATGAGCCCAGCGATTCAATCTTGATCTCGCGCTGCAGAAGCGTTGTGCCTTCGGGCGCCGCCGGGCACGACTCGGTGTTCCCCACCCGCAAGGTCTGATCGAGTAGGGTGTGGCCATTGATCGGCCGGGTGACTGAATCCACCAGCCGACTGCCATCCTGACCACTGGGAACTCCGCGACACTCGGTATGCACGCAGGCGCGCATGGAGTTGACTTCGCGGGAGAGTCGATCCAACTCGGCGCGTTGCTGGATGTACTCGTCGGTGGCCTTGGTCAGTCGGGCCGCCTCCTGGCGGGCCTCGGCGGCGCGCGAGTAGGTGGGCAGCACGTAGAGGCCCAGCACCACGGCGCCGACCGCGGTCGGAACTCCAGCAATCGTCAGGGAATCACGCAGGAAACGGTTCATCGGTTGCTCCGGGCTACCTGCGCGGGTCCACGGCGCAGGGCAGCGTATGGGTCGGCGGTGAAGGTCAGGATGAAGTGATGCCCGTTGTCGCCGCTGATCACCCGCTGCTCGGTGATCTCCACATCAGTGAAGGGCGCCGTTGCGGCCAGAGCATCGGCAAACGACTGCACGGTCCTGTCATCCGGTGCCAGTCCCTTCAGGGTGCACTCAACAGCGGCTGGATGCGCCGCCGCCACCGGGGCTGGCTTGGCCTTGGAGCGGGACTTGGTGGTCTTGGCGGGGACCTTTTGTTCGGCAGCTTGCAGCTGCAGCGATTCCAAGATCATGTTCTGCGGAGTGAGGTGCGAGATGGTGGCCACCACATCGCTGGGTTCGACTGACAACGCCACGGCCTGATGAATCGCCACCGTGGCGGCCAGGAGGTCGCGCTCGCTGATCAGTTCATCGCGCAGATCATCGATCTGCTGGGCACTCTCGCGCAGCGCCTGAGCCACGTCGCGCTCCGCGGTGGCCTTCCGGGCCGAGACGAAGGAATGGGCGGTCAGGCCGAAGGTGAGCGAGCCGATTAGTCCGACCGACAGCCACAGCGCCCGCCGCCGCTGGGGCAGTGCCGATACCTGACGCGCTTCGGATGGCAGCAGGTTGACTAGAAACTCGCTCACGCAGCCTCCTTGTTCTTCGGTGAGGCCTTGCGCGGGTAATCGGCTAGGGCCAGACCCGCCGCAGCGCTCCATGAATCGACCGCTTCGCCCGACGCGGCGACTCCGTTCCAGTCGATCCCGGCATCTAGGCCGTACGAAGTGGCCGTGGCGCCGCAGACATTGGTCAGTGATTCGGTGAGTCCCGCGCCGATGGCGGCCGGGCCGCAGACATAGATAGCCGTCGGCCACGCGCCCGGTTGGCGCCTCTCCACGCGGCGGAAGCTGTGTAGGACTTCCTCGGCCAGCGTGTTCCAGCGCCAGAGGTACTGGCCCGTGTTGGCATCGGACAAGGCGATCGGGCCATCGATCGGTGAGCCGCCAGACATCGCTTCAGCGCCCGCGGACCAGGCGAATGAACGGTGGAAGTGCAGGCCCGCTTCGGAGAGCACGGCCAACATGGCCCGGTGGTCTTCCATGTGCAGCACTGCGAACCGCGCCCCGCCATCGAGGCTGCGGGCGCGGCGCCAAACGGCGCGCAGCGAGGCCAATCCGGCGCTCTCCAGCCGAACTGGCTGAAGGCCGGCCGACGCCGCTAGGTGAACCGCGCGCATTGCGGACTCCTTGCGAATCGCGATGACCAGGTACTCACCAGTTCCGCCCGAGGTCGTGGCGGTGGTGGGCAGGCAGCCGGTCTGGATCTCCTCGCGATCAAGGCGGAAGCGGTCGGCGCAATCCCAGGCGACCGCTTCGGAGAGGTCCGAACCGGTCGTGATCGGGAACTCAGCGCAGTCAGTCAGGAAGGCCGAGGACGGCAGGGAGAGAGAACAGGCCCGGCCGCGGAAACCACTCTCGCTGACTAGGGCCCGCAGAGTCGCCGCCACACCTTGCGAGGCCGGTTCGCCGAGTGCGCCGTCGCGGGCGAAGACCGGGCAAGGCAGGGTGGCCGATGCCAGGACGGCGGGTGCCGGCCCGTCGAATCCCAGCTGCAGGAGTCGGGCTTCCCGGCGTCCGATGTCCAGGGCAATTGTCGATCGATTCGTGAGGGCATTCAAGAACACGAGTGTTGCTCCGCGAGAGGTCAGATGAGTGTCGGGGCAGGAGATCCGGGAGTCGAAGGTGTCCCCACTTGCGCGAGACGCCGCGGATGGCCAGAGTGCCATCCGCGGCGTGCTTGTCTTCGCGTTACCGCACCGCGAGTGCGGGGTGGGGGTCAGGAACAATCAGCGTTACTGGGCAGTCGGCGAAACCTTGCCGCCGCTGAACTCCCACTGCCAGTCGGTGTTGTCGCCAGCGGGCTCGGCGACCAACTGGTTGGGAAGGTCGCTAGTCGCGCAGTATCCGGCATCGACCAGCGACTGCAGGTCGGCCGCGGCGATCGCGCCGTCGGTCGTCGGAATGGCGGCCGCGCCACCCGGCAGGAACTCATTGAAGCGGGTGATCATGGTGAGGATCTGGTGCCCACGGGCCTCAGACGCTTCCACCTTGGAGTCGTCGAGGGCCGAGACCACGGCCGGAACAACCAGGGCCGCTAGGACGCTCAAGATGAGGACCACGATGAGGATTTCGATCAGGGTGAAGCCACGCTTTGCGGCAGAGATCATGCGATTCATTTCAGTCAGTTCCTTTCCCAATGCCACAGGCCCCCGAAGGAGATGTGGCAGTTTTTGCGAAGTGGGCCGCCGATCGGCCCGAACAACCTGACTGTCTGATTCACCCCCAGGGGTGCAAGTCCCTTTCTTCAAATTTCTTGGGAGCCACGATCCGCTTGCTTCGGCCGCGACAGATAGGAAGGTATCTGGTGCCGCACGCCGCGGCAGATTCTCAGGGTGAGGAGTACGAGTGCCACAAGGCCCCGTCCAACACCCAAAGCTGCAACGAACCACTATCAGGAGCTGTCCCTCTGCGATGCCTCTGCGGGCGATGCCGCGCGGCATGTCTCTGCTGGAGTGCATCGTGGCGCTGGGCATCCTGGCCATCGCCGCCACAATGTTCAGCAGCTCCACGCTGGCTGGCATCGGTGCTCAAGAGGACTCCATGGCGCTGACCATGGCGGTTGCCACCGCCGAGGGAAAGATGTCGGAGTTCCTGGCCTGTGACTGGGACAGCTTGGCAGCGGGAACCGTCTCCGAGGAGGCCGGTGGACTGGTCAATCCAGACGGCGGCCTGCTGCCGACAATGCTCCAGCGCGGCAGCCGCGAGACGGTGATCTGGCCGGGCACGCTGACAGTTCCCGGCTACGACGGGCTGGCCGTTGAGGGCATGTACTGCACGGTCACCATCGCCGACACTTTCAACGAGCAGCCGCGCACGCTCTGCGTGCTGGAGCGGTTCCGTCCGCAGACGGTCACCGAGGGCGCCGCGGTCGGTGACGGTGATGACGATGACGATGACGATGACAACAACGGCAACGGCAACAACGGCAACGGCAATGGCTAACGCTAATCTTCACCGCCACAATCCCAAGGGGTTCACGCTGATCGAGGCGCTGATCGCCTCGCTCATCACCGCCATGATCGCGGCGATGGTGGCTGGACTGGTCAGTGCCTTCCACTCCAGCACCCGGCTTCAGGATGTCCGCGCCGCAGCTGTCCTGCGCACCGCCGCGATCCAGTCGCATCTGGCCAGCCAGTTGCTGCGAACCCGCATGCTGCTGCAGCAGGAGGAGACACGCGCCCTGCTCTGGCTTCCCTCGGAAACTCTTGAGGAGTCCTCTGGGCAGTCCGGGGAGGCGGCCTTCGACCGTATCGATCTGGCCGAAGGGGAATTGGTTTGGCTCGATCTGGTCGAGTCCGCCGACGGCACCTGGGACCTGATGGAGTCGGTGGTGATCGCCGAGAACCTCGCCGCTGAGGACCTCTATGCCTACTTCACCACTGATGCCGAGTACTGGGACACGCTGCGCGACTCCCTGGAGTCGGGGGGCAAACTGAAGACCTATCCGATCGTGGAAGCAATCTCGCCGGTGCAGAGCGTGGACGGGACCGTGGCAGATGCCCCGCGCCTGCTCTTCGGCTCTGATGAAGTCTGCTCAACCTGGAGTGTGGGGGTGGAGTACGCCATCGTGGAGGCTGACGCTGAGAACGACATCGAGCAAATGCGCATCGATGTCCGCATTGATGAGGCCATCCCATTCCCCGACAAGCACCCGATCTGCACGAACTAAGGACCACTATGAACCTCACTATCCATCGCCTGAATCGCCAGATGCGCCGTGGCCGCCGTCGTGGCGCCGCGCTGCTGATGGCTCTGTTCGCCCTGACCCTGACCGCTACTGCCTCGACGGCCTTCGTAAAGGCCCGCGATCAGTCAGTGGCTGTCGGCAGTGCCACTGTGGATGCGGCCCGGGCCCGCACCATTGCCGGGCAGGGAGTAGCCATCGCCAAGGAAATTCTGGCCGAGGTGTTCCGCACCACCGACGAGAATCAGGCCGCCGACTGGCGCGCCGAGCTGGCCGACGGAGTGCTGCTGGACAATTATCAGGTCGGTGATGCCGTCCTGAACATCACCATCGCCGACATCGCCACCGGACTGGCGCCTTCCAGCGCCACCACCGACTTCCGCGCCGGCGTCACGGTGACGCTGGGTGATTCCTCCTTCGCCATGGATGCCGAAATGAGCCTGGCCAGCTTCGTTGATGGCCAGTTCGCCATCTGGGCCGAGAAGGAGTTCACCATGACCGGGACGAACTTCGTCGGGCTGTGGGAGAACGCTCCGCAGTCGTCCCACCGCTACGCAGTGAACATCGGCACCGAGGCGCTGGAGAGCGTCGCCGGGACGGAGGGCGTGGTGGTTGAGCCGGAGATTTACCTCGAAGGCGACCCGGTGCTGGCCAGCGGACTGCATGCCAGCCTGCAGGCGGCTCTGGTTGCCGACCCGGCCGGATTCGGCCGCGGCTCGCGCACTGGGGCCACCATGGTTGATTGTGGTGCGGCAGTGTCCAGCTACTCGTTTAGCGAAGGCGCCAACCCGCTCGCCGAGGGGTCCTGGGTGGCGGTGGCCAGCGCCGACGAGGCCTGCAAGACCTTCATCCACCACCCGCTGGAGTCGTCCGTCGGCTTCGCCACCGGCGACGGACTGGCGGAGTTGGAACTGACCAACATGGAAGCTGGCGCCGATGTGGCCATGATCGACCCGCCGGGCGAGCCCAACTTCTCCAACGGTCAGACCTACAACGGCGACAAGGTCTACAGCGGGCAAACCAAGACGCTCAATCCGTTCCGGGTCAACTGCGTCTACAACGGCAACACTCCGGTGAGCGGCGGCGACCTGACCATCACGAACAACTCGGTGATCACCTTCAAGAGCGGGGTGTACCGCATCGAGGATCGATTTCTGGTGGAGAACAGCCGGGTGATTATCGACGGCAATGTCAAGTTCCTGGTGAAGGGCCGTCGCTCCGACTCGGAGGCTGGCGCCCGCTTCACCATGACCAACAGCTCAATCGAGTTGAAGGACAACTCCAAGATCACCTACTGGGTCTCCCGCGACCTGTCATTCGACGGTTCGTGGGTTGGCAAGTATGTGACCGACGGGGAGCAGAACAACTCGCCCTACCTCGGCGACGGCCACATGAAGAACTGGCTGGGCAACTGGGCGGCATCGGCCTGCCAGACCTTCCCGCCGGAGGAGCCGCAATACCTCGAGCCGTGGCGCTTCAACCTGTATCACCAGGTCGAGGGCGCCTCGGAGTCGCACACCTGGAGATTCAACAACTCCAGCGTTGTGGGCAGCATCCTCAACAACCCGGCCGCAGTGGAACTGACCGGCGACAGCCAGATCTATGGCCGGATTGCTGCTTACCGGGTGCGAATGAGCGACTCCGCTTCGTTCTTCTACGACCACGAGTTGGACGACGAGGCCGCCCTCACCGAAGGCGCCAAGCCGCCCCGCGGCGGCAGCTACAGCATCCCCACCCGCATCGAATTGTCGTTCTGAGGCGGAAAGTAAATCACTATGGAGTACCCAACAGTGCATCCCCGCGGCTTCACCCTCGTCGAAGTGTTCATTGTGACCTTGATCATCATGGGCATGGGGGCCCTATGCATCCCGTTCTTCCGCTCCGACGGCCACGCGGCGCTCTATGCCGCCGCCGAGCGCATTACGGCGGATGTTGGCTACGCCCAGGCCGCCTCGATGTCTGACCCGTCCAATCCGGCCAGTATCACCTTCGGCGCCGCTGGCTACACACTCAACGGGGTGGCCCAGCCGTTGTCCATCAACTTCAACGAGTCAGATTTCGATGAGGCATCGGGAGTGACCGTGGAACTGGTGAATGTCGATGGCTCGGTCATTGAGTTCAACCACTATGGCGCGGTCGAGGGCGACCCGACGGCGGATGCGCCGCGAATTCACCTGACCGCCCCAACCGGCGAAACCATGAGCATCTCGATTGCCCCTTCCACTGGGACGATGACTCGGAACTGGGGCGGGTAGGCGACAACGCCCTTTGGCGGGGCGAGGTTTTTTTCGCTCCCAGGCTTGGTTGGCCGATAGTCGAACGGTGTCCGCCATGGATGGCGGACTTCTCGGACCTAGCCGCCCCCTCAAGCGCGGCCGTCCAACACCCAGAGGGCGCAAGGAATGCGCAGGGCTCTACTTATCCCCGTCCTGCTTGTCGGACCGTTGCTGTTGATCGACGGTCGGCCGGCCTCCGCCAATCATCGGCCACCCCCGAGCAAGTCCGCCGCCGGTACTGCGGCGCCGGAAGACCCTCCAGCTGATGCGACTCCGCCCGCCGACCCGGCCGTTCCGGCCGCTCCGGCTGCACCGGTTCAGACACCCGAGGGCACCGTAGTCCCCGTAGTCCCCGTTGGCCCCGCGGGCGACGCTCCACCGCCAGCGATCGCCGTGTCAGAGCATGGCACCGTCAGCATTTCGGCGCAGAACATCGAGATTCCAGCCTTGCTGGAATTGCTGGCCATGCACAGCAAGCGCAACATCGTGGCCAGCGATGCCGTGAAGGGGACGGTCTCGGTCAACCTGTTCGATGTGCCCTTCGATCAGGCGCTCGACGCAATTCTGGATGTGAACGGGCTAGTGCGGCAGCAGACCGGCGACTTCGTGCAGGTGTACACCACCGAAGAGTGGAAAAAGGTTGAGAACACCAAGAGGCGGCGGGAATCAAAGGTGTTTGTGGTCAATCACTTGGCCTCCGACGATGTCCTGGAGTTCCTCAAGCCCCTAGTTGGTGAGGGGGGCAAGATCGCCGCTCGCGGCAACAGCGCGAGTGATTTCGAGCCCAAGCTGGGCTCTGGCGGCGGCGATGACTACGCCTACGCCACCACCCTAGTGGTAACCGATTATCCGGAGAATCTCGAGCGCATTGGCAAGGTCCTCGCCGAGCTGGATGCCACGCCACAGCAGGTCCGCATCGAGTGCACGGTGGTGCTGGCTGAGGTGGATGAGGAGAGCGCGATCTCGGTCGACTTCTCCTTCGTCAACAAGCTCGATTTCAGTAGTCTGACTAACCCGCTAGATCCGGTTGGTGAGTTGGCTGACGGCACTGTTTCCACTGACAACGCTGATGCGGTGCAGACCCACGGCGGTCTAGGGGCCGTCACCACCAAAGAACCCACACTGTCGGTGGGGGTGATCGCCAACAACATCTCCCTGTTCATCGAGATGCTCGATCAGGTGACCGATACCACCACGCTGGCCCGGCCCAATCTCACTCTACTCAACCGCCAGAAGGGGCAGGTGTTGGTCGGCGAGCGCGTTCCCTACCTGAACGCCACCCAGAACGACCAGACCGTGACTCAGACCGTGGAGTTTCTGGATGTCGGAGTGCGGCTGATCGTGCGGCCGTTCATCACTCCCGAGGGGATGATCCGCATGGATCTGTACCCCAGCGTCAGCTCGGCAAAGCTGGAGAACTTGAACTCCCTGGGCGGCACCGCGACTGTCCCGCGCGAAATCACCCGTGAACTGCAGACTAACGCCCGGGTGCCCAGCGGCCAGACGATCGTGATCGGTGGCCTGTTCACTGAGGAAACCACCGTGGTGTCGCGCAATGTGCCGCTGCTTTCAGACATCCCGATTCTCGGGGCGGCGTTTGGCGGCCAGGACGACAAGGTCATCCGCCGCGAAATCATTTTCCTGATCACCCCGACTCTGGTGGTCGATGATGTCGCCGCCAAGGAAGGGCAGGAAGCGTTGGAGATGGTGGAGGTTGTCCGCGTCGGCCAGCGCGCCGGATTGCTGCCGTTCAATCGCGAGCGCATGGCCGAGGACTTGCAGCGTCAGGCATTCGACTCATACGAGAAGGGTGATAAGAGGGGGGCGCTCCAGTCAATCTGGTGGGCGCGACACATCAAGCCGGTGACGCCAGCGATGATCCTCCTCGAGGAGCACATCGAGGCCGGTCCGGGGACACGATTCCGAAACTCACTGCAGTCGCTGCTTGACGCGACGCCGGGATTCAAGCCGCCGCCTGGCGATCCGGAGAAACAGCAGGGTGCGGAACCAGACACGGTCCAGCCGCCAATTCCGAACGCCGAGCCGGTGTCGGCACCAGCGCCGGAAGGGGCACCAGCGCCCGAGCCAGAGCCGACGCCTGCGGTTGACGGGGAATCTGCCACTGGAGGCGAGTCGTGAAGGTGCTCACGGCCGTCATCGCGCTGACGACATGTTCCGTGGTGGCTGTCTCGGCGCAGGGTTGCCGCGGTCCAACTGCCGCTGGCAAGAAAGCGCGGGCCGAGGCTCGCGAGCGGTACGACCGATTCAACTCGGAGGTCATCGTCGATCAGGCGAAGCAGTCACTGGCCAACGGTCGTCTCACCGAGGCGCTTGATCTGGCCGACAAACTCGTCTCTCGATTCCCCGATGAGCGCCAGTTCCGGCTCCTCCGCGGTCAGGTGTTGGCCGAGATGCAGCGCTACACCCCAGCCATGACCGACTTCGTGGCCTGTCAGTGTGATGTGGAGACCGGGCAAGGGGTCGTGGCCGCAGCAGGCACGCCGGGCGAGCAACCCGAGCCGCGCGAGTTCGAGGACGAAGCCGAAAAGCTGGGGGAGATACTCGCCGCGGCACCCTGCTGGTACCACGCCGGGCTGGTGGCCGAGCGAGTGGGCGATACCGCTCGGGCCGAAAACAGTTTTCGAATGGCGAGCGTTGCCGATCCGACCCAACTCGAATACCGGATGGCGCATCTGGAGTGCCTGCTCGCCATGGGCCGCACTGCCGATGCCGAGGAGGAACTTGCCGCGGTTCAGTTGGAGTTCCCGTATGAGACTGCCCCGCGCCACTTGCAGGCTCAAGTGACTTCGCTCAATGGCGATCATGACGCGGCGGCGCGTGCTCTCAGGAACACGGCGCTCCTGGCCGCAGATGACGCAGCGGTGCAAGAGGAACTGCTGCACGCCGAGTTCCGGGCCGCCAACTGGGGTCGTTGTCTGGCGCTGCTGGCGTCGGGCCAGATCCCGCAGTCCTCCGAACGAGCCGACCTCGTCCGTCTCCGCGCCCGCTGCCTGCTGATGACTTCGCGGGCCATCGCCGCGCGCGACCTGCTGCTGGCCACCCGCCGTCTCCCGGCGATGGATTGCGCCGAATACTGGGAACTCATCGGCTTCACCGCCTGGATCATCGGTGATCGAACTCGATTGGCGGAGGCGGCTGCAACGCTGCGGTCGATGGATGCCACGGATTCCCTCGGCCATGTCTTTGAAGCGGCGCTGGCCCGGCAGGATGGACGCGAAGAGGACGCGCTACTGGCGGCCGAACGGGCGCTGGAAATCGAGCCTGATGATGCCCTCGCCCGGGCGCTGGCGCGCCGTGGAGAAACCGAAGCAGTCCGATAGTTTCGCCCGAGTTGATTTCATCTCACCCGGCGCATCTCAGGGGGGAACCGCTTGATTGCCAGGAGCGATGGGCTACCTTCCCAACAGGGGGGTTGGTGTTCGGAATCCAGGAGAGAGATCCCATGAGAGTCTTCATTGCGGGCGTGGCCTCTGGCGTTGTCTCGTCGATGGTCGCCGCTCAGGGCGTGGTAATCGACGGCTTCCTTGATTCCACCGGCGCGGGCCTCTACGGAGCCGAGTTGTCCTGTCAGGACTCGGCGACCGGCTTCGGGGACAACTCGCTGGGCATGGTCGACTACGCCAACGGTTCCGAAATCGACACTGCCTACGCCTGCCATAACGGGACGACGCTCTTCCTGTTCTTTGGCGGCAATCTGGAGAGCAACTTCAACAAAATCGAGGTCTTCGTTGACTGCATCGCGGGCGAGGGCCAGAACCGGCTCCTAGGCAACAACCCGGATGTCGACTTCAACGGACTGAATCGGATGGGGGATGACGGCACCGGGGCCGGTAACGGTCTGAAGTTCGACGCCGACTTCTCGCCAGACTTCTATCTCACAGCCACCTGCGGCGGAACCCCGCTGTCGACCCACTGCAACATGGCCCACCTGCGCACTACTGGCGGAGGTGCTGGTGAGTACCTCGGCTCCGGCGGGGCTGGGGCGGCCGGGGCCTTAACTGCTGGCAACGGCGTTATGCTCGGCCTGGACAACAGCAACATTCTGGGAGTTGTCGGTGGCAACGGCGGCCCAAGCGTGGGTTGCGGCGTGGCTACCGGCATCGAGTTGGCACTGCCGTTCTCAGTGATGGGCTACACCGCAGGCA
>SXGR01297952.1_pt1 | contig 15091 bp, 16 predicted proteins | sample 3174711 | NCBI WGS metagenome assembly SXGR01 (sample SAMN11356860, study PRJNA531348) | freshwater metagenome | isolation source: freshwater sample F1-60 | place: China: Fuxian Lake, Yuxi | collected 2017-12-25
ATGTCGACGGCGAGCTGGGTCCATTTCTCGGGAACATCGATGTTGTCCAGCTTAAAGACCGTGGAGCCATCGGGGTTCTTGATCTCCGAGGAACGCTTGGCGAACGGCATGTCCTGGTAGGGACTCTGCCCCCGTTGCGTAAAGCGACGCTCGATCCTCACAATGTCTCCTCCTGCTGGTTATGGGACCCGACTCGGGCTCATCCGGCCCTGGGTGCCAAAAAGAAAAGCGAACACCGGGAGTCCGCAGTGTTCGCTTCCGTTCAGGAAACCCCTGTCCTGGCTTGTTCGTCCGGCTGACCCTGGAGGTTGAGAGGTTCAGATCGCGTCATCTGAGGCCCCCGTTCGACATATGCACCACCTCTGGAAAACCGGACGAACCGCAATATATGGCGAAGCCCATCGTTTGTCAATACCAAATGTTGTGGGGTCCTGTTGATTGGGAGGGAAAGGCTGTGGATAGAAAAATCGCCGCAGCCCATGCGGCTGAGACCCAACTTGACCGTCAGATATCAACAGGTAATCGGGCTGTGGAATGCCCTCGGAAAGGACCTATTTTGCCTGTCGGAGGCCGAGCGACCCGACTTTTTTCGTCACTTGCTCGACGCCTTGCAAAGGCAAGAAGACTCCTCCGGCTCCGAGCACCAGAACCCGCTCCTCCAGGAGGCTGGTTTCAAAGAGGCTGAAGAGTCCGTAGCTGCGGCGCATCGTGTTCGGACGAATGACGGCCTCGATCACCTGCCGGCCCTGCCCCGTCAGCAGCGCGCCCACCAGATCCGATTGCCCTTGCGGCCGCTGATCGAGCGCCAGGACCAGTTGCCGCTCCAGAAAGACGACATAGTCCTGCATCGTCGGGTTGGTCAGCACAAGCCAGACGCTGATCCCCAACAGCGCCACGATGAGGCCCAAACTCCGGTTGCTCATGTCCGTTCGACCCTGCCCATGCCGTCGGGCGCCGGCGCAACCGGTGCGGCGCCGGCCGGTTTGACAATCGCCCCCTGCTCGCCTATCTTCCGTCCGACTCGCCGTTCGTTGCGCGACATCGCATCACACCAGCCTCGGAGGTCGTCATGTACGTCTGGAGCAAGCGTCTTGTGATCGGATTACTGGCCGCCTTCGGCCTGCTGCTCGTCCTGTTCGTCATCGAGGGCCGGGCTGGCGGCACCAGCGGGCTCAAGATGCATACGATACGCTGGATCACCCTGAACTACGCCGGGCTGGCGCTCTGGGTCTTCGTCTGGATGATCGACCAGGCGCGGGTGCGCGGGCGAAACGTCTGGCTCTGGCTGCCGCCGTTTCTGTTCGCCCCCCTGCCGACGCTCATGGCCTTCGTCCTGTTCCTCCAACGGCCGATGAAAACCTGACCCCTTACGACGCCTCCCGCGCCGCCACCCGCACACGCAGGGACCAGATCAGCCACAGGCCTGGAATGGCGGCCAGGGAGGACAACCCGAAAAACGACGTCCACCCCAGCAGATCCACCAGCTGAGCCGACGGCCGGCCCAGGAGCACCCGGCCCAGCGCCTCCACCGAGGAGAGCGCGGCAAACTGCGTCGCCGTGTACCGGTGATCGCACAGCCCCATGACCAACGCCACGAACGCCGCGGTCCCCATCCCCCCTGAGAGATTTTCGATCACCACCGCCACGATGAGCAGGACGTAGCTTTTTCCCACCCAGGCCAGCGCCATGAATCCCAGGTTGGACAGGGCCTGAAGCAGCCCGAAGAGCAGCAGCGACCGCACCAGCCCGAGCCGAGGCAGCAGCGCGCCCCCGATCATGGCCCCCCCCAGGGTCGCCCCCAGGCCCAACCCTTTCATCCCTCCCACATCGCTCGGAGAAAATCCGATACCGGTGATCAGAAACGGGGTATTCAAGGCCGCGGCCATGGCGTCCCCCACCTTGTAGAGGGCCACCAGCAGCAGCAGCGCCCAAGCAGACGGCCGCCCCAGGAATTCCTTCACCGGCGCCCCCACCGCTGCGGCGAGGGTGTGGGGTGCATCGGGAGGAGTCGGCGGCTCCGGGCTCGCGACAATCGCCCCCAGCCCGACGGCCATGCACAGGACCATGAAGAGATAGGCATTCATCCACCCGACCCTGTCGGCCAGGATCAACGCCAGAGAGCCGGCCACCAGAAGGGCGAGCCGATACCCGGCCACCCACACCGCCGCCCCCCATCCACGCTCCTTGGGCTCCAACACATCGGTGCGGTAGGCGTCGAAGACGATGTCCTGCGAGGCGGACAAAAAGGCCACCAACAGGGCCAGCGCTCCGAACATCGGTAAGGCCGTCCGCGGCTCGGTGATGGCCATGCCCGCCACCCCCGCCATCAAGCCGGTCTGGGTCAGCATCATCCATCCCCGGCGGCGTCCCAGCCAGGGGGGCACAAACCGGTCCATCACCGGCGCCCAGAGAAATTTGAGGGTATAGGGCAATCCGACCAAGCTGAACCAGCCGATGGTCGCCAAATCCACCCCGGCGACGGTCAACCAGGCTTGAAGCGTGCCGGAAGTCAGGGCCAGCGGCAGGCCGGAAGCAAACCCAAGCGGCAGCATGGCTCCGAGGCGGCGGTTGCGGAAGGGCTCGAGGAAGGAGGGCCGGCTCACCTGACTGAGGCCGGCTGGTTGGCGAGCGGATTCGGCAACGGAACGGAGGAGCCCCCTGCGTCATGGGATACAGGCGTCAGCAAGGCTGCCCGTTGAACAGGCAGGGTTTGAAGCGGGTCCGATCGAAGTCGATGTTCTCCTGATAGACCTTTTCGTTCCCGTTCACCCCGTCCTGCTCTGGATCGTTCCACATCGTGTGGTTCCACCAATAGAAGAGCGGATGGGGTTCCGTGTAATAGACCGGATTGCCGTAGTGGCTTCGGGTATGTTCCTGCACCAGCCGGCCGGTGACGTAATCCACTTCCCCGTTGCCCTTCAAGGAATAGAGCATGAGAAACATGCGGGCTTCATGGTCATACAGCTCGTCCACGCGGGTGCTTTCGTCCGGTTCGACGGGCAGGGTTTCTTTCGACCAGCCGGCAGGAGGGACACACAGCATCACGCCGACCACCGCAAGCGCACACCAGGCTTTGAGTCCGTTCATCCCCACACCTCCCTGTCCCCACGACACCGGTTCACGCCGCACGAGGCACCGGCCGGCCAACAGGATTCATGCGCAACCGCGCTGGTTCGAATAGTACCCAGCCGGGCCGATCCTGTCAACGCTCGGCCAACCTGTTCGCGCACGGCGGCAGCCGTGAGCGGAGCCTCCTTGCCCCGCTCAGCTCCACTCCCCTATAATGACGAGTCTATGCACCTCGATTCGCAGACGGAACAAGTCCGGGAACCGCGACAAGCCAGTCCCAGGGCTTCGCTCCACACCATCGGCTGCCGGCTCAACCAGGCGGAGACCGCCCTGCTGGCGGACCGGCTCAAGCGGGACGGCTACCAGCTCGTGGAGAGCGGCGAGCCGACCGACCTATTCGTGCTGAACAGCTGCTCCGTCACCGAAGACGCGGAAAAGGACTGCCGCTACCAGATCCGCCGGACGTTGCGCCACTCTCCCCACGCCTTCGTGGCCGTGACCGGATGCTATGCGCAAACCGGCGTCGAGGGACTCCGGCGCCTTCCCGGCATCGACCTGATCGTCGGCGGCCGGTACAAGATGGAGCTGCCCGATTACCTGCCAGCGCCGTCGGGCCTCACGAAGCAGCCGGCGCCCAGGGTGCTGCACACGAAAACCATCGAGCGAGCCGATTTCGTCCTGGATGGAGCCGGCGACTGCGATTCCACGAGGGCCAACCTGAAAATCCAGGACGGCTGCGACTTCATGTGTTCGTTCTGCAACATTCCTTTCGCGCGGGGCCATGAACGGAGCCGGCAATGCTCCGATATCATCCGCGAAGCGGAGGCGCTGGTCGCGCGGGGGCACAGGGAGCTGATTCTGACCGGCGTCAACATCGGCCGGTACCGGCACGACGGGCGATCCCTGTTGGATCTGATCAAGGAACTGGAGCAAGTCGACGGCGTGGCGCGGATCAGAATTTCCTCCATCGAGCCGACCACGATCCCCGATGCCTTGCTGGACCACATGGCCGCCTCCGCGAAACTCTGCCGCTACTTGCACATCCCGCTGCAGAGCGGCGACGACGGCATTCTGCAGGCCATGAACCGGCGGTACCGCACCGGCGACTATGCCTCCTTCCTGAAAAAAGCCGCCAGCCTGATCCCGGACCTGTGCCTCGGCACCGATCTCATGGTCGGGTTCCCCGGCGAAAGCGACCGGGCCTTCGCCGACACCTACCGCCTGGTCGCCGATTTGCCGCTGGCCTATTTCCACATCTTCAATTTTTCCGCCCGTCCGGGGACCGCCGCAGCCAAGCTGCCCGATGCCATCCGGCCGGCAGCCCTGCGCGCCCGCGCCAAGGCCCTGGCCTCGCTCTCGCGCGCCAAGCGGCTCGCGTTTTACCAGCGGTTCACGGGCCGGACCTTGCCCGTCCTCTTCGAGGCCAGGGAACCTTCCGGACTCTGGACCGGCTGGACCGGCAACTATCTGCGCGTCGGCGTACGGAGCGACCGGGAACTGAGAAAACAAATCGAGCCGGTCGTTGTCACCGGGGCGATGGACGGGCTGGCCGTGGGACACCTGAGCGGGACCGGAGGGTCGGCATGATCGCGCGCGGACCGGCGGCCTATCAGGTCCATATCGAGACCTTCGGCTGCCAGATGAACGAGTACGACACGGAATTGGTCCGCTCCCTGCTCACGGCCAGGGGCTTTGCCTTCACCGAGGATCGGGAGCGGGCCGACGTGGTCCTGATGAATACCTGCGCCATCCGCGAGAACGCGCACAACAAGGTCTACGGGCATCTGGCGACGCTCAAGACCATCAAGAAACAGCGGAACCTCGTCGTCGGCGTGCTGGGCTGCATGGCCCAGAACCTGAAACAGGAGTTGATGGAGCAGGCCTCCATCGTGGACGTGCTGGCTGGGCCGGATGCCTATCGCAAACTGCCGGACCTGCTCACCAAGGCCATCGAAGCGCAGGAGCAGGGCCTCACCGCGAAGGGTCTCGCCGTCGACCTCTCCGAGTACGAGACCTACGAAGACATCCTGCCGCAGCGGGCCGAGGGCCTCAACGCCTGGATCGCCGTCATGCGGGGCTGCGACAACTTCTGCACCTTCTGCGTGGTGCCCTATACCAGAGGCCGGGAACGTTCGCGGGACCCGCAAGGGATCATCCGCGAGGCCGAGCATGTGGCCGCCCACGGCCACATGCAAGTCACGCTCCTGGGGCAGAACGTCAACTCCTACCGGCATGACGGATGGGACTTCGCGCGGCTGATCACGGCCGTCGCGGAAGTGCCGGGGATCGCCAGGGTCCGCTTCACCTCTCCCCACCCGAAGGACTTTCCCCCGGCCCTGCTGGACGCGGTCGCCAGCCACCCGAAGATCTGCAAACACATCCACCTGCCGCTACAATCGGGCAACGACCGTATCTTGGACTTGATGGGCCGGACCTACAGCCGCAAGGACTACCTGACCCTGGTGGAGGAGATCCGGCGCCGGAACTCAAATATCGCGTTGACCACGGATATCATCTGCGGGTTTCCGACGGAGACCGAGGAGGAGTTCCTCGACACTTATCGGACGGTGCAGGAGGTCGGCTATCACCAGGTCTTTGTCTTCGTCTACTCCGAACGCAAGAACACGATCGCGGGCCGGAAATACCCGGACGACGTCCCGGATGCGATCAAATCCGACCGCGCCACCAGGCTTGTGGAGAGACAAAAGCTCATCGCGCTTCGGAAGAACCAAGACCTGATCGGCTCCGCCGTCGAGGTCCTCGTCGAAGGCGACGCGAAGAAAGCTTCCACCCAGTGGATGGGCCATACGGACGCCAACGTGACAGTCGTGTGGGAAAAACAGGGGGCCCACGCCCGCCTCGGCGACCTCGTGCCAATCCACATCACCAATGCCTCCGTGACCACCCTCTTCGGCCACGAGGTTTCGGCCCGCTCCTAGCCTTCACCCCACAATCCGCATGGAGACCGCGCGCCAATTGAGGCGGGCAGAGGACCAACTTTGCGTCCGCCGCCGATCGGCCCCTCAGCGGCCATGCGCACAGGAGGCAACTTTCCGGCGTGGGAATCAGCATGAGCGTGGAACAGATCATCGCGGCGGGGCCGCCTGGCTGGCTGGCTGGCTGGTCGTCGGCATCGTCCTGATGGGCCTGGACATCCGGTGGGGCTGGAACGGACGGCTGCTTCAGTATCGTCGCAATTCAGCCGACGGACTATTCCACAGACGCAGCCTGGCGGCGGCCCAGAGGGAGGCAAGGGCGCCGGTCAGGGCCGGGGCCGAGCGGGCCAGCAGCTTGACGGCCAGCCCAGGCACGGCCGGTTCGGAGACCCCGCCCAGAACCTCGCCCGGCTGCTCATCCAGGATCAACGCTAGATCCTCCTCCAATTTCTTCCGGCGCTCCACGTCGACCGAATCGCCGACCAGATAGAGAGACGCGACATAGTCCCAGCTCCGAGCGAGTCCCATGCGATACGGCCCCCTGGAAGCATCGAGATCGTACCGCTCGATCAGCGAGCGACCATCGGCCATGGTGATGCGGATCTCGTTCTCCAGCCTGGCAAAAGCCCAGCGCTCCCCCCTGGCGATGCGTCCGCAGGCAAACGCGTCCCAGAGCAGGAGCGTCGCGCCTAGCGCAAGCCGGACATGGATCGCCTGCCGATACCTGGCGCCGGCGAAGGGAATGGTCAGGTCCGGGACCCATTCGAGGATCGCCCCCTCTCCGAGGGTCAGGTGCGCAAGCTGCACGGAGGTTTCCGCCAAGGACCGGTAGACACGGTTCGCGGAGGGAGTCGAGACGATCACGTGGGTGGCAGCCCCCAACTGCGCATCGATGGAGAGCCGGTCTCCGCCGACCAGTCCGCCGGACGGGTTCAGCAACGGCTGGTAGACGGAACCGGAATCGTCCAGCTGGATGGGCGGAGACTGGTGCCAGGGGGTCGTGCAACGGGAATGGGTCAGGACTGTGGCCCGGTCGCGGCGCTCATAGCGGAGGATCAATTCGCCGACCCGGCCGACCGCTTGCATCGAGCCGGCCTGGACGATCACCTGTCCCATAGATGCGCCTAGTCAACACGTCGAAGAAAGACGTGCCTGGACCCATTCCAACACCTGATCCAGGCCCTGACCGGTGAGAAGATTCGTAAAGATGAAGGGCAACGACTCGCGCATTTTTTTGCTGTCGCGATCCATGACGGAGAGGTCGGCCCGCACGTGCGGGGCCACTTGGTGAGTTCGTAAAGGGCGGCGACGGCTTCTTGGGGCACGATGTGCTTGCTCTCTTCGAAACGAAAGGGGTGGTCTTTCTTCCAGGTCGCGATTTGCGCGTGCCACCCGGAGGTATCGGGCGGCGCGAACTTATGCGCCGCGGCGAGCTCGTTCAGACGGACCAGTGCGGGCTTGATGTCGCTGACGATCGGCAAGGTGACGTGCTTGTTCTTGTTGTGCTCGGAGGCGTCGATGTCGACGTGGACGATCTTCGCCTGAGTTGCGAATTTATTGGTGTCTCCGGTGATGCGATCGTCGAACCGAGCGCCGAAGCAGAGCAGCAGATCGCATTGGTCAACGGCCCAATTCCCATATGCAGCGCCGTGCATGCCGAACCATTGCATCGAAAGGGGATGTGATTCAGGGAAGCCGCCCAGGCCCATGAGCGTGGTGGCGACTGGGACATTGGTCTTTTCCGCGAAGGCTAGCAGGTCGGCGTGAGCCTCGGCTGAAATGATGCCGCCGCCGGCGTAGAGCACGGGGCGCTTCGCCTCGGCGATCAGGGCGAGCACTTGTTTCAGCTGGTTATCGGGGGCCTTAAACGTCGCCGTCGCGTAGCTACTACGGAACTCAACTGTCGGGGGAAACACGGGCTGGAATTTCGCCTGCTGGACGTCCTTCGGAATGTCGATGACGACCGGACCTGGGCGACCGCTGCGCGCAAGGTAGAACGCCTCTTTGAAAATTCTGGGCAGATCCTTCACGTCCATGACGAGGTAGGAGTGCTTCACGATCGGCAGGGTCATGCCGTAGAAATCGGTCTCCTGGAACGCCATCTTACCGATGTATTTCGAGAATACTTGGCCGGTGATCGCGACCATCGGGATCGAGTCCATGAACGCATCGGCAATCGCGGAGACGAGGTTGGTGGCACCGGGACCGCTGGTGGCCATGCATACGCCGACTTTACTGGTGGCGCGGGCGTAGCCCTCGGCGGCAAACGAACCGCCCTGCTCATGACGCGGCAAAATGGTACGGATCTTGTCGGTGCGGGCGAGCGATTGGTGGAGTTCCTGCGAGGCGCCGCCCGGATAGGCAAAAATGACATCCACGCCCTCGCGGATGAGGCACTCGACGACGCAGTCGGCGCCCTTCATTTCGCGGCCGAGCTCGGCCTGAGGAAACGCAGCGGGGGAGGTGTGATCTTTTTTCATGGCAATGAGCTCTGGATAGAGAATCTCGTATCACAAAGGAGCGGTGGGGCGGGAGGCAAGCTTGCGGATGAGCGGGATTTTGTCTGGCGCTCTCTGGCGAGGGTTGCAGGGTGTCGCTCGTGCTAAAACTGCTCTTCATCGGCGACATCGTGGGTCGACCCGGCCGAGATATTCTCGCCGAAAAACTGCGCCGCGTGCGCACCGAGCACAGCGTTGATTTCGTCATCGCCAATGGAGAGAACGCCGCCGCCGGCGCGGGGATTACGGGAGCGATTGCCAAATCCATTTTGGGGAGCGGCGTCGATGCGATCACCCTGGGTGACCACTTGTGGGACCAACGCGGATGGGAAAACGAGATCGGCCAAATTGAACACGTGTGTCGTCCGGCGAATCTGCCGAGGTCGAATCCGGGGTGGGACCACCTCATCATCGAAAAACGTGGTTTTCGTGTGGCGGTGTTCACGGTACTCGGTCGCACGTTTATGGGCATGAAAGCCGACTGCCCGTTCCTCTGTGCTGATCGGATGATTGAGCAACTCAAGGGGCAGGCCGACGCGATCATCGTGGAGATCCATGCCGAGGCGACTTCGGAGAAAATCGCACTCGGATGGCATCTCGATGGACGGGTGACGGCCGTGCTCGGAACGCATACGCATGTGCCGACGGCGGATGCGCGGGTGCTGCCGAAAGGCACGGCGTTTATGTGCGATGTCGGCATGACAGGGCCGTATGCGGGTGTGCTCGGTCGCGAAGCCGCGCCGGTGGTCGCGAAGTTTCTGGACGGCATGCCGCGGCGATTCGAAGTCGCGACGGAAGACGTGCGGATTTCAGGTGCCTTGATCGAGATCAGCCCAGCGATGGCGCGGGCCGAGAAGATCGAGCTGTTGACGGTGCGGCGGTAGCTGCGGCGATGTCGGAGGCGGAGGTTCGAGCGCGGAAATACGAGCGTGCGACCGAGGCGGTCTCCGGGTTAGGCGAACGGCCGTTCACTTGGGCCGAAAACTCACGGCGCGAGAGAGCGGACCGAAGTCCGCCCGGATGATCAGCTCCGCACGATGCCGGCCTCTTCGAAGACGCCGAGGTGGCGGTAACGGTCGTAGCGCGTGTCGAGGAGCTTGTCGGTATCCAGTGCGCGGAGATCGTTGAGGTGTTTGTGGAGAGAATATTTCAGCGCGGCGGCGGCTTGAGCGGGATCGTTGTGGGCCCCGCCAGACGGCTCGGCCACGACCTCGTCGACGACGCCGAGTTTTTGCAGACTGTCGGCACTGACCTTGAGGGCTTCGGCGGCGATCGCGGCTTTGGCGCCGTCTTTCCAGAGAATCGCAGCGCAGCCCTCGGGCGAGATAACCGAGTAGTAGCTGTTTTCGAAGATGAGTACGCGGTCGGTCACACCGATGCCGAGGGCACCGCCGGAGCCGCCTTCGCCGACAACGATGGAAATCGTCGGGGTGCGGAGCATGGCCATTTCGCGGAGATTGACGGCGATCGCTTCGGAGACGTGGCGAGCTTCCGACTCGATCCCGGGGAAGGCGCCGGGCGTATCGATGAAGCTGAAGATGGGCAGGCTGAACTTTTCGGCCATTTTCATCAGGCGGAGGGCCTTGCGGTAACCTTCAGGCTGGGCCATGCCGAAGTTCCGCGCGATCCGCTCCTTGGGGTCACGACCTTTTTGCTGGGCGATGATCATGACCGCGTCGCCGTTAAAAAACGCCGTGCCGCCGATGACGGCCTGATCGTCTTTAAACTGACGGTCGCCGTGCAACTCTTGAAAGCCATCACACATGGCGTGGACGTAATCGAGGGCGTAGGGGCGTTTCGGGTGCCGGGCGATCTGGACCTTCTGCCAAGGCGACAAGTTCGAATAGATTTCGAGACGCGTGGCCTCGATCTTTAGCTCGATGGCGCGGATTTCCTTGGCGAGATCGAAGTTTCTTTCGATGGACTGCTGGCGCAGTTCATCGAGCTGTTTCGTCAGCTCGCGAAGCGGCTTTTCGAACTCCAAAACGTGGGCCGAGGAATCCATCGCTTGAGAAATTAAGGGTTCGACAGCAGCCCTGTCAACGGGTCTGAGCACAAGCCACCGGCGTCCGGCGGAGGGGGAGTTTTCAGTTGTTCTTTCCAGTCGGCAATCTTGGCCTGCGCCCCGAAATGTTCAGCGCGGGCCTTATCGCCACGCTCCATCCAGATACGGGAAAGAGTGGTGTTAATAAAAAGATCGGACGGTCGTAGAGCATGGCCCTTTTCGGCGGCGGCGAGCGCGGGGTCGAGCTGGCGCAGGGAGAAATTAACCTCGGCGAGTGCGTGCCACGCCTCGAAGGACTGGGGCGCGGTCGCGGTCGCGCGCGAGAGCTTGGCGAGGGCGTTGTCAGTCTCGCCGATGGCAAAGTCAGCAGTGGCGTCTTCGATCAGGGTCTGAAGTTCGTCGTCGGTCATGAAGAAAGAATCTAGCTTGAGGTGCGGCGGGAGAAAAAGAAAGGACGGCCTTTGCGGGCCGTCCTGGCTGGTCGGATTAGCGCGTCTCAGTTTTGATCAGGCTTTGGGGGCGCTGCCGACCACTGCGAGCGAGAGTTTGATTTCGGTATTTACTTTGTCCTCGTTCTGGCCGGGTTGGATGCCGTAGTCGCCCCGGGTGATTGTGAACTCGCCCCGCAAGACGAGGAGGTCGCCTTTAATTTCGGGCTTGTTCATCCGTTTGCCGAATGCGTCAGGGAGGTAGGTGATGGTGACGGGAACCTTGATTTCTTTGGTGACGCCTTTGAGCGTGAACTTACCAGTGGCGATGGCGGACGTGACGTTATTGGCCGTCTTGGCCCCCTCCAGTGTGGTGAGCTCAAAAGTGATTTCGGGGTTGGCCGGAGCGTTGAGCCAGCCGTCACCGAGGAGGTGCCCGTTCATCATCGAGTTGGGGACGACCAGAGATTTGGTAGCGACATTGATCTTGCCGGTGGTGGCGCCGGGATTCGCCGGATCAAAGCTTACTTTGCCCGTAATTCCGGAGGCCGTACCGGCGATCGGCTCGAGCACGGAGTCGAGAGAGAACTGAATCGCATTAACGCCCTTCGGGTCTTTGAAATCGAATGAGATCGGCGCGGCCGTAAGTGAGGCGGCGAGTCCGAGCGAGGTGACGCATAGAAGGAGGGAGGTTTTCATGGTGTTGGTGGGAGTGGTTGCGTTGAGCGGAATATAAAACTGAGTGCGAAAACAAATGCGGCCAGCACGACGCCGGCGCCGAGGACGTCGATCCCCGGGACGAAGCGATTTTCGTAGGTCGTGAAGGCGATGCCGGTGACTTCGTCGGTTTGGGTGACCGGCACGCGATTCTGGCTCCACCCGCGGTGCGCCCCCATGGCCAACCAATAGCCGACTGAGCCAACGAATGTCAGGAGGGCTCCAGCAGCGAGGATAGAGCGGAACGCGGATTTGCGCATGAGCTCGGATCTGGTAATCATTTTTTTCTGCGATGCAAGGTGCCCGCGCGTTACGCCGCCGAGTTTACAAAATCAACATCCCGTCGCCGTAGCTGAAGAAACGGTAGTCACGGGCGATGGCGTCGGCATAGATTTCGCGCAACCAAGCGATGCCGTCGATCGATCCAGGGGCGAGGAAAGCGGCGACCAGACAGAGCAGAGTGGAGCGGGGTTGGTGGAAATTGGTGATGAGCGCATCCACGCCCTGGAACGTGCGTGGCGGATAGATGAATACGTCGGCTTCGGCGATGTGATTTTGGTTCTCGGGGTGCGGTGCGGCGTGGGTGCTAAGAAAATGTTCGATGCTCCGCACACTCGTCGTGCCGACGGCGACGCGGCGGCCGGTGAAGGGCGGGAAAAGCGCGCGCTGCGTCGCAGCGGGGAGTTCGTAAACTTCCCGATGGATGGCGTGAGCCCCAATGGTTGAGGTCGTGATCGGTTTGAAGGTGCCGAGGCCGACATGGAGGGTGATTTCAGCAGTCCGGACGTTGTGGGTGGCCAAGGTCGAGAACAGTTCCGGAGTAAAATGCAGTCCGGCGGTGGGCGCGGCGACGGCGACTTGGCGGGCTTTGTCAGCGTAGACGGTTTGGTAGCGGGCCAGGTCCTCGTCGCGGCGCGAGCTATCGGCGCGCGCAATGTAGGGCGGTAGGGGGACGTCGCCGAGCCGATTGGCAACGTGGGTGATGGATTCATCGCCGGGTGTGGTCAGGCGCACAAGGGCGGAGCCGTCTTCGTGTTTGGCGACAATCTCGCCGGCGAACGCGCCGTCGACGTGGGCAAACGTGGCACCGACCGGAAGTTTCTTGCCGGGGCGCACCAAGCAACGCCACACGCGTTCGCCATCGACGGGGCGAAGCAAAAAGCACTCGACCTGCCCGCCAGTCGGTCGGCGGGCATGCAGGCGCGCAGGCAGGACGGCGGCGTTGTTACGAAAAAGAATGTCGCCCGCGCGGAGGAATCGAGGGAGGTCGGCAAACGAGTGGTGGGCCACAGTGTGCGCCGTCCGATCCACGACGAGGAGACGGGACTGATCGCGCCGCGCGGTGGGCGTCTGGGCGATCAGATGCGGAGGGAGCGAATAGTCGAAGAGATCGGTGGCGAGTAGTGTCACGAGAGAGGCTCGAGACATGAAGCCGACCAGAGGCAGCGCGGCGAGAATCTTTCATGGGTGGGACCAACGCGGGGTGCCGGCCTGTGGCCGGTACGTGCGCGGGGACGATGGGCGATATCCGTGGTGAAAAAGAGTTGGGCGGTCGTAGCGGAGGGGGTGAGGCTCATGCGAGGGCTCATTCAGAGATTTTTATGTAACCATTGTTCTGATACATAAAAAGCCCGCCGCGCAACCGTGTTTTTGGCCGCAACATGGGGTCAGCAAGATCGTGGGCGCGGGTTGCGGAAGCCGGAATTTTTGACCACGGATGGCTCGGCCGCACACGGATGAAATGCGGGCGCAGGGACGCACCCGTCCACCACGGAGACACCGAGGCAAGTCAAGCCGACCCCATCTCGTGGGGTTGTGGCGTCAGCGGTATTCGCGCTTCCGCCGTCAATTATCCCCGTCGACCGGGCGGTCACATTCCTCGCGACATTCGGCCATGACGCGCAACCAGATCTCGCGCAGATCAAACAACCGCGGGAGAGCGTCGCCGCGCCACGTGGCGACGACGGCATGCTGGGCGACCGCCTCGTCGTTGAGCAAGGAGAGGGCGTGGTTCAAGCCGCTCATCGCGCGTTTGAACAGGCTCACGGCCATCGCGTAGTCCCCGAAATCGAGCGCGTGGATGGCCTGCACGGCATGTTCCTCACAGCGGTTGAGCGAACCAAGGAGGGCGACACCGAGCGACTTAGGAACTTTGGTGCCGTCGGTCGCGAGCGTTTCCCATGATTGGCGGAGGCCGAGAGCAATCGCCTTCGTCGCGATGAAGATCGGGTTCTGATGCACGGTGTAGACCTCGTCGTCAAAACTCGCCGAATCATCATCACCGTCCTCATCGTCCTCCGAGTCGTCGGAGTCACCGTCGTCGCTCCAATCATCGTGGCCCCAGCCCATTTTTTCCGCGACGGTGTCGATGCGATTGAGGTCGCCCTGCGCGGCTTCGTAGAAGGTCAGGTAGCGGAGAACGATGCCGTCCTGTTCGCGTAGGTAGCGTTCCCAGTCGAATTCATTCCAAGCTAGTTCACCCCGGTCGTCTCCGTCGTGGTCCTGACTACCGTCAGAATTGAAGTTACTCATGCGTTGGACCGAAACTCAGGCGGTGCGGCGGGGAAAAGCAAATGAAATTCTGATCGGAATAGTCTGTGGAATTTTTTTGCGAATTGAATCGTCTGAGGGAGCTCCGCTAGCGTCTCGCTCTTTCCCATGACCGACGTGCATCACGAGATCGTTTACTTTACCGGCCGCGTGCAAGGCGTCGGCTTTCGCTATACCACTTTGCAGATTGCCAAGGAGTTCGAGGTGGCGGGAGTCGTGCGCAATCTCGCCGATGGGCGGGTGCATTTGGAGGTGGAGGGGCGTGCGGCGGACGTGGCCGCCTTCATCAGCGGCGTCGAGGAGCGGATGCACAGTTACGTGCGCCAAACCGAACGAACCGCCGGCACCCGCGCTCCGCAGCTCAGTGGATTCACGATCCAATGAGCACGGTTTCGTCGGACGTGCCGGCCATTGAGCTGCGAGGGCTGGTCAAGGATTTTTCGGTAGGCCTGCGCGGCGTGAAGTTGCGGGCAGTCGACGATCTTTCCCTCCGGGTGCCGGCGGGGCAGGTTTTCGGCTTACTCGGACCGAACGGTTCAGGCAAGAGCTCGACCATCAAGATCATCCTCGGCCTGCTCGAGCCGACGGCGGGAGGGTGCCGCGTCTTTGGGGTGCCAAGCGCGCAGGTTGAGGCGCGAGTGGACGTGGGCTACCTGCCGGAGTCGCCTTATTTTTACCGGCATCTGTCGGGCCGAGAGTTGGTGCGTTTCTACGCGCGCATGTGCGGCCTCGGGGGCGCGAAGTTAGCGCCCCGGGTGGCGGAGGTGATTGACTGGGTGGGTCTCACCGAAGCTGCGGACCGCCTCGTCGGCACGTATTCGAAAGGGATGCTGCAACGCATCGGGCTCGCCCAAGCGCTGGTGCACGATCCGCGTCTGGTCATCCTGG
>SXGR01175199.1_pt1 | contig 15087 bp, 15 predicted proteins | sample 3174711 | NCBI WGS metagenome assembly SXGR01 (sample SAMN11356860, study PRJNA531348) | freshwater metagenome | isolation source: freshwater sample F1-60 | place: China: Fuxian Lake, Yuxi | collected 2017-12-25
ATTGGCAGCAAGTTCAGCGACCTTCCAGCGAGGTGTGCCGAGCCGAGGTCCTGCGTCGTGGCTGGTCACCATCGTATATGTCCAACTGCGATGGCGCGGAACAAAGCTGCGCAATGTCCCTGCTCGAGCGGGGCTGGTCGCCTTCCTACTTGTCCAACTGCCAGAACGTGCAACCCGATTGCGCGGGACAGCTGCTTCAAAAAGGATGGGGTCCGTCCTACCTTTCCAGCTGCCAAAGCGTCGAGCCTCGCTGCGCGCGGGCCGTTCTCGATCGCGGTTGGGGCCCTTCGTACCTTTCAAACTGCCAATACGTCGAGCCTAACTGCGCCGAAATGGTGCTCGCCCAAGGTTGGGGCCCCTCGCACCTCTCGCAATGCCGGCGCTGAAGCGGTCCGCTGACTTACTCACCAGGCATCGCATCATCCTCGATCGAGCGGTACTCTTTTTGGTCCTTCCACGCTCGCGTGGCGGCGAACACGGCCTCGAAGCTCGCTCCCGCGACCCGAGCACGAATCTCTGGAGAACCCGGCCGTAAAAAAGGGTTGGTCGCCTGTTCTAACGCGATGGTAGACGGAACCTCCCCGCGTCCTTCGGCCCGCAATGCGCGAACCGACCGGATCCGCTCCGCCAACGCCCGGTTCTCCGGCTCCACCGACCACGCAAACTTAAGATTATCCCAGGTATATTCGTGGGCACAGCAGACCCGCGTTTCCGGCGGCAACGACGCCAACCGCATCAGACTCCGAAACATCGCCGGAGCGTCCCCTCCGAAAAGATAGCCGCACCCGCCCGCAAAGAGCGTATCGCCGCAAAACACCGCTCCCGGAAGCACAAAGCTCAGATGACCTTTGAGATGACCCTCAGTGCGCCAAACCAAAGCTTCCACATCCGCAAAGGGGATTCGATCTCCCTCATCCACCAACCGCGTCAGGCCTGGGCAACCGAGCGGCCCCACCACCGTTAGTTTTGACGCCAACAATTCTTGGTTGATGCCGATGTGGTCGCCATGGGTGTGGGTGTTCCAAATGCTGACCAGGCGCCAACCTCGAGATTCCACAAACTTCAGCACCGGCGCCGCCTCGGGCCCGTCGACCACCACCACATCGCCCGTCTCAGAATCTGCCAACAACCAACAATAATTGTCGGTCGCCGCGGTCACCGCATGGACCGTGACCCGGGCACTCAACGCGAACGGCGCCGGCGGCACCTGCACCACATGCATGTTTATTCCCTCGAAACGGTGGAGATAACCGGATTTGAGACCTGCGTGCAATGCGCCAAGCCCGCAAACCGGTTAAGAGGGCCGATCTGGGGGTTGGTCTTGGCGCATGAGATCGTTCTGGACGAACAGCAGCTTCTCGGCCGTGTCTCGACACTACTAGAGGAACGGCCCTATGTGTTCCCGGCCAAGGACGACGATCTGGTCGCCGAATTGGTTCGTCTGCGGGAGGAGATCCCGCGCGCCAAAGAGGAGGACAAAGGCGCATTGATGGACCAATTCCATCTGATGGCCTCCCAGGTGGAGCAACTGCGCGAAGCTCGAAATGCGCCTCAGGTCGATCCGGATTCCCCGTACTTTGCCCATCTTCGTCTGAGTGAAAACGGAAAAGAGCGTGACCTGTGTTTAGGCAAGGCCACGCGAATCGATGGCGGCGTGCGCATCGTCGACTGGCGAAATGCCCCGATCTCCAAGATCTTCTACCGTTACGCCCAAGGTGATGAATACGAAGAGGAGATGAGCGGCCGCACCCATGAAGGCACCGTGATCGCGCGTCGAACCGTCACCATTCGCAGCGGCCAGCTCGAGCGGATCGACGCCCCCGAAGGCGTATTTCGTCGCGAGGGCGAAGAGTGGGCTCATGAAACCGGCTCTGGAGCACGGCTTTCCGGCGGTCAAGGGGCTGCCCTCCGGGCCCATGCGACCAACGAGAGTTTCGGTCGGCGTCTAGGGACCGATCTCCAAGGATCCAGACGCCGTTTAGACAAACGGCTCCCCGACATCGCGGGATTGTTGGATCCGGAGCAGTTCGCGCTGATCACCCAACCCTCCTCGGGTTTTGTCGTCATCCGGGGCTCCGCCGGCTCCGGTAAAACCACCGTGGCCCTCCACCGTATCGCTTGGCTTGCGTACGCCGATCCGGCGATCAATTCCGAGCGAACTCTCTTTTTGGTGTTCAGCCCGGCACTTCGGGACTACGTCGGCCATGTATTACCGGCGTTGGGCGTCGATCGCGTCCAGGTGCGATCGTATCATCAGTGGGCGGCGGATCAGCGAAGAAGGCATTTCCCCTCCCTTCCCAAAGCGGTTCGCGAAGACACGCCCGCCAGCGTCTTGCGCCTGAAAATGCATCCCGCGGTAGCAGCAGCCCTCGAACACCAGGTTCGAACCGTCAAAGCCCCCGCGACCCCCGAGCAAGCGATCGATGACTGGAGCAGCGTGTTGACCCAGCCGGACTTGCTGTGGTCGCTGATCGAGGAGTTGGCTCCAGGATCTTTCTCTCGCGCGGAGCTCGACAAGGCATGCATGTGGTGCCGCGACCGACACCAGGAATGGGTCGCTTGGACCGAAAGAGATCGCGATGTGAAGCCCGAACTCGACGCCGAAGACGACACCCTGCTGTTGAGGGCGTGGCAGCTGCGAATCGGCCCACTTCGCCTCAAATCCGGCGCGCCGCTGCGGTATCGACACGTGGCCATCGACGAAGTGCAAGACTTTAGCCCCCTCGAAGTTCGGGTATTGCTGGATTGCCTCGATGAGAAGCGCAGCATCACCCTGGCCGGCGACACCCAGCAGCATGTGATGCAGGACGCCGGTTTTACATCTTGGACCGAATTTTTTGGGCAGTTGGGCGTTGAAGGCGCCGCGGTGAACACCCTCAAGATCTCCTACCGCTGTTCGGCCGAAGTGGTGCATTTCTCGCAAGCTTTACTCGGTGATCTCCGTGAGGACGAGGCCCTTCCCGACGCGACCCGGTCGGGCCCTGCGGTGGAAGTGTTCCCATTCACAGATCACGGGGGTTGCGTCGCGTTTTTGGCGCAGGTACTCGAGGATCTGATGCGGCAGGAACCGCTCGCGAGTGTGGCCGTACTCACGCCGGTACCCGAAGTCAGCCAAATGTACTTTGAAGGCCTGATGAAGTCGGATGTTCCCCGCCTGAGGCTGGTCGAGCAGTCCAGCTTCACCTTCGCCCCAGGGATCGAAGTCACTGAAATTGAGCAGGTCAAAGGGTTGGAATTTGACTATGTGATTCTGGTCGACGTGTCGGCGTCGCGGTTCCCGGATTCCTCGGCCGCGCGGCGGTTGTTGCATGTGGGCGCGACCCGGGCTGTGCATCAGCTGTGGGTGATGCATGTGGGAACGAGTTCGCCGATTTTGAGAGAAGCGGTCGGCGAGTAGCGCGCCCATGAAGCGCCTAAACCCAGATCACCAAGTCCGAATATTGGGTCAATGCTGCATCGTGCGTGAGGAATCGCAGAGGTTCAACCATCGCTTGGGCGATCAACATCCGATCGAAAGGGTCGCCGTGGTGTAGCGGAAGACTTCCAAGTTTTACAGCGTGCGCTGCCGTAAAATCTAGAAACTCCATGCTTGCCTGTTCCACCATCTGGGTCATCTCATCACCCGAAAGCGGCATGTGTAACGGGTGCTTTGAGTGCTTGATCGCAACCTCGCAAACCGATACGGAGCTAATGAAAATCGTGTTCTCCGGATCCGATAGGATCTCCCTCGCAAGACGCGACAAGCGAGGCAAATCCATGAGCGCCCAAATCGCCACATGGGTGTCCAGCAGCAGGTTCACTTGTAGAAGTCCTCTGCGATCAATCGGTCCAATTCCGGATCGGGCGCGAAGTCGCAATCCGGAAACATCCCCTTCGCAATCCCAATTCGGCGGCTGACTTTGGCCGCCTTATCGTCGAGGGGCACCAACCTTGCCACCGGACGCCCATTGCGCGCCAGAATAACCTCGGTGACTTCTCCCGATTCAATCTGCTCTACCAGCTTCGACAGGTGGGTCTTGGCTTCGTGCATGTTGACCATCGGGCCTCCGGCGTCTGCTTAGCTAAACTAAGCTAGACTAACTCGGCGCCCCCGTCCACCACCAATTCCCCATGCGCCGTCTGCCGCTGCACCAACCGCCAATAAATATCTTTCCTCGCCAGTAACTCCTGGTGCGTCCCCGCCTCCGCGACCCGGCCATGATTGAGCACCACCAACCGATCCGCGCCCTGAACCGTGCTCAGTCGGTGTGCGATCACCAAGGTGGTACGCCCTTTCATCAACCGTTCCAACGCATCCTGCACCAGATGTTCGCTCTCCGAATCCAACGCCGAAGTCGCCTCATCGAGAATTAATATCGGAGGATCCTTCAACAACGCCCGGGCGATCGCCACCCGTTGCTTTTGTCCCCCCGAAAGTTGAACCCCGCGTTCGCCAACGGCCGTCTGAAATCCCTCTGGAAAGCCGCGAATGAACTCTTCGGCATTTGCCGCTTTTGCGGCAGCCTCGACCTCTTCCATGGTCGCTTCAGGGCGTCCGTACCGGATGTTCTCCGCGATCGACGTCGCAAACAATACCGGCTCCTGCGAAACAATGGCGATGTTCTCCCGCAACGAGTGGGGTTCGATCGACTTCACGTCCCGGCCATCCACCGATACCGACCCCGCTTTCGGATCGTAAAAACGGAGCAGCAAAGAGGCGATCGTCGACTTTCCAGATCCCGACGGACCAACCAAAGCCACCACCTCGCCCTGCGAAACCTTTAGGTTGAAATCCACCAATACGTCGACATCTGAACGTGTTGGGTAGGCAAAACCGACGCCCTTAAATTCCACATCCCCACGAACCGCGGTAAGCGGTGTTCCTCCGGACTGTTCTAGCGGAGCGACCTGGTCCATCAGTTCAAAAACGCGCTCGCTGGCCCCCACCGATTTCATGAAATCGCCCCAGAGGCTAGCCAAAGTCCCTAGAGAAATCCCCACGCCGGCCGTATACATCAGGAATTTTCCAAGGTCGGTGTCGGTCATCTGATGGTCGATCACCAGGGTGCCACCGTACCAAAGAATCCCCGCAACCGTCAAAAATCCCGCAAGGCCACCAAGACCATTAAAAGCGCCGATCGCCACCGCGCGGTTCGCCGCCAATTGGTACGATTCCCACACAGACTTCCGATAACGCTCGACCTCCTGACGTTCCCGGGCGAACGCGCGGACGGTGCGCAAGCTCGACAGCGCCTCCTCAGCCACCTCGGTGGATTTCGCCAGCGCATCTTGTACTTGCTGACCCAACTTTCGAAGCATGCGCCCGTACCAAGCCGCGCCGATCGCGACCACCGGCACCACCGCCATCGAAAGCAAGGTCAATCGCGGCGAAGTCCACGCCATGGCCGCCACACCACCGACGGCCCCCAGCGCAAACCGCAGCGCCATCGACACATTCACCGTGACTGCATTCTGCAAAACCGTTGTATCTGAGGCCAACCGGTTGGTGAGCTCCCCGGTGCGACTCGAGTCAAAAAAAGCCACATCCTGCCGGAGGAATGCCGAGAACAGATCGCCTCGCAACCGGGCTACCACCCTCTCCCCCGCGATCGTAAATAATCCTGCTCGCAGCGCCACAAACAGCGACTGCACTACAAACATGATCACCAACAAAACGCCGGTCTGGTTCAGAGAGCTTAAATCGCCCTTTTCACGAACCGCATCGATCATCATCTGAATGACCTGCGGATACGCGAGGTTCATCAACGACGCCACCAACAACGAAAAGGTTGCGACAATCAACATCGGCCATTCAGGACGAGCGAGCGTCAATAGCCTGCGATAAGGGATCCGGGTCACCACCATGTTCGCTCCGGCGACCGCAGGCCGCGACGGAGGGTAGTCACGCCGCTTGTAACGGCCAGTCCAAGTGGTAAAGTACTTGACTATCGCACGTGCCGGCAACACGTTAACTTACCGGCCGGAGGCGATCATGGGCCTGCACCCCAGCGTCGATCAAGGCGAGCGTTACGGCGCTCACAACTACCATCCACTGGACGTCGTCCTCACCCGCGGCGAGGGCGCCTTTGTGTGGGACACCGAGGGCAAAAAATACCTCGATTGCTTGTCCGCCTACTCCGCCGTCAATCAGGGGCACTGCCATCCCAAGATCGCTAGCGCCATGAAAGCCCAATGCGAACGCCTCACGTTGTCGAGCCGCGGATTTCACAACGACCAGTTGGGGCCGTTTCTGGAGAAACTGCACCACTTTTCCGGTTTCGACAAAGCGCTATTGATGAACAGCGGCGCAGAAGCTGTGGAAACCGCGATCAAGGCCGCCCGCAAATGGGGTGAGACCGTCAAAGGCGTTCCGGAAGGCCAAGGTGAAATCATCGTTTTCACCGACAACTTCCACGGGCGCACCACCACCATCGTGAGTTTCTCGACCGAAGCGCAATACCGAGCTGGGTTTGGTCCGTTTACCCCTGGGTTTCGGGTCGTTCCCTACGGAAACGCTGCGGCCCTCGCCGAAGCCATGGGCCCGCGCACCATCGCCGTTCTCGCCGAACCCATCCAAGGAGAAGCGGGGATCATCGTCCCTCCTGAAGGATGGCTCCGTCAGATTCGCGAATTGTGCGATCAGCATCGGGCGTTGATGATCCTCGATGAGATCCAGACGGGCCTCTGTCGCACCGGTCGAAGGTTCGCATTCGAGCACGAGAATGTCCGCCCTGACGCGGTTACCATCGGAAAAGCGCTTTCCGGCGGCTTCTACCCCATAAGCGCTTTCCTCGCCAGCAATGAAGTGATGGGCGTGTTCAAGCCCGGCGATCACGGTTCCACCTTCGGCGGAAACCCCTTGGCGGCGGCCGTGGGATCCGCGGCATTGGACGTCCTTCTCGACGAAAATCTGGCGAATCACGCCGCTGAGCTTGGCCCCTGGTTCATCGAACAGCTCCGCGGAATCTCCTCCCCCCACATCAAAGAGGTACGGGGAAAGGGGTTATTGGTGGGCCTCGAAATCCGAAAGGAATCCGGACCCGCGCGTCCATTCTGCTTGGCGCTGAAAGATCGCGGCATGTTGTGCAAAGAAACTCACCAACAGGTGATTCGATTTGCGCCCCCGCTGGTGGTATCGAAAGCCGATCTCCAATGGGTAGTCAAGCAGGTTGACGAAGTGTTGAACACATGAGACTTAAGAAAGTTATAGTACTTCCGTCATTCCTCCTTGCGCTCGCGTGCGGCGGCCTGGGCTCCAACTATCAAACGCAAGCCACCGATCAAGCGGCGGCGCTCACCGTCGCGGATGTCGCTCCGTTCTCCCTTCTCGGCGAACAGGCCGATCGCACCAAAGAGAGTTGGGAGCTTTCCAAGGGGATCGATGGCGTGTGGTCAATGGAGTACAATTACTCCGGTGAAACGCTCGTTCTGTCCTCGCAGCTCCAATTGGATTCCAGCACCTCCGGGGCGGAAACCACCTACGGCGCACTGGGACTGGGCATGTCTGTCGGAATGCTGGGCCAAAAGGGAGTTGAACTCGTCCCCGCCCCCGCCATTCCGTACGGCGACGAGAGCGATTGCCAATATTTCCATAGCAGCAATGTAGATGTCGGCTTTGTCTGCCGAATTCGAGAGGGTAAGCGCACCGCGCTCTACATGGCCGTCGGCTTTCTACCCAACGGAGAAGCGACGCCCGAAGCCCTGCTTCGGCGGCCATGGGAAGCATTTCAAGGATGGGATCCGTCGGTCAACGCAAAGGAGATCGAGTGACCACCCCGCTGTATGCGCTTCTGTTTTTTGTAGCTTGGACCTTATCCATCCTCATGGGCGTCGCGTATTTCCGAGTGTCCAGCGTCCTGCGGAAAGAGGCGCGGGCATCTTCCTTTCCAGGAGGTGTTGCCCCAGGAAATGATCTTTACTCGAGGTTTATTCGCGCACACCTCAATTGCGTTGAAAACCTGCCGCTGTTCGGCGCCGTCGTGCTCGTAGGGCATGTCGCTCAAGTCGAATCGACCCTTTTTAGCGGCATTTCCGTCGCCTACATCGCGGCCCGCGTCGGGCAAACCTTGGCGCATTTGTGGTCGGCGAGGGAGCTCGCCGTGAACATCCGGTTTGGGTTCTTCTGCCTCCAGGTCGGCTTTCTGTTTGCCATGATCCTCACCATTCTCGCGGCTTAGGACGTCGCACCCGAGGCGGACACATTTTGGCCGGGTGACGCCATAGGCTCTCGGAATGGAATCCTTCGCCTGGGCCCTGGTGGGCATTCTGTTGTTGGTCGTCGCCTGGCTCATTTTCGCCTGGCGGTGGGAGCGCGGCCGCGTTCGCCGGGGAAATCTCGGTCGGCTGCGTATCGCCCAGCGTGGAGAATCTGACGCGGAAAAGCTGCTACAAAGCGAAGGTTACGCAATCCTAGAACGCCAGTTGTCACTTCGTTGGACCCTGTGGGTGGATGGCGAGCCCGAATCGGTGCTGAGTCGAGCCGACCTGCTGGTCGAGCGGCACGGCCTCACCTACATCGCCGAAGTGAAGACCGGTACCGTCGCCGACCCGACCAAACCCTCCACCCGACGCCAACTGTTGGAATACCTGCACGCCTTTGACGTCGATGGCGTTCTCCTGGTCGATCCTGCGGAAGCTTTGGTTCAAGCGATTACTTTCTATGAGTCCGGATAGACAAGTACGTTGACCATTGCGTTTCGCTGATCCCAGATTGCACCAAGATGTACCAAACGATCCAAACCTGCACCCAATGAGCGACAAGACATGCGGAGGCCGATGTGACCATCTCTGGGATCTCAAGCATTCAAGGAATCTCGCCAACCGACACTCAAGGCGACATGATCCGCGCGGTTCAGCAGCACCGACGCACGGTTCGCGCGATGACCGACCTCGATTCGGACAAGAGCGGCGGCATTTCATCCGAAGAGTTTGCCGCCGGCGCCCAGAAAATGAAGGAAAAGGCCGCTGCTCAGGGTCTTCCCGGTCCACAGAAAAGCCCGGAAGAGGTGTTTGCCGAGCTCGACAAGAACGGCGACAGCTCCCTTTCTTTCGAGGAATTGGCCGAGATCGCCAAGAATCCCCCCCCTGGACAGGCCATTCGCCGAATGAAACGGCTCGACGCCGACGAAAACGGTGAGGTGAGCGAAGAAGAATTCACCGCTGAACGCGAGGCGCGGGCCGCGCAAGCGGCAGCCCTCGGCCTGCCTGCCCCACAAACGAGCGCTGCAGAAGCCTTCGCAAATCTCGACAAAGACGGAAATTCCACGCTTTCGTTCCAGGAGGTTGCCGCCATCGGCCACCCTCGCCCACCTCAGCCGCCTTCGCCCGGTCAGATGATGAAGCAGTTCGATGCCGATCAAAGCGGCAGCATCTCTTCCGAGGAGTTTCTGACCGAAGCCCAACGCATGGCGGACAACGCCGCAGCGAACGGCCTCCCCGGCCCGCGAATCCCTCCGGCGGAAGTGTTCGCGTCACTTGACAAGAATGGCGATTCTTCGCTCTCCTTCGAGGAGCTCGCAGCCCTGGCCAAACCGCCGCCTCCGCCCTCCCCTGGCCAGGTCATGAAGCAGTTTGATGCTGACCAAAGTGGCAGTGTCTCATCGGAAGAGTTCCTGACGGAAGCGCAGCGTATGGCCGAGCACGCCGCGGCCAACGGGCTTCCTAGTCCCCAGGTTCCGCCCGAGGAAGTGTTCGCATCGCTCGATAAGAATGGCGATTCTTCGCTCTCCTTCCAAGAGCTGTCCGTTCTCGCTCGGCCTCCCAAGCCCCCGCCGATGCAGCAAATTCTGAACCAGGTCGATACCGACAAAAGCGGCAATCTGTCCCTAGAAGAGTTCACTGCGGAAGCCAAGCGACTTGCCGAGCGCGCCGAAGCTCTCGGCCTGCCCGGACCCCAGCGCCCCGCGGAAGAAGTTTTTGCGGAGCTCGACCAAAACGGGGATCAGATCCTGTCCTTCGAGGAGCTCGCTGCTCCGGCGAAACCGCCCGCGCCACCGGCTCCTCCTTCCGGCGCAGTCTGAGGCTGGAGCGGGGGTTCACCGCGCTCCACAGGAAATCGTAAACCGGTTGACGATTGGTGAGCGCTACCGCGAACCGTAGGCTTTCAGCGCCTTTCCGAGCAATTCCGCGGCACGGACGAGCTTGGATTCCTCCAGAACTGCGGCGAGCCGAACCTGATCGCGCCCGTCCGATGGATCCGCGTAAAAACCCGGTCCTGGCGCGACGACCAAGCTCTCTCCGCGATCGCGAAAATCGGTGACCAAATACCGCGCGAAAGCTTCGCTATCGGTCACAGGCAACTTCACCATCAGGTAGAACGCGCCTTCTGGTTTCGGCGCTTGCAAACCCAACTCCTGCAACGAACCGTACAGCGCCAGCACGCGCCCTCGCCAGATGGCGCGCAGGTCGTCGTAGTACGACTCCGGCAGATTCATCGCGGCGATCGCCATCTCCTGCGCCAACGGCTGGGGGCCCAGGCGGGCCTGGCCTAGGCGTTCAATTTTCTCCATCAATTCGCCATTTCGGGAGATTAGAAACCCGATGCGGGCGCCGCAAGCCGACCAAGTCTTCGAAAGCGAATCGATGACCACCACGCGCTCGGAGTGCTCTGGGAATTCGAGCGCCGATGCGGGAGGTTCACCAAACCAAATTTGCCGATATACCTCATCCGATATTACGAATAAGTCATGTTTCTTCGCCCAATTTAGGACGCGACCAATCTCGGCGCGAGAGTACACTACGCCGGTAGGGTTCCCCGGCGTGTTCAAGACGATTGCACGCGTTTTTGGAGTGACCATCCGATCCAAATCGGCATCGCTCGGGATGGCAAAGCCATCCTCAATTCGCGTACGAATGGGCACCACTCGCGCACCGGCCACGGTTCCAAACCCATTGTAGTTCGTATAAGAGGGCTCCGGAACAAGAATTTCGTCCCCGGCATCACAGATCGCCGTGAACGCAAACAGCAGTCCCTCAGATCCACCTGCCGTCACCACCACGTGTTCCGCGCTGAGGCCCGGGCTCCAACGCGACGAATACGCCGCCGCTGCCGCGCGACAGGCCGCCGTTCCCGAGGCAGGACCATAGGCGATCACCTTGGGCTGATAGCTGCGAATGGCGTCCAGCATCGGCTGCGGAGTTAGTACATCGGGTTGACCAATATTCAGCCGGTAGAAGCTCACATCCTTCTGTTTGGCGACGGTGAGGTCGAGTTTGCGGATGGCGCTCTCTTGCAAGGTGTGTGCGCGCGCAGAAAGGCGAGGCATGGTGTCTCCGTGGCCGCCACCCTACCGCGGCGGAACCGTTCCCCGCAACCGCCACGAAAAAGGCGGCCGTCCCAAGGGGAACAGCCGCCGTTATCGTTTCGCTCGTTGCCTGGTCCTACGATCCGAGCTTCGAGCGCGCGCTATCTCAGCCGCAGACGGACTCGAGGATCAACCGGGTAACAATGTACGGGTCCATATTCGCACAAGGACGCCGATCTTCGAGGTAGCCGCGGCCGGCCTGCTCGACATTCAGCGGAATGCGAATGGATGCTCCGCGATGTCCCACGCCAAACCGGAATTCCCGGTAGGAGCAGGTTTCATGTTTGCCGGTCAAGCGGCGCTCGATGCCCTCGCCGTAGTTGGCGATGTGCAAATCGTGGCGCGCCTGCAACTTGGGCATCGCGTCAAGAATCGCTTTGATCCCGCCTGGGGCGCGCATCGTGTTGGTCGAGAAATTGGTGTGCGCGCCGGCGCCATTCCAATCGCCGCGAACCGGCTTCGGATCGAGCGTCATGGCGATGTCGTACAGCTCGCCGACGCGGTACAGCAGGTACCGAGCCAACAACAACTGATCGGAAACCTCAAGAGCGCCCAACGGGCCAACCTGGAACTCCCATTGGCCCGGCATGACTTCTGCATTGATGCCCGACAACGTCAGGTTCGCGCTCAAGCAGGCGTCGAGATGGGCCTCCACCGCTTCACGGCCGAACACTTCATCGGCCCCCACGCCGCAGTAGAACGGACCTTGTGGCGCTGGGTAGCCATTTTCCGGCCAGCCCAACGGGCGGCCATTTTGGAACATGGTGTACTCTTGCTCGATACCAAACCAAGGCTCCAACGCCTTGTGACGCTCGGCAACCGCGCGCAGCGGGGCGCGAGAGTTGGTGGCATGCGGCGTGCCATCGGCATTGAACACTTCGCAGAGGACCAAACGAGCATTTCCGCCGCGAAGCGGATCATTGGTCGCGAAGACGGGGCGAAGAATGCAATCTGAGAACTCGCCGTCCGCCTGGCCGGTGCTGGAGCCATCGAAGGTCCACTCGGGATAATCGGAGATCGACTTCACTTCGTCATAAATGACTTTGGTCTTCGATCGGAGCGTACGGGTCGGCGTAGAGCCGTCGACCCAGATGTACTCTGCTTTCAACGCCATGGGGGGCCTCGCAGTTTTCGGGGTGGGGAGCCGAGATCGATCGTTGGATCCGATCGAGCCGCGCACACCTACCGCGCCGATTTACACCGTGCACCCCAACTGCGAAAAAGTCACCGCACCGTCAAAAGCGGTCGCGTCCTCCCTTGGCTTCCAGGCTATCGGCCAAGAGCGACATCCTCGTCATGAGAAAGACCATCCCGTCCAGGGTGGTGTCGTCGATGCAAACCCGCTGAACAAGAACCAGATATCGTCCGTGTGTCGCGATCGCCCCGAGCGGAAGATTTAGGTTTTCCGCCAGCAATAATGCCGTATCATATTCACCGACCTCTCCAAATGCAGAGCGTACTTCCACCATTTCGCGGCCCCAGGCGGGATAGCGACGCAGCATCACCCGTTGCGAGCGTTCGGTTCCTGCTTCCTGGCGTTTCAACGTCAACGCCAACTCATCGACGCCGTCGGTGTCCAGCTTAAAATCCCGCCGAAGCCGCGCTTGAAGGTCGTTCCAACTGGCCATTCGGCCTCCCAAACCAAGGTACCGCACTGGCGAGCGAAACGAAAGCCGTTGTATTACAGCAGGGCCTCCGAGGGAAAAATGCGCGTCCTTACCTGGAACGTCAACGGACTACGAGCCGCCTTAAAAAAAGGGGTAGAAGCTCATCTTGAGAAGATCGACCCGGATGTGGTCCTCCTCCAAGAGGTACGGGCGTTGGTGGACCAGCTGCCGTCCGGATGGAGTCTGAAGAAACCCTGGACTGCCCATTGGAATCCCGCGCAAAAGCTCGGCTGGTCTGGAACGGCCACCTGGAGCCGCAAGCCACTTGAGCTCTTGGGAGTAGGCTTCGAAGGCACTGATCTCGACGGCCGCATCCTACGGACCCGGGTCGGAGACTGGGATTTGATCAATGTGTATCTCCCTTCTGGCTCCGCGGGTCCCGAGCGACAAGCCATGAAGGAGGAGTGGATCGCGAAGCTGCTCCCCTGGGCCAAGCAATTTGCGGAATCCCCCCGTCCCACGCTGCTGTGCGGCGACCTGAACATCGCGCACACCGCCAAAGACGTTTGGAGCCCCTCTCGCGCAGCGAAACTCTCAGGCTTTCTTCCTCACGAACGAGAGTGGTTTACCCAATTTCTGGCGTCGGGCTGGACGGATTCCCTCCGCGAACACTTGCCCGGGCAGCAGGGCCCCTACACCTGGTGGTCGAACTTAGGTCGCGCCAAGGCAGAAGATCGCGGTTGGCGTATTGACTATGTTCTCGCAAACGCCGCCGGACAGGGACGCGTTCGCAGCGTGTCCGTCAATCGTGAAGCTGGAATCGCCGTTTCCGACCACGCTCCCGTGATCGTGGACCTGGACTGATGCCCGGCTGGGGCTGGAGCCGCCTGGCAGACCCCTACAAAAAAGGGAGTCTCGCCGCGAAATTTCGCGAGAGGCGACGGCAACGATTTTTGGCGTGGCTCCCACGCCAAGCGCGCACGGTCATCGACGTCGGTGGAACCGCCAAATTCTGGGAAGGGTCCAACCTCAAAATAACGGTCCTTTCTCCAAATCCACCGGAGGTCGGCGTAAATTGGATACAAGGAACAGTAAAGGACCTTTACCAATTCCGTGAAGCGGAATTTGACGTCGCCTTCTCCAACAGCGTCATCGAACATGTGGGCCCCGATCGCGGTGAAATGGCAAGGCAAATGCCACGAGTTGGCCGGTCCTTTTGGGTGCAGACCCCCAACCGTCGTTTTCCAGTGGAGCCGCACTTTCTGTTCCCAGGCTTTCAATTCCTGCCGATCGAACGCAGGATTTGGTTAGTTCAGAACTTCGATCTCGGTTGGTGCGGCCGAATCCCCGACGCGGCCCAAGCGCGCGCCGCGGTGGAAGAAATCACCCTCCTCGACCGTTCCGAGCTTCAACGCCTCTTTCCGTCCGCGACCATCGAACCTGAGCGCTTTTTCGGGCTCAACAAATCGTGGATTGCTCACTTCGCCCAGGAGGGCTGAAGCACGGGTTGGGTGGCAAAGCCATTCGGACCGGTCATCCCGACATGGTGCAGGCAAAACTCCCAGTCTTGCGGAACATTGTCGGGGAGCTCCCCCCCTCCATACCGGTGGTCACCGGCCAACGGAATGCCTAAAAAGGCCGCGTGAACCCGAATCTGGTGGGTCACACCCGTGGTAATCGTCACCTCAAAACAGCGCCCCTTCAACCATCGAAATCGCGAATCGGCGTCATACCATTGACCGCGGTGCGGAGTGTCGGGCCCCCGCTGCACAACCATTCGGGTCTTTCGACGGGCATGATGAGCGATCGGACGAGAGCAGCGGTTTTCGCTCCACTTCACATCACAACTGGCGATCATCCAATAGGTTTTTGTCAGCAACTTCCCAGAAAACCAGCCCCGAAGCTCGTCCAACTCCAGGGGGCTGTCCGCAAGCAACACCGCCCCGGAAGTTCCGTTGTCCAACCGATGAGCTATACCTCCCTCAAAACCCTTGGGCCAAGGGAGCTCTTGCCGCCAAGGTTGCTTGTCCAACACCTCGGCCAACACCGAAGGACCCGGCGTTGCATCGTGGCGCGGAAAAACCGGAACTCCGGCGGGCTTGTACCAAGTGGTCGGCATAGGGATCGTTAACCCGCTCGTGCGGCCATGCGGAGGAACGACGTGGACATCTTGATCACCGGCGCTTCCCGCGGCATCG
>SXGR01189579.1_pt1 | contig 15085 bp, 10 predicted proteins | sample 3174711 | NCBI WGS metagenome assembly SXGR01 (sample SAMN11356860, study PRJNA531348) | freshwater metagenome | isolation source: freshwater sample F1-60 | place: China: Fuxian Lake, Yuxi | collected 2017-12-25
ACAGCGAATAGCCTTTCCCATCGGACTGGAGGGCACCAACTGGTATGACACACGCTCGATCCCGGCTTTTGCTGGAAAACACATAGACCGCGCCCGCTCCACTCAGTGGATCCGAACACATAGACCGCTCCACTCAGTGGATCCGAACACATAGACCGCTCCACTCAGTGGATCCGACCCCAGTTCATTGCGCACCAAACCGATGAGAACGTAGTAGCCCCTGCGCAAATCTCCCGCTGTCTATTTGCGCCCTATTTTCTCTGTCGTACTTCATGACCTTTTTCCCACAAAACAAAGCGCTGCCAACCAAATGGCTACGCAAGACGTGCTTGGTCGGGGGATACAGAACATACGGCTTCTTGCCCTTAACCCTTGGAAAACCCTATTCCCTCATCATTCCACACTGATTTGAACGGCTGGTCTGATTTCAAATGGCGGCCGTAGCGTGTTATGCGGCCGTGGCGCGTTGTATGGCCCTCAGGTATTGGTGGATGGTGTTTTCCAAGCCAAAATAGAGGGCGTCGCAGAACAAAGCGTGCCCAATCGAGACCTCGAGAAGGCCGGGCACCCGCTCCACCAATAGGGTTAGGTTCTGCAGCGACAAATCGTGTCCGGCGTTGAGCCCGAGCCGACCTGCGACCGCCACCTCAGCCGCCTCAATGAATGGTTTCACCGCTTTTTCGGGGTCATGAGGATACATGCGCGCATAGGTTTCGGTATACAACTCGATCCGATGGGTGCCCGTGCGAATGGCCGCCTCCACCATGCTGGGGTTGGGGTCTACAAACAAAGAAGTGCGAATACCGGCTTCCGCGAACATGCTCACTGTATCGGTCAGGTATTCGCGCTCGCGCACCACATCCCAGCCGTGGTCGCTCGTGAGTTGATCGGTAGCATCCGGCACCATCGTTACCTGCGTTGGTTTGACCGCCAATACCAAATCGGTAAAAATCTGCTCCTTCGGATTGCCTTCCATATTGAACTCCACCGACAGTGCGGGTGCTAAGGCCAATACATCCGACCGGCGAATATGCCGTTCATCGGGTCGGGGATGCACGGTAATCCCCTCCGCACCGAATCGAATGCAATCGAGTGCAATTTGCAGCAGGTCAGGGTTGTTGCCCCCCCGGCTGTTGCGCAAGGTGGCGGCCTTGTTGATGTTCACACTGAGGCGTACGGGCATACGGGTGTAAAAGTAGCTGAATCGAAATCAGAACGCAAAATGGGCGTAGACCGGGCAGTGGTCGGATGCGAAGGGTGGCCTACGACCAGGGGGGCCATCGATCTCATACCAACGGGGTGCGGGCAGGTTTCGGTACCATATATAGTCGATCCGCGCACCCGATCGATCGCCTTCAAACCCATAAAAGCTGCCCTCGCTTCCCCCTTTCTTTTCCGCCTGGGTATGGGCATCGAGCCATCCGGCCTTCGACAATGCACGAATGGAAAGAGCCTCGGGGCTGTCGTTGAAGTCGCCCATCAACAAAACCGGATCAGATTGGGATACCCGATCGGCCATGGCCATCATGAGGGAAACCGATTCGGCCCGGGCCTGCACCCCTTGGTGATCGAGGTGCGCATTAAATACCCAAAACCGACGCTTTCCCCGAACCGATTCGAGCTGCACCCAGGTGCAGATGCGCGGCAGGGCGGCATCCCATCCCTTTGAAGGCCTTTCGGGGGTTTCCGACAACCAAAACACCCCTTGTTGGAGCAGCTTGAACTGCATATGATCATAACCAATCGGCGCATATTCTCCGGCCTCGCCACCATCGTCGCGGCCCACACCCACCCATTGGTATCGGGCCGGCATCAACTGCCGCAGCGCTTGCAATTGGCTGTGAAGTACCTCCTGCATACCAATAACCCCCGGTTGCTGGGCCATCAACTCCCGCACCAAGCGTTCCTTCCGCAGCGACCATTGGTGGATTCCATCACCCGGATTATCATATCGAATATTATAACTCGCTACCACAAGTCCTGCGCGTTGCCACCTACCGAAGGCTACCCGTCCGACCCATGCAAAAAGCACAAACAACAGGATCACCAGCCACAAGCGCAGCGGCAAAATATCGAAATAGCGAAACCAGTAGGGCATCAGCGTGTGCGTCGATTAAAGCGAAAAACTTTCGCCACAGGCACAGGTGCGTGTTGCATTGGGGTTATGGAAATGAAAACCCTTCCCCTGCAAACCATCGGAGTAATCGAGCTCGGTGCCGATCAGGTAGAAAAAGCTCCGCTTATCGCACGCCAACAATATGCCTTTGTGGCTGAACTGTTCGTCGCCTGGTTCTGGAGCGGCCACAAATGACATCCTATAGGAAAGTCCGGAACAACCCCCACTTTCCACCACCACGCGCACCACAGGCGTTTGGAGGTACTCAGGCTCTTGGAGCATGTTGTTTACTCTTTCGGCGGCGCGTTCGCTGATGCTGATCATATCCTGCAAAAATAAGCGTCGGCTCTTAATTTTGCGGCATGCAACACCCGGCCGATTTAAAAATAAGCGATTTCACCTATGAACTTCCGGATGCGCGCATTGCGGCCTATCCCCTCGCTGACCGATCCTCGTCGCGCCTCTTGGATGCAGCTGTTGAGGGTGCAACGGTAAAGGGTACCGGAGCAGGGGGTGCAGGCGATGGGGGAGCTGGCGCAGGGGGTGCAGGCGATGGGGGAGCTGGTGCAGGGGGAACTGGTGCAGGGGGAACTGGTGCAGGGGGTGCAGGCGATGGGGGAGCTGGCGCAGGGGGAACTGGTGCAGGGGGAACTGGTGCAGACCGCATCCACGATCGGTTTTTTTCGGAACTTCCCATGATCCTGGTTCCGGGGAGTATCCTCCTCTACAACAACACCAAGGTCATACCCGCCCGTTTGTATATGCATCGGCCCACAGGTGCGCGGGTCGAATTGCTTTGTCTGAACCCCGCGCAACAACCTTTGGGGTGGGATGAAGCCCTTAGTCGTACGGGCAGCAGCCGGTGGATTTGCATGGCTGGTAATGCCCGTCGATGGCGCGACGAGGCACTTATGCTCGAAACGAGCGATTTGCGGCTCACCGCCCGAAAAGTTCCTTCGGATGGCCAAGCGTTGACCGTTCATTTCGAATGGGAGCCCGCGGAGCTCAGCTTTTCCGACGTGCTGATGCGGGCAGGGCAAATGCCGATTCCTCCCTACTTAAAGCGCGAGGCTGAGGCCATAGACCAGCAGCGCTACCAGACCCACTATGCGCAAAACGCCGGATCGGTGGCCGCACCCACGGCTGGGCTCCACTTCACCCCTGAATTGTGGTCGCAGCTCGATGCGGCCGGAATTGGACGGATGGAACTGACCTTGCATGTTGGCGCCGGCACCTTTAAGCCCGTAACCGCCGACACCATGCGGGGTCACGATATGCACAGCGAAGTCTTGCGGGTCGATAAACAGCTGCTTCTTGGACTGGTGAAACACCTCCAAAAACCCAATCGCGAACAATTGCCCCTCATTTGTGTGGGCACCACCAGCCTACGCAGCCTGGAAAGCCTCTACTGGATCGGGGCCTTACTGCAGGAAAAAGACACATCCCTGCCCTCACCCAAGGCATTTACCCCATACGACAGCGAAATTCAGTGGGGAAGCAGCCTTCCCGATCCGGAAGAAGCCCTCATGCGGATCATTCATTGGCTTGAGGCGCGGAATCTCGAGGTCGACCAGGCTCATACCGCACTGATGATCGCACCTGGATATCATTTCCGGCTGGCCGACCAACTCATCACCAACTTCCATCAACCCGGCAGCACGCTGTTGTTGTTGGTGGCCGCTGTAGTGGGCGAGCGTTGGCGCGCACTCTACCAACATGCCTTGCAACACGAATACCGCTTTCTCAGTTATGGCGACAGCTCCTTGCTGCGCATTCACCCCGACCATAAATGGAAGAGGACCGTATCACAGGAAAAGGACCGAATCACAATAACAAGCCCAACGACAAGCCCAACGACAAGCCCAACGACAAGCCCCGAATCCCATAAACCGCCACCGATGAATGCACCCCTGCACGGAATTCAGGTCATTGAGCTCGCCACGGTACTCGCAGGTCCCGCCACGGGTCAATTTCTGGCCGAAGCCGGAGCCCAAGTCACCAAAATAGAGCCACCTGGTGGCGACATTACCCGCAGCTGGTGCGCACCAGGCGAACACCCTGATGGCCAACGAAGCGCCTACTTCTGCGCCGCCAATTGGGGCAAAAAAAGCCTGGTCATGGACCTCGCACAAGGTCATGCGCAAACCGAATTGCGTGCGCTGCTGCAAAATGCCGATATACTGTTGATGAGCTTCAAGCCAGGCGATGCCCAGAAATTCGGTCTTCTGCCCGGCGAACTCCTCCGCGAATACCCGCGGCTGATCATTGGCAGCATCACGGGCTATGGCGAAGAGGATTCAAGAACCGGATACGACGCTATCATTCAGGCCGAAGCGGGTTTCGTTCACCTCAACGGCATGCGCAGAGGTGAAGGCCACAAAATGCCCGTGGCGCTCATGGACCTGCTGGCGGCCCATCAACTCAAAGAAGGCATACTCCTTGCCCTGCTGGCGCGGGAGAAAAGCGGGTCCGGGCAATGGATCCGGGTTTCGCTCATCGATTCTGCCCTCAGTGCCCTCGCCAATCAGGCAACTAACTACCTCATTGCCGGTTACGAACCCCAAGCCATGGGCTCGGGGCATCCCAATATTGTGCCTTACGGACAAGCATACACCTGCAGCGACGGTGTGCGCGTAGTGCTCGCCGTGGGCAGCGACAAGCAATTTGCTCAGTTGATGCATCAACTCAACATAAATGCCCCCGAAGAATGGCGCCAGGCCGCAGGTCGCATCCAAAACAGAGCCGCCATTGAAGAGGCACTCCAAGCGGCCGTGGGCGGGCAATCCTCCGAAGACTTGCTCGCGGGCTGTATGAGCCGACAAATACCCGCAGGCCGTGTGAATACCTTGCCCCAGGCTCTCGAATTGGCTAAAGAACGCGGGATGCTGCACCAGGCTGATGGCTTATCGGCACCCCGAACGGCTGTTTTCCTGGATGAGAACCCCCGAATCGCTCCGCCACCGCCCCTGCCAAAGGCCGATTGAAACCCAACCCATTGGGGATTGAGGGAGGTGCTGGCGATTGAAAGTGGTATGAGGGATTGAGGGAGGTGAAGCAATGATCCGAAATCAACCTCACTTTGTGCGGTCACGCCAGTTCATAAACTCCATTAAATCACGACTGCTGCGTTCCTGCCTCAAAAAATTCAACAAATCAACAAGCTCCGAAAAGTCTGGTGCCAGCCTGGTGCTAGCCTGGTGCGATATTGATGCCAAAAGAGCGATCCATTTCGGTTCGTGTTCTTCAACACCTGAAATTCCCACGCTTCTTTGGTGGGGTAGGCGCGCATCCACTGCCCGCGGAAGCAACCTACTACGCTTCACAAACTGAACTTGGAATAATGTCCCCTTTTCAAACCCCTTCAATATGTGATGCACGATTCACATGCCGTTGTATGAAAGCCAGAGCCTCACCTGGTTGCATGCCCTGGCCTTTGATAAAGTAGGGCAAATCGCTGCCGCGGTATACTCGAATGCGCAAAGCATATAGAGCATCAACCGCTTTCCGCGTAATTTATGGAACGATAACAGGGCAGCAATTCTTTCTTGTATTCGATTCGACTGCCTTCTGACACGCTCCACAGATCCGATTCACGCATTTCATGAGTAAAAAAGGCAGTCGACCCAATGGGGCAGAATCCTATATTTGCCCGATATGACCATCCATACCCCGCCTGTTGTATCCGAACCAAGCGAACCCCTTGTGGTGCTGGTGGATGCGAACGATCATGAAATCGGCGTGGCACCCAAGCAGGATGCGCATGTGCTCGGACAACTGCATCGGGCCATTTCTGTATTTCTATTCGACCCCAATGGATCGATGCTATTGCAACGTAGGGCTGTCGACAAATACCACAGCGGGGGGCTATGGACCAACACTTGCTGTAGTCATCCCGCACCAGGTGAAACCCCCCATGCTGCCGCCCTGCGCAGACTCCAAGAAGAAATGGGAATTACATGCCCACTCGAATTTCGCTTTTCGTTTGTATACCGCACCGAATTCGAAAACGGGCTCACCGAGCACGAATTCGACCACGTTTTTTTTGGAACCGGGCATTTTGAAGCCCGGCCCGACCCGAACGAGGTTGCAGAATACCGTTGGGTGACCCCCTCCGAGCTCGACCGGTGGATGGTACAACGTCCTGAAGACTTCACCTTTTGGTTTAAGCACATCTACGACCGCGTGCGCAGCCATATGAACGAGCAGCAATCCTAATGCGCATCAATCGCTCCAGCGCTTCACCAGGCAGCGCTTCACCAGGCAGCGCTCCCCAAAAGGCCTATGGGTTGCTTTCAACCGACTCAGGAAGTTCATTTTTTTCCGATAACATTCTGTTTTGCGTTCTGATCAGTTTGTTGCTTGTAGGTTCCCTACCCGCATGCCAGAGAAAAGAAGCCAAAACGACTTCCGCCAAGATAAAAGAAGCCGTGCCGGCTCTGCGCCACGGCATTAACCTACACCCATATCAGGTGCGGAGCAGTACGGTAAAAAATGGTGATAACCTGGGCGGCATATTGGCACAATGCGGGGCCAGCACCACCCAATCGCTGTTAAGCATTGAGCGGCTGGGGATGCACCTCGACAACCGGAAAATCCGTGCGGGCCTCCCCTACACCTGGTATGCAAACGACAGCAGCGGTCAACTGGCCTATTGGGTACTCGAGCCCGATGCCTACAGCTACCTAAGGGTCGATTTTCAGTCAGACACCCCCAGCGTGGAGCGGGTCATGCGCCCCACCACCAGTAAAATGGCCTATAAAAGTGGCCGAATCGATGGAAGTCTCTATCAAAGCATGGGGCGCAGCGGAGCCACCCAAGAGTTAATAGCCAACTACACCAAGTTATTCGATTGGACGGTCGATTTCTTCCATTTGCAGGAGGGCGACTCCTTTCGTGTGGTGCACGAAGAAATGTGGATCGATGGCCGTCCGGGTCCAGCCCGGCAAGTGCAAGCGGCCGAACTTCGCCACAAAGGAAAATCGTATTACGGATTTGTGTGGATGACCTCCGATGGAAAAACCCAGTACTACAACGAAAAAGGCGAAAGCATGAAAAGGCGGTACCTGAAGGCACCGCTCGACTATATCCGCATCAGTTCGGGCTTTGCGAAAAGGCGATTTCATCCGGTGTTGCGCATCAATCGCCCGCACTTGGGCATCGATTACGCGGCACCCACGGGAACCCCCATCCGAGCCATCGGCGACGGCACGGTGACGGAGGCTGGCTACAAAGGAGGAAACGGCAACTTTGTTCGCATTCGTCACAATAAAACCCACGAAACCGGCTACCTTCATATGAGCCGAATTGGCAAGGGCATCCGCAGAGGCACACGTGTGCAGCAGGGCCAAGTAATCGGTTATGTGGGCAGTACGGGCCTCGCCACCGGACCACACCTGTGCTTTCGCTTTTGGGAAAACGGCGTGCAGGTAAACCCTGCCCGGATCCAAACACCCCCTTCGGACCCCCTACCCCCCGCCGAAAAGCAGCGGTTTATGGTGCAGCGCGACAGCCTTATGCAGCACCTGAAAGGGGGGTAGGTTTTAAATTTATCAGCCCATCGCGAAAGGAATCCACAGCCGTGAAAAAAACCGACAAAGCGAATCAAACGATGCGGCAGAACGCCCTAAGTGATCTTACGCTTCGGGTCATTCTCGCCCTTGTTTCTGCATTTTTATACATCAATACGACTGGGTATCAGTTTACCCTCGACGATGATATGTTTTATTTGAAACATGCATCCGTACAAAAAGGGCTATCGGCGCTCCCCGAATTATTTACCAAAGGCAGTCTTAATCAGTTTGATGGTACCACAGGGCTTCAACCCTATCGTCCCGTAACACTGATCTCATTTGCACTGGAGAAGCAATTTTTCAACAACTCTCCTGTCGCTTCTCATTTTTTCAATGTTCTGCTCTACGTCGTGTTGATTCAAGTGCTGTATCAACTGCTCAGAAAGCTCTTTCATAACGTAAAACCGCTGCTGATCGCTTGCATTGTCATGATCTATGCTGTTCATCCCATTCATACCGAAGTGGTGTGCAGCGTAAAAAGTCGCGATGAGATTTTAGCCGCACTGTTCGGTTTTTTAGCGTGGTTGAGCATCCTCAAAGCGACCGATCTCAAGTCTCAGATCGTATCCGCTTTCTTCCTGCTGCTCGCCATGTTATCTAAGGAAAGTGCCATTGCATTTTTGGTGATTATTCCATTAAGCAAATGGTTAATAAAAGAAGAAACAATTCTTGAAACCCTGAGGCACTCACTTTTTCATGCAGCCGTCGCTCTGCTCTTTTTGGGCGTTCGTTTTGCGGTTGTTGGCACGGATTCGCCCGACATCGGAGTGCCCCTGCTTGCCAATGTACTGCACGATGCGCAAGATCTTGGAGAAGCCTCTGCCACCAGAATGGTCATCTTGTTTCATTATCTCAGGCTTACCATTTTGCCATGGCCTTTGAACTGGGATTACAGCTATAATCAGATCCCCATCGTTGATTGGCCCGATTTAACCGCCTTATTCTCGGTTGTCGTTCATGGGGGCCTCTTAATCGTTGCGCTGATCCATATCAAAAAAAATCGCTGGCTTTCGTTCATCATTCTCTATTACTTCATCAGCAGCGCCCCAACGAATAACTTGTTTTTTATTAATGGCGCAACACTGGGCGAACGATTTCTGTTTGTGCCCTCACTGGCCTTTTCTCTGGCGTTTGTCTTGATGCTCGATCAGTTTTTGACATCTGATACACAGGCCGATAAGTCGAAGAAAACGCTCTATTCTAGTTTGGCAGTCGTGATTCTGTTTTCATACGCCAGCTTGGTGCGTAGTGCTGATTGGAAAGATAATTTATCCTTGTTCGAACGCGGTGTAGAGGTTTCACCCAACAGCAGCAGGACCCATTACAGCCTAGGCAGTAGTTATTTTGACAGAGCGCTGAAAACCACTGATCCGCTGCTAAGAAAAAAATACATGGCTTTTGCCTTGCTCTACTACAAATCAAGCCTCGATATTATGCCCGATAATTTCCAGGCGCTCTACAACTCCGGATTGGCAAGTACAGTGAATGGCGATACTCTTTCGGCCATTCGATGCTATCGCAGTGTCATTGCGCTCAAAAAGGATTACATGAACGCTTACAACAACTTGGGGACCTTGTACCAGGCACAAGCGAATCTTGATTCAGCCCATTATTATTATGAAAAAGCGCTAAACCTTGATCCTCAGAACCCCGTACTCTTGGTGAATCTCGCATCCATTTATTCTCTAATGGCGCGGTATTCGGATGCATTGAGGTACTTAAAATTAGGGGACAATGCCGATCCAGGAAATATCACGATAATCGAGGGTATTACTGTCGTTAGTTTTCTCAATAGAGATTATGATCAGGCCATTGCGTATGCCAGCAAGGCACTGGCAATAAACAACAATCATAGAAAATGTTTAGCAGTACTGGCCGATACTTATCAGGCACTGGGAAATATGGAAGAGTCTAACAAGTATCGACAAAGGTGGAGCAATTTAGGTCGATAGTGGACTTTGCCGTTCATTTTTTCTGGCCCAGATGGGAGATGGCGTGGTAGGCGGCGTCGACCACAGCCGTCATCTTCTCGAAGTCGAGCGTATCGATCGTGTCGCTTATTTGGTGGTAGTTGTTGTTGCGCAGAAACGAAGTGTTGTTGATCATGAGCGCCGGATAGCCAAAAGTCCAATAGTTGCGGTGGTCTGAAAGTCCGGCCAATCCGCCTGCACCGGGGAAACTCACCACCTGCACATCCACCGATGCGGAAGCGGAGGCGGAAGCGGAGGCGGAAGCAGAGGCGGAAGCGGCCTTCATCAACTGCCACACCCGCTCATTGAAAGCCTTGTGTTCCTGAATGCCCACCACAATGATGAAATTGGCCGTGTGGGGGTAGAGCGCCTCCAATTCGGGCGATGGGTAGGGTTGAGAATGGGGCAAATCCGAAAAATAGCCAATCATCTCATAGCAGATCATGCCGATGACATCGGCCTTTTGGGCATGCAGCGATTGCGCGTGGATGTAGCTCCCCATGAGATTGGTCGCAAAATAGGGTGGCTCCTCGAGGCAATAGGCCACCAACTCGATGGCGTAGTCGGTCTTAGGCTTCCGCTCGGCAATCAACCGTGCCGTTTCCAGGAGGCCCGCCACAGCACTCGCGTTGTCGTCGGCCCCAGGCTGATCGCCACACACATCGTAGTGGGCCCCCACCACTAAGCGGCGCCGGCAATCGCCCCGCCAGGTAGCCACCACATTCGTGTACTCTTGACCACCCGCCATCCACTTTTGTTCGGATAAAACGAAGCCCGGGAGGTCTAATGCCCCACGAATGTAGCTAACAACCCGCGACAAGCTATCCAGATTAAGGTGGTTGCGGAAGGGCCGGATGTCGGTGAGAAACTGCACATCGGCATAGAGGCGGTCTTTTTGTGCGGGCATAGGCGTGTAGGGGTTTGGGGGGTGTAAGGCTTTGGGGGGTGAAGGTGGGAAGTGGAATTGGGGGAAAAGGGGATTCGGGGTGATGTTGGGTGGGTGGAATTGGGGGAGTGAGGGGTTGGTTTCTCAACAAAAAACAATGCGTTCAAAAGCCACTGATTTAACGAAGATAGAGGTCTTTCAAATAAAACAATCGCATATATTCGTTATTTGTTATACTAATCCGTGCCTGTTTTCATTGATTTTATTATTGCACTTGTCTTGATCGTGGCCTTTACAGGACTATTTCTTGTCCCCAAGCTACAAAATTTAGAACAACTCAAAAAAGACCGAGAGCAAATATTAACGGTTACTAAGCTGCATCGAGGTACTGATTCGGAAAGAAAGCTTTTACTCAAATTGCTTAATTTGGGCATTCCTGCTAAGACGATTTTCCACGATCTGTATCTTGAAACCTCATACAAACGTTTCGCTCAAATTGACCTGGTTGTGCCTACCAAAGTGGGAATTATCGTGTTTGAAGTCAAAGAATACAGCGGTTGGATTTTTGGATCGGGACATCAAAAAGAATGGACTCAGATCTTGGCATTTGGTAAACAAAAATATAGATTTTACAATCCTGTATTACAAAACAAGAGGCACATAGAACAGCTAAGATCGAAACTCCCGCAATTTGCAAACATCCCTTTCTTTTCCGTTGTCGTTTTTTTTGGACCCTGTGAATTCAAGAATGTCACCCAAATTCCTCAGGATGTATTCGTTATAAAAGCCTGGGATATTGACACAGTTCTCAATCAAATTCTAACCGAAAATCCGCTGGCTCGATACGGAAACAAATGGGAAATAGTTCAGATACTAACCCATGCAACCTCAAATGGCGACAACATGGAGGTTCGATGGCAGCATACACAAAATCTACGTGCACTTGAGCCGGTAAATACTCAACGCAAAGTTTCAGTTGAATTTACTGTTCCCTTTCCCAGACTATGGAGACGCAAACCAAAATTTTGGCGATTTTGATGGGGTCTGAACTTTGCAATGTTCAATTTTATAGTGTTTTAATAATATTTAGGATATCAAGAAATTTTACTAAGTATTTTACCCGAAATTATTTTTACCAAGCTACATTAACCGGCCGCTAATTTTCTGCCTTCCTCTAAAAGCATAGCCGGGGGCGGCGTTTCTAAACGCCAGGTAATGCTCATGGGCTTCCTTCCCACATGGCTCAAATAATGCAGCCTACCGCAAAAAACAAAGGCCATCGTATGGCCAAATTCATCGACCGTTGACTCTCGAACAAAAAGTAAGATTTCCTTTTCTAATGCCTTTTGATTAATGTATGATCGTCCGATTTCACTTTCTGGGGTCGTACTGTTTTGACTTTGCCAGTGAAAAAGTTGATCATTGATGAAATAATCATGATACATAGTGCTTGCATTGAATCTGCTGTCCGTCTTGAATAGTGTCACAAAAAGCAGCTCCATCTTGGCGTTTTTGATTCTATAAACCCCCTCTCTACTGCTCGCTTTCCTCCACAGATCGCTTTCCGACAACGCAACCAGAATCTGATTGCGTGTATACCGCCCATGCAGCATCAAAGCACTGTCAATGCCTAATGACATGTGCTTTTCTATGCATTCACATAGTTCCAAACGGTATTCCAAAAATGAGATGACCTCATTTCGAAGATGGCCATTAGACCAATATTGCTCCAGCCTATTTTGGAGTTCGATAAACGAATGGGTTTGAGGCGCCTCTTCGAACAGATCAAAATACAACATCAAAAGAAATTGTTGATTTGAGCGCTTCGATAAATCAATTCTGTCACCCCTCACAAGTGACAACAAAAATCGAAAGTATCGTTCGCTGTCTGTGGCCAACCAAGTGCTGCCCATCACCCGAGCAATGCGCTCCGAGTGCTCAAAGAGTATTGGCTCTTCACCTTTGCTCTGCGCAATCAATTGAAACAAAAGCTTTTTTGATTTATAGACCTCCGCCAGTTTCAAACCCATATAGTGGCAAAAATTCTTCAGATTCAGCACTAGAGTGTAATCCTCAGAAAAGCGCTTGAGCGCTCGCAAAACCGAATTTATACCAGAGCCGTATGCATTCTGAATATTCCGAAGCACATATTCGCGAGCTGTCTTTTCAAGGGTTATGGAACAGCCCAGTGGCAAGTTTGGAAAATCCTGGTCTAGCTCATCCTTCATGCGCGTATGTGTCCTGCCAATCATTGCCCTGAATTTGTGCTCAAAACTGTATTCAACATGTTGCTGGCCAACAAAGTCCAGGACTGTAAGACACGTTTTATCCTCATGCAATCTCAAACCCCTGCCCAACTGTTGCAGAAAAATGGTTAAGCTCTCTGTCGGCCTTAAAAACAGGAGGGTATCAATTTCAGGAATGTCGACCCCCTCATTAAAAATATCAACCACAAACAGGTAATTGATCTCCTTATTTCGAAATAGACTTAACAGTCTATGGCGTTCATGTGCATTATCGGAATGTAGATAAGCCGCGCGCATTCCATTTGTCACAAAGAAATGACTCATAAATTCTGTATGCCGCTTTGAAACGCAAAATCCCATGGCACGCACGTCGCGAAAATCCGTTAAATAGCGTTCGCAATTGCGCAAAATTTCCAATGAACGTCTGCTATCCTCATTATAGATCTGCTCCAATTCTGAAATATCATATCGACCTCTACGCCATGAGACACGACTCAAATCCGTTTCGTCGGTGACCCCAAAATAATGAAATGGGCAAAGCAATTTTTGATTGAGCGCATCAGGGAGACGCATTTCTGCTGAAATAGTATGACCAAAAAATTGTGTGATGCTCGACCCATCATGGCGTTCCGGAGTTGCGGTTAATCCCAATAAAATTTCGGGCTGGAAATAATTAAGCAGCTTTTGGTATGACGAAGCACTGCTGTGGTGGACCTCGTCGATGATGATATAATCGTAGAAATCAGCCTTTAAACTAAGTTGCTCGATGCGGTTATTGAGTGTTTGAATCGTCACAAATAATTGATTATAGGATGCCGGACTTTCACCACTGAACCAGAGATCACCAAAATCATTGTTTTTCAGAACTTGGCGAAACGTATAACGCGCCTGTTTCAAAATCTCTTCACGATGCGCTACGAAAATGAAATTCGCAGTGGGCTTTGCCTTCAGATATTTCTTGAAATCGAATGCAGCAATTACCGTTTTTCCGGTTCCAGTGGCCGAAACAAGCAAATTCCTTTGCTCACCTTTTAATCTGCACTGTGCTAACTGATCCAGGATTTGTTGCTGGAAGGGAAAAGGGTTCAAATCAAAATACCCTGTAATTTCCTCGTCCTTTTTGGGATTTTTGCCACGCTCCAAAGCGAGCAACAATTTTTCTCTATGTAATTCAGCCTTGTAAAGCTCAAAATTATGATCGTTCCAGTATGTTTCAAACGTACTTCTGCATTTGGAAATAATGTGTGGAATTTCCTGCTGTGTGACTTTTAAATTCCACTCTAGACCATTGGTGAGCGCCGACCTGCTTAAGTTAGATGAACCGATATAGGCCGTATGAAAGCCTGTTTCGCGCATAAATAAATATGACTTGGCGTGCAAACGCTCTTGATTGGTATTGAAGGATATCTTTATTTCAACATTACTAAACCCACTTAAAAAATCAATTGCTTTTAAATCGGTGGCACCCATGTAAACCGTGCAGATTATTTTCACCGATTTTCCCGTTTCCTCCAATTTTCGCAACGTTTGCTCGAATAACCGAACACCTTCAAATTTTAAAAAGGACACCAACCACCAAATTTGATCGGCGGTGAGCATTTCCTTTTTTAACTCACTTTCGAGGCTTGGGGTATGCTTGCTCCCGTTAAACAAAGAAGACTCCGATAATCCGGTAATCGGATAAACCTCTTTGAAATGATCCTCTAGCTTCGCTTGAGAATAGGTTGAGGCATGAAAAAATGCCTTCAATATTTCGCCTTGCTCGGTAAGGGCATCGCCCTCAAATTCCGGATCATTTAAGAATTTTGCGGCGTGGCCTATCAACTCATTGGTGAATTCTATAAGCCTTTTCTTGGCGATTTCGTCACGCTCAGCCGTAATTTGGGCGAAAGCTCGACCTAATACATTCTGGAAATAGCGCTGAATCAACATCGCACCATCCGTTTTGGCGAATGGTTCCTTCAGCAAAATTTGATCAGCCTCGCTCTTCAAAGCTGAGTCTAGCTCCTTTGTTACAATGCGCTCGTAGAAGCCCTCCTTCATCTGAGTATTTCGATTGACTTGGTTGTAAATAACCTCATGGATGTAAAATTATGCACTTCTTAGAATGTCTAAACAAAAGTTAAAAAATAATAGTGAAGGGCCTTGTATATTCTATTTATTTGCTCTTGATCCTTCCCCTTCCCCCGTAAGCACTATATTTATAAATCCCCACCTAACACAGCCTGCTGTCCCGTTCAGCCCCTGCTCAGTAGATCCACTCCCCTTATCCAAGACGTGGTTGGTCGGGGGGATAC
>SXGR01534009.1_pt1 | contig 15084 bp, 13 predicted proteins | sample 3174711 | NCBI WGS metagenome assembly SXGR01 (sample SAMN11356860, study PRJNA531348) | freshwater metagenome | isolation source: freshwater sample F1-60 | place: China: Fuxian Lake, Yuxi | collected 2017-12-25
CTCCGGGGACTATGGCGGCACGTATTTCATGACGCAGTTGATCGGTTCTGCCAAGGCGCGCGAGCTCTATTACCTCTCGGACCGGATCTCTGCCGATGAAGCGTTACGTTTGGGTTTGACCAACTGGGTGTGTGAGCCCCTCGAACTCACAGCAAAAACCCGAGAGATCGCACGGCGACTCGCCAATGGTCCCACGGTGGCGTATCGCTACATGAAAGAAAACCTCAATCGCGCCATGTCCGGCGACGTGGATGACTGCCTCGATCTCGAGGCCACGCACCACGTGCACTGTGGCCAGACGGAAGATCATCGCGAAGCATCGAAGGCCTTCGTCGAAAAACGCGAGCCGTTGTTCAAGGGACGCTGACAAGCGTCCCAACATCGATTCGCTACGCAGAGGTACAGCGAACAAGGTACCTCGAAGAAGGTACCGCGAAGACGCTACCCAGCCTTCCGTTCACATGTGGGTGTGCTCATCGCAGCACACCCACATCCTCACCACGCCTGACGTCGGCTTCCGTCATCCCCAACCAGTCGCGGAGCACACCTACGTTGTCTTCACCCAGCGTCCGTGAACGTTGGTACTGCTCACACGGCGTTTTCTCAAAGTGGATGGGCAGGTGGTCCGCGAATGTTTGACCGAGTGGAGATCCGGCTTCGTCGATAGGTGAGAAGAAACCGGATGCCTGGTGCTGCGGATCACGCTCAGTGAGATCGACGCCGTCTTGCACGGCGCCTGCCGGAACACCTGCTGCCTGGCAGCGCATCATGAGATCACTCGCACTCTGCGTACTTGTCCATTCCGCGATTTTCGCATCGAGCACGTCGATGGCCGCAACACGACCTGTCGCAGCTTCCAGCGCAACATCCCTCGCCCACTCCGGATCGCCCATCACTCCGCGCAAAGCGCGCCACTGTTGATCCGTCCGGCAGGCGATGGCGATCCAGCGTTCACCGACGATACCTTGGCCTTGCGCAACACACGGATAAACACCATGCGGTGCAGCTGCGTCATACGGCAGGCGATTGCCCACAGGCCGCGCCGCGCGTTGGTTGGCGAACCAGTCGAGCAGGGATGGCCCGAGAAAATTCACGCCCACTTCGAACTGTGAGAGATCGATCTGCTGACCTCGTCCGGTGTGTCGACGCGCCTCGAGTGCCGCGAGAATCGCAAACGCCGCATGCAAACCGGCCTGATGGTCGTTGTAGGAGTAACCGATGCCGATGTCTTCGCGTCCAGGAACACTCGTCAGCAGGGTAAGCCCACTGATGGCGTGGATGGTTGGAGCATAGGTGACATAACTCGACCAAGGCCCACCACTTCCCATGCCGGACATCTGCACGTAGACCACCTTGTTATTCGTCGCACTCACGTTCCGGTAGCCGATACCCCAGCGATCAAGCACACCCACCGCAAAGTTCTCGATCATCACATCCGCAGAATCACAGAGCCTTCGGCATAACGCCCGCCCCTGTGTATTACGCATGTCGAGGGAGAGTGCGCGCTTGTTGCGGTTCCACATGATGTAGTAAGGCGAATCCGGACTGTTCGTGGTTACCCGTTCAACTGAATTCACCTTCACCACATCGGCGCCCATATCCGCGAGGATGCGTGTGGCATAAGGACCAGCGAGCACGTGGGTGAAGTCGAGGATACGCACGCCTTCGAGTGGACGGGTCATCGTGAGGTCTCCCAACCGAGTTCGGAGACAACCATATCTGCCGTGATTGCTTCAGGTGGACGGTACTGCCAAGGCGTTTCCGAAAAACGGAAAGGCGCGCCCGGTCCCTGAAGGGTTGTGTCACCCACCTGAAAAGGCACGAACCACTCACGGGCAGCAAGCTGCGGGTTGTCCGCCAGTCGCTCGATGGGCAGGACCCAACCGTAGGGCGCATGCCGTTCCTGCGCTTTGAGAAAAAGTTCTTCAGGGTCTTGGCCCGCCACCCATTCCCGCATCACCTGCATCATGCGACCGATGTACATCGGCAAATTCGCAGGATCGTGGTACTTCTCTTCGAGGAGATCCTGATGTGCATCTTCCTCAACCAGCCACGCCAGCTGCGCATCGAAATCCGGCATGGGTGTCGTCATGATTGCTCCACTTTTTGCCGGCATGACGGTAAACGCCATGGACCAATGGGTTCCGCCCTGCCTTGGCAGAATCCTGCCACGTCCCATCTTTTCACCATACCAGCTCATCATCAGCACCTGTTCAAGGCAGGAGGTGATGCATTCGTGGACGGGAACGGAAACTCGTTGGCCTTCGCCCGTTGCTCGGGCGTAATACAACGCCGACAGCGCTGCGATGGCGGCATAGGTGCCGGAGACCATGAAGTTCAGCTCACCAAATGTCTTAAGGGGCGTGGTTTCGGGAACACCCGTGGCAGCGACCGCGCCGCCTAACGCGCCGGCAATCAGGTCGGGCGCCTGAAAGTCCTTCCAGGGGCCGGAGTCACCGAAGGACGAAACGGCGATGTGCACGAGACCGGGGCGGTGCTGGCGTGCGCCTTGCACATCGAGCAGGTCCACGGCAAATCCGCCGTCGCAAGTGATAACGATGTCTGCGCGCTCGAGCAGCTGTTGCAGTTGCGCGACCTCCGAAGCGTTATTCACATCGGTTCGAAGAAAGCGGCGACTCGATCCAAAATAGGCGAACCAAAGTGATTCACCATTTTGTGCATGATGAGGTCCACGCTTGCGAAGGGCGTCACCTTCCGGCGGTTCTGGACGAACCACATCCGCGCCAAGATCGGCGAGCAGCTTTGCACCATAAATGGCGCGCTCATCAGTAAGGTCGAGTAGCCGTACTCCCGACAGCGGGCCTGCGGCCATGGATGGACTCCTTGTTCACGGTAGTTTCTGAGCGTGACACACGCTGATCTTGGATTCTCACCCGACACCGCCCTATTCTCCTATCTCTCGTCTTTTTCCGATTTTCTGCGCTCCTCTCGGCAACGCTAACCCACCAGGAAAACTGCTTCATGGCTCAACCACTTCACGGGTATCGCGTACTCGACTTGACTCGCAGGGAAGGTGGCATGTGCGCTCAAGTGCTTGGCGATCTCGGGGCTGATGTGATCCAGGTTGAGCCTCCAGGAGGCATCGAGTCGAGGCGACGTGCACCATTCATCGCGGGGCGGAACGATTCCGAGGCATCCCTCACATGGCGAGCCTTCGCACGTGGGAAACGCAGCATCGTGATCGACACTGCAATTGCTGCCGATGTGGACGCACTTCGTGAACTGATCTGTCGCGCGGACTTCCTGATCGAATCCAACCCGGTCGGAACGCCCATCGCCCCTGGTCTCGACGCTGCGGCACTGGCCGCGCTTAACCCGAAACTCATCCATGTCAGCATCACTCCATTTGGCAGCACCGGTCCACGTGCCGATTGGTCGGGCTCGGATCTTGTGATCATGGCAGCCGGTGGACCCTTGGCGATCACGGGTGATGTGATCGACCACAGGTGCGGACGAGTGTCCCCCAAGCCTTTCAACACGCCGCGATTGAAGGCGCTTTTGGTGCAATGGTCGCGTTGCACGAACGCCATCGTTCTGGCCTCGGGCAACACGTCGATATCTCCGCGCAGCAGTGCGTCACCATCTGCACACAATCCTGTGTCGTGGGCGCGCTTGTAAACGCGGCACCCATCCAGCGCAACGCCAAGGGACCCAAGGTGGGTCCGATTCAAATTCGTCTGACCTGCCCCGCGAAAGACGGCTTCCGCGCGATCACCCACATCTTCGGCGCCGCCGCCGGTCCCGCAACCGCACGGCTCATGCAGTATGTCCACGACCGGAGTTTTTGTGATACCACCATGCGCGATAAAGACTGGATCGGCTATGGCCAGTTGCTCGCTACGGGTGCAGAACCCATCGAAGCGTTTGAAGCGGCCAAAGCCGCCGTCGCGGCGTGTACAAGCGCCACCAACAAATCTGATCTGTTGGATGCCGCGATGGATCGGCGAATGTTGCTCGCGCCGGTCGTTACCATCGCAGATCTGCTATCGAGCCCACAGTTCGCAGCACGCCAGTATTTTCAAGTTCCTCCGAGTGAGCCGGACGGGCTGCGTTTTCCCGGACCGTTCGCGAAGTTCAGCGGGACACCGATTCAGTACCAGCGGTCCGCGCCTGCTCTCGACGCCCATCGTGAAGAAATACTCAAGGAACTCATCTCCGACCCGGCACCCGACATCGCCGATGGTCCCGCGTTTGTCGTCAATCCAACCGATAGCCGACCACTTGCCGGCCTCAAGATTCTCGACTTCATGTGGGCCATCGCAGGCCCTCAAACGACCCGAGCACTCGCCGACTTTGGCGCCACCGTGGTGCGTATCGAGTCGAGCTCTCGTCTCGATGTTTGCCGCACCGTAGCGCCTTTCATGAACCACAGCAGTGACCCGGAAGAGTCCGCACTCTTTCATGGTGCCAACGCCGGCAAGCTCATGTTGACGCTCGACCTCACCAAGCCCGAAGCGAAAGAAGTGATCTTTGATCTGGTGCGCTGGGCGGATGTGGTGTGCGAGTCCTATTCACCCAAGGCGATGAAGGCCTTTGGTTTTGATTGGGAAACCCTGCGCACCATCAACCCAAAACTCATCATGTTGAGCACCTGTTTGATGGGCCAGACAGGACCACTGGCGATGTACGCGGGCTTCGGCAATCTTGCCGCCGCCATTACCGGATTCCATGAAGTGGCCGGTTGGCCGGATCGAGAACCCGTTGGTCCGTATGGTGCGTATACCGACTATATCGCCCCACGCTACAACGGCGCTGCGATTCTCGCGGCGCTAGAACATCGGCGACGGACCGGTGAAGGGCAATACATCGACATGTCGCAGGCCGAAGCGGCAGTGCACTTCCTGTCACCGGCAATACTCGACTATGTCGCCAACGGCTATGTGACGAAGCCGATGGGCAATGCTGATCTGCAATACGCGCCGCATGGGGTTTGCCCGGCGAAGGGTGCGGATCGTTGGATTGCGATTGCGTGTGAGGATGATCGGCAGTGGCAGGCGCTAGCGAAGCTCGTGGGGATTCGTGAAGACGATCCGAAGTTTGTGAGTGCCGCAAAGCGCAAGGAGAACGAATCGAAACTCGATGCGCTCGTAAGGACATTCACCTGTTACAAGGATGCGGATGAGTTGATGGGTCTACTGCAGGCGCAGGGTGTTCCGGCTTATGCCGTGAAGAACAGCGCCGAAGCGGTGATCGATCCGCAGCTCAATCACCTCCGGCACTTTCACCACGTAGAACATCCGTCAGGATGGTAGAGCGCCATCGAAAACACCCGGGCACGGTTATCGCGAACACAGGGGAAACCGGCTGATGTCGCACCAACGTTTGGGGCGGGGATGATGGAGGTGTTGCAAGGGGTGTTGGGGTATGGGGATGAGAAGATTGGTGGATTGTTAGTGGCAGGCGTTTTGGAGTAACCGGATTTTCGCAGAGGGAGCGGACATCGCAGTTCGACGCAGCTGGGCGATTCTCTGTCTTAGTCACTCACTAAAGCCGTATACTGGATGACGGCCACATGCCTTCACTCCGGAGCCGCGCATTGCGTTATTGGTGGGTAAATCAGAATCAAACATTTCTACAGGAAGTGAATGGCGGATATATCTGGTCTCCGAAACGAAATGCCAACGACGCTCGAAACCCTTTCTATGAATTTATGCGTGAGGTGGCCCCGGGCGACCTCCTTCTTTCCTACAGCGATATGCGAATACGAAGACTTGGTGTTGCTCAGACGTACGCATTTGAGTGCCCCAAGCCTCCGGAGTTTGGCGCAATCGGACCAAATTGGGATCGAATTGGCTGACGTGTGGATATTCATTATGTCGATCCTGGTGTGCACCTAAGGCCAGCTGACCACATAGATCGCATCAGGCCTCATCTACCCACGAGATACTCACCGCTCCGTCAGAATGGGCATGGGCTCCAAAACGTCTATCTGGCGCCCATTCCAACGCCGCTCATGCAAGAGTTGGCCGAGCTTATCGGTTCAAACCTTAAGGACCTCATGCTTGGGCGCGTAGTTTTCAGCAAACAAACTAACGCTGGGACTGATTTTTTTGAATGGGAATCCCGTCTCGAAGGGAAGCTCTTACGTGATGCCGAACTCGAGGAAACACAGAAACAACAGCTGATATTCGCTCGGCGTGGTCAAGGAGTCTTTCGCACCGAAGTCGCAAAAATTGAAGTCAGAGGATGCCGCGTTACCGGAGTGGACAAAACGGAACATCTAAGAGCAAGCCATATAAAACCTTGGCGTGACTCCGACAACGAAGAGCGTCTCGATGGGGAAAACGGCCTCATGCTCACACCGATGATCGACCATCTTTTTGATCGAGGTTTCATTACGTTTGAGAATAACGGAAAGATCGTGATCTCTCCGGTTGCTCACACACCATCACTTGAGCAAATGGGGGTCTCGACAAACCTTCGAATTGGGGCAAGACCATTTTCCAAAGGTCAGAAGGTGTATCTTGATCACCATCGGGAACTCATATTTCTTGAGGCGAGAAACCCACATTAGAACTCGGCTCCCACCCTTTATCTGTTCGGTACCTTCTAAACGACCTCTGCAGCAGCCTCCGCCATCGCAAGTTCCATTCCATCAATCGAAACTGATCGCAAAACGCGACCTGCAAATCGACCTCTAAGTGATCGCAATGGGTTTGTCAGCAACAACGGCTCTAGGTTGTACTTCACGCCGATCCACGTTATGAGTCTGTCGATCGACACCCCGTCGGCAATCGCCAACTGGATCCTTTCGTCATCGATACCTACATCCTCAAAGCCAATCACGTAGTTCGAACGGAGTGCCTGATCCAGAGTTGTTCGAAAAGACGATACGTCGTGATTTTCACTCAGTACTTCCCCCCCAACTTCGAATGATCCCAGCTTACATACCCTCTCGGCGTGAACTTCAAAACCACACGCTTCTTCGCCGTCCCTGAAACTCCGGCCAACAATTTCTTCCGGCCTTCCTCATCCACATCCCGCCCCTTGGTATTGATCTTCACGAGCACGTCACACACCGTGTCATAGTCATCAATCACCTCGGTCTCTGCGTAAATCACAAGCCCCTTGAGCTCCGCATATTCCTCGCCACTTTCCACAAGCAAGGTCGCCTTGGAATCACGTTTGTAGTTGTAGACCTTCTGCGCTTTGGTAAACGTTGTGCAATAGATGCAGCCGGCTTCATCCGCATAAAACCACATGGGCATCGGATGCGAATAACCATCCTTGCCATTGGACACGATGATGAGTGTCTTCGACGTGGCGAGGGTGTTCCTGATCTCATCGTCACTAAGCTGAATGAGTTCTCGTCGCGATGGCATAATGCGCCCCCACTGATGATTTTTCGCAAGGTTACCACGCAGTATGACGGCGCCCATCGAGCAGCTCATCAATCTCCTCAACCTCGAGGAGATCGAGAAAAATCACTATCGCGCCACCAGTCCAAGTGAGGGCTGGCAGCGCGTTTATGGTGGGCAAGTGCTTGGTCAGGCTTTAGTTGCCGCATCACGCACCGTCGAAGCTGATCGTCAGGCCCACAGCCTGCACGGCTATTTTCTGCGGCCCGGCGATATGAAGGTGCCGATCCTCTACAAGGTGGATCGCATTCGTGATGGCAAGAGTTTCACCACTCGTCGAGTCGTTGCCATTCAACATGGCCAAGCGATTTTCTCCATGTCGATCAGTTTCCAGGTGATGGAAGAGGGTCTTTCGCACCAGTTCGACATGCCCGAAGTGCCGCCGCCGGAGGCGGTCCGCGACGAACTCGATATTCGCAAAGAACAGATGGCGAAACACCCTGAGCTGTTCGAAGGACATCCCCTCAGTACCCGTCCGATTGAGTTTCGACTCATCGATCCTGCGGACCTGTTTAATCCCGTGAAACAGGCTCCGCGTCAGATGGCCTGGATGCGCACCAGCGGGACACTGCCCAACGACCTGCGACTTCACCAATGTGTGCTTGCTTACTTGTCCGACTGGTCGCTGCTCGACACCGCGACATTGCCTCACGGTATCAGCTATCTGCAGCACAACATTCAGATGGCGAGCCTCGACCACGCCATGTGGTTCCATCGGCCATTTCGCGCGGATGATTGGCTGCTTTATGTGCAAGACAGTCCAAGTGCCAGTGGCGCCCGAGGCTTCAACCGTGGGCTCATTTATTCCCGGGATGGGACATTAGTTGCTTCTGCGACTCAAGAAGGCCTGATGCGAGTCCATTCAAAGGAACAAGATACAAAGTAAGTTCAATTCTGACTGGTGCCTTCCCCCCTAATCGGGAGAAAATTGCGGGCTTTGATCCGGTCTTCGTATAACAGTGGGGAGGCATTGTGCCCGATATCAGTAACATTACCCAGTCGGTGGCAGCCATCAAGGCGGCGTTTGAAGAACACCGCTATATCTGCAGCGACCAGATCGCCACCGCTGTGTACTTGGCCTTTCATCTCCGCAAACCCGTCCTCATCGAAGGACCTCCAGGCGTCGGCAAAACCGAACTCGCCAAAACCACCGCTGAACTCTTCGCGCTGCCACTGATTCGTTTGCAGTGTTACGAAGGCCTCGATGAAGCCAAGGCCATCTATGAGTGGAAATACGGCAAACAACTGCTCTACACCCAGGTCCTGAAAGAGACCCTCGAAGAAGTGCTGCAAGGCGCCAAGGGATTCAAGCAGTCGGTCGCGCGCCTGCACGAATTCGGGGACATCTTTTTCTCCGAAGAGTTCCTCGAGCCGCGCCCGCTGTTGAAGGCGCTGAAAGAAAAGGATGGCTGTGTTCTGCTGATCGACGAAGTCGACAAGTCCGACCACGAGTTCGAGTCATTGCTGCTCGAAATTCTCTCGGACTTTCAGGTGTCGATTCCTGAGATCGGCACAGTCAAAGCCGTCGCGGAACCACCGATGGTGTTCCTCACCTCGAACAACACTCGCGAAATCAGCGACGCGCTCAAGCGACGATGCCTGCACCTCTACATTCCGTTCCCGGATCTCGAACTTGAGCAGAAAATCATTCACGCCCGCGTGCCGGAGATCCCCCCAGAACTTCGTCGTCAGATGGTTGCGTTTATTCAGGAACTCCGAGAGCTCGATCTCAAGAAGGTACCTGCAATCTCCGAAACCATCGACTGGGCGCGCACACTGCTGCTGCTGCATGCAGATTCCCTCGATCCAGACCTCGTGCGCGACACGCTTAACGTGATTCTGAAGTTCCAGGAAGACATCGTGAACGTCCAAGGCGAAATCAGCGCCATCACCAACAAGGTGAAGAACGCCAAGCGTTAACCCAAGAGCCTTCTATGGAACGCACACTCGCCAACTTCATTCAGGTACTGCGCAACGCGGAAGTCCGCGTTTCTCCGGCGGAAACGCTGGACGCCATGACCGCTTTGGAGTTGGTGGGTTACGCCGACCGCACCTTCCTCAAGAACTCGCTCGCCCTCGTGTTGCCAAAGACCGTCGACGAGAAAGTCGCCTACGACGCTGCTTTCGATCAGTTCTTCCGTTTTGAAGAAGTGAACAACAAAGCCCTTCAGAACGACCCGAACCGCAGTGGTGATGAGTCCGACCAGGAAGGCGACGAACAACAAGGCGAAGGCAACGGCGAAGGTGGTGGTGGCAGTGCTGCTGAAACCGACCCCGCTAACGGCAAGCGCAAATCGAAGTCGAAGCAGAAGGGCAAACAAAAGCCCAACAACCTGCAAGACGAGGAAGAGGAAGAAGCTGATCTCGGTCCTGGGCCGATGACCGAAGCGAAATCCGAGCTCGGCAAACTGCTGATGGCCAACTCGCGTGTTGAACTGGCCGTGCGTATGGCGCAGGCCGGTGAAGCCGTGAACGTCAAAGGCATCCAGATCTTCACGCAAAAGGGTCTGTATGCACGGCGCATGATGGATGCGATGGGGCTCTCCGAACTCAATGAAGAAATCGGCGATCTCGGCGAAGCACGACAAGTCCCTGCGCGCAGACTCGGCCAAGAACTCAAACGTCGTCGTGAGTGGTTGCGAGAAGAAGTGCGGGACTATGTTGAGCGACAGTTCCTGCTGCACGCCGATGTCAGCGGCAAACGATTACGCGAAGAACTGCTGCGAACGGTCAAACTCTCCAACGTTGAACACCGCTCGTTCCGCCTCATTCAGGAAATCGTCTACAAGATGGCAAAACGCCTCGCGACCATGCACGCGCGGCGCAAGAAGGTGTTCAAACGCGGGGCACTTAACGTGCCACGAACTTTGCGCCGCAACATGCAATACGACGGCTCGATCTTCGATCTGCACTGGAAGAGTGTGAAGATCGACCGGCCCAAGGTGTTTGCGATCTGCGACGTCTCCGGCTCCGTCGCCAACTACGCACGCTTCATGCTGATGTTTCTCTACAGCCTCGAAGAAGTGATGCCGAAAGTGCGTTCGTTCGCCTTCTCGTCAGACCTCGCGGAAGTGACTGAACTCTTCGAGCGTAACGACCTTGAAGACGCCATCAACAAGACGCTGCACGAATATTCCGGTGGCTCCACGGACTACGGCCAGGCACTGCTCGACTTCAAACGAATGTGCCTCGACGACGTGGACAATCGCACCACCATCATCATCCTGGGGGATGCGCGCAATAACTATGGCGAAAACCGCCAGCTCATCCTGAAAGAGATGTATGACCGTGCGAAGCGTGTCATCTGGTTGAACCCCGAATCGAAAAACGCGTGGAACGCCGGTGACTCCGTGATGCGCACTTACGGTGCGTACTGCCACCAGGTCGAAGAGTGCAACAGCCTGATGCACCTCGAGCGGGTTGTGGGTAATCTGCTTAAACAGGCTTCAGCCTGACCCTCGCCCGGTATCACCCGGGCCGATCTCTCGTAAGGAAGTGCCATGGCCGACGTCACTGTTGACGAATCGTCATTCGCTCGGGCTGCCGGTAGGCAGCTTCTGATCTACGGCCTGCTCACACTTATAGGTTTCACGGCGATCATGTTTGGGCTCAATGTGATGGCGAGCTTTGTGGGTAGCGACACCGGTTCGTCGAAGGCGATTGATGCCAGTACGAAGTCCATCACGCTGGCTCTGAGAGACGAACCTCCGCAGCTCGATAGCACCAAGGCCACCGACGCGATCTCTGGCCAGATTCTTGGCCATGTCATGGAAGGTCTCCTCCGTCAGGACGCACAGAACAAAATTCAAGCGGGAGTGGCTGAGACCTGGGAAATCACCCCCGAAGGCGCCACCTTTCACTTGCGTCCTGATGCGCTGTGGAGCGATGGCAAGCCCGTCACTGCACATGATTTCGTATTCTCTTGGCGCACCGTAGTTGATCCAAAAACGGCATCCGAATACGCCTTCATCATGTACTTCGTGAAGAATGCAGAGGCGATCAACCTCGGCACGCTGCCCATCACAGAACTCGGTGTCACGGGACTCGATGATCGGACACTGCGCGTTGAGTTCGAGCGACCACTGTCTTTCTTCGAAAAAGTGGTGGCCTTCAAAACTTTCCTGCCGATCCGAGAGGACTTTTACAAGCAGACAAAGGGTCGTTACGGCGCCGATACGCACGAAATGCTCTACAACGGGCCATTTCGCGTGACGTCATGGGTGCATGGTGCAAGCCTCAAGGTCGTCAAGAGTGAACACTACTGGCGGCGTGATGAGATCAAACTGAACAGCATTAACTGGGCCTACATGACCTCCGACCCGAACGCCACTTTCAACTTCTTCAAAGACGGTAAGATCGCAGTAGCCGGCCTCTCAGCCGATTCACTGGCGAACGCGATGGAGCAGCGATGGCAGATCAAACAATTCCAAGAAGGCGTGGTGTTCTTCCTCGAATTCAATCAACGCCCTGATCGCCTAACACGCAATCTGAATCTGCGTAAAGCCCTGCAGCTGGTGAACGACCCTAGCGAAGTGGTCAACAAAGTCACGAAACTCCCGGGCTATCTCGTGAGCGATTCATTGTTCCCTGTCTATCTCGACGGTGTAAAAGATAAGTTCAAGGTGGAGAAACCACCCAAGCAGATCGTGCGCGACGTCGCCGCCGCTCGACGGCACCTCGAACTTGCGAAGCAGGAGCTTGGTCTCAAGGAGATTCCACCACTCGCGCTGCTCTCCGATGACACACCGACCGCCAACGTGATGGCCGAGTACTATCAAGGTTTGTTCCGTGACACCCTAGGTCTCGAGCTCAGGATCGATAAACAGATCTTCAAACAGCGCCTCGCCAAGATGACTTCCGGTGAATTTGATCTAGTGACAGCGGGATGGGGTCCAGACTATGAGGACTTACTCACGTTTGGCGACTTGTTTGCGTCTTGGAACCTCAACAATCGAGGACGATATGCGAGTGCGGAGTACGACCGCCAAGTTCGCATCGTCCAGAGCTCAATGGACCAAGTTGAGCGAGTTGAAGCCTTCGCTAAGATGCAGGATCTCATCATCGATGACGCCGTGATCCTCTTTAACTACGAGCGTGGCGCATCCTACGTCACTCATCCTCAGATCAAGGGCATCGTCCGGCGAGTGATTGGCAGTGATCCGGATTTTAGCTACGCATGGATTGATGAGGGGCAAGGTTGATAACCATGAGTACCCTCGTATCTCTCCAATCCGTGAGTACTTTTTAACCCATGCTGCGCTACACGTTCTACCGTCTCATTCAGGGTTTCATCACCGTCTGGTTCATCGCCACCGCCACCTTCACGGCGATGCATATGATTCCTGGTGATCCACTCACCAGTGAAAAGGCCATGACAGCGGAGATTCGCGCCAACCTCGAAGCGAAGTACGGTCTCGACAAACCGGTCGGTGAGCAATACTTGATTTACCTGAAGAACATCGCCTCAGGCGACTTCGGCATCTCGTTCACGCAGAAGAATCGCGAAGTAAACGACATCATCCGCGAGCACTTTCCAGTTTCCGCAACACTAGGTTTGCTCGCGATCCTGTTTGCTGCCACAGGTGGAGTGCTCTTCGGCGCGTTGACCGCCTTGTTTCGAAATCGAGCACCCGACTACGCCATCATGTTCTTCGTGATCTTAGGGATCTCGGTGCCGGGCTTTGTGGTTGCTGCACTTGGCCAACTCTCTCTCGTGAACATCAACGCGTTTTTGGGGTTCACTGTGCTTCCTGTAGGGGGTTGGGGAACCGTAGCCCACATGATCCTCCCGGCGATGGTGCTCGGTCTCGGCACGATGGCTTACCTCACTCGACTCATGCGTTCATCGATGCTCGAAATTGTGAATTCCGATTTCATCCGCACCGCTCGTGCGAAAGGTCTGCCAGCGACCCGGGTGTTCAGCAAGCACCAACTCCGCAATGCGTCGTTACCCGTCGTCACCGTACTTGGCCCTGCGATCGCGGGAATCACCACCGGCGGATTTGTTGTGGAATATGTCTTCGCGATTCCGGGCCTCGGACGTTACTTCGTTCAAGCCGTTCAGCAGACTGACTACACCGTCATCATGGGAACCACGGTCTTCTACGGCGCATTCCTTGTGTTCATGGTGATCGCGGTTGATCTTGTATATGGATTCATTGATCCACGGGTGCGGTTGAAATGACCGTTGCCATGCGACACCTAAGCGCGCCTGATCTCACGCCCGTACACACCGAACAGGTTCGAGATGTCCTGACCCGACCTTCACTCTCGTATTGGCAAGACGCATGGATTCGGTTGAAAGCCAATCGGCGCGCTTTAGTTTCTTTATGGATTGTCGTCGGACTCCTGGTCTTCACACTCATCGGACCCTTGATGTGGCGCGTAGATCCAGCGACGCAAGATCTTGATCAGCTGAGCCAGCCTCCGGGTGTGGATCGAACAGCAACGCTCGTCGCGCCACCGGTCACGTGGAGTGGTGAAGCGCTTACGGATGAAGAAGCCACCGGGCTGAGAGCCATCGGGAGAGCGGATACCCAAGCGGTTCGGTTGCATTGGGATCCGATGCCGGAAGCCACCGGAGGTTATCGCGTTTATCGCAACCTCTTCCCCGTAGGTCCGGAAAAAGCGTACGGGCTGCCGCTGTTGATGAACATGGAGAAGACTTGGTACGAAGACCGACTGGATCTGCGCCCCACCACGTACTACTACAGTGTCGCTCCCCTCGATGAATCAGGTGAACATGCGGGTGAGGTGCAAACGATTGAACTCAATCTCAACCGTGTCATCACCATCGACGAGGCCCGCAAGCGCGGCCTTATCGGTGACGAAGAAACGCCTGCGCCAGGAGCGACGGTTGAGCTGAAGTTGCACCCACTCGGCACGGACTACCTCGGTCGCGATTTGTTCGCTCGCCTCATGCACGGCGCACAAGTCTCCCTCTTCATCGGCATGGTCGCGCCGATGCTCTTCGTGGCCTTTGGCATCCTTTATGGGGCGACTGCAGGCTTTATCGGCGGCGCGGTCGACGCGGTGATGATGCGGTTTGCTGATTTTGTCGTCGCACTGCCCTTCCTGCTCTTCATGATCCTGTTCAAGTTCATCTTCCAGGTAGAGGCAGGAGAGTCCGGCATCATGCCCATGCTGGTTGCGCTCGTGATCCTGAGTTGGCCGGCGACCTCACGACTCGTTCGAGGGCAGATCCTGCAGATTCGCGAAGAAGGTTACATCGGTGCCTCTCGTCTGCTCGGTGCGAAGACCAACTATCTGATTCTGCGGCACATGATTCCGAACACGATGGGTGTGATCCTCGTGACCCTGACCTTTGCCGTGCCTTCGGCGATCTTCACAGAGGCATTCCTGTCATTCATCGGCATGGGTGTAGCGCCACCAACGCCTTCCTGGGGCAGCATGTGTAACGAAGGCATCAAGACCATGTTGACGACACCGCACGAACTCATCTTCCCGGCAGTACTGATCAGCATCACGGTACTCGCGTTTAACCTGCTGGGCGACGGCTTACGTGACGCCCTCGATGCGAGAATGCGTAGTCGTGAGTGAAGCACCTCTTTTTCAAGGGCCGTTGTTGGAAGTAAACGATCTTGCCGTTGAATTCGCGACCTACGGTGGATCAGTGAAGGCCGTGCGTGGTGTGAGTTTCGCCGTGAAGGCCGGTGAAACACTGGCCATCGTCGGTGAATCCGGC
>SXGR01272899.1_pt1 | contig 15082 bp, 13 predicted proteins | sample 3174711 | NCBI WGS metagenome assembly SXGR01 (sample SAMN11356860, study PRJNA531348) | freshwater metagenome | isolation source: freshwater sample F1-60 | place: China: Fuxian Lake, Yuxi | collected 2017-12-25
GTGGTTGAGGGTATGGAATTAATCTCAGTACCGGCTTTTTCTGTTCAATACCACCCAGAATCCTGCGCTGGACCACATGATGCATCATATTTATTTCAAAGATTTGTTGATTTAATGCAAACACCAAAACTAGGTCTTAAGGCAATCAATGCCTAGAGATAAATCAATCGAAAGTGTCTTAGTAATAGGCAGTGGTCCAATTGTTATTGGTCAAGCTTGTGAGTTTGATTATTCTGGAACTCAAGCTTGCCGAGTTTTGCGTGCTGAAGGAATTAGAGTAATTTTGATTAACTCTAATCCGGCAACAATTATGACTGATCCAGAGTTTGCAGATGCTACATACATTGAGCCAATTACACCTGATGTAATCGAAAAGATCTTAGAAAAAGAAAGGCCTAGCGCTGTGTTGGCCACACTGGGGGGCCAGACAGCCCTAAATGCTGCAATGTTACTTCACGAGCGTGGTGCATTTGAAAAATATGGCGCCAAGTTAATTGGAGCAGATGTTAATGCCATAAAGCGTGGTGAGGATCGTGAAGTATTTAAAAAAATAGTGGAAACAATTGGTGGACAATCCGCACGATCTCAAATATGTCATTCAATGCAAGAGTGCCTGGCAGCTGCGCAAGATTTGAAGTATCCAGTGGTAGTGCGACCATCCTTCACGATGGGTGGGCTTGGATCTGGAATTGCTTACAACGAATCTGATCTTCAACAGATTGCAGGAGCAGGTTTGCGTCATAGCCCAACTACAGAGGTCTTACTGGAAGAGTCAATTATCGGCTGGAAAGAGTATGAGCTTGAGGTGATGCGAGATCATAATGACAACGTAGTGATTGTTTGCAGTATTGAAAATATTGATCCAATGGGTGTTCACACTGGTGATTCAATTACGGTGGCCCCAGCAATGACCTTAACCGATGTTGAATATCAAAAACTGCGTGATCTTTCGATCGACATCATTCGAGAGGTTGGCGTGGCTACCGGTGGTTGTAATATTCAATTTGCAGTTAATCCACTTGATGGCCGGATAATTGTTATCGAAATGAATCCCCGCGTTTCACGCTCATCAGCTCTCGCCTCAAAAGCTACAGGATTTCCAATAGCAAAAATTGCTACAAAATTGGCTATTGGTTACTCATTAGATGAGATTGATAATGATATTACTAGATCGACTCCAGCATCTTTTGAACCAGCACTTGATTATGTCGTAGTCAAAGTTCCAAGGTTTGCCTTTGAAAAATTTCCTGAGGCTGATGTGCGGTTAACAACGACTATGAAAAGTGTTGGCGAAGTAATGGCGATTGGTAGAAGTTTCCCAGAAGCACTGCAAAAAGCATTGCGATCATTAGAAAAAGTGGGAGCAACCTTCACATGGCCACAGATGAACAAGGATGAATTGCTGAAAAAAATGCAAATTCCAACTGAGTTTAGATTGCAGCAAGTCCAGATGGCGATGGCGAATGGCGCAACAGCGGATGAGATTTATCAAGCAACAAAAATTGATCCATGGTTTTTAGAACAAATTAATCAGATAAATCATCAAGCTGATAGCGTTTCAAAATCCGCAGAACTTAGTAAAGAACTCCTTAGGGCTTCAAAGATGATGGGATTTTCAGATGCACAAGTAGCTACTCTGCGTAATACGCAGGAGAGCCAAATAAAGATTGCGAGAGATAATTTCAAGATACGTCCCGTGTATAAAACGGTAGACACCTGTGCTGGTGAGTTTGCAGCGCTAACTCCTTACTACTACTCCGCTTATGACGAAGAGAGTGAGGTGCTTCCTCGAAGCAAAACTGCGGTAATTATCTTAGGAAGTGGTCCCAATCGAATAGGTCAAGGAATTGAGTTTGATTACTCATGTGTGCACGCCTCATTTGCTTTACGAGAGGCAGGCTATGAAACAATCATGATTAACTGCAATCCTGAAACTGTGTCAACTGATTACGACACTTCAGATAGATTATATTTTGAGCCGTTAACTTTGGAAGATGTTTTAGAGGTAATTGCTGCTGAGTATGCTGCTGGACCAGTATTAGGTGTCATCGCACAACTTGGTGGCCAAACTCCATTAGGCCTAGCACGTGGCTTATTAGAAGCTGGCATTCCGATATTGGGGACTTCACCTGACGCAATTGATTTAGCAGAAGAACGGGGAGCGTTTGGAGAATTACTAAAGGCAAATAATTTATCAGCCCCAAAGTTTGGCATGGCGAATTCATATGATGAATCAGCAAAGATTGCTGCTGATATTGGCTATCCAGTTTTGGTTAGACCGTCGTATGTTTTAGGTGGCCGGGGTATGGAGATTGTTTATGACGAGGAGTCACTGCGTGGCTTCATTGATAAGGCAACGGCAATCACTCCAAATCACCCAGTGCTTATTGATAAGTTTCTTGATGACGCAATTGAAATTGATGTTGATGCTTTATATGATGGAGATGAGTTGTACTTAGCAGGTGTAATGGAACATATAGAAGAGGCAGGGGTGCATTCGGGTGATTCTGCTTGCGTGCTACCGAGCACATCTTTAGATAAAAATTTACTCTCTGAGATCAGGCAAGCAACAGAGAAAATTGCAAAAGATGTAGGAGTCAGAGGTTTGATAAACATACAATTTGCAGTCACCCTTAACCCACAGAAGTTATATGTTTTAGAGGCCAATCCAAGAGCATCTCGAACAGTGCCGTTTGTGGCAAAAGCAACTGGGGTTGCCCTCGCAAAGGCAGCAGCGTTAATTGCAACTGGAAAACAAATAGCGGATCTGCGAAAAGATAATATTCTGCCTGCTGTTGGTGATGGTAAACCAAATGGAGTGTCAGTGAAAGAAGCGGTATTGCCTTTTAGTAGATTTAGGAGAGTTGATGGTTCCGGAGTGGATACAGTTCTAGGTCCTGAGATGAAATCAACTGGTGAGGTAATGGGAATAGCAAATAATTTTGGTTTAGCATTTGCTAAAAGTCAGACCGCAGCATTTGGTCCGCTACCTCAGTCTGGTTCTGTCTTCATCTCGTTATCACAGAAAGATAAGGAACAAGGCTGGAGAGCAGCTCGCGATCTGCATCAGATTGGTTTTAAGATCTATACAACAGCAGGTACACACAATTTTTTGCAAGAAAAAGGTATCCCTTCTGAAAAAGTCAGAAAGAATTCAGATCCAGCCTCAAATCAGCCTTCAGCTAGTGAAATAATTACTCAGGGACTGGTGCAGCTGGTTATCAATACTCCACTGGGACGTGGTTCCAGGCAGGATGGTTTTTTAATTAGGACAGCAGCTGTATCTAGGTCAGTACCTTGCATCACCACAATTCCAGGATTTAAAGCTGCGGTTGCTGGTATTAGCGCTTTACAAGATAGTGATTTTGCCATCAAATCATTGCAAGAATGGATGAGTTGATGAGCACCCAAAAGATTAATAAGAGTGCCATGCAAATGCAGGCTGAAGTAATCAGCAATAAAAAGGCAGGACCCTACAACCATATTGTTTTTGCAGTTGGAGAAATGGCGGCAAATTCTAGGCCCGGCAATTTTGTTGCGATCTCAATTGATGGTGAGGCCTCTTCATTGATTCTACGCAGAGCATTTGCCATCTATCGTGCGACCGATAAAGGCGTCATGGGAGGCAGCATTGAATTAGTAATTGCACCGTATGGGCAAGGCAGCAAGTGGTTATGTTCAAGAAATGTTGGAGATTTTGTTGATCTAGTTGGTCCGCTTGGAACCTCATTTGGAATTCCAACAACAAATGCGAACACCATGTTGATTGGGGGTGGCTATGGGTCAGCACCACTTTTTGCACTAGCAGAGGTATTGAAAAATCGGGGATGCAGAGTTGATATGGTTTTAGGTGCAAGTACTGCGAGTAAAATTTACGCACCGCTGGAAGGTAAACGTAGTGTCTCTTCCTTGACACTAACCACTGATGATGGCAGTGCGGGCATACATGGGCAGATAAGTGAAGCTATTCCGCGACTTATAAGAGAGTTTGGTACAGAGGTTATTTACTCATGTGGTCCGATGGGGATGCTAGCAGCAGTTGCAAAAATTGCAGACGAGTTTGATATTTCACATCAATGTGCCGTAGAAGAGGCAATGGCATGTGGAATTGGTGTTTGTATGACTTGCGTTGTACCAATTAAAGATCCAAGTGGTGTAAAGATGGTTAGAATTTGTATTGACGGACCCGTAATGGACGGATCTCAGATTATCTGGGATAAAAAAGATGTATTGGATCACTTATAAAATGAGTGCGCTTGATTTTTCAACCAAAATAGGTAGTAAAAGATTTAATAATCCAATTTTTACTGCAAGTGGATGTGCTAGTTCTGGACAAGAGTTGGCTCAATTCTTTCCCTTAACCGAACTTGGCGCAATTGTTACAAAATCAATTATGACTAAACCGCGTACTGGTAGGCCAACTCCTCGAATGGCAGAAACTCCTAGCGGCATGCTTAATTCAATTGGATTACAAGGACCTGGTATTGATGCATTTTTGGAGAAGGATATTCCGTGGCTGGTTGAAAATAAGGTAAAGGTAATCGTCTCAATTGCAGGTGAAACTGTTGATGAGTATGGCGTTCTAGCTCGCAGATTACGAGCAGTGGCCGGTATTAGTGCTGTAGAGGTAAATATTTCCTGTCCTAATGTTGAAAACCGTGGTCAAGTTTTTGCCTGTCATCCTGACAGCGCAGTAGCGGTAATTGAAGCTGTTAGAAGAAATATTGGAGGAGAGCTACCAATTGTTGCAAAATTATCACCGGATGTAACTGATATTGTTGCAATCGCTAGTTCAGTAATCAACGCAGGAGTTGATGGCTTGGCTTTAATCAATACTTTGCTTGGTATGGTGATTGACACAAATACTATGAAGCCCAAGCTTGCTGGAAAAACTGGTGGATTATCTGGACCAGCAATCAGGCCCGTTGCAGTGCGTGCGATCTATCAAGTCCATCAAGCACTTCCGAATATTCCAATAATTGGCATGGGTGGTGTATCTAATGGTCGTGATGCACTTGAACTAGTTTTAGCTGGAGCTAGCGCAGTTTCGATCGGGACTGCGAGTTTCTCCAATCCCACAGCTGCACTCTTTATCAAGAATGAACTGTCTGCATTACTGACAGGAAAAGGATTTAATGATTTTCGTGATGCTATTGGTTTTGCGCACCGGGGAGTCTAATGAAGCTACCGGTAATACTTGCACTTGATACAAAGGATATTACCCAAGCATCAGAGTGGATTAAGGCCAGCATTGAATCAATTGATCATTTCAAGATAGGGCTGGAGTTTTATTTAAAGCATGGCAGGGTTGGAATTGAAAGGCTGCAGGGTGAGAGTGAATTTAGTCTTTTTCTTGATCTAAAGTTGCACGATATACCCAACACCGTTAAAGGCGCAGTTGAATCAGTTGCATCCCTGGCGCCAAAGTTTTTATCAGTTCACGCCTCAGGCGGTGGCAAAATGATTTCAGCTGCCAAAGGGGCACTTCCTAATGGATCAATTACTGCAATTACAGTTCTGACCTCTTTTTCTGAAGCAGATTTTTCTACTTTAGGAATGAGACAAAATATTTCAGAGACAGCGAAAAATTTGGCGAGTATTAGCCTTGCAGCTGGTGCTACCTCCTTGGTTTGTTCACCTTTTGAGGTTGCACAATTGCGCGCAATTGCTGGATCTGCAATTTTAATCACTCCGGGTGTAAGGGTGGAAGGTGATGATCTAGGTGACCAAGCTCGGGTTATGTCACCAAAAGCTGCCATTGATGCTGGAGCAGATTTTGTGGTTATAGGTCGTTCGATTACAGGTGTTTGGGATGGTAATGATAAAAAAATGCGCAACAAAATCGAACATATCGCAAAATCTTTGAGTTAACTATGTTGCCCCCACGGTTGAGTCGACGGTCTAGGAGAAAAGCCGGGCAGGCTGCGGTGTCAGCTCGACAAGAGCGTGCCAAAGTAAAAGAGATGGTCACAAAAGGAGAGATTTACTTTTTTGATCTATTCAAAGATGAGCGAAAACCTGTCCTACGCATGAAACTAATTGACCTGTTGCAATCTGTTCCAGGCATTGGCAAAACAAGAGCAGAGATTATTTTAGATAGAACCGGAATATCATATTCACGTAGAATTGGTGGGGTAGGACATAGGCAGATTGAGTTACTACGACAGGAGTTTCTATTGATTAAGAACTCCCGCAAAAGCGGGGAACTCTTGGTCGTCTCTGGGCCCAGTGGGGTTGGAAAAAGCACAATTACTAACAAGCTTCGCAGTGATGATCGGTTTTGGATTTCAATCTCGGCAACTACAAGAGAAATAAGATCAGGTGAGCAAAACGGAGTGGATTACCATTTTGTCAGTGATGAGAAGTTTGATCAGATGATCGCAAGAAATGATTTTTTGGAATGGGCTAGTTTTGCGGGTGCTAAATATGGGACTCCAAAAAAAGCGGTAGATGACGCATTGATGGATGGCAAAAATGTGATTCTAGAGATTGAATTAAATGGTGCTCGGCAGGTGCGCAAGAATTCAAAAAATGCGATATTGGTTTTTATCAAGCCGCCCTCTTGGGAAGAGTTAACAGCTAGATTAATCAATCGAGGGACAGAATCTGAGCAATCTACGCAAGCCCGCTTAGATCGCGCTAAAGAGGAGTTATTAGCCGCTTCTGAGTTTGATCATGTGGTGATTAACCATCAAGTAGATCAATCGGTCGCTGAACTGGTATCTTTAGCCCTTCGCTAGACAATCATTGTTTAAAAAGAGGGGCACTATCGTATGAGCAATCAAGGCCTAGATGGAATTACTAATCCACCAATTGATGCGTTATTAGATAAGGCTGGATCGAAATATAGCTTGGTTCTTTATGCAGCCAAGCGTGCCCGCCAAATCAATGCTTACTACTCACAACTTGGCGAAGGATTGCTTGAATATGTTGGTCCGCTGGTAGAAACTTATGTGCACGAAAAACCTCTATCCATTGCACTTCGCGAAATCAATGATGGCTTGCTTACAATCGAAAATTTAGAGCCAAAGCAAACCCCTACAGCTGGCTAAATAATCACCATGTTTCCCCGTGGTCGTAAACTTCTACTAGGTGTATCTGGTGGAATATCAGCTTATAAGTCATGTGACTTGCTTCGCAGATTACAGGACCATGGTTTCATAGTAGATGTTGTGCCAACGGCCGCTAGTTTAAATTTTGTTGGTAAATCTACCTGGGAAGCCTTATCTGGCCGCAAAGTGATTACAGACTTATGGAGTGATGTCGAAAATGTGCCTCACATTTCTATGGCGAAAGCTAATGACCTTATTGTCATAGCTCCGACAACTGCAGACCTCATGGCCAAGCTCGCCTCGGGCAGAGCAGATGATTTGCTGACCAACATTGTTTTGGCCTCCACTGCACCAAAAATTTTGGTCCCAGCGATGCATACTGAGATGTGGCTGAATTCAGCAACAGTGGCTAATGTTGAAATCTTGCGCGAACGAGGATTTGTTGTAATAAATCCTGATGTAGGTCGAATGACTGGATCTGATGTTGGAATTGGCCGTTACCCAGAATGTGAAGCAATTATCGCTGAGATAGATAAAGTAATTAATCAAACTGCTGATCTAATTGGGAAAAAGATTTTGATTACTGCGGGCGGAACTCGGGAGCCAATTGATCCTATTCGATTCATTGGAAATCGATCCTCTGGAAAGCAAGGGTTTGCTCTGGCTATGGCCGCAGCAAGTAGGGGTGCACAAGTGCATCTAGTCATCGCTAACTCAGATCTTCCCAATATTGACGGAATTACAACAACCTCAGTGGAAACTGCAGAGGAAATGGATACGATTCTAAATCTTGAATTCCCACACTGTGATGCTTTAATAATGAGCGCAGCTGTTGCAGATGCAAGAGTGATGAATTATTCAGAAGGTAAAATTAGGAAAGAAGCACTAGATAATGTTGAATTGGCAAAAAATCCTGATATTTTGAAGTCACTCGCTCAAATTAAGAGACCTGGACAAATAGTAGTTGGGTTCGCAGCCGAAACATTATCTAGCCTAGATTTGTTGCAAAAGAGTGGATACGAGAAGTTGAGCAGCAAAAATTTGAACTTAATCTATGTAAATGATGTTACAGATGGGGCTATTTTTGGGCAGGAAAACACCAAAGGAATCATCATTGATGATTCAAATAATGTGATTACGGTTCCAGAAATTAGTAAGGACACGCTCGCTGACATATTGCTCGATCAATTAGTATCTAAGTTAGGTTGAGCCAATGGTGAATCGATTATTTACCTCTGAATCTGTCACTGAGGGACATCCAGACAAGATTGCAGATCAGATTTCTGATGCAATTCTGGACTCACTTCTATCGCAAGATGCTAAAAGTCGTGTGGCAGTAGAAACCTTAATAACTACCGGACAGGTTCATGTTGCTGGAGAGGTAACAACTGATGGTTATGCAGATGTAATGAGTATTGTTCGAGATACGGTTTTAGAAATTGGCTATGACTCATCAGATAAAGGTTACGACGGAAATAGTTGTGGCGTTTCAATATCGATTGGTCAACAATCTCAAGACATAGCTCAAGGCGTTAATGATGCATTTGAAAGTCGTGTTTCGGCCTCGGTCGATCCTTTGGATTTACAGGGAGCGGGTGATCAAGGACTCATGTTTGGATATGCTTCAAATGAGACACCAGAGTTGATGCCGCTACCAATTTCTTTAGCGCATAAGTTAGCTCAGCAACTTACAAAAGTTCGTAAAGATGGCACTTTGCCCTATCTGCGGCCAGATGGAAAAACGCAGGTAACTATTGAGTATCAAGGTGATAAGGCAGTGGGTTTAAACACTGTGGTTATTTCATCACAACACGCCCCTGACATAGATTTGGAGAAGAGGTTAGCTCCTGAGATAAAAAAGTTTGTGATTGATCCGGTTATTAGAGAGTTATCTTTAAATACTTCTTCTGTGAAATTGCTAATTAATCCAACTGGACGATTTGTAATTGGTGGCCCAATGGGAGATGCTGGTTTGACTGGCCGTAAGATAATTGTGGACACATACGGAGGTATGGCAAGGCATGGTGGTGGTGCATTTTCTGGTAAAGATCCATCAAAAGTAGATCGGTCGGCTGCTTATGCAATGCGATGGGTAGCAAAGAACGTGGTTGCTGCTGGCTTAGCAGATCGGTGTGAAGTACAAGTTGCCTACGCCATTGGCAAGGCACAGCCAGTGGGATTATTTGTTGAAACTTTTGGTACTGAAAAATTTGACCTGGCCAAGATAGCGAATGCTGTTAAAGAGGTATTTGATTTGCGCCCAGCTGCGATTATTCGTGATTTAAATCTACTACGACCAATTTACGCAAAAACTGCTGCCTATGGCCACTTTGGTCGTGAATTACCTGATTTCACTTGGGAGAAAACTGATCGGGCAGCTGCTCTTAAGGCGTTAGTAAAGTAATCAGTGGCCGCTCCACTAAAACTAAAGCGACAAAGTTCAGCTAAACCTGCAAAGCAAAGTGTTTCACCCTCTGAAAATTTACCGATTGCTGCAGTATTAGTTGACACCCCGGTTTCATATTTAGAGGGTATTTACGACTATCTCGTACCTGAAACACTTGATGCGTACGCAACTGTTGGAACAAAAGTGATTGTTGAGTTTGGTAAGAGCAATACCGAAGGATTAATTGTCGCAAGGAAAAGCAGTAGCGATCAACAAAAAAATATTAAAGTGATCTCCAAATTGAATTCACCAAGTGGTTTACTCAGTTCGAGTGTAATCAAACATATTGAAGCAACTAGAGACCGATTCGGAGGTGGGATTTGGAATATCATTAAATCAGTTGTGCCGGCAAGAGTGCTCAAAGAGGAGCAGATTCAACGCTCATTAAATTCTTCGGTAAATCTCCCAAAATATAGTTCACCTGACTTTAGATATTTAATTGGTCGAGCCGATTACGATTCAATACAAAATAGTAGGAAACTCAAATGGGCTCTGAGTTTTCCGATTGGCATTAAGCCTGAATGGTTCCTATCTGAATTTATCAAAATTCGAGCCCAGATTAACCAGGTTTTATTGATAGTTCCAGATGAAAAAGACTTAGCAAATTATGTCTCGATACTTTCTGAGTATTTTGGTGATGAGGTGATCGAACTTGGTTCACACCTAACGAAAAATGATCGATACCGAAACTATCTCAAGGCTACCTTCCAATCGAAGAGGGTGATAATTACTTCAAGAAGTGGAGCTTTCACGGAGTTGCATTCAGATGCAACTGTAATAGTTCTATCAGATCTAGATGAGTCTCATTATGAACAGCATGCACCCGGGTGGAACAGTAGGGATGTTTCATTACTTCGGGACAACAGCACCTCTCTGATTTTCGCATCGGTTTCACATTCTTTAGAGATTGCAAGATTAGTCGAAATAGGATGGCTGGAAGGCAAAAAGTATGAAACTAAAGCCGCTATAAAAATAGTCAGCGGTATCAACAATTCCTCTTCAATTCTGACAATCAAAAAAGGATTAGAGAAGGGTAATGTGCTGGTGTCTGTATCTGACAAAGGATATGCAAATCTTTTTCTTTGTTCAAAATGTCGCAATGCTGCGAATTGTGAATGTGGTGGAAAATTGCAGATCAGCACTCAAACTAAAACTCCAACTTGTTTTCTATGCCAAAAAGTTTATAAGGATTGGAAGTGCAGTTATTGCGGGGACAACAGGCCATTTGTGATTGCGAAAGGAATAGATAGAACAGCAGAGGAGATTGGCAGAGCATTACCTAAAGCATCTATCTTGGTTTCTTCAGGCAATAAACAAATAAGAAGTTTGCCTAAGGGTAATCATGTTGTATTTGCTACTACTGGGTCAGAACCTAATAGCATTTTTGCTGCCGTAGTGATGTTAGATGGTGAAAAAATATTTAATAGACCCACTCTGAGGGCTGAGGAAATGGCCAAATTCTCCTGGTTTTATTTACTAAGTAAGGCACAACCTAACTCTGAAATTTATCTCTCCTTGCCCAATCATCATCCAGTAGTTCAAGCAATATTGCGAAATGAATCTCGATATGGCGTGTCAGAGGATTTAATCAATCGAGAAAAGGCGAAATTGCCACCGTTTTACAGAATTGCTGTGGTGACTGGGGACAAGTCTGAAATTTCGAAATTTTCTGAAAATCTTAAAAGTAGTAATAGCTATGAGGTGACCGGACCAACAGTTATTGATGGTGCACAAAGCAAGGTACTGATCCGTGCAACTTTGCAACAGGGGCCAATGTTGGTGGACCTATTAGATGACATTACGAAGATTCAGGGTGTTAAGGGAAGAAAAATATTTAATATTCGTTTTGACCCATTTGATCTATAGCCTTTGATACTTAAAGTACAATTCTTTTATGGCTATACAACCCATTAGATTATTTGGAGACCCTGTTTTAGTCACACCAGCGTCGGCTGTTGTGGACTTTGATAAGGAACTGCGCCAGCTTGTGGCTGATCTGACAGAGAGTATGCAAGCAGCTCCTGGTGCGGGTTTAGCAGCGCCGCAAATTGGCGTTCCATTAAGAGTGTTTGTTTGGGATATCAATGACGAGTTAGGTCATTTAATCAATCCTTCACTAGATCTAAGTAGTGAAATGCAAGAGGGTGAAGAGGGGTGTTTGTCATTTCCTAATCTCACCTATGAAACCCCTCGAGCATTTAGAGCTGTTGCAAAAGGGTTCAACATGTATGGTGAACCAATTATCGTCGAAGGTACTGAGTTGCTTGCAAGATGTTTACAACATGAGACTGATCATCTTGATGGTGTCTTGTTCATTGATCGCATGGAATCAGAACAACGCAAGCTTGCAATGAAAGAAATTCGAGAGTCAGAATGGTTTGGACTGGCCTCTGCCGATGGGAATACACCAACCATTAAGGTCTCACCTCACTCCACATTCGGGCTGGGTTTGTAAGAATTGAAGATAATTATTGCTTCATCCTCTCCAGTTGCCATACCTCTTATTTTGAAATTAGAAAAGGCAGCAACTCATAAGTTATCTGCGTTGATAACTAACCCAGATAAGGCAACCGGCCGAGGTCAGCAAATAGAGCCGAATGAATTAGCGGTGTGGTGCCAGGAAAAGAACTTAAAGGTTTTTAAACCAGAAAATCTAGCCGAATTATCACAGGTGGTTTCTGATGCGCAGGCAGATCTCGCAATTACCATCGCATACGGTCACCTAATCCCAGAGGAGATGCTACAAAAAAATAGGTACGGGTGGCTCAATGTTCACTTTTCGTTATTACCTAAATGGCGTGGTGCTGCACCGGTACAGCATTCAATTCTTAATGGCGAGACATCAACTGGAGTAAGTATTTTCAAACTAGATAAGGGTATGGATTCAGGTCCCATTTATTTAACTCAGACAGTAGAAATCTCTGATTCAGATTCTACGGAGAGTTTATTGGAGAGAATGAGTGTTATTGCAGCAGAACTTACTTTAGAAACGATCGAACTTGTCGAGAAGGGAGTTGCTCCCTCTGCACAGGGGTTAGAGGGTATTAGCTTTGCTCCTAAATTGAGTAAGGAAGATGGGAAACTGGATTGGAATCAAAATGTAAGCAGTATTTTCAATCGTTATCGAGCATTGTCACAAAACCCTGGAGTTTGGAGCAACCTAGGACAGGTGCGAATAAAGATAGATGCCATGCGCATTTCATATACCTCGCAGAAGATCAAGCCTGGTGAGATTTTGATTTATCAAGAGAAGATCTTTGTTGGTGCTCAGAACGGTATAATTGAGATTGAGCTGTTAACTCCAGCGGGACGAAATCAAATGAGCGCTGCTGAGTACGCACGAGGATTGCCATTAAAGAATGGTTTATCTTTTGGGTAAACCTAATCCAGCTCCTTCAAGGCTGGTTGCCTATGAATTAATTGCCCAGGTGAATCGTCAAGGTGCCTATGCAAATATAAGGCTTCCTGAATTATTGCTCAAAACCAAGATGAATCTGGCTGACAAAGCATTTACTACTGAATTGGCTTATGGAACCTTACGAATGCAAGCCCGGCATGATTACATTGCCTCTAAATTTATCGATAGACCTTTTGCGGAATTAGATGAGAAGATTGTTGATTTATTGAGAATGGGCATACATCAAATTACTCAGATGCGGGTTGCAGATCATGCTGCAGTGTCAGAAACTGTAGAGGTTGCCAGATTAGTAGCGGGTGAATCCAAAGCATCATATGTAAATGCCATTCTGCGCAAAGTAACCGTGGATTCCAGTGATCTATTTGAGATTAATGACTTTCCTACATTGCGTAGATTATCGATTCAATACAGCCACCCTGAATGGATCATTTCATCCTTCTTTGATCAACTTAAAAATTGGCATGAGGTTGAATTGTTTCTTGCGGCAAATAACACTCCAGCAGCTCCTGATGTAGTTGCTTGGCCGGGAAAATCTACTGTTGATGAGCTATCTACTCTCGGAGCAACTCCTATACCCGGTTATGTTAATGGGGTGAATCTTCTTGGGATTCCTATGGATTTTCCGCCAATTATTGAACGTCGAGCTGGAGTGCAAGATCGTGGATCGCAACTAGTTGTGGAGAATTTCTTAGCTACATTTAAGCCTGGTTTGTCGTGGTTTGATATGTGTGCTGGGCCAGGAGGCAAAGCCGCCTATCTGTATAACGCGTTATTGAACATGGATCCATCTGCGAACTTCTTAGCGAATGAACCAACATCTCATCGAGCTGAATTGGTAAAAAGAGTAGTCAATAATCAGCAAGTCGTTTTATTTGATGCAACTGTGCCCAGTAATTTCAAAACAAAATTTGATCGAATTTTGATTGATGCACCTTGTACAGGGTTAGGTGCGCTGCGCAGAAGGCCAGAGGCTAGATGGCGAAAATCGCTGCAGGACTTGAAGGAGTTGGTACTTTTACAAAAACAATTACTTGCTAGTGCCTATCAGCTTTTATCGGCAAATGGAGTTATAGCTTATGTAACCTGTTCACCTCATTTGGCCGAAACTAAGGGACAAGTGATTGATTTCTTATCAACACATGCGGATATGAAAATATTTCCTATAGACAATCTCGATTCGGCTCACAAAGACGGAATTTTATCTGATGGCACAGTACAGCTTTGGACTCACCATAATCAATCTGATGCTATGTTCATGGCACTATTCGAGAAAGTTGGTTAAATAACCTATGGCCAACACAGTTTTTATCGCTCCAAGCATATTGAATGCAAATTTTGATGATTTAGAGAATGAAATTGCAAAGGTATCAGCAACCGCTGATCAGCTTCATTTAGACGTTATGGACAATAAATTTGTTCCAAACTTCACCTTCGATATCAAACGAGCTTTTGAGATTATTGGTTTTTCCAAGCTTCCAGTTGATGCGCATTTAATGATTGAAGATCCAGACTCTATTGCGCCCAAGTATGCTCAAAATGGCTGCAACTCTGTAACTTTTCATTTGGAAGCGGTGAGTAATGTGTTGCAAACGATTTCTGATATCAAATCGAATGGCGCCAAGGTGGGTATAGCAATTAAGCCAGCCACCAAATTTTCAGAGGTTGAGCCATTTATTGAAAAGATAGATATGTTGTTAATAATGACAGTTGAGCCAGGTTTTGGTGGACAATCTTTCATGCATGATCAAATGCCCAAAGTTGTAGCTGCAAGAAAGCGAATTAATCAAACACCGGAGCCAAGGCCGCTGCTACAAGTTGATGGCGGCGTGTCATTGGAAACTATTGCAAAAGCAGCTGCGGCCGGTGCCAACTGTTTTGTTGCCGGAAGTGCGGTATACAAATCATCTGATCCCGCTGGAATGGTTTCTCAATTGCGTAAAAAGGCCGAGATAAGTTCTGTTGGCTAACTACTTATACCCATTAAAAGCAGGAGAGTTGAAAGATCATAATTACTAATGGTTGTTGCCGCGGCCGCAGCAACCTTTGGTTTTGCATTAAATGCAACGCCTAGACCAGCAGCTTCGATCATATCCAAATCGTTGGCTCCATCGCCGACTGCAACACTTTGACTAATTGGCACATTTTCTGAAGCAGCGAACTCTTCAA
>SXGR01148747.1_pt1 | contig 15081 bp, 19 predicted proteins | sample 3174711 | NCBI WGS metagenome assembly SXGR01 (sample SAMN11356860, study PRJNA531348) | freshwater metagenome | isolation source: freshwater sample F1-60 | place: China: Fuxian Lake, Yuxi | collected 2017-12-25
GATTGGTATCTGCTGACCAAGGCCGCCCGCCAGGGCATGATGGACGAGCATATCGAAATCGGGCACCGGTACCCGTCGGTCAAGTTGAATACGACCTATTCGTTCGGGCTGGATGACCAGGAGTTCGTCGTGGCCTTCGAGTCGGACAAGCCGGAGGATTTCCTGGATCTGGTGATGGAACTGCGCTTGGCCGAAGCCAGCCGATACACGGAACGCGACACCCCCATTTTCAGCTGCATCATGAAGAGCCTGAAGGAGATGCTCGATACGCTGGGCGGATGACCGGCAGCCGAGCCACGGGCACGGCGCGCCGTCGCGCAGACGGGAGCCGCCGGTTCCTTCATCCCGCACGAATCCACGGACGAGAGGAGAGCTTTCGATGAACTGTCCGAAGTGTACCGGCCTGCTGATCCAGGAGGAAATTCAGGAGCACAGCGGACGATTCCAGGGGTGGCGCTGCATCCAGTGCGGGCTCCGACTGGATCAGACCATCGCCCAGAACCGGCATGATACTCAATCGGACCAGCGACCGGCCGCGGTTGCCGGCTCCTCGTCCGGCACTGCCTCCCTGCTGCAGACCCGCACGGCCGGCCGCCACAAACGACCCGCCCGCGCGAGCTAAGCCCACCTCCTGTTCCTGCCCGGCCTCTTCGATCAATGGCAGTGGCCAACCCGACAACCGACCGACCGCGATCGCTCGCCGCTGGTCTCTCCCTCCTCGTCCCGGGGTTGGGACAGGCCTGCAAGCGACAAGCGGGCCGCTCACTCCTTGTCATAGCCGTAACGGGCCTGCTTCTGGCCGGCGCCTGGGGAATCGGGAAGCTCGGCGGCACCGGCGCGGCCGTCTTATTCTTCATGTTGCTGGGCCTGCCTTGGTGGGCCTTTCAGAGCTATGATGCGTGGCTGTCCCCCGCGTCCACCGGCCGCTGGGGATTCAGGGAGACGTGGCGGCTCGTCTGGACAGAGGCCCATGACATCCGGTACCTCGGCTTGCTCTTCCTGCTGACCGCGGCCACGGATTTCTACATCATCGTTGCGAATCCCTCCTATGCATTGACTGTCTTTTGCGCCAAACCGGCAGGGCTCTGGGGCCTACTCGCCAAGGCCCAATCGCCTACCCTGCACATCCTGATCGGCTATGGGTTCCTGCGTCTGCGCCGCTGGGGGTTGCTGCTCTATGCCGTCTATGCCGCGTTTGGATTTCTGAACGCTTCCGCCAACTTCGCCTGCTTCGGCTATGGACGCGTCAGGACGGTCTTCCTGATGACGCTGGCGGCATTCACGGCCTACGTGCTCTGGCGGGCACCCTGTTTTACCCCGCGGTCGCCGGCCTCCGGCAAACTTTGACAGGGCGCTGACCATTGTGTTATCAGACATTCACTCCTCTTTACGGCCGGTGGACACACATCCGGGTAACAACGAGACCGTCGCATGGAAGATTCCACGGCCCTCTGCGCCATCAGACATCCGGACGGTTCGGTCAGTTTGTATGTCGATGAGGCCTATGCCGTCGAACGGGGCGCCGACCCGGCCAAACTCGTGCGCATCGACATTCCCCGTGACTTGTACGCCAACGGAACGGTGCAGCAAATCCGCGAATACGTGGCGACATACCTTGAGTCCCAGGTAGAAGGATCGGCATAACCAGCGACTGTCCGGATGGAGCGCAACATGGGCACGGTGCTGACGCAGGACCAGATAGTCGCCACGGTCGATGCCCTGCCGATCCAGGGCCGCATCATGCTCCGCCTGCTGCTGCTCCGGTACCTGGATGTCACGGCCGAGGATGTCCAGTACATGGCGTCGGATCGGCCCGATCCACGCTTTCAGGCTGGGGGCAAGCCGATCACCCCCTACATCTCCCAAGAAACCCTGCAAGGCATCGCGGACCGGGTCACACAGTACCGCACCCAGGCACGCCTCAAGCGGGAACGGATCAAGCTGCAGATCGACTGCCTCCAGCGCTTGCTCGCCCGAAATGAAGCCCTGGTCACGCTCGCCTCGAAACTGCTGACCGCCCAATTCGCCGTGACGCCGGAAGCGGTTGAGGAATTGAGGACGCAGGCGCGGACCTCGGTCCCCAAGCCGGCCCTCCGAGAGCTGGAGCGGAAATGGGAACTCAATGCGATCTCGGAAGACGACTACCGCAAAGAGCGGATCGGCCTGGAGCTGCAGCGTCTGCTGCGGCGCATCGAGGCCGATCGCAAGCGCCTGGCGCAAGCCAAACGGGAATTCGACCTGGCCAATGCGTCGCCGCTCCAAGATCATGAGATCGCCCATATCTGGGGCATCCCGGCCGGCAGCCTCGCCGCCCGCAAAGCCAAGTATTTGCACCAGTACCTGCAAGGGCTCCACGCCAGGCTCACCGCAGCCTCGCCGCCGGCCCTCCAAGCCAACCAGCCGCCTGTGGATCTCTGGCGGGAAACGTTGGAGGTGTTGTCGCATTCACCGGTAGAGCACTCCGCCGCCGTCTACGACGGGCTTGAGCGCACCGAGGGGGCCCTCCTTGAAAAGCTCACGACGTTCGCCGCCGGCGCCCTTCCCGAAGATCTCGAAGGGCGGTTCTGGCTGTCTCTGATTCAAGAGTCCCGGCATCAAGCCGAATATGGTTCGAAAGCCATCTCCGTGTTTGCGCTCCAACGGCTCCTGGCCATCCTGAACGACATAGACATGTCGAACGAGGCGCTGGAATCGGACCTGCTCGCCCGCCTGGCCCCGGCTCCCAAAGTGTCGGCGATCGAAGAGGGAACGGAGCCGGTCCCGACCGAGGCTCAACTGAGCGAGATGGGCCAGCATGTGTTGAAAAGCTTCATGGGAGAAAGCCATCCGGATCTTCAAGGGCGGCGCTAAACGAAGGACGATGACGGACCGATACCGTTCAAGCCCTTCAGGACAATATTCCATTATGGAGCCCACCATGCATACTGGGGCGAGACACTCCTCTTGTTGCGCAAGCTGGCTCATGCTGGTTCTTCTCCTGTCCGCATGGCTGTTGGGGCCCGGCGCCTCCCAAGCGGCCGGCATGCAAGAGATCACCGAGATCCTGGCTCACCCGGAGCAATATGATCGGCAGGCCGTGATGGTCTCCGGCAGGGTTGCAAATCTGCAGATTGCGACCAACCGGCAGGGACAGCCGGCTTATGGCTTTCTGCTCACGGGAGACAAGGGCACGGTCAAAGTGGTCGCGCTGGGCAAGGTGGAGATCCACGAGGGCGAACAGGTTATCGTGGAAGGCGTCTTCAACCGGCTCAGGCAGGCTGGACGCGCGATCGTCTTCAACGAGATCAAAGCCAGCCTCATTCAGCCACTCGAGCGCCTCAATCCAGATCTCGTCGGCTAGAACCACTCACGGCCTTGCCGCGGCGATGCGTTATATTGCCTTGACGTCTGGGCGCACTCCTTGGTACATAGTCCGTCGCGTGGCGGTGTAGCTCAGTTGGTAGAGCAGCGGACTCATAAGCCGCGGGTCCCCCGTTCAATCCGGGGCACCGCCACCATACCAAACTTGCCAAGCCGCTCACCTACCCGCTGAGGCGAGCGAAGCAATCCACCGCATTCCGCTTTTCCATATCCAGGCCCGCAAATATCAAGCTAATTTGCTCCGCCTTGCCGGGCATGCTATGTATAACAAAGGCCACAGTCGCATCGTTTCAAGCCAATGGCCTCACTCAATATGCTCTGCAACCTGCATCGCCATCCGGATCAGGCTACTGCGCATGCTGTAGCGCGTGAGATGAGTTGATACTTCATGCCGGTCCCTCACGGAATATATTCTCGGGTCATAATCACTCGCTTCCGGAAACGGCAGACCATTGTGCTTGCCGCCGGCGTCGTTTCCCTGGCACTCCTCGCCTACCACATGTGGAAGATATATCTGGCGCCACCGCAAGCTCCATGGGAGATGAGCGTTCGTGATCGACTGACGATCTGCTTCATGGCATTCCTTGCGACCCTCATCATTGCTTACACGACCTATCGTTGTCCCAACTGTACTGACCCACTTAATTTTGGACAGGTCGGGGTGTGTTTTTGACTCTCCAGTCCGCGTAGAACTCCGCTGGTGACTGCATCCCCAAGGCGCTGTGCGGCGCCTGCTGGTTGTAATGGTCGATCCACGCGGGGATCTGTCGTCCCACCGCCTCCACGGTCTCCAAGCAGGCTTGATACACGTAATCCCGTTTGAAGCTGCCGAAGAACGCCTCGGCCAAGCCGTTCGACTCCGGGCTCCGCCGAGGGGTGTGGCAGGGGAGCAACCCCATCGCTCTCACAAATGGCCGGAACCGATGCGAGGTATACTCTGGCCCGTTGTCGCTCAGGAACTCGATCCCCTGGGCGCGGGTCCGCGCCTCTCCGAACCGCCGGAATACGGCTTCGCGCAGCATCTCGGCCAGGTCCTCGGCCGTGATCCGCTTGGCGAAGCGCCAGGCGAGCACCATCCGATCTGCACAGTCGATCATGATCGCTAAGCGCCCCTTCTGTCCATCCCAGGCCCGGATGCCCGTGATGTCCGAGGCCCATCGCCGATTGGGTTCGGCCACTCGCACCTGTCCCTCGTGCCGCCGTCCATCCCGCACCCTCGACCGCCGCCCCGTCGCCAGCCAGCCCCGCCGGCATAGCACCCGCCACACCGTCTTGGGATTGCACCGTAGTCCGTGGCGCTTGAGCAGCGCATGGAGCCGCCGGTACCCATACGAGGCGGGGCTGGCGCTGAGGAGCCGGCGGATCGCCTCCTCCACGTCCGGTCGGCGCATCGACCGTCCACGCCCTGGCCGCCGCCGGTAGTAGAGCCAACTCCGGGGCTTGCCGAACACCCGACACGCAAATGCCACGGAACAGCCTGTGCCCCGCACCAGCCACCTTAGGTCCCCTCGGGTAATCTGAGCCCCTTGAGCTCGTAAACTTTTTTAAAAAGGTCCACCTCCAAGGCCTTCCGCCCCAGGGCTCGCTCCAGTTCCTCCACCCGCTTCTGGAGCCCGAGTACCTGACTCTTCGGTACCAGTTCACCAGACTCCTTGAGGCCCTGGTCGAGGCTCCGCTTCCAGCGGTACATCTGGGCCGCGTTCACAGCGTATTTGCGACAGACTGCTTCGAGAGGCACCCCCGTCTTCCACTCCTGCAGCACGGCGAGCTTCTGATCGGCCGGCCACCGCCGCTTCCGCCCCCGACCACTCTGGACAGGTTTTATTGCCGTTTCCATCATCCCTCCTGACCTATCATACCTGTCCAAATCTTAAGTGGGGCACAACATCTGGCCCGTTATTCTGCATCAGAGGATCTCCGCGGAGTTACCGATTACACGACATTCAAGACTAAGTCTGCGGACGGGCATCCCTTGAAATGCCATGTGCAGACGATGGTGTTCGGATTTTTAGCTCTTCAAATTGTCTGCCTCAAGCGGCTTGAGCTCAACCCTCAGGCCTGGTCAGATGACATTTCGGCTGTACTCAATCTGCCGTGGAATGATTTGACCGTTCAAGTTTGGCCCCCGTCATTACGGCCTGTTCACTGGCCGCCGAAGCTTAGCTTTGATGATGCGGAGCGCAATCTCAAGTTTCTCGCTCACCGTTTTGTTCCCCTCAAAAAGCAATAATTCTTTCGTGGTGAAGTTGTCACCAAGCCAACCCATGCTTGCCGCTTTTTCCCGGAGGTGCGCATCTAGCACCTCCGGGCAGGCTTTTCCCACCCCACTTCTCAAGCGATGGGATGCATAGCAAAACGTAAATGCGAGTAAGTTATTGAATTTATACTATAAAATAAATGTTGACAAACTATTTCAACTTATACTATTGTTTGTACATAAATTCGATGGGAATTAAATCATGACGCATCGCACATGGCCTCCATCGCTGCTTCAGGCAGTCACGCTGCTTGTCATCGCCCCCCTCTCTGTGCCGGGGCCAGACCTGGCACAGGCCTTCGATTGGACCCCCTCCAACGAAGAAATTGCCAAGTATCGCAAGAGCTGGAATCCATTTTCCGAGGGCCCGCTGCTCCTTCAATCCGTGGACATCCATCCTCAAGGCCAGCTTTCCGTCCGTCCGTTCTTGTTTTCACAAATTTCCGAGAAGAGCTACGGCAACCGTCTCACGACGCCGGTCGATGCAAAGAACGGCCCGACGCACCTCTACTCCGTCGCACCACTCGTGACCGTCACCTATGGAATTACAGACCATGTGGAGTTCGGCGCCGCCACCTCCTGGAACACCTTCTGGGCACAGGACTCGGAAGGGTTCAATAAGGGCCGCGGCGGCCCGATGACCACGGACTCGGGCCTCGGTGACCTCTCACTCGTCATCAAGTACCGACCCATCGTGCAGGATCCCGACAGTACGCGCCCCTCTGTCACCCTCTATAATCAAATTATTCTTCCCACCAGCCGTTGGGCCGGCACAGAGCGGCCACCAGGCGGCTTTGCTCCGCTGGGACGTCTTCCCGCCACCCGATTTGGAGAGCTGGGCATTACCGAAGGGCTGACGTTTCGAAAGAATGAGAAGCCATATCGCCTGAGTGGCGGCGTGTATTACACCTATGCAGCGCCCGGCAGCGACGGAGGCCAAACAACCTACGTGGGCGACATCATTAATACTCGTGTGGCGTTCGAGCATTTTCTAGACGACAAGAAGGGGCTGGCCTACAACATTGAGCTGGCCACCTATCACAGCCTCACCTGGCGTGCCGACGGCCACGCGCTCAATCGAGGAGCGCGCAGCGGCTCGACGGTCATCGGCATCGAGCCAGCCATTCAATGGCGGTTTTCCGACGCCTGGGTCGGTGCATTCGGCGTGCTCTACACAGTCGCCGGGCAGAACAGCCCCGATGCGTTCTACCCGAACTTCGCCATCCAGTGGTACTGGAATCAGGGCAAGCAGGTCATCATGCGCTGACCGAGCCCATGCCTGCCTCCCTTGAGAGGCAGCCGAGCTGCGGGAAGGAACTTGCACGTGGACACCCCGAACGTCGATGGAAAAACTAAAGCGCAGGCGGCGATCCAGACGATTCTGCAAGCCTTGAGCGGAATCCGCTATGGGTCGCTGGAAATCATCGTCCATGATTCGGAAATTGTGCAGATCGAACGGAAAGAAAAGATTCGTATCGGCCCGCAGGCAGGACAAAAAGCATGAGGTGTAACCCCTAAATTATTGATCAAACAATTTACCTGCGGGATTGATCGGCCGACCAGGACACTGGAGGCGCCAGCAGGAAAGACCTTCACATTCTCAGGCGATCCGACCGGACAACCGGAGGTTCTCATGACTGAAAGGATACATCATCATGCGGATTTTCCGGTTGTTTATTTTGGGCATCGCCCTGGCAGGGCTCGCCCCAGGCTCCCTCCATACGGCCTGGGCGGCTGAGGAGGGGCAGTTGGTGAAAAAAGACGGGCGCTGGCAATACGTCTCCACCGAAGATCCCGGACTCAAGTACCTCTATCTCAAGGGGATCATTACCCAGGAAGAGTATGAAAAGGGCTTGTCGGTCGTGCAGGCGAAAGAACGTCTGCAAACGCCGAATTTCAAAATCGACGTCAACAACGGCTTGAATATCCGTGTCGGCGACAATTTCCTTCTGAAAATGCGAGTACTGACCCAGGTCCGCTACACGCATAGCACTTACAATAAGACCTGGGGAACGATCGGGGACTCAAGGAATCCGGAGATTCTGGGAGGTCAGGTGGAGTTCCGAGCGATCAGAAAGCAAAGCGACTCGAACGAGTTTTCCGTCCCCCGGGCGCAACTGCAATTCATGGGACATGCGTTCGATCCCGACTTCCGCTACAACGTCTCGTTGGCGCTGGATCAAACCCCCTGGGATCAGGAGGGCGGCAGCGGACGAGCCAGACTCCTCGATGCCTATATCGCCTCCTGGCATATTCCCTTCGCCACGGTCCAGCTCGGCCAGCAAAAAGTCTGGTTCAATCGCTCGCAGATTAGCTCGAACGCCACGACGGCCTTCGCGGACAACATGACCGTCCAAAACGCGTTTGCCGCCAACCTCATCAACAGCCGCGACATCGGCATCCAGATCCTCAGCGATGAAGAGCAATACAAGCTCAACTATGCCATCGGCATCTGGAACGGAGCCGGGACGAACCTCACGCGGGAAGGCACCTCCGTGAGCCAAGCGGTGCCGGCGTCCAATGTGCAAGCCGGCCTGGGAGGGGGCACGCCCTCAGCCAACGTCCGCCGCACCTACAATTGGGACACCCGGTTCCTGACCGGAGAGCTGATGTACACGGCCCGCCTGCTGTACAAGATCTCGGGCAATCCTGGATACGGCCAGGGCGACATTCTCAACTCGCGCACGCCCCAGGTCGCGATTGCGGCCGGCTATGCGTACAACCCGGCACAAAACTACCTGAGCTCGATCCGTTCGGATATCGTCGACCGTGCCTACCGTCAGAGTGTGACCAAGAACGGCAACGGCCGGCTCCTCGGCGGCGGCATCTACGATTTCCAAACCTATGAGGTGGATCTAATCGGTAAGTACCTCGGCTGGTCGATCCAGGCGGAGGGCTATTACCGGCATCAGCGGGTGCGAAACCATAACTCCCAAACCGTCGCGTTCGACCCGACCACCAACCCCACCGGCCCCCAAGTGGAACTCGGCCAAGCCTGGGGTTGGTACGCGCAGGTCGGCAAGTATGTGATCCCCAGAAAGCTGGAAGTGGCGGTCCGGTACGGATTCATGGATCCGTCCACCAAACAAGTCAACGACCTGGTCAAGGAGTTCGGCGCGGCGCTGAACTACAGCTTCGACGGCACCTACAACAACCGGCTCATCGTGGACTATGCCAACATCACGATGGGCAGCGGCGGACGGGCGCCGGATCGGTCACCCTGGGAAACCATACCGGGATTCGGCCAGAATCTCATCGAGAACCGGTTCAACGTGCAATATCAGTTCTACTTCTAACGAACACGCGCGAGTCACGCGCAACGGAGGCATCGCATGTTTCGACATTTGGTCCGATCAGGGGCGCTCCTGCTCACCGTCGTCCTGGCCATAACCTGGGAAGCGCCGGCTGTACAGGCCGAACCCACGGCATCGCTTACCATCGCGGCGGCCAACAGTCTCCGCGAACCTTTGAAAGCAGTTCTTCCACTGTTCGAAGCCCAGCATAAGGAGGTCAACGTTCGGATCGTGTACGGTCCGTCACAGACCCTGCGCCAGCAAATCGAACAGGGAGCGCCGGTGGATGTCTATCTTCCCTCCTCGCTCGATGAGATCGAGACCTTGCAAGACAAGGGGCTCATCGTCGGATCCCCGCAGATCTACGGGAGCACGGCGCTGGTCCTGATCACTGGGAACAGTGCTCCGGTCACGATCGCTTCGATCCAGGATCTCCACAAACCGGCGGTCCGTCGGATCGCGATCGGCGATCCCAAAACCTCGTCGGTCGGAAAGTTCGCGGCGAAATTTATCAGGAATGCGAATTTTGATCAGGACCTTCGGTCTCGTTACGTGTATGGGGAACATTCCGGCGCCGTGCTCGACCTAGTTGCCAAAGGCGAGGCCGACGTCGGCCTCGTCTACCGGACCGATGCGGCCCAGAACCGCAAAGTCCGCATCGTGGCGGAAACCCCTGCCGACTCCCATCCGCCGGTTATCTACGGGCTGGCCGCCGTCTGGACCGCCAGGGACCTGACGTTGGCGCGCGAATTCGGCGCCTTCATGGTCTCGACCCAGGCTCAGGCCGCCTTGCGGGAGCATGGATTCGACCAAGCCACATCCAACACGAGCGCCGCACAGCGGTAAAGTAAAAGGAGACGCACATGGAACAGATCAACAGCAGATCGACGCGCAGGGTTCTGTGGAGTGTGACGCTCGTGCTTTTGGCAACGGCCGGAGTGATCGAAAGCGGTTGCGCGCGTCAGGCACCCGTGCAGACCGCAGCCGTTCTGGAAGGCGGTCGGGACGTGGTGCGAACCGAACGGAGTCCGGCCGGCGCATCGCTGAATTCCCATCCGGTCAACCTGACGCCGCAGGAAATCTCGGCACTCCTGCGAGGCGTTCGCGTCTGGGAACGGCGCAACGTCATCCATGAACTCCTTATGGGCGAGGCGGACAGGAAACGCGCATTCCGGGAAGATGAAATTTCCGTCCTGGCGCCGGCCCTTTCCAGGGCCCTGGCCCAGGCAACCAGGACCGATCGCGTCTATTTCCACCTCAGCCATCCGACGGAGGCCGGAGACGAAGAGACCACGACGGGCTGGGCGTATGTCCGAGAGCCGCTTCTCTATCTGGTGTTGACCGAAGTGCACGACAAGCACGGCCCGCAACCGGACATCAGCAAATACGATCGACAGTTGCCGAACATCCCGGAAGTCCCAGGCCCGTTTAACGTCACCTTCGAGCCGGAAGAATATCTGGCGCGGGTCGTCTCGGCCAGTCCCTGGTTCTCGCCGGAACAGCAGGAGCAACTGGAGATCAGGTTTCGCAAGGCCCTGTCGATTGCGGAGCCGCTGTCGGGCGAAGAGCCGAAACCCGGAAGCTCAAAGCCCTAAGGACATCGCATGAGGCAAGAGCAACGGAGAGAGTCGAGCACGGAGGAACGATCATGACGCTGTTAATCGTCGGCGGCGATTCCGTGGAATCGATCAGCAAACAGGCCGCACGCGCCGGCCTCAGACATACCGAGCACTGGAGCGGGCGCAAGACGCGGGACTTGGGGAAACGCATTCCCAAAGGCACGGACGCCGTGGTGGTCGTGCTGGATCGGATCAATCACGCCCTGGCGGGCAAGGTCCGGGCCGAAGCGACGCGCCGAGGCCTGCCCGTCTTTTTTCAAAAACGGAGGCAGGTTCGCTCAGACGACCGGTGTCCATTGGACCTGAGGGAATTGCTCAACCACCACAGGCGGTCACGATGACGGCGCAGCACACTCTCAAGGAAGCGAGACACATCGGCATTGTGGCCTGCACGGCCGATGGGGCGGCGCTTTGCTATCGGACCATATGTCGAGAGGCGGAGCGTCTCATGGGAGCCTACGCGCACCCGGAGATGACCCTGCATACGTTTTCGCTCCACGCATATCTGAACCTGATCGACCGGCATGACTGGGACGGCGTAGCCGCCCTCATGTCCCGGTCGGCGGCCAAGCTGGCGGAGGCCGGCGCGAAGTTGATCATTTGTCCGAATAACACGCTGCATCGGGCCTTTGACCTGGTCGAATCCCCGGTTCCTTGGCTGCACATTGCGGAAGCCGTCGCAGCGGAGGCCGTACGGCGAAAGTTTCGCCGCGTCGGCGTCATCGGGACCGGCATCGTCATGGAAGGCTCCGTGTATTCACATGCACTCGACAAAGCGGGCATCGGCCACATGCTGCCGGAGGCACACGAGCGAACGCATATTGATCGGATCATTCGGACCGAACTGATCGCCTGGCAATTCCCAGAGGATTCGCGGGCCTTTCTGCGCGACGTCATCGACCGCCTGCGCGCACGAGGTTGCGATGCCGTCATCCTGGCCTGCACGGAGCTGCCGCTGCTGATTTCAAAGGACAACTCGGCCCTGCCGCTGCTGGACTCCACGCGTCTCCTGGCAGAGGCTGCGCTCCATCAGGCAATCCCCGCCTGGCGGAATCTCGGCAGTATGGAAGAGGCCCCTTTCTTAACCCACAGCATTACACCAACGAACTGAGGCGAACCATGCACATCCGAACACTCTTCTTCCTGGGAACCCTGTCGCTATCCTCCATGGCGAATGCAGCCTTCGCCGAGGAAACCATTCGCGTGGGTCACTTCCCCAACATCACCCATGTGCAAGCGCTGGTGGCCCATCATCTGTCACGCACGGACAACGGCTGGTTCGAACAGCGGATCGGGAAAGACGTGAAGATCGAGTGGTTCATCTACAACGCCGGCCCGGGAGCGATGGAAGCGATGCTGGCCAATTCCATCGACCTCACCTATGTCGGGCCGAGCCCGGCGCTGAACGCCTATGCCAAATCCAACGGCGAGGAGATCCGAATCATCGCAGGAGCGGCAGCCGGCGGCACCGCGCTGGTGGTCCAGCCTGATTCCGGGCTCCATAGCCCCGCAGACTTTCGAGGCAAGACCATCGCAACGCCGCAATTCGGCAATACGCAGGATATTGCATGCCGGGCATGGCTGGCGAACGGAGGACTGAAGATTACGCAGACGGGCGGAGACGCCTTCGTCATCCCCACGCCGAATCCGGATCAGCTTGCGTTGTTTCAACGGAAAAAGATCGATGCCGTATGGACGGTCGAGCCATGGGTGTCGCGTCTGGAACGGGATGCCGGGGGCAAGGTCATCCTCGAGCAACCGCAGGAGAGCATTACAGTCCTGGTGTCCAGCGTGTCCTTTCTTAAGACGAAACGCGATGTAGCGACACGATTTGCCAAAGCGCATCGCGAGTTGAGCGAGTGGATTCGTGCGCATCCGGAAGAGGCCAGAGAGATGGTCCGGCAGGAACTCGCTGCGGAAACACGCGCCGAGATTTCCCCGGACCTGATTGCCCGAGCCTGGAAACGCATCACGCTGACAAGCGATATCTCCACCGACGAGTTCCGGCACTTTTTCGCCAACGCGCAGCAGGCGGGCTTTTTGCGCGTCGCCCCGGACCTGTCGCGCCTGATAGAGAGGCTTTCCTGATATGGCCGCACGGGAGAATATCGCACCAGCCTCCCTGCCCGACAAGCTCGTGGTCGATCATGTCTCGAAGTGGTTTCGAACCGATTCGCTCACTGTCCACGCACTCGATGATGTCACGCTTCATATCCCGGAAGGGCAGTTCGTCTGCCTCGTCGGCCCCAGTGGCTGCGGCAAATCGACATTGCTCAATCTCATTGCAGGATTGGATCGCGCGGATCGGGGGCGGATATTCGCCGACGGCGCCGCAATCGACGGACCCGGACGCCATCGCCTCATCCTGTTCCAGGAAGCGGCGCTGTTCCCGTGGCTGACCGTTCTGGGCAATGTCCTGTTCGGGCTCAAGCTGATTGAGGGATTGAGTCCCGACGAGCGCCGAGGCATCGCCGAGTCGTATCTCGACTTGGTCGGCCTCAAACGGTTCATGCATTCGAACGTGCATGAGCTGTCCGGAGGCATGAAACAGCGGGTGGCCCTGGCTCGGGCACTGGCTCCGAACCCGAGTGTTCTGTTGATGGATGAGCCTTTCGGAGCGTTGGACGCACTGACTCGCGAACAACTGTATGGGGATATCCAGCGTATTTGGAGCCGGCATCGCAAAACCATCGTGTTCGTGACACATAACGTTCGCGAAGCCGTCTGCCTCGGAGACCGCGTGATCCTCTTCTCGCCCCATCCGGGAAGAATCCGCGAGGAGTTCCCCATTTCGCTCCCTCGGCCACGCGATATCAACAGCGTGGATCTAGCCAAGCATGCGACTGAAATCACCCGCGTGCTCAAAAACTACATTCATCCTGAGGTCGGCGAATAATGAAACGTTGGCTGGCGGCGTCACTGTTTTTCCTGATCCTCCTGGCCGTGTGGCATCTCCTCGTGCAGGCCCGCCTGTGGTCGCCCCTGTTGCTGCCATCGCCCCTGAGCGTCTTCAGCTACCTTCGCGCCGCATCGCAAGACGGCACCCTGTGGGAAGCCACCTTCGTCACGATGCAACGACTTCTCCTCGGATACGGGATCGGAATCCTCGTGGGTCTTCCACTGGGGCTGCTCAGCGCCGCGTTCAAGTGGTGTGAAGATACGATTGGAATCCTCGCGTTGGGGCTCCAGACGCTCCCCAGCGTCTGCTGGGTTCCCCTGGCGCTTCTCTGGTTCGGCCAAACGGAAACGGCCATGCTTTTCGTCGTCGTGATGGGAACTCTCTGGTCGTTGATTATCGCCACCGACAACGGCGTGCGCACGATCCCGCCGATTTACCTACGCGCCGCCCACAGCATGGGATCGAAGGGGATTCACACCTGGGTGTGGGTCGTGCTGCCCGCCGCTCTTCCCGTTCTTTTGAGCGGAATGAAGCAAGGATGGGCCTTTGCCTGGCGCTCGCTCATGGCAGCGGAGATTTTTGTGACGATTCTGACCGGGTTCGGCCTCGGCCATCTTTTGCACTACGGCCGGGAGTTGAGCGCGATGGATCAGGTGATCGGGGTCATGTTCGTGATCGTGGGAATCGGCCTGGCGGTGGATAAAGCCCTCTTTGCCCCGTGCGAACGATTTCTCCACCACCGTTGGGGAACGGTTCGACTCTGAGAGCCTATGCCGGCATCGAAGCGCCGACTTGTCGCGGACTCAGGTGCACGGCGCCGGCCTGGAATACAGGGGCGTGGATGCCGAAACGGTTACGAAACGCGTGAATGCCGTCATGGGGCTGCCGGCCATTCTGGCGGTGACCGCCGGTGCGGAGACGACGCTCTTCATTTGAACGCGGTCGAGACATGAAGGAGACGAGGCGATGGTGATCACCGTGAACGGAAAATCCGAAGACATCCAGACTCCGAGTTTGCTAGATCTGCTGCAGGCGAAAAAGATCGAACCCCAGATGGTTGCGGTGGAGGTGAACGACACGATGATCGAACGCGATCACCTGGGGAATACCTCGCTCAAGGAAGGAGATCGAGTGGAATTTCTGTTCTACATGGGAGGCGGCCGGTGACCCTTCGTGGGTATCGCACAATCACCGACCTGATCGGCAACACTCCGCTGGTCCGGCTGAACCGGCTCTCCCCCGAAGGGGGCGCGGCCATCTACGCCAAAGTGGAGTTCTTTAATCCCGGCGGTAGCGTCAAGGACCGAATTTGTCTCAACATGATCAACGAGGCGGAGCGAAGCGGCAGGCTCAAGCCCGGCAGCACCATCGTCGAACCGACCAGCGGCAACACCGGGATCGGGCTGGCGCTGATCGCGGCAGTCCGCGGCTACAAGCTTATCCTGGTCATGCCGGACACCATGAGCCTCGAGCGAGCCAGCCTGCTCACGTCCTATGGGGCGGAACTGGTGCAAACTGCAGGATGGGAGGGCATGCGAGGCTCCATACGAGAGGCTGAACGACTCGTCGCCCAACAGACCTCATGGTTCATGCCGGACCAATTTTCCAATCCGGCGAATCCGGCGATGCATCGGGCAACGACGGCTCCGGAGA
>SXGR01006485.1_pt1 | contig 15080 bp, 12 predicted proteins | sample 3174711 | NCBI WGS metagenome assembly SXGR01 (sample SAMN11356860, study PRJNA531348) | freshwater metagenome | isolation source: freshwater sample F1-60 | place: China: Fuxian Lake, Yuxi | collected 2017-12-25
CGAACTCCTCGCGCTCAATCGCATGAACGGTGTGCTCGCAGTGCTCGAACGCAATGCTTCTCCCGCCGCCAATACACACGGCGATTCTGCGGCGGATGAATTCAAAGCAAAGGTCGAATCGCTCATCGCGGCACGCGCCGCTGCACGCGCCGCGAAAGATTGGGCGGCAGGCGATCGTGTGCGCGACGAACTTGTTGCAATTGGCGTGCAAATCAAAGATTCAGCGCAGGGGACAACTTGGGCGCGAATTTGAAAATGCCATCGCGACCAAATTCGCCGCCAGTCATTGGGTTGACAGGATCGATCGGCGCGGGGAAGTCGACCGTCGCGAAAATACTTGCCGACGCTGGATGTGTCGTTTCCGATTCGGACGCGCTCGCACGCGAAGCATTCAAGGATCCAGCCGTGTGCGCCGAAATCCAGAAGTGGTGGGGCGCATCCATTCTCGATTCGCATGGACAAATTGATCGCAGTCGGATTGCGGCGAAGATTTTCCCTGCTGTCAGCGCATCTGACACTGATCGCGCCGCCGCGGACCGAGAGCGCAAGCGTCTCGAAGACCTCGTTCATCCTTGGATTCATGCTCGACGGCGCGGGCTCTTTGCGCAAGCGCCCCCGACAGTAAAGGCTTTGGTCATCGACGCGCCGCTCTTGCTCGAATCAAAAATGCAAGGCGAATGCGACGCTCTCATAATGGTTGACGCGCCATTTTCGGTTCGTTTGGAGCGGGTTCGAACGAGCCGAGGCTGGACATCAGACGAACTTGTTCGCCGAGAAAATTCTCAAATGCCACTTGACTTGAAGCGAAAACTTGCTCATCATATAGTCAACAACGATGGGAACATCGAATCGTTGAGGGCGCAAGTCGCCCAGATCCTCAGCATCATTTCTCAGCCTCATTCTTGATTTTCAGCATCATCCTTGCTGGAAAACTTCCTGAATCTTTGTTAGGAAGTCGAGGGCGTGACCTCCTGTGTGAATTGAGAAAATTTTTTGAACCAAGAAGACATAACAAGAGAAGACACACAAGTTCTCGCCTCATTTTTCAACCGCATCTTTTAAAGAGAAATTTTATTATGAACGAAACGCAGTCATCGTCGCAAGGCAGTTTTCACCAGAACAAAGATCATTATCAACAGAAGGGTCGACGACGACGGCGGCGCGGTGGCGGCGGTGGTGGTGGTGGTGGCGGTGGATTTGGCGGTCCGCAATCGATGATGTCATTCCCACCTGGAGCGATACCGACGGATGAGCAACTTGAAACAGAATTAGCCGCGCTCGAGTTAGAACTGAGTGAAAAGAAAAAGCCATCAAAGAAAAGCGAAAAGGGCGAAGTTGATTTGGCCGGTCTTCAGAAGATGACCACCGAAGAACTGCTCAAAGAAGCGAAGAAACTTGGCCTTGAAGACAAGTCTGGGCTTCCAAACCATCGCCTCGTTTTCGAGATTCTCAAAGCGCGCGCTTTGGTGGATGGACTGATGCTTGCTGAAGGCTCGTTGGACATAATGCAAGAAGGATTCGGATTTCTTCGTAGTGCCGAATATTCATATTTGGCTTGCGAAGACGATGTCTATATCAGCGCAAGCCACATCCGTAAATTTGGATTGCGCCGCGGACAAACCATTCGCGGACTTATTCGCGCTCCCAAAGAACAGGAATTATTCTTTGCATTGCTTCGCGTTGAGGCTGTCAACGGACTTGATCCTGCGACTGCGCATTCGCTTCCAATCTTTGAAAACCTCACTCCGCTTCATCCAAATGCACGCATCCACTTGGAGATGCTGAACCAACCAACACGCATCGAACCCCGAGTCATCGATATGGTCACGCCATTTGGATTCGGTCAGCGCGGATTGATCGTCGCGCCACCACGCACTGGTAAGACAGTCATCCTGCAACAAATTGCAAATGCAATCGCGACGAATCATCCTGACGTCCACACAATTGTTTTGTTGATCGATGAGCGTCCCGAAGAAGTCACCGATTTCAAACGCAATACGCCAACGCGTGTTGAAGTTGTCGCAAGCACATTTGATGAAGAAGCTTCGCGACACATTCAGGTTGCCGAAATGGTGATTGAAAAAGCGCGGCGAATGGTCGAGTGTGGCGAACATGTCGTCATCCTTCTTGACTCGATCACTCGACTCGCGCGTGGATACAACAACGCAATGCCAAATTCTGGCAAGATTGGTTCGGGCGGTGTTGATACTTCCGCTCTCATCAAGCCGAAGAAGTTTTTCGGCAGTGCGCGCAATATCGAAGGTGGCGGATCGCTGACAATCATCGCAACAGCGCTGGTCGACACCGGCAGTCGCGCGGATGAAGTCATCTTTGAAGAGTTCAAGGGAACCGGCAACGCAGAACTGCATCTCGACCGCAAATTGGTGGAAAAACGCATTTATCCAGCAATCAATGTGGGAGCATCAGGAACACGCCGCGAGGAGTTGTTGCTCGATCCAAAGGAACTCGAACTCATTATTCGCCTGCGAAAGGTGGTCTCCGATATGAATGTGGTCGAAGCGATGGAACTTCTGCGAAGTCGAGTGGCAAAGACCAAGTCCAACGCGGAATTCCTGATGACTATGAGTATGGGATAGGAAGTTTGTGGTTGTGGGGAATGGGTTCAAGCATCGATTCTCTATAGAATGCGTATAGTTTTGTAACAAATCGATTTGCGAAAGAAAAATTTTATGCGTATGAAGCCCACATTATGTCCGACCAAATCTCCTGATCAAACAAGAGCTTTCAGCCTTGTCGAACTCATCGTGGTCATCGCAATCATCGCGCTTCTAGTCGCTCTCCTTCTACCAGCGTTGGGCATCGCGAAAGCCAACAGCGAGTGGGCGGCAAGCCAAAACAATATGCGCCAGATCGCAGCGTTGATGCTGGGCTATACGACCGACAATCGCGACCGAATATTGCCAAGCGAATTTGATAATCGGGTCCCTGTCCCCCCGCCGGTCCTTCCCTTTTTTGCTGGTCCGATGCGTAAACTAGCTCCAACCGCACCACCGTTAGGGCCTTCTCGTGTTGGGACGTGGGCCGACATTCTTTGGACAACAGGCGGTATGGGCTCATTTGTTATGACTGATCAAGATGGAAACCCTCTCCCATACAACTATCAATATGACTCCCCTGACAGGTTGGTCTACGAGGTTCATTCTGGTTATTCCAAAAACATTCTTCGTTCGACTGTTCCAATGAAGAAACCATTCGCGGCTGGGATAGATCCACCAGTTGATGAAGCAACACCTTGGGGAATCGGAGCATCAAGCCTCGAGCGTGACCATCCAGGTTATTTCGCCGCGAATAATTTTTTCAGTGCTTCTCCGTGGATTGGAACTGGCGGGCTTGGATTGGCTGAACCTGGTCAGTTGCCTCGTTACTACCCCTCGAGCCAAATCAGAAATCCGGCTTCGGCGGTTTATCTTGTGGATAGCCGTGCAGGAGAAGTGATCAACCCACTCGCAGTGCCCTGGCAAGGAACACCAACTCCCGTTGCTCCTGGAGAAGCCGTCATCGATCTTTGCGAAGTCGATTTTCGATATCCGGGCGACTCGTGCCTCTTCCTCTGTTTGGATGGTCATGTGCAAACCGAAGTCCGGTGGAACACTATTGAGGAGTTACAAGGTGGTTTTTTCACAGCTCCAGCGAATCCGCCAGCACCTGGCCCCAATGATCCAGATCCACGCGGGCTGAAAATCTCCAACCTCGATAGATCCGATAACCCGCTACCCGCGCCATAATTTTTATTCCTTGCTCTGCTGTCGGCCTGAAAAAAATTCTGGCGAGAGCTTCTTCGCCTCTCCCTCGACCCTCTTTTCCAAAAATGACAACTCTACCTACTTGAAGGGTTTTGGAATGTCGATACACTCATCCTCCCGCCGCCCGATGAGGGCGGTTTTTCATCTCGGGAACGCCACCGTAGCTCAGTGGTAGAGCACACCCTTGGTAAGGGTGAGGTCGAGGGTTCAATCCCCTTCGGTGGCTTCCGTAGGCACTCGTGTTGGGTGTCTGCTTCAGAACTCTTCAGGCGACTCAATTGGAGTAATTAGACATGGCAAAAGAAAATTTCAATCGCACAAAGCCTCACGTCAACGTGGGAACAATCGGACACATCGATCACGGAAAGACGACACTCACTGCGGCGATCACTGCGGTTCAATCTGCGCGCGGCTTCTGCAAGCCAATCAGCTATGACCAAGTCGCGAAGGCTTCCGAGAGTGAAGGCCGCCGAGATCCAACCAAGATCGTGACGATTGCAACATCGCACGTTGAGTATGAGACTGGTGCCCGCCATTACGCACACGTCGATTGCCCAGGCCATGCTGATTACGTCAAGAATATGATCACTGGTGCTGCGCAGATGGACGGCGCAATCCTTGTGGTTTCCGCTTACGACGGCGTGATGCCACAGACTCGCGAGCACGTTCTTCTTGCGCGTCAGGTTGGCGTACCCCGCATCGTGGTCTTCCTGAACAAGGTTGATACGGTTGAGGACGCGGAACTCATCGATCTCGTCGAAGAAGAAGTTCGCGATCTTCTCAAGAAGTATGACTTCCCAGCAGCTGAGATTCCAATCGTTCGCGGCGCGGCTTTCCCCGCTCTGATGAATCCAAAGGATGCAGAGAAGAGTAAGTGCATTGCAAATCTGATGGATGCAATCGACTCATACATCCCAGAACCAACGCGTGAAGTTGACAAGCCTTTTCTTATGTCCGTCGAAGACGTTTTCTCGATCAAGGGTCGTGGAACTGTCGCGACTGGTCGTATCGAGCGCGGCATGATCAAGGTCGGCCATGAAATCGAAGTCGTCGGACTTCGACCTGAAGCGCTCAAGACCACTGTCACCGGCGTCGAAATGTTCCAGAAGACTCTCGATTCGGGTATGGCTGGTGACAACGTTGGTTGTCTCCTCCGTGGTGTTGAAAAGAGCGACATCGAGCGTGGCCAAGTTCTTTGCAAGCCAGGTTCGATCAAGCCGCACACCGAATTCGAAGCGCAGGTCTATGTGCTCACAAAGGAAGAAGGCGGACGTCATTCGCCGTTCTTCTCCGGATACAAGCCACAGTTCTACTTCCGCACGACAGACATCACAGGCAAGCTCGACCTCGTCGGCGCTGAAATGTGCATGCCCGGCGACAACGTCAACTTGAAGGTTGATCTTGAAGGTAAGGGCGTCGCAATGGAAGTTGGAGTCCGCTTCGCAGTCCGCGAAGGTGGAAAAACAGTTGGCTCTGGTGTTGTCACCAAGATTGTGAAGTAACTCAATGGCAAAGAAAAGTCTCGACCGTGAATATGTGTGGTTGCAGTGCACCGAAACTGGTGACTTGAACTATCGAACAGAAATCCGCGTAAAAGGCGGGATTCTGGAGAAAGTGAAGCTTGGCTTCAAGAAGTTCAGTCCTCGTCTTCGTCGGCACACTCTTCACAAAATCAAGCGGAAATAAACGTGGTTTCTTTTCGCCGAGACGCCGATAGCTCAGCTGGTAGAGCAGCGGATTCCAAATCCGCAGGTCGTGGGTTCGATCCCCTCTCGGCGTGTTTTCTAGATTGAGATTTGATCGGCATTGGTCAGTTCGCACCGTTTCATAGTCACTACAGAATCATTCCAAACGGAACCATAAAGACATGTACAAGCTCGGACAAGGCTATTGGACTCGTGTGATATCAGCCACGGCAGGTGGAGTGCTCGCCATGCTCGGTGGTTTGTGGCTTCACGACATCTTCGCAACGGTCAATTGGGGAATCAACCCGATTTATCTTTCGTGGGGTGTCGGCGCGCTCTTCGTCGCCTTGTGCTCTCCGTTCATTTACATCTTCACCGCACGCAATGTGACGAGCGTTGACTTTATGGTTGCAACCGAGACAGAAATGAAGAAGGTCAGTTGGCCAACAAGACGAGAAGTCACAAGCTCAACAATCATCGTGATTTTTACCAGCGTGGTGATCGCGTTGTTCTGCTTTGTCTTCGACCAAGCATTTTTCTTCCTCTTTGTGCAACTCCGCGTTTTGGACCCAGGTACTTGACATGAATACATCTGACGAAAATGATCCGAATTTCTCTGATTCACAAGAGAACGAAGCCACGCCAACCGAAGGCAAGGCAACCGAAGCAGGGGCGAAGGTAAAAGCCAAGCGAAAGCCAAAGGCTGAAGTTGTTGTCGCCGAACCTGCTGGCCCGCGAAATCTGCGTGCTATTCGATCAGGCGAATCGCGACCCGCAACGACCGCCCGAGTCATGGGCGTGGAAACAACACGCATCACGATTCCAGCGGAGCCAAGAGAGATGGCGCCGATTGCTGAAGGCGATATGCCAATGTTCCGCGAAGGAATGGATTGGTTCGTTCTTCGCGTTGCGAGCAATAAAGAAGATTCCGTCCGCGGAACTCTGCTTCGAAAAGTTCAGATCGAAGGTATGGAATCACTCGTTGGTCGAATTATGGTTCCAACCGAAAAGGTGAAAGTGCTCGGCAAGCAAGGCAAGCAAACTGTCACCGAAACAAAACTCTATCCCGGATATGTCTTCGTTGAAATGCGCCTCGAGCCCGATGGCCGCATTCCGCAAGATGTGTTTTTCTTGATCAAGGAAACGACTGGTGTCGGCGATTTCGTCGGTACTGCAGGTCGTCCAACTCCGATGTCAGTGGTCGAAGTTGAAAAGATGTTGTTCGATTCGAAGCCTGCGCAGGAAGCGCCACAATTGAAAATGGATTTGCACAAGGGCGACAATGTCACAATCAAAGAAGGTGCTTTCCAAGGCTACGAAGGAACGATCGACGAAGTATTCCCGGACAAGGGCCAGGTCCGGGTGCTCGTCACAATCTTCGGTCGCCAAGCGCCGATCGATATGGAATATTGGTTTGTTCAACGCGCAGAGAAGTGATGCGCGTCGGTTGGACGATAAACGAATCGCATATGACTCAACGAGAGGCTTGCTGATGCGCAAACAAATTCTTATCAAAGCACTTTCATTTACCGCTGCCATCGCAGTCGCGCTTTCCATATCGGGATGCACTGCCACGATGACATATCCCGAATATGAGGGAGCGCCAAAGGCAGATCCAAGTTTGCAGCCAATGCCAAACCTGATGGCGGATGCGCTGAAGTTTGCGCATCAACGCACTGCGCCAGAGCAAGAATTGGTCTTCAACTTGCCGCCGACAACTCCCGTGCAGGTTTGGAGAGGCGTTGCAAAGCGACTTGGAATTGGGCGACCGATGACAGCTGGCGACACGCTTGTCTGGTCTGTTCGCCAAGTGCGATTGTCTGGCGGGCGTGCTGAAGTTGATGTTGTTTATCCAACCAATGGGATCTATCAAATCGCAACTGTGCATTTCGTTGGATCAACGGCTCAACCATTTTATCCATCGATGCTTCAATTATGGCTCGTGCCAGTTCCTGCGCCGACTTGCAACACTCCGCAGGCGGTTCTGGATTCAGTGACAGGCCAAGCGACGCCTGCGCAACAATAGCAATTCTGAGTCAGAAAATGAATCAGAATGCGAAGATCATCCGGGAGACTCAGACTCTTCTTCCAATTGAAGCGTTGAAGGCTGCTGAGCGCTCGAAAAAAATTCGCCAATCTGCTTCGCAGAATTCGCTGATCGATTCGCAAGAGAATCAGAAAAAACTTGATGCCTCTCGATCAGTTTCAGTCGACCGAGCCGTCTTGCAACTTGATTGTTCGCAAACAGCAAGAGTGACTGCGCGCGCAGTGCTTGCGTCAGGATTCTCGGTAGTGCGAAGTGGAATTGTGTTGGCATCCAACGAATCACTTCCGTTGATCGAGCGACTTGCAGGGGTGCATCGTTCGCGCCGAGGTCTGAAACGATTGCAATCTCTGCGTGATTTGCTTCAACCTGGATTTCCGCAAGGTCGCGTCCGAGCCCGCGCTGGGATTCGTCGTGCGAAGGCAAGTTTGGCAGAAACGCGTCAGCGTGATGCGCTCGCATCATTGCTTGAAGAACTCTGCGCGCTTCGCGGTCAGCCATTGACGACTGCGCCTGATGGAGCGACCCATGCAACGCATCTTGCTCCATCATCCAAGTGCATCGAAGAGGCTTTGGAATCTGTTTCCACTGCACAGAGGTCTATGAGGCTCTGTTCTGGTGCGCCATTGGACTGGTATGAGATCACTGGACAGTTTTCCAAGACATGGAAAAACGCGCGCGGCTTGGCGCATCGTGCGTGGCTTGGTCTTGGCGAAAAAGATTTGCATGAGACGCGTAAAAAATTTCAGCGACTCGCAGATCAAATGGCGGCCTTGAGTGGATGTATCGGCCGCAAAAAATATTCAGCGCGAAATCAACTGCGATCTGCGGCTGACAATCTTGGGCGCGCTCGTGATTTGGCTCTCCTCGCCGACAAGATTGAAGGCACGACAGCAGAAGGTCGTGCGTTGGCCAAACGGGCTCTCGCATTGCGTGCGAAGGCGATTCGTGATGCACGCAAGCAATCGCGTTGTGCGCTCAAAGCAACAGTAGCCGAGATGTTGCGAATGATGAATCAACGCATCAAGCAATCGTGATCCGCGCTTTGCGCTCTCGCCTCGTGCGAATATGCTTGGGGCATGGCAAATCCAACGACGGCGATCACTCCAACGCGTTCTGAAAATTATTCCGAGTGGTATCAACAAGTGGTTCGCGCTGCGGATCTGGCAGAAAACTCCGCGGTGCGTGGCTGTATGGTCATCAAGCCTTGGGGATATGCGATCTGGGAAAATATGCAGCGCGTCTTGGATGGAATGTTCAAAGAGACTGGACATAGCAACGCCTATTTTCCGCTTTTCATTCCTGTGTCGTTCTTGGAAAAAGAAGCGGCGCATGTGGATGGATTCGCCAAGGAATGCGCGGTTGTCACGCATCACAGACTTGAGATGGGACCCGATGGAAAACTTATTCCCGCCGGCGAATTGGAAGAACCTCTGGTTGTGCGACCAACTTCAGAAACAATCATCGGCGCGACATACGCAAAGTGGGTTCAGAGTTATCGTGATTTACCTTTGCTGATCAATCAATGGGCGAATGTTGTTCGCTGGGAAATGCGCACTCGACTTTTTCTGAGAACAACAGAATTTCTCTGGCAAGAAGGTCACACTGCCCATGCCACGCGCGAAGAAGCTGTTGAAGAGACGATGAAAATGCTCAAGGTCTACGCCAACTTCGCGGAAGGTTGGATGGCGATGCCGGTTCTGCAAGGTCGCAAGACAGATGGCGAGCGTTTTCCAGGAGCAGTTGATACATATTGCATCGAAGCAATGATGCAAGATCGCCGTGCGCTTCAAGCAGGAACCAGCCATTTCTTGGGACAGAACTTTGCCAAGGCAAGCGAGATTCAATTTTTGGACGCGCAGGGCGAGCGCCAGTTTGCGTGGACGACTTCGTGGGGAGTCAGCACCCGACTTGTCGGAGCGATGATCATGACTCACTCGGATGATGATGGGTTGATCTTGCCACCGAAGTTGGCGCCCGCACATGTGGTGATTATTCCCGTGGTTCACAAACCCGAAGATGCGGCGGCGATTCAAGCGTGGACGCGATCGCTTGCAGATGAACTTCGCAAGCAATCATTCGATGGTCGACCTGTGCAAGTGCAACTCGACGAGCGTGATATGCGCGGTGGCGATAAGGCTTGGAACTGGATCAAGAAAGGTGTTCCTGTGCGAGTGGAAGTTGGGCCACGCGATATGGCTGCTGATAGCGTCTTTATGGCGCGGCGCGATAAACCGCATAAGGAAAAGTTGGCCGTGAAACGTGGCGATTTCATTCAAGGGATTTCCGCACTTCTGCAAGAGATTCAAGATGGGCTCTTCAAACGCGCGAACGATTTTCGCATTGCCAACACGAAGGTGATCGATGATGCAAAAGAGTTCGAGGCATACTTTGCTGCGCCAAAGGTTGCCGAGAATGTGCCAACGCCGATTCATGGTGGTTTTGCACTTGCACATTTCTGCGGCGATCCAAAGGTTGAAGCCCAAATCAAGGATCGACTCGGCGTGACCGTTCGCTGCATTCCACTTGAAGGGGGAAATGACCCTGGAAAGTGTGTGATAACCGGCGCTCCCAGCCCGCAAAGGGTGATTTGGGCCAAGGCGTACTAGGCCACAGCCCAAATTCTTGCTGATTTTGGAGTGTTTTTTTTGACAGTTGCCGGAACTGCGCCATAATTCATTTGTATCAGATGTTCGTAAAAGGTTGAGAGAAAAGGGCTTGCTGCGGCAAGTAAAAATTATGTTCAATAAAAGTTTATTGTGTGTCGCGGGAATTGCAATTTCATCCTTCGTTACAGCGTCCGCTTCTGCAGACTTTATCAATCCACAAGTGCCACCATGGCGTGGCGCTCCTCATACTGACTTTTATGGATGGGAAAGTTTCACAAGTGCATTCGGTGGACCAAATTTGACCAACTATGCAGGAACTGAATCCGGCGCGGCGCTCTTCAACTTTGGCCCTGGAGCATTTATCACTGGCACTGGGAATTTGTATGGCTCGAGCAATCCGCTTTCAATTTCAATTTATGGCGGTTTGACCGCGCAGGTGAATGAAGTCATCCTGAATATCGCATCAATCGGAACGATCCTCAACACGAATTCAGTTCGTTTGACCATTTCAGACAACAATGGAAATAGCCTCTCAGTCAATCCTGGTTTTATGGAACTTCGATCGGACTCTGCCGCGCCAGGTGGTCAAGGTCAAATTCAGACGCGCGCTTTCAGATGGATCATTCAGGGGATGCCATTCGCAGCGACTCGTTTCGAGTTGGGCTTCGCAAGCCAGACAAACAATTTCAGTCTTGACGCTGTCAGTGCGGACATTCATTATGTTCCAGTTCCTGGCGTTTTTGCAATGCTCGCACTTTCTGGGCTTGTTGGAGTTCGTCCTCGTCGCCGAAACAGATAAACCGCAAAGAGCTGGTCGCTCATTCAATTTCGCTGAATCCAACCTTGAAAAGTTCAGATTGTTTGGCTGATCGTCGCCGCGTCAACACGCGGGAAGAGCGCGACTTTTTCAATTTGATGCCCATCGGATATCGCGCCATATTTTTTCCGGGCAGACCATTTCGCATCTTTGTTTGGCATTCCACCAAATGCGGTGGCAAGATCTGCCATGCGCTGCGGCAAAAATGGCTCCAGCATCACCCCTGCAATGCGAACAGTTTGCGCACACTGATTGAGAATTGACGAGAGTCGAGGCGTGTTCGCTGGGTCCTTCGCAAGTTTGAATGGCTCGGTGTCATTGATCATCACATCAACTTGTCGCAGGAGATCCATCGCGCATCGCGCCGCGCCAGACAGATCGAAGACTTCCATACATTGTTCCCACTTCGCGATTGCCACATCGCAACGACTTGGCCATTCCCCACCAGCTTGCGCATCGGTTGGCAATTTGCCGCCGAAATATTTTCCAATCATCGCGCCAACTCGGCTTGGACAATTTCCAACCGTGTTCACCAGATCATTGGTGTATGTCTCGTGGAAATGTTTTCCATTGAAGTCGGCGTCCGTTGTTCCCAGCGGACCTTGGGTGGCCATATACCAACGCCACGCATCCAGTCCGTATGTCGCGTTGTAACGCTCGATGGTCGGAAGGTCTACAAAATTGCCTAGAGACTTGCTCATTTTTTTCCCGTCGGCAATCCAGAACGAGTGCGCATAAACACACTTTGGTAGTGGCAACTTGAGCGCCATCAAGAGTGCGGGCCAAATGACGGCATGGAACCAAAGGATTTCTTTTCCCACCACGTGATAATCCGCTGGCCAAAATTTGGCGTGTTGCGCTTGGGGTGTTGCCAGCCCAAGCGCGGTGATGTAATTCAAGAGCGCATCAATCCATACATACACCACATGTCCCGGCGCGTCAGGCATCGCAATGCCCCACGAAAAATTTGTGCGCGTGATTGGAACATCCTGTAATCCTTCTCGCATTCGACCAAGCATTTCATTCGCACGCTCTGTGGGTCGAACGAAAGTTGGATGATCCTCAAAGTGCTTCGCCAATCGATCTGCGAATGCGCTCAATCGGAAATAATAATTTTGCTCGGTCGCACGAACAAGCGCTTTCCCGCTGATAGGACTTTGATAATTCAATTCGCGCGCTTTGTTCTCGGTGTGATATTCCTCTTGCCCCTCGTCGTACCAACCTTCGAAGGTTCCAAGATAGACATCGCCTGTCGCCATCAGTCGGCGCAGGAACTCTTGGACTTGCGCAATGTGACGAGGCTGAGTTGTCCGGATGAAATCATCGTTGGTCAAACCGAATGTTGCCAGAACTCGCTGAAATTCTGCGGCGTTTTCGTCCGCAAGCTCTTGCGGAGAGATGCCACGCGCAGTCGCGCTCTTTTCAACTTTCGATCCATGCTCATCAGTTCCAGTCAGAAAGAACACTTCGTGGCCGACAAGTCGGCCTGCGCGCGCCCAGACATCGCAGATGGTTGATGTGTACGCATGACCGATGTGCGGTCGATCATTGACGTAATAGATCGGAGTTGTAATACAGGAAGTCTGGCTCATTCGAATCGAGATACTAGAGCAGTCGTGCGATCATGCCGAGTGGCCGCGACATTCGTTCTATGGCGCGCCAATGTCGCGTCGAATTTCGTCAAGCGTGGCGACATCATCGGCGCGCGCCAAGAAAAGCAGATCGCCATCAGTGAAGACGAGCGTCGCACTCGAATTGGGATCAGTTTCCTCATCGCGCTCGATGATCGAGCGATTTGTAGCGAAAGGTTCCATTCTTCCAAAGTCATCGAATGACGCAAATTGTCCATGGTCACTTGTGACGAAGAGCGCCAAGAAACGATCGGTAGACTCTCCGGCGCGTTCGTACAGAATGGCAATACCAGCTTGATTACCTAGAAGAATCGCTTGACCAGCCAAAATTGGCACGAACCCCTTTGCAGAAAGATCCGGCGGGCGCCATTCGCTTTCGATCGTTGAACTGACAAGGTCCGCGAGATCGCCGCGAGTTGGAGTTGGTGACTCAGCTGGACGGTGGATCGCTTCGATTTGCATTCGTAATTGAATCTGCCGCGCGGTTTCCGCAACATCTCCAAGAGGCAATAGCGAGCCAAATTCTCGCTCTTGAAGGCGAGTGCCGAAAACGCCGACTAGCACGCTTCCAATGACAATAAGCAACGCAATCGCCAGTGAGATTGGATTGATCGAGCGCTTCATAGAAAAAACACGCTTCCACATAGGCGGAGTTGTACACTTGAAGCATGCTGAGTGTGCTGATCCTCTCTCTTGCAATATGCCAAAATGCCCTCGATGGAAATCTGCAGAGGGGGAACGGCGGTGCGCTTGACAGCTCCCTCCAGCAAGGAAGTTCCTCGAATGCCCCTCGAGCGAAGCAAGATTATCGATCAAGAAATCTTGTGGTAACCGGAGATGTTGCGGGTGGGCGCGGCTTCCGAGGTTCGGTGGGCTATACCGCCGCAGATGATTTTCGTGGCGCAACAGGTGGCGAGACAACGCAATCGTTTCGCGCAAACGCCGCAACAACAAGCGCAGGAGCTCTCGCTGCAATTCCAATGAATGATCGCTTCAGCGTTGCGACTGGAATCGGCGCAACGTCATATCGCAGAGATTTTGTGGCGTCCGGAATTGGCACTACTGCCACATCAGGCGCGGTCGCAGGGACAACGCGCGCTGCATGGGACAGCGCATTGACCACTCCAACCGCTCAATATGCCGCGAATAATTCTCGCATGCAATTGGACATGATGACCCGTCAATCTGCAACAACAATGGATTTGTCATCGATGTATCAACCCACCACGTTGACCACGATGCAGACCGCCGATCGACGCCCCTTGCGAATAATCGCAAGTCCATTCATTGGCATTGTCGCTGTTCCTGGAAATGACATAATTGAGTCGCTCAATCTTGGGATCTATGGCAGCGCACTTATGCGCGCAGATCTGCGTTCGGGGCGAGTCAATAGTAAAAAACTGCAACGCTCTTATTTATCTGGGCTCGTGAACATTGATGGCGATGCCGATAGCGCGAAGGCGACTGGTGCAAAACTGGATTCCAAGCTTCTGTCGCCTGCGGCTGAAGCGCCCAAGCAAAAGATCGATACACGCCAAGGGATGCGCCAAATCGCACAAGTTGCTCAAGTCATAACTCCATACGACCGCATTTTGACCGGAGTCGGAAATAGATACAAACGAGCGCAGGGTGAGGCAGTGGAGGAAGGTACTCCTGTTGACACAACTTCTTTGCTCGAGACTGGAGCGATTATCCAAAGTCTCCGTGACGGATTCGATATGAGACCTGCGGTTCCTGTCGACGAGACGGAGCGCATACTTGGTTCGCAAACTACGAAGTCGTCAACGGGTCAAGAAACCACTCAACCTCAAACAACCGAAACATTATCGCCAGCTGGAGCAACTGATTCACCGAATTCGCCGAAGATTGACACATCCAAGCCAGCCAAATCATCGCCCACCGACTCATCAAAACCAGAAGCGAAGCAGGCTCGTCGACTGACTGGCGACGAAGCATATTTGCTCATGGCTCATGGTCAGACAATGTCTCAGCTCGATGGCGGCACGAAAGAAGCGCTCGATACGATGCTTCAAGCGGGTGATCGATCAATGCGTGGCAAGCATTACCTCACTGCTGAAAAAGCGTTTATATCAGGCTCGTTGATCGCTCCTTCCAATCCTCTCCCGATTGCTGGACTGGCGAACAGCCAGGTTGCTGCCGGACTGCAAATTTCGGGGGCGATGACGCTGCGTCGTCTCTTTATGACATGGCCCGAGATGATTGATACGAAATACAGTTTCGACATTCTTGGCTCTGAAGAGCGTCTGCGAGAAATTGGAGCAGACTCGATCAAGATGAGTGAAGGATCGAAGTATGCGACGGATTATGGTCTTGTTACGGCATACATTGGCCACCAACTCGGTGATGCAACCTTGATGGAAAAGGGAATCGCAATTATGGCGCTGAATCCAAACGAACAGGGACTGACTGAAGCCTTGCGCGTGATTTGGATGCGACCGACAAATCCTTCGCCGCCCGCCGCGCCCGTGGAAATTGCGCCTGTTCCCGCGCCTGTTCCCGCGCCTGTTCC
>SXGR01444361.1_pt1 | contig 15078 bp, 11 predicted proteins | sample 3174711 | NCBI WGS metagenome assembly SXGR01 (sample SAMN11356860, study PRJNA531348) | freshwater metagenome | isolation source: freshwater sample F1-60 | place: China: Fuxian Lake, Yuxi | collected 2017-12-25
GATCCGGTCGACTCGCTGAGCGCGACGACGCCGGTTCGGGACGACCTGATTCTGCGTCAACACGACTCCAATGGTGTCAGCTTCCGCCGCGTCGACTTCTCCCTTGCCGTGGCCGCACCTGACGCGATTCCCACTTCACTCACGCTTACACCCTCGGGTGCATCCGTCGCTGAGGGCACGTTGATCGCTCAGGACCTGGTTGTTGCCAGCGTATCGGTTGGCGGCAGCAGCACGGTCAACTACACGCTGACCGGTACGGATGCAAGCCTGTTCAAGCTGACCAGCGATACGAGCGGCACCAAGCTGGTCATGTTGGGAGGGGTGACCACGCCTGACTTCGAGAAGAAGAAGGCATACGCGGTACGCGTCAACGCAGATAACCCCAACGTTGGAATTGCTGGCTCGGTAGAAACCTCGCAGGACTTCGCGGTGTCCGTCACCAATGCGCCTGACACCCTGGAGCTCCGCCGCAATGCAATCACCCTCACCGACTACGATGTCAACGGGGTCGCCAGGCCAGCCACCGTGGTGGGTGCGATCTCAAGCTCTGCGGGCCGCAACACGCTTGGGTTCGATGCGGCAGCTGCCGGGGTAGGTTTCACCCGCGCCAACCTGGTCAAGCTTTTTGACACGACGCCTGGCAATGGCACGGCGCCGACGGTCAGCTTCGATCTCGATCTGCAAGACCCCGGGCTCATCCCGTCAGGGAGTGTGCAAATTAATGTTGCACTCGAGGCGCGCTCGGGCGCGCTTGGTAATGCGCTGCCGATGACGGTTACCTTCCCGGTGACAGTCAACCTGATCAACCAGAATGGGGTAATTTCGTTCGAATTGCCTACCCAGACCACGACCATGTCGCTCGCGGTTGGCAGCATGTCGCTGGGTTCGCTCAAGCTGGGTAATCTCGATTCGGACTTCTTCAAGGTCTCGAATACTGTTACGTCCATCAGCCCCAGTTCGCTCTCCATCAAGCTCGACAGCCTGTTCTCCAAAGCGGAGGCCGATAAGGTATCGCTCGCCTCACTGGGGCAAGGTGGGGCGGTCGGGTTTGCGGGCGTGGTCGCCGCTGCGGCGCTGGGCGACAAGAAGCTTTCTGACCTGGTGGCCCTCGCACGCGACGTCACCACGCTCTCGCCAGACGTGGCCGACACGCCGCTGGGAAGGATCGTCGAGATCCTGAAAGACACCGTCACGGTACCGACCAGCCTCAGCGCGATGAAGTTCTCCGAGGCGCTGCGCCTGGGGGCGAAACTCGTGCTGCCCGATAACCTCGGCGGTGCGACGCTACGCGAGGCGGTCGGGCTTGGATTTAAGATTCTCGATCTTCCTCCGACCTTGTCTACCGCGGGCTCGTTGCTCAAGGTGATGCGGGATGCCATTGATCTCCCGTCCAGCCTGGAAGGCACCCTCGGGACGCTCAAGGGACGGCTGGCAACCACCTTGTCTGAGCTTCAGCTTCTTGAGAATATCGAGACGCTCACGCGCGCTGTGCTCGGAACCAGCGCCACACCTTATTCGCTCTCGCTTGCCGACAAGACGATCCCGCAGTTGCTTGACATGATCGTGGCCAGCGGCCTGGGGTCGATGAAGCTCTCGGATATCAGCTCGAAGGTCGAGCAAGCGTTCGGTGGCTACAAAGTTCCCCAGGTGCTCTCACTCGCGTCAGACATCGCGGAGAACCTCTACGGTCCGATGTCGCTTAACGCCATGCTCACCAAGGCCAACTCGGCGATCACGCTGCCCGCATCGTCTTCGTCCCTTGGCGGCCAGACACTCAGCCAGCTTCTGGATATTGCCCAGGCGCTGGTCGTCCTCGGTGACATGCTGCAAGGTGGTTCAACCGAACTGGCTGCGCTGACCGGTGGCTCCACCACGGTGGCGGCGTTGGTCAACCTGGTCCAGAGCGCGGTGACAGTCGACGGCAAGATCTCTGGCCGCTCGCTCGGCAACCTGCTCGCGCTCATGGACAGCACGTTCAAGGTGAGCGAGGCGTTGGGAACCGGTAACTCGCTGACCGAGTTGGTGAATGATCTTCGTAACGACATGGTCGACCTCGACACCATGGTTCACCTCGCGAGCCGTGCGGTGCTCAGTGACAACGGGGAACTATCCCTGCGGGTTGATCTTCCCGATGCAATGGGCCTGCTCAGCGCCGACGATACGGTGATCCACTCGCTTGCGTTCAAAGCGGCGCTCGCGGCAGTGCCGAACTCCTCGCCCAGTCTGGTGGCCCCCAGTGGGGCCCCCTCGACCACGATCGACCCGACGGGTCCGACCTTCAACTTCGGTAAGTTCCTGCTCGACGGTAGCCAGTCGGGCGGGGATGCGGGCGATACCGTGAAGGGTATCTGGGTGACCAATCCCGCAACCGGGTCGTTCACGTTCAACGGCAAGATCTTGCTGGCGGGTGAGCAGGCGTTCGTGCCGCTTGGATCGGGTACGTCCGCGGTTCAGGACCTTGAGGACCTTGTCTTTAACTCGGGCACTGCGACGACAGGCACTTCGATTTCAATCTCGTACATTGTCGAAGATAGCCGCGGCGCGCTGAGTGTGCCCACGATTTACAACTACTCCGTTATCTGACCGGATTCGCCACCCGGACTCTGCCACCACGCGTACAGCGCGTGACGGTGGGTCCGATGGCGGATATTTTCGATTCACGCACCTCACGACATGGCGATGGCATCAATTTCGCGGTGGGTGACGGTCGCCTTGCCCGAGCGATTCGTTTTTACGCTAAGTGCCTTTTTTCTGGGTGCAGCGTTCCTGCTGAATGCGACATCTCAGGCACTCGCCGCGCCGCTTGATCCATTGCTGGAGGCGGGTCCGCATACACAGTCTGGGACTGGGTTTTTTGAGCTGTCGAGTGACGGCATGAGCAAGCAGCTTGACCTGCTGCGTCTGCGACCGGAAGGTCTGACGGATGACGCAGCGGGCGTGCTGCGTGGGTTTCGGCTTCGGGCAGGGTACGGTGTCAACTCCCGACTCTGGATCGACGGTGGGTTCTTTCGGCGGCAGATTTTTTATGGCGGATTGGGGCCGTTCTTCAATGGCTGGCAGCTGGGCGGGCAGTGGCGTCTGCGTGAGTCATTGAGTCGCTGGTCTGGCCCTGATATTTCGCTCCGCTTGAACGCGTGGGGTAATGAATCCGGAACAATTTCTGTTCCCCGCGGTACGCTCGAGCGATACCGAAGCTTCGATCTGCTGGATTCACTCGCGGTGAATGGCGCGAGCGATCGCCAGCTCCAGACTGACCTGGTGAGCACTTGGTGGAATGGCGGTTCGGTATGGTCGATATATGCCGGCGCCGGAGTGGGCAGGGTGTCAGTCGATTCCATCACCGCCTCGGTCGGACCTTTTTCGACTACGTGGAGAGGAGGTCGCTTTGACAGTGATCTGGTTCAGTCTCTTGCGCCGACCTTAGGGATTAGCGATGCGCTTGCGACCATCAATTATCAGACGCGGTTCATGCACGGTGGCGCAGGGGTGCGAGTGCCGCTTGGAAACTGGGCAATCCGCGGCGGCTACCAGTATTTTTCGATGCATCGGGACGGAGTGGATGCATTCATTAATGCCAGGGCGACCGACAATACGGTCTATCGCATCAATCATACGCTGTTGGGTGAGGTCGCATACCGGCTCGCGCCAGGCATGCGTGTGTTCGTGCGTGGCCAGGCGATGAGCAATCAGATGCTCTCGGAAATGCCGCTTCTTTATAACTCCCTGACGGCGCGGCGGTTTAATGAACGCTACGGTATTTTGTCCGCGGGCGTCATGGCCAGTTTCTAGAGCGTAGACGATGACTGAACACCTGACGCTCTTCGATGGCCTGCTACTGCCCAGCCTGCTCGCGACGCTGCTCGGGACGGTGCTCGCGATCGGGTGGCTCATTGATCGCGCGCCAGGGCTGGGTCTGCTCGACCGCCCGGGTGGCCGAAAGCATCACGCCCAGCCAACGCCTTTGGTGGGAGGTTTGGGCATCGGCTTCGGTCTGATTGCGATCTGGTTGCTGGTGCCCGCGCTTCGTCCGGACCCCTGGCTCATTGCGGGGTTTGTTGCGATGCTCACGCTTGGGGCGGTCGATGATCACCGTGAACTGCCCGCGCTGCAGAAGCTTGCGGTCGAACTGGTCGTTGTTGCCGTCTGTCTGGCAGGCGCTGGCGTCACGCTAGGCCACCTGGGAACGCTTTTGCCCGGGATCAAGGTGCACCCGCTCTGGCTCGGTTGGCTCATTGCTATCTTTGGTGTGGCAAGCGTGCTGAACGCCCTCAATATGATCGATGGTGTCGACGGACTCTCGGGCGGCATTTCGTTCGCAGGTTTTGCCGCACTCGCAGTCGCGGCGGGCCTGGCGGGGGATGCCGCACTCATGCAGATGGCGCTCGTTCCCTGCGCAGCCATGACTGGGTTTCTGGGCTACAACTTGCGCTTTCCGGGGCGGCCGGCAGCGCGCGTGTTTCTGGGCGATGCAGGAAGCCTGTCGGTCGGGTTCCTGCTCGGGGCTTATGCGATTATGATTTCGCAGAAAACATCGGTTCCAGCGATCACAACCGTATGGGCGGTGACGTTACCACTGCTCGACGGGCTCACGGTGATTCAGCGGCGATCTGCCCGCGGGGTGAGCGTTACGCAACCGGGCGCTGATCATCTCCATCATCTGCTGCGCGCCTGGGGCCTTGGCGCCACAGCGATCACCGTAACTGAAACGACGCTTGCTCTAGCGTTCGCAGGGCTGGGTATTGCACTGTGGCAGGTGGGCGCAGAGGAATGGGTGAGTCTCTTTCTGTTGCTGCTCCTTGCGCTCGTGTTCCGGGTGGCGAGTGATCGCGCGTGGGAGGTACTGCGTGAGCGGGCGGCTGACACGCATCCGCTGATCCTGGGGAATGGTCCGGAGGATGACCCGAGGGCACTGGTAGGCAGCGCTTCGCTGGATGCGGCAAAAGTTAGCGGGCTGCCCGAGGCGCGTTCAGGACACGGCGAGCGTTAGGGCTCACAGGACGGCCTGTGTGCCTCTCTGCAGGCTGAAGCGCTGCAAGCGCACCACCTTCGAACGGCCTTTTGCCCCGACTGATGGACGGGGCGCCCGCGTTGCTATCTGCTACTTGGCCTGGCCCTTTGCCTGGGTGGCGCCACCCGGAGGCGCAGCGGCGGGCGATGGCGGTTGCGGGATCGCTCCGGTTGCCCCGCCACCCTTCGATGCCCCCGCTCCGGCCCGCGCCGGTGCGGCCGGGGTTGGCGCCTGAGCGGCGGCCTGAGCGGCGGCCTGCGCCGCCGCAGCCCTGGCCGCTGCAGCAGCCGCTTCGGCGGCAGCCAGCGTCCGGCAATCAGCCAGCATCTCGATTTTCTGGCCTGCTGCGATCAGGCCGGCCTGTGCCGCGCAAAGCGATTTCAGCCGTGTGTTCCACTCCACCAGTTCGAGCGCCTTTTCGAACAGCTGTCGTACCTCGGCGTCGGTGCTGCCCTTGGTGAGCATGCGAACCGCTCCATGGGCAAGCGCACGTTCGGCTGAAGGGGAGCGCGTACGCGCTGCGGCCTCGATGTCTTCCAGGGCGATACCATTTGCCAGCGCGGCACGCACCGCATCGAGTTCGTTGGCCTTGCGCTGCAGGCCCTGCATGCGCTCGGTTATGCTGTCAATGGCCGCACGGCCCGCTTCGAGTTCATTGGACACGCTGGCGAGCGCAGCCTGGTTGATGGACGCCTTGTTCCACATCCACCATGTGCCACCGGCACCCGCGATCGCGAGTAACCCCAGCAAAATCTCAAGGATCAGCCGTTTCATTCGAATATATCTCCAGCAAGAGCGAGGTTTACGCCAGCCAGTCAGCGAAACGGCTTGAACGCCAGGGTTTAATCGACCGTTGCACCCGATTCCTTGACAATTCGAGCCCACATCACCAGTTCTTCCCGAACCAGCTTGGCGAGCTGGTCGGGATTGCCAGGCCAGACCTCGGCACCCTGGCCGGCCAGGCGTTCGCCCAGATCCGAGGCTGACAACACCTGGGTGGAAACCGCGAAAATGCGGTCGATGACCGGCCTGGGCGTTCCAGCGGGCGCGAAGAGCCCGTACCAGGAGTTGGCAAAGAAGCCAGGCAGGGTTTCGGCGAGCGTCGGTACCTCAGGTGCAAGCGGGGTACGCTTTTCGGTCGCCACGCCCATCACGCTGAGCTTGCCGGACTTTACGAAGGGCATGACGCCCGGGAAGCTGCCGAAGGTGATGGGGACCTGTCCGCTCACCACGTCGGCTGCCGCCGCGGCTGCTCCGCGGTAGGGAATATGCACCAGGTGCAGGCTGGCCGTGCTGTTGAGCATGACCCCAAGGAGATGGTTGAGCGTGCCGTTACCCGCCGAAGCGTAGTCGATCTTGCCGGGCCGCTGACGTGCGAGGTCGATCAGCTCATTGAGGTTTTTTGCCGGAAACGAGGGGTTGGCGACCAGCAAATAAGGCGCGGTGGCGACTGTCATGATGGGCGCGAAATCGACGACCGCGTCAAAGCCGGGGTTACGGTAAAGCGCAGGGTTGATGGTTTGCGCACTTTGGGCAGTGAGCAAAAGCGTGTAGCCGTCTTTGGGGGCACGGGCAACGTGCGCTGTGCCCACGTTACCGCCTGCACCCGTTCGGTTTTCGATGACCACCGATTGCCCAAGAGCCGGACCCAGACGCTGTGCGAATGCGCGGGCCACGGTGTCGTTTGCGCCGCCCGCGGCCTGCGGCACCACGATGACGATGGGCTTGGCGGGGTAGGTGTCCTGCGCCGAGGCAATAGCTGACAACGAACAGGCGAGGGCGGTGATCACAGCGGGCAGGGCAGTGGCCGTAACCATCCTGCAGGAGGTCACCGCGATGATTTGGCAGCGAACCGGAACTCTCATGAGGCCTCTCCGATGGGGGTCATGCTCCACGAATCATACTGAATGCAGGGTTTAAAGCAGCCGCTCGGGCTCCAGCGTGACCAGGCCGGTGGCGTTTCCGATCATCAGCGTGCCGTCTTGAATCGTGGCCTGAAGCGACATGGAGCGAGCGGCGAACTTGCCAAGCGCACGGGTGCCATCGGTGGGCAGGCGCCAGATCTCGATCTTTGATTGTCGCGACAGCTTCGATTCAAGCAGCGACCACCAGACGTCGGCAGCGGCTGAAAACGGGTAGACGCACACGCGGTCTGCCCGGCTGCTGGCACGCGTGAGCGCGCGCTCATCGGGCTGTCCCACCTCGATCCACAGCCGTCGCCTGCCGGTGTAGTCGGTCAGCCGAAGGTCGGGGTCGTCGGGATCAGAAAGCCCGGCTCCAAACGCGAGCTCGGCATCGCCTTCGCAAAGCGTCTGCACCTGATGAGCATTCAGTGCATAGGCTGCGATCCGCACCATCATGCGCTCCTCCTTCTCACTAGGGTGACAGGCGATGGTGAGCTGATGCTGGGCGTAGTGGCCATGCTCGATGTCGGACACCTCGAGCTGGGCTTTGTAGATCGTTGATTTCAGAGCCATCCGGCGTCCTCGCAATACCGGGATTGTTACATGGCATGTGGCGCGTGGCGCCGGGTTCACGGTTTGGCCGGGGCAATCTTCGATTTGACGAAATCTGTCCCAGGTTCGCGGAGGTATGATCCGCAGTCATGTCGACAAGCGACCTAACGCCTCCGGGCAGCCTGCAACGCGATCATGCGGCGAACCGGTTGGGCATCCTGTTCATGGTCGTGTCGCTGGCCTGTTTTGTGATCAATGATGCGCTGATGAAAGCGCTGGGGGCGGCGATGCCCTTGTGGCAGGCAATCTTCATGCGCGCGGTTTTTTCCTCGATCTGGATCGTCATCGCACTGCAGGTCGCCGGTGTTCGGGTGAAGCCGCTGGAGCATGTCCAGCTCTCGGTCATCGCCCGCGGACTGCTTGATTGTCTGGCCACTTTTGCCTATCTGCTCTCGCTCATGCATATGCCTCTGGGAGACGCGATCGCCATCAACATGGCCTCACCTCTGATGGTGACCACGCTTGCAGTGCTGGTGCTGCGCGAGCGGGTGGACAAGCTCCGCTGGGTGGCGATTCTGGTCGGGTTTGGCGGCGTGCTGCTGCTCGTGCAGCCCTCCGCAGACGGGATCGATTTTTATGCGTTGCTGTGCCTTTTTGCCACGCTCATGCATTCGGTACGCGATCTGGTGACTCGCCGTATTGCGCAAGGCGTACCGTCGCTTGTGATCACACTTGCAACATCGCTCACCATCATGGTGGTTTCGGGCCTCTTCTGCCTGGGGACGACCTGGCAACCGCTTGATCTGCGCTCAACGTTACTGCTGGCGGCGACGGCGCTATTTCTGACCGGCGGCTATTTTTTCGTGATCCGAAGCACGCGGATCGGGGAGTTGTCGGTGGTGGCACCGTTTCGGTACAGTGGACTTCCGATTGCGCTGGTCCTGGGCTGGGTGGTGTGGGGCGATCTGCCCAATCTCACGGGTTGGACCGGCATCGCGCTTCTCATCGGCGCCGGACTGTATCTGCTGCATCGCGAGCGGGAGGGTCGCCGCTGAGCCATGAATACACCTGAGTCGTATCTTCTGCCCGCCTACCGCACAATTGGTGAATCCCTCATTCGCGAACTGGCCAAGCTGATGAGCGTACCAGGCATGGTGTCGCTTGCCGGTGGCTATCCCGGGACCGAGCTGTTTGATCGGGATGGACTTCGGGCAGCAGCCGATAACGCGCTCGCGTCCGCCCCGGTGGCGTGCCTTCAGTATGGACCGACCGACGGTCTGCCCGCGCTTCGGGAGGGGATCGCTGGCTGGATGGATGAAGCCGGCACCCGGTGCAGCGTTGACGACATCCTGGTCACGTCGGGCTCCCAACAGGGCTTTGACCTGCTGGTGCGCACCCTGCTTCGTCCCGGAGACATGGCGCTGGTCGAGCGCCCCACCTACACCGGGCCGCTTCGCCTGTTGAAGATCGCCGAGGTGACAACGCGCACCGTGGGCGTTGATCACGATGGACTCGATGTGGACGAGCTCGAGGCTGTGCTCCGCGAGGCGGCGAAAAGTCAGGGCCCGCGCCCCAAACTGCTCTATGTCGTACCGACGTTCGCGAACCCGAGTGGTGCCACGATGCCGCTTGCACGGCGTCTTCGGCTGCTTGAACTCGCCGTGAAATTTGGTGTGGTGGTGGTGGAAGATGATCCCTACGGGCGACTGCGCTTTCACGGTGACCCGCAGCCTCATCTACTGGGTCTGGTTGATCAGATTCCCGGGGCCCGCGACTGGGTGGTGCATCTGGGCAGTTTTTCTAAGGTGATTGCGCCCGGGCTTCGAACGGGATGGCTGATTGCGGCGCCGGCGATTCGTCGTGCCTGCCTGATCGCCAAGCAGCTTGATGACCTGTCCAATCCCGGTTTCACCCAGATGACAGTGGCCCGATACCTTGAAGCGGGACGGCTACGGGCGCACCTGCCAGTGATCCTTAGCGCCTATCGCGAGCGGTCGCAGGCCATGCGGGAAGCGATTGCGGCGTATCTTTCGCCGCGGGTGGCGGTGAATGTGCCGGAGGGGGGTATGTTCATGTGGGGTCGGATCCGGAACGGGGCGAGCGCCCGTGATCTGCTTAAACACGCCATCGACGAGAAGGTCACCTTCGTGGCGGGCGACATCTATTACGCCGACCAGACCGACCCCGCGACCCTGCGCCTGTCATTTTCCACGCCCACGCCCGATCAGATCCGAACCGGTATTGTGCGGATCCGTCAGGCGCTGGATCGTCTTGGTCCTGCGTGACCTGAATGAAACTCTTTCACGGCTGGAAGATGGTGGGTGCGGGCGCTGCGCTCCAGGGGCTGCAGGGCGGGCTGATGCAGCAGTCGTACGGTGCCTACGTGGCGGTGCTTTCCGATGAGCGCGACTGGAGCAAAACCGAACTCTCGGGCGGGGCGGCGCTCATGTCGCTTGAAACCGCCATCATCGGGCCGCTGGTCGGTTGGCTGGTCGACCGCTTTGGCGAAGGGCCGGTGATTCGGGCGGGTGTGGTGCTCTTTGGGCTGGGGCTGGTCGCGCTTGGCCTGGTGGATAGCCTAGCGGCGTTCTATTCGGCGATCGCCGTATGCGCCGTAGGCATGACGCTCTGCGGGTATTTTCCGGTCAATGTGGCCATCATTCACTGGTTCGAGCGCCACCGGGCACGGGCGCTCTCGGCGGTGGGTCTGGGGGTGGGGTTCGGCGGCGCTCTGGTGCCGCTGGTGGCGGGCGCGATGCAGGCGTTTGGCTGGCAGGTCACGGCGATCATCTCCGGTGTACTCGTGCTGGTGGTCGGACTGCCAATCAGTTGGGTGTTTCGCGGGCGACCGCAGCAGATGGGTGAGTATGTTGATGGTCTTCCGCCATCGACAGGGGCTTTACAGACCCCGTCGGCCGCGGGCGCGTCGGCTGTGGGGACGGCCGCAGTGGGAACAGCCGCAGCGGGGGCCGTCGCAGCGGGGGCCTCTGCTGCGGGGACGGCCGCCACGCCAGCACCTCCCGGTAACGGGACGGATGAACCCGCGCTTAGTGCGGCCGAGAAGGCAAAGCGCGGGTTCACGCTTCAAGAGGCGATGCGTACGCGAGCCTTTTGGCTCCTCGCGATCGGACATGGTGCAGCGCTGCTGGTGGTGGGTGCAGTCAATGTCCATGCAATCACGCACATGAAAGAAGGGCTCGGTTATTCGGTCAACCTCGCCTCGCTTGTGATCATGATGATGACCATTGCACAGATAGGTGGCGTGCTGTTCGGGATCTGGATTGGCGACCGGTTCGTGAAGCGGCGGGTGGCGGCGCTTGCGATGGTGGGTCACTTCCTCGGGCTGCTCATGCTTACCTACGCCAGCGGCTTCACGATGCTGGTGGCATTTGCCGTGCTGCACGGTGCTGCGTGGGGCGTACGCGGCCCCTTCATGCAGGCGATGCGCGCGGACTACTTCGGGCGCCGTTCGATCGGAATGATCCTGGGCGTATCGGCGGTGGTGGTGGCGATCGGTCAGGTCGCAGGCCCGCTGGTGGCGGGCGTATTCGTTGATCTGATGGGTGACTACCAGTTGGGCTTTACCGTGCTTGCCCTGGTGTCACTCGGTGGGGCGTGGGCCTTTATCGCTGCGGTGCAGCCGGTTCATCCACTCCTGCAGACCGGGTCAGCGCCTGCCTGAAGCGCGGGCTGTTCAGCGCGCAGGCCTCGCGCATCGGAACCCGATGTACACCACCGCGGTGTCGCCGGGCTTGCTCTGACGGTGCTCTTCCCGCATGGGACCGCTGCCATACCACCAGGAACCGCCTCGGGTGAGACGCTCGGCATTGCCAGCGAACCCCGGGGGATCGTCCACCCACTCCCAAAGATTGGCGCCCATGTCGTGCAGGCCGTTCACGCCAGCAGGCGTTTGGTCAACCGCTGCGTGGCCAAGTCCGCGCGACAAAGCTGCACCGTGCCGCACCGAGCGGCGGGCCGAGTCCGACCCGCAGTCATCCAGGCACTGCGCGCCCGCCGGGGTGCTGCCCGTTGGATAGGGGTAGCTGCGCCCGCGCGTGAATGGCGCAGGCGGGGCTGCGCGCTGTTCGCGATACGCCGCCGCAGTCCATTGCGCGTCGTTCGGAAGCTGACCGCCGGCCCAGCGGCAGAAGGCCTGGGCTTCGTCGTAGGTGACGTGAGCGGCCGGTTCGTCGTTGGCCGGACGATATTGCGGTCCGTAGGGTGTCGCCCATGTCCATCCGGGCTTACGGGTCCAGCCAGATTCAAACACCGAGCCGCCGCCATCACGTTCAGCCCGGGTGGTGAGCCCGGTAGCGGAAACAAATGTGCGGAACTGGCCGATGGTGGTCTCGGTGCGCGCGATTGAGAAGCCGTCTAGGGCGACCCAGTCGATACCGGTGTTCGTATCATGTTGGACCGAACCGATGGCAGCAGAGAACGCTGCGAACGGGACGCTGAGCAGGGCGAGGGCGATGACCGCAAGCGGGTTACCCAGCCTTTCAGAACGGTACCGACGGGCGCGAGATGTTGCGCTGTGAGGGCTGTGCCGCGCAACCGACAAGTCGGTCTGCTGGGTCATGTCATTCATGGAGGGTATCTGGCGATGCGAAGGTGACGATGTGGTCCGCGTCGAAGCGAATCCCGATGGTCTCGCCAACCGGATGGTCGTGGTGGCTTGGTACCAGCGCAAGAAGGGTCGCGCCGCTTGGCAGCCTGAGCGTGTAGAGAAACTGCGCGCCCCGGAACGCCTTGCGAATGACCTGCGCCTGGATTGGGCTCGCGTCATCGTGGATCACGTCGTCAGGACGCAGAAGCACTGTCACCGCACCGCTAGGAGCGGCCACGGCCGAGGCGATCGCCTGATCGCTGCGCGCGAGGATCGGCAACGTGCCCAATTCGATTTCGATCTGCGGCTCGCTCTGCCCTTGCCGAATCCGCCCTGGGAGAAACGCACCATGCCCGACAAAATCTGCAACCTCGCGCGAGGCCGGGCGGTGATAGAGCCGGTATGGGGTGTCCCATTGCGCAATTCGACCATCGATCATGACCCCGACGCTGTCGGCCATGGCGAACGCCTCGTGCTGATCATGCGTGACGAGAAGTGTGGTGATGGCGGCTGCCTTGAGGAGTTCTCGCAACTCCAGGGCGAGCCGCTCGCGCAATTCGGGATCCAGGCTCGAGAAGGGCTCGTCGAGTAGAAGCAGCGAAGGCGCTGGCGCGAGGGCACGCGCGAGCGCCACCCGTTGCTGCTGGCCACCGGACAGTTCGTGCGGGAATCGGCGTCGCATGCCTTCCAGCCCCACGAGATGCAGCATCTCGTCAACCCGGGCCTCGCGTTCGGAGCCAGACCAGCCTCGCAGCCCGAACGCCACGTTGGCGGCAATGTCGAGATGAGGAAAGAGCGCGTAGTCCTGAAAAACAACGCCCGCTGCGCGTGTTTCGGGAGGTACCCATGCGCCTGGCCCCACTACGGTTCGGCCGCCAATCTGTACGAAACCGCGCTCCGGGCGAACGAAACCGGCGATTACCCGGAGGGCCGTGGACTTGCCGCAGCCCGAGGCGCCGAGCAGGCAGCCGATCTCACCTGGGGCGAGTGCAAAGCCAAGACCGTCGAGGACGCGCTGAGGTCGGCCCGCACGCGCGAACACCACCGACAGGTCGTCGACAGTGAGGGCGGGGTCTGGCGGGGCAACTGGGGCGTATTGCGAATGCATATAATTCTCGTTTGATAGTTTATCGCGGGAAACGCTTGGTGTTCTCTGCATGGTCAAGATGGTGGTCGGGTGCGTTCCATGGAGCGCAGGTTGGAGCGGCCACGGTCCTGGTTGCCCTCGCGCTTGCCGCGCCGGCGCTGGCGCTGGCGGTGCTCGCGCTGGCCGGCATGTTCGACAGCACTGCAACGCTGTCGCATCTGGGCCTGACTGTGCTGCCTCGCTATGCGGCCACAACGTTTCTTCTGACGGCTGCGGTGGTGGTGATCGTGCTATCGGTGGGGGTAGGCGCGGCCTGGCTGATTGCTGCGTGCGAATTCCCAGGCCGGCACGCGCTCGCATGGGTCCTGGTGCTACCGATGGCGATGCCGGCTTTTGTCATGGGCTATGCGTATACCGATTTTCTTGCGCCGTCGGGGGCCCTGCAGTCGGCATTGCGCCGTGCGACCGGATGGGAAATCGGCGACTACTGGTTTCCCGACGTTCACAGCTGGCCGTCGGCTGCGTTGTGTCTTGGCTTTGCGCTGTATCCCTACGTTTATCTCCTCGCGCGCACGGCGTTTGCCGAGCGCAGTGCCTCGCTTACTGAGGCCGCCCGGACGCTTGGGCTGGGCCCGTTTGAAGTCTGGTGGCGAGTCACCTGGCCGGTAGCGCGTCCTGCAGTCGCTGCTGGGGTGGCGCTTGCCACCATGGAAACGCTTGCTGATTTCGGTACCGTCAGTTATTTCGCCGTGGATACTTTCACGGCCGGAATCTTTCGTGCGTGGCAGTCGCTGGGCGACCGTGCGGGCGCAGTGCAGTTGGCGCTGGTGCTGCTGGTTGCTGTCATGGCACTGGTCTGGATCGAACGTATTCAGCGCGGGCGCATGCAGTTCCATGCGCGTTCAACCCAATCACCAGAGCGAACGGTGCTGCGCGGTGCGTGGGCGTGGGGTGCTTTCGTGGCTTGCGCGGTTCCCGGGGTGCTCGGCTTTGTCGTGCCGGCCGTGCTGCTGCTCGCCACCGGTGTGGGGAGTGAATCGGCGGCAGACGCTCGATTACTCCAATGGGTTGCCAATACGGCGCTACTGGGGGCCGGCGGGGCGGCGCTGGTTGTTCCGCTCGCGCTGCTCGGGGCGTACGCCCTGCGCGTATCGGGCGGTCGGTGGGTTCGTCTGGCGATCGGGCTCGCCAACACCGGCTACGCCATCCCCGGACTGGTACTGGGCGTGGGGCTGCTCGTGCTTGCCGGGCTGACCTCGCAGGGATTGGCCTGGATGGGCGAGCTGATCGGCTGGCAGGCGCCGCTGATCGCCGGCGGCGTGGCAGCCGTGTTCTACGCTTACACAGTCCGCTTCTTTCCGGTTGGGTTTCAGGGGATTGATGCCGGGTTGCGGCGTATCAGTCCGTCAATGGACCAGAGTGCGCGAAGCCTGGGGCGCGGGTTCTGGGGTGTTTTGCGGGAAGTGCACTGGCCGCTGATGCGGCGAACCGTCGCGGTGGCGGCATTGCTGGTGTTCGTGGATTCAGTAAAGGAGCTGCCCGCCACGCTCGTGCTGCGCCCCTTCGACTTCGACACGCTTGCGGTGGTGGCTTACCACTTTGCTGCGGACGAACGACTGGCGGAGGCGGCATGGCCGTCGCTTCTCATTGTGCTGGTCGGTCTGGTGCCGGTGGTGTGGCTGTCGCGAATCACCCTTTCCGAACCGTCGGTCGCGCGCGCGAAGGGCGGGGCGCCGACCGGGTGAAGACGCCTTGCCGCCTGGCGCGGCGCGACCTCTGCTATTATTTCCCATTGCAGGCGCGTAGCTCAGCTGGTTAGTCCACGAACTTTGGCGCATAGCGCTCTGGGTCGGTGATCATCAGGTGCACATCAAGCATGGTGCGCGGACAGGCGCGCCGCATGGCCGCGCTGATAGCTGGA
>SXGR01312937.1_pt1 | contig 15074 bp, 13 predicted proteins | sample 3174711 | NCBI WGS metagenome assembly SXGR01 (sample SAMN11356860, study PRJNA531348) | freshwater metagenome | isolation source: freshwater sample F1-60 | place: China: Fuxian Lake, Yuxi | collected 2017-12-25
CAGTTTTTGGGTGACTTCGGATCAGAAGGTTGGCGGTTCAAGTCCGTCCGAGCGCGCCACTTAAAATCAGAAAAATTAGAAATGAGCTCTGATGAATATTGATAACGCTCTGAAGAATTATGAAACTTGGTGCGATGAACTGGATAGAGGCGGCGCTTCGTGGTATTGGAAAAAGCACTCATTCAAAGAAGACAGCGGAGTATTAGTAAAGCGTCTTGAAAATTTTCGAAACATTGAAAGCAAGCCTCTAAGCGACACCCTTGACGACTATCTAAGCAAGATGTCGATGCAAGAAATGTACAACGAGTTGTGCCTTCAGGTCGATGAGGTCTTTGTTGAGGGACATTTAGAAAACTCGATAGGCAACCCGCCAAAAGAAAAAATCATAAGCCGGGCAGGCAAAGAATTGCAATCAACCTTTAACGATCTAATTCTCATCTCATTTGCGAACAAGATATTCAACGCATTGAGTACCAAACAAAAGACAAACGAACTTTTCGTACTCGAGATTGGAGGCGGGTACGGAGGTTTGGCCGCCAAGCTCAAAAATCTACTACCCCAAGCAAAAATCACGATTATTGACCTACCGCATGCTGGGCTTTTGCAGACATATTACTTGCAGCGACTATTTCCATCTGGGCAACTTTACGTTTTGGACTATAAGAATGATGATAATTTTCAACGCGATAGTTCGTCCTCATCAGACTTCACGATAGTCCCGAGTACCAAAATTGATTTTTTGATGGGACAAAACTTTGACTTGATAATTAATTCTCGATCGTTCATGGAGATGGATCAAAAAACGATAAAGAGCTATTTCGATTTAATTCAATCCAGAATTCAAGTAGGCGGTCTATTTTTCAATTGCAATCGTCTGTGGAAAAATGCAGGTGATCGACCAACCCAAATTTCGCAGTATCCATACGACGACAGATGGGATTTAATTTCATTGAGTACATCTTTTTTTCAAAATAATACTGTTGAGATATTCGCCCGTAGAAGAGAAAAAAGAAACCCACTTTTTCTGGCAGTAATAAAAGGTTTGCCACGTACAGATTTTTTAATTCATGGTAAAAAATTCCAAGGTATTATCGAATTCGTCCGGCCTTATGTGCCACCAGTTTTAACGGTTACATATTGGAAGCAAATTCGCAAATTTAGAAAATTATAATTCCGACGAATTCTTTGATGCGATAACTGTTTTCGTCGAGGTGCGTCGCCAGTGGCACGAAGTCAAGCCATGAGAGACCACTTGCCGCGTCGTCAGTACCGAAGGCTTCGACATTTCTAAAGTGCTTTTTAAACTCACCGAGTGCACGACGCAGGTGAAAATCAGACGTAACGATTGCGATTCTGCTTTCTTGACCAATACCGGAAAGTTTGAGTGCTTCAATCGGGTGCTCTCTGGTATTCAGTGAACCCGACTCGATGATGATCCGTGAATCAACAAGACCCAAAGAGATCGCGAGCTCGGACGAGAGTTCGCCATGCCGGGTTGGCGCGCGGTCGTTTTCTGTGCCCGGCTGACCGCCAGAAAACACCACTTGTGCCTCTGGGTATTTGCGCCATAGTGCTGAGGATGCATTGACTCGGCGAATGCTTTCGGTGCCCAGAAAATCTTGGGCTGGGTTTGCTCCGAGTTCGTATCCGCCACCCAAGACCAAGATGAATTCAGGTGACCAGTTGGCTTGTGGCGATGTCTCGGTTGCAAGAACCTGGTCAAAAGTCAAGGTGGCGATGCCAGTCGAGAGAAAGACAAGCATTGCAATGCTGATGCGAGTGAACAGTTTGACAAAACGATTTATCTTTACACTCTTGAACTTGGCGAAAATAGCAACCATTAAAACGGCCAACAACAACCAAAGTGGATCAATTAGTGAGCGCATCATTTAGGTTAGAAGTAACTTTTGTTTGACGATAATCGAAACTTGAGCGTGTGTAGCAAGATTTTCACTCCATATTTGATGCCGTTAACCCGCGAGATTTCATCGCCGTAAAAAGTGGGTATTTCAATTTCGATTATCCGCTGACGGGCGCCGATCATTTGCAGAATAATTTGTGAGTCAAAGTCAAAATAATCCGAGTTTTTTAAAAAGTTGACTCTACGCAGAGCCGCAATGCTGTAGGCCCGGTATCCGCTATGCCATTCGGTGAGCGATACTCTCACTAAACGGTTCTGAAAAAATGTCAAAACTTTGTTGCCGATAAATTTGTAAAGTGGCATGCCACCCTGGCGTGCACCGCCTTGAGTGATCATTCGTGAACCAAAGACAACATCGGCTCGACCAGTCATTATCGGCTCGACCATTTGTGAAAGGTATTCAGGTGCATATTGCCCGTCACCATGGAGCAATACGACCACATCCAGGTTCTTTTCGATTGCCCATTGATAGCCAGTTTTTTGATTGCCCCCATAGCCGAGGTTCACTTCATGGCGCACGATCGTTAACGGCAATTGTGACTTGGTTTTATACTCCAGACCGACTTTGTGCGTTTCGTCGGTGCTGGCGTCATCACAAACTAAAATCGAGTCGATGTTAGATGCGAAATCATTTGGAATTCGGTCTAGAACCTTAGTCAAAGTGTCTTGGGCGTTGTAAGCGACGATCAGCACACCAATTTTCATGAATACCTTATTTTACTCGGGCCAAAAAGTGGTGATGTCAGCGTTACAAGACCCGAGATCAAGCACCGCGCCCGAACCATCTGTATAAATTGTTTCGGCACCGTCTGGTTGACCTTCGACATTTAGTGTGCCGTCGTCGTAGGTCGATTTGTACCAAACAAAATATCGGCGGTCGCAGTCAGCGTTTTGCGCCAGTTCGAGTTGATATTGGTTGAAAACTGAGGACCACTGCCACACAGCAAACAGTTGTTGCGGTTGATTGCTCATTAGTGAACTGCTTGTTGGCAAAGTTTTAACGAACTGATGAATCGGCTGATCTTGAAATGCTTGCGCCGACCAATAACGACCATCCCGACCAAACCCGATCACGTCGTCGATGCTCGAGACGGCTTGAAACGCAACGAAGAGCACAAAGATAACTTTGCTAGTGGTGCGCAACAGGTTCGACGAAACCCGAATGTTGTCGATGAGTATTGCAACCACAAGCACCAAAGGCACATAAATCGGGATCATCATTCGATTATCGAGCGGGCCAAGTTCGAAGTGAACGAAACGATATGCAGAAAACACGATGTAGATGACTGAAATACTCGCACTCAATACCAAGACGCTTGATTGTGCGAGCCCACTTCTCTCAGTAAATTGTCGAACTACATAAACTGCGAGCAGCACAACAATTATCAACATGAACAGAACGCCAAGAATCTTTGTCTTCTCCGGGTAGTCGCTCCACGACAAGTAAATCCCTCCTTCAACTGGGCTGGCGGCCAACCACGACCCAAGTGTGGCAGTGAATGTTTTTAACGGATCAAGCAGCGAGCCACCGCCAGGTGTCCGCGCCCCAGTCAAAGTCCCGTCGATGTTTTCGTTGCGCTGTAACCAAAACCAAACGGGGATCAAAGAAACAGCAAGAGTCAAAAAATTTGTCATCGCAGACTTGAACAAGCCGAGTTGTCGTCGATCAAAAAAAGCAGAAGCCATCGCGATTGCGATCGCAAATACCGGTCCGACATAGCGGATAAAAAATAGTGCGATGAACAAAACGGCGAGAGATACAAACTTGTTCGTGCTGATTGGTCGCAAACTTGTGATCATTGCGACCACGACGAGTGCGATAAACGGTGGTTCCGACCAAATCATCGAGTACTGCCAAAACAATGCTGGGCTAAATGCAACAAGTGCAGTCGCGATCGTGCGCGTTGAAATCTTCGTCTGGGCGACGCGCAAAAGTTGGTGTGTTGCGAGCACGACTATTGCCGCGCAGATTGCGTTCAATAGTCGTGCGGTCATATTGGTGCTAAGCCCAAACCAGTCGCCGACGCCGATCAAGATAGAAAGTCCCGGCGGTCTAACTGTCATCGGAATGCCAGTTGTGTCGAGCAAGCCGTTGCCGTTGGCGAAGTTCTTTCCGACCGCGACATAGTCACTCGTATCCCAACTCCAACCCACCCCCGACCAGTTCGCAACAATTGATAGCAGGGCAGATAAAACTGCCAAACAGACCACAAGCAAATTTTGTTTTAGGTAATTAATGAATCCACTCATCGCCAGCTGATTGTCTTGGCCAACAAACTTACGGTAAGACCTGGTTTTGAATCTTGTCGGCCGACTTCGCTGAAGCCGATGCGATCGTGAAAGCGAATCGAGCCGAGATTTGGTGGGTTTAAGTTGACCTCACAAGTCAATAACGGCGCACAACGATCTTTGAGCATTCTTTGTTCGACTGCCGCGTAAAGTTTTGTGCCGAGTGAGTTGTTGCGCATTTTTTCGCTGACAACAATGCGATCGAGATAAACAAATTCAGAATATTTTCTTGAGAACCACTGATAGTTGACACTCGTATACGGCGCGCCAGGGGCAAAAGTTATGCAAAATGCGTGCAAAGTTTCTGTGCCGATCGCAAACGAATAAAGCGAGTGTTCGATCAGAAACTCAAGCGTTGGTCGATCAATTTCGCCCACGGCCGGTGCGTTGGCGTTGTTCAGTTCGAGTGCGGCGTCGATATCTGAGGCTAAAAACAATCGCGGTTCGAGTTCACTTGGTTGCATAGTCATCCAATAGCCTGACACAATGAACACTTCACACTTCGTCCTTGGAAATTCAATGGTTGAGCCATGGCCTGAGTCGGTGCAGACGGCGATCTTTGGTTTGGGTTGCTTCTGGGGTGCCGAGCGCAAATTTTGGCAACTTGAAGGCGTCCACACAACTGCAGTTGGCTATAGCGGCGGCACCAAACTCAACCCGACTTATCGCGATGTTTGCAATGGCGACACGATGCACGCCGAAGTTGTATTAGTTGCATTTGACCCCGCAAAAATTTCTTATGACAAATTGTTGCAAGTGTTTTGGGAATCACACGACCCAACACAAGGTATGCGTCAAGGCAATGACTTCGGTACGCAATATCGCAGCGCGATTTATTTCATAAATGCGGATCAACAGGCCACGGCGATCGCCACTCGCGACACATTTCAGCAACGACTTACTGAAGCGAAATTCGGCAAAATTACGACCGAGATCAAACAGTCAACCAAATTTTATTATGCCGAGGAGTATCACCAGCAATATTTGGCAAAAAATCCGAGTGGCTATTGCGGCATAGGCGGCACAGGGGTTACTTGCCCGATTGGCGTGACGAACTAGATCGCTTGGGCGAGTTGTTCGGCAGTTGGCCGACGAAACAAGATCAGCATTGCCAGACCTGACAACAAAATTACGCCACTCATCAAAAACCAAGCAGCGTGAAATCCAGAAGTTGGATCATTGGTCTTTGATGCGGCAACGAGAATCGAACTAACTAGTGCGACACCAAGTGCGGCACCGATCTGTCGAGATGTGTTGTTAAGTGCCGAGCCCATCGCAAATCTGGGTTGCGGCAGGAATGCGGTTGCCGAACTTGAAATCGTAGAAATGCATAGTCCTACTCCGACTCCAATGAAGACCATCGTCGGAAAATACATATCCCAATAGTGAACTTCTGGTTTGATTTGTATGTTCATCCATAGGATTCCAAAACTCATAATAAACGCCCCAGCGCCAACTACTTTTCCGTGGCCGACGCGGTTGGCGAGCTTGCCTGCGGGTGCGGCAACAAATGCAGCCGCTAGAGGCCCGGGCGAACCAGCCAAGCCTGAAAGTGATGGGCTATATCCCCAAACGACTTGTAACCACTGAGTGTTGACAAAGATCATCGAGAAAAAACCCATCGAAAACATGAAACCGCTGATTGCCGCTGCTGTAACAAATGGCAGCTTGAAAAGTTTCAAGTCGAGCACTGGATGTGAAACTCGATTGCATCGCCAAGCAAAAATACCGAGAAGAAAAAACGATATTGCAAAAATTGTCAGTGAGCGATTTGAAACCCAGCCCCATGCATCGCTTTGCACGATCATCAATGTCAAAAGACCTACACCGAGCACGACAAGAAGCGCCCCAAAATAATCAATCTTGTTCGGTGCTGTTTCATCGCGCGACTCTCGCAAAAGTTTGATGCCGATTACAAATGCCAGCAAACAAAATGGAACATTGACGAGAAATACCGATTGCCAACCGAAATTATCAACCAAAACCCCTCCGATCACGGGGCCGCTGGCTGCCGAAATTCCTCCGACTGCTCCCCAAATGCCAATTGCTGCAGAGCGTCGTTCGATCGGAAACTCTCGCAACACCAACGCGAGTGAAGCGGGTGTGAGGATTGCCCCGCCAACTGCCTGCACAACTCTCGCGATGACCATAAAGATCGCAGCTGGCGAAATGGCACAAAGAATCGAGCCGAACATGAAAATCATCAAGCCACCGAGGAACGCCCGCTTTCTGCCAAACGCATCAGCGAGTCGACCTGCGGTGAGCAAACCAGCGGCAAATGCGATGTTGTAGGCAGAAAATATCCATGTCAAGGTGCGCCGATTTTCTGGCCACTCGGTAACAAATGACCCGAATGCGACATTGACAATGCTGATGTCAAGTGAAACCAGCATCACACCGATCGCAGTCAGTGCAAGCACCTTCGCACCACGCGACCAATTCTTCACAAGGCCTACCTTCTGGTTAATGCTTCCAAAGATTTTTGCGAATCTCTGTACCGTCGGCGTCAAGCGCGCGACCTTCCCATTTTAACTCACCAGGTGTTTTTGATAACGAGGCAAACAAACCCTGCATCGGTGTTGCACCAACGATGTTGATTGCTTGTCGCGCAGCAAAGTGCGGGTCAACGGCGATATCGGCCATCGACAGCACCGGACCAATCGCTGCCTGTGCTTCGGTAAAAACTTTCAAAACTTCAATGCTGTCTCGATTAGCGCAATATTCGGTCATCAAGTCTTGTAAAACTTCACGGTGTTGTACGCGACTTGCAAAAGTCAGGAATCTTTCGTCACCCGCGAAACCCAAGACTTCAACAACTCGTGCCGCAACCGTGTCTGAACTCGCAGATACTCCGACCCATTCACCGTCCTTGCATTGATAGACGCCGCGTGGCACGGTGTAAGGCAGTTGTGAACCGAGTCGTGGCTGCATTTCACCGGTCAACATAAACACTGAGATCAGTGGCCCCATCATTTGAAACATTGTTTCGAGCAGATTGACGTCGACTACTTGGCCGACTTTGCTGTGCAGTGCGACCATCGTCGCGAAAGCCGCCACAACACCCGTGACTTCATCGGTCAAAGCAATCGGTGGCAACATCGGTGGGCCATCGGGCTCGCCGCTGATCGCCGCCAAACCAGACATTGACTCGGCAATCGATGCAAAACCTGGTCGATCTTTGTAGGGCCCGGTTTGACCAAAACCCGAGACACGAGTGATCACAAGTTTCGAGTTGCGTTGCAGCAAAACTTCTGGTCCGACACCGAGTCGTTCGAGAGTGCCTGGTCGAAAATTTTCAACTAGAACATCAGCCTCGTCGACTAGTTTGAGAAAAACTTCGCGATCACCATCAAGTTTCAAGTCGAGCGCAACATTTCGCTTGTTGCGATTGACCAACTTCCACCATAAACCGGTGCCATCACGCGGATCTTTCCACGCCATACCCCGCAGGCCATCGCCAACGCCAGGCTTTTCAATTTTTATTACATCGGCTCCGAAGTCGGCGAAGTAACGCGCGCAATTTGGCCCCGCCAAGACTGTCGAGAGGTCAATGACCCGCAAATCATGAAGCGGACCAGACATCTTTAATTTGGTCGGCTGCGACGCGCCAGAACTGAATCAGTCCATGATCGGCCGCTGAATCTCCAAGAAGTTTGTACCGTTGTAGCGACTGGAGTTTTTGGTTTTGGCCACAATATTTCGAGCGCTGTCGTGATTGCAACAGCCTCATCTGCCGATGGCGTCGGCGAAACAGACTTTTGAATCGTCACAATGGCATGTTTCCGTGTTTGCGTCGTGGTAATTCTTCGCGCTTTGACTGCAACATTTTGAGTCCCGCAATGAGTTTCGTGCGAGTTTCCGCAGGATCAATTACATCGTCGATGTATCCTCGCTCGGCCGCCGCGTACGGGTTGGCATATTTCTCGGCATATTCAGCCACGAGTTCTTTGCGTCGCTCAGCAGGGTTGGCGGCTTGCTGCAACTCGCGTCGGTAAACAATTTCAACTGCACCTTGTGGCCCCATCACGGCAAGTTCGGCCGTCGGCCATGCATAGGCCAAATCGGCACCAATTGATTTTGAATTCATCACCACATAGGCACCGCCATAGGCCTTGCGCGTGATCACCTGAATTCGCGGCACGGTTGCTTCGCAATATGCATAGAGCAACTTTGCACCGTGACGAATGATGCCACCGTATTCTTGATCGACACCCGGCAAGAAACCGGGCACATCCACGAATGTAACTAACGGAATATTGAACGCGTCGCAGGTGCGCACGAAGCGTGCCGCTTTCTCGCTTGACTCGATGTCGAGCACGCCAGCCAAGACCATCGGCTGATTGCCGACGATGCCAACGGTTTTTCCGTCGAGACGCGAAAAGCCACAGACGATGCTCTTTGCCCAGTGCGGAAAGTATTCGAAAAATTCGCCGTGGTCCACGACTTCGGCGATCACTTTTTTCATATCGTATGGCTGGTTCGCCGACGGTGGCAGAATCGTGCGCAACAAATCGCACTGGCGCAATGGGTCATCACTGGCGGTCATGGATGGCGCGTCGGCCATATTATTCTGTGGCAGAAAACTCAGCAGATAGCGCACATCTTCAAGACATGCCTTCTCGTCAGCCGAAACAAAAGTCGCAACACCACTCTTTGACGCGTGGCTCATTGCGCCACCCAATTCTTCGAGCGTGACGTCTTCTCCCGTGACTGTCTTGACAACATCCGGACCAGTAATGAACATGTGGCTGGTCTCGCGCACCATGAAAATAAAGTCGGTCATTGCCGGCGAATAAACTGCTCCACCGGCACACGGCCCAAGCACGACGCTGATTTGTGGGATCACACCCGACGACTGCACATTGCGATGGAAAATGCCGCCATAACTCGCCAACGAAACGACGCCCTCTTGAATTCGGGCGCCCGCTCCGTCGTTCAAACCAATTAACGGTGCACCGACTTTGAGCGCAAGATCCATCAACTTGTGAATCTTTTCGGCGAATACTTCACCCAGCGCACCGCCAAACACGGTGAAGTCCTGGCTGAAGACAAAAATCTTGCGACCGTCAATCGTGCCCCAGCCGGTGATTACGCCGTCTGTGTATGGGTGTTCTTCCAGACCAGCAGCCTGGGCGCGATGTCGTGCCAGCAAGTCAAGTTCGTGAAAACTCCCTTCGTCGAGCAAAGCATCTATTCGCTCGCGCGCGAGCAACTTGCCTTTTTCGTGTTGTCGCTCAATCGATCTCGGCGAACCTGCCGTAAAAGCCGCCGCTTTGCGAGCCTTGAGGTCGGCAAGTTTTTCATTCATTGAATTGCTATTCACAGAACTCACGATACTTGCCACAAGCCCGACGGCTCATCTTGCGATTTAACCACCAATTGTCGTGGCGGTTGGCATAGTTGTCGCAGTAAGAGCATCTGGGGCTTGCGTGACTGCCAACGTCGTCGCCAACGGTATCAAGTCGCCAGTTGTAGTTGTACCGGATATTTCAATACTCCAGATACCGGGTGCGTTGAGGATAAACGACCCATCACCCGCAACAATCGCCGCGCCCGGGCGCGACAACGGCACATTGATTTGAATTCCCGAAAATCCGATTGCTTGCGGAATCAACTTGACTGCAAAGTTATTGATTCGACGCGGCTGAATAAGTTCAATGCGCATCGCATTTGTGCCAGTGACACCGGGTGTCAGCGAGATTACGACGTGAAACTTTTCGTTTTTTAGTTCTTCCCTAAATTCATAGGTCGCCGTCGTTACCCGCACATCTGCTTTAGCTTTGGGTGGCGTCGTTGAAATCAGCCATGATGTGAAAATCAGTGCGACTAGTGCAAAACAAAGTTCAACCGTCACGGCACGGCGAAGTCGCCACGCCATGCTGCCACTTAATCGATTGCCATCTTTAAGTCGGTCGAGTACGAAATTTTTCAACACCAGGGTGATGAAGATCATCACCGAAACGAAGATCACTTTCAGAACTCCGAGGCGACCGTGACCGCTAGTGAATATGGATGAGCCGTCAAGCAGATAAATCTGTAGCACACCGGTGAAGATCGTTACGCCGAACGCGACAACTGCATGCTGCGAAAATGCTCGCATGGCGCTCACCAGATCTGAAGACCCGGGACCAATCAGCACAACGCGAGATAGCAGCAACAGACCGCCAATCCAATAAGCCATGGCGATGGCATGAATGACACCGAGGACATAACTAAATATCGCGACATCTTGTCCGAGTCGCGACAGACCAAGCGTGGCGATCATCAAAACAATTATTGTGCCGGCAATCAATTGTGATGCCGGGTCGTTGATTCGATATGGGAACAATGCAACCCAACCGCAGGCACAAATTAAAACGAAACGCAGGATTAAAATGGCGCCGCTGCCGGTGTTCAGTGCACCGAACCAACCAAATGGATTCAATGACGCGATGAAACCCTGCGACTCTTCGCGCATCGTCGTCAGCACGAGAACCAAAAACATGGTGGCGACACAAGAGATCCATGCGAGTCGCATGTATCGAATCATGACGCCGTATGTTGGTCCTTCAGGCCACGCAGTCACGATCAGCGCAAGGCCACCGAACAACGCCGACATCAACAAGTATTCAAAGACTCGCAACAATGCGAGGATGCCACCGACGCGCGGCCCTGATTCTTGTTGTTCAATTGTTTCGCCGATGATCATCGGGGCATCTGATGTGCCCGTACCATCCGTCATCCCTGGCACGGTTGACTGAATTGCAACTGCCGATGTGAATCGAAACGAACCTTTGCTTGAATCGGGCAATGACCAACTGACGACGCACGTACCCGCTGGCGGAATTTGCGTCAGTGCAGCCGATACGGTTTTAAAATCAGTACCAAGTTGTGGCACTCCGAGGTTAACGAGCGTGCCGTTGCAGGCGAGCACCAAGCCCATCGAAGTGGCGTCTTCGGCCTTCGCCAGAGGATTTTGAAAAACCAATTGCAGTTGAGTAGGGGGCACCGAAACCACTTGGTTCGGTGTTGGGTTTGATGAGCTGAGTTGATTCTGGCCAGAAACCGAAGCCTTCGCTGTATTACCGAAAAATCCGATGATCATCCCCAGACCAATAAGCCCGGCCAGAGCCGAGAATTTAGCTGGTTGCCTTGTTTTCAAAATTGCCATACTCGTATATAAAGAGTAGTTAATTATGGGGCTAACTAACGGTGAACCATCCCATAGGTAGGCTCGCTACGAAATGGCAACCCAGTCCTTATATCGCCGATATCGGCCTCGTCGCTTTGACGAACTCAAGGGTCAAGACCATGTCGTGCGGGCTTTGCGCAACGCGGTCATTAATAATCGCGAAGGTCAGGCCTATTTATTTTCTGGACCACGAGGCACAGGTAAAACATCTACTGCGAGAATTTTGGCGAAAGTTCTCAATTGCGAAAAATTGAAAGATGGTGAACCTTGCACAAAATGCAATTCGTGCTTGTCGATTGACGCTGGGTCAAGTTACGACGTGCTTGAACTTGATGCCGCAAGCAACAATGGTGTCGACAACATGCGTGATCTAATCGAGCGGGCGGCGCTTGGCAACCCCGGTCGACATCGTGTTTTTATTTTGGACGAAGTGCACATGCTCTCGAAGCCCGCCGAAGCGGCGTTGCTTAAAACCCTTGAAGAGCCGCCCGACCATGTGGTGTTCGTCTTGGCGACGACCGATCCGCAAAAAGTCAGCGAAACAATTCGCAGCCGAACCCAACATTTGCAGTTTCATCTTTTGCCGTTGCAAGAGCTCAAAGAACATATTCGTTGGGTGGTTGGCGACGCCAAACTTGTCGTCAGCGAAGAGGCAATTGATCGAGTCGTGCAACTCGGGGCAGGTTCGGTGCGCGACACCTTGTCGGCGCTTGAACTTGTTGTTGCGTCTGGTGGCGATGTTGAAGAACAAATTTCACTCGACGAATTCATTGAGGCGTTCATCGATCATGATCCAGGTCGGGCACTCGCCGCGGTGAGTGCCGCCATGCAGCTTGGTGCCGATCCGCGTGCGCTCACAGAAGACGTTGTGCGATATTTGCGCGACGCGTTCTTGTCATTGATGGCACCAGAACTAGTGCAACTGCCCAAAGAACGGGCCGAAGTTGTCGGCGATCAAGCCCGGCGCATGGGTGCGGCGAGCGTGGTGCGAGCAATAGAAATTCTCGGTGATGTGTTGATTGAAATTCGCCATGCACCCGATGCACGATTGTTGGTTGAGGTTGCTCTTGTCAAACTCACTCGTCAAAATTCAAACACGGACGTTGCTGCGCTGATGTCGCGAATTGAGCGTCTTGAATCTGGCGCAATCGCCGCGCGCGACGCAACTGGACCAATCGCCCGACCACCACTCGTCGACCCAAGCACGGGGCGGGCAAAACTTGGCGGTCGTGCATCTTCGGCGATGCCTTCTGCCGTGCCAACTGTGCAACCAATAAAATCGTCTACAAGTCAGGTTGTCGAAAAATCATCTACACCAGTGGCTGAAACAAGTTCCACTGTCATGGCAGATAGCGAAATCAAGTCGCATTGGCCAGAAGTTGTCGCGGCGCAAAGGCCGATTATTCGGGCGCTTTATAGTGCGGTCAATGTCAAAGATTGCACAGACGGCGTGCTTACGCTTGCTGCACCAAGCGAGATGCATATTTCTAAATCGAACGAGCACCTGCAAACTCTGCTTGACTCGTTGAAGAGAGTTTCAGGCAAAAGGGTTGAAATCAAATTTGTTGTTGCCGAGTCAAAACGTGGCAAATCCGACAAGCCTTCCGCGCCACTCGACGACAGTGAAATTATTGAAGATGTCTCTCGGGCGACGAAAGCCCCGAACGGTTCGCATTCATCGCCAATTGACGAACTCGCCAAGGCGTTTCCGGGGTCGCAAATCATTGATGACAAGAAGTAGCAGTTAGCAATGGCTTCTGCATATACCCAACCGATGCAGGCGTTAATCGATGCGCTGTCGCGTTTGCCTGGCATCGGTCCAAAGTCAGCACAGCGAATAGCTTTTCATTTGATTAAAAGTGATGATCGCGATGTTGAACAACTTTCAACCTCGATTACCAAGGCAAAAGCCACGGTTAAATTCTGTCAGAGGTGCTCAAATTTTTCTGAAGACGACTTATGTCAGTTCTGCATGGATGATCGACGTGACGCGACAACAATTTGCGTCGTTGAAGAGTCGCGTGATGTTGTGGCGATCGAAAAGACTCGAGAATTTCACGGTCAATATCACGTGTTATTGGGGGCCATTAGTCCGCTTGATGGTATTGGCCCTGAACAATTGAAAATCCGTGAACTTCTGTCGCGTGTCGAGCCTCAAGGCGTCAAAGAGGTCATTTTGTGTCTCAACCCGAACACCGAAGGTGATGTCACATCAATGTATTTGGCGCGTGTGTTGCGGCCACTTGGTGTGAAAGTCACGAGACTCGCCAGTGGTTTGCCTGTGGGTGGCGATCTTGAATTCGCCGACGAACTTACTTTGGGTCGTGCGCTCGAAGGTCGACGCGAAGTTACCGGCTGACAACCGTTAAGAAATTAACCTACGCTCAAAATCAGTGCGTCGCCTTGACCTCCGCCACCACATAACGCAGCCGCACCCAAGCCACCACCACGGCGGCGTAGTTCGTGAAGCAGAGTTAAGGCCAGGCGGTTGCCACTCATACCAATCGGATGGCCAAGTGCTATCGCACCACCATTTACGTTGACGATTTCGTCGGTGATCCCAAGGTCGCGCATCGAGGCGATGCCGACGGCGGCAAACGCTTCGTTGATTTCAAAGAGATCAACATCTGAAACTTTTTTACCGACTCGCTCGAGCGCTTTAATGATGCTGCGACTTGGTTGATGCAACAATGAGGCGTTATCGGGGCCGGCAACCATGCCGTATGAGACAAATTCTCCAAGTGGTTTGACGCCACGCTTTTCGGCAGCGCGTTTTGACATCATCACAACGGCCGAACCCGCGTCGCTAATTTGGCTCGCATTGCCAGCAGTGACCGTGCCCATTTTGTCGAACGCCGGCTTCAGTGAAGCGAGCGACTCCATCGTCGTTGAAGCGCGAACTCCTTCGTCGTTGCTAATCACAATCGGGTCGCCCTTGCGTTGGGGAATACTGATCGGCACAATCTCGTCTGCGAGTCGTCCTGCAGCGATTGCAGCCGCAGCCCGTTGATTGCTCTTCATCGCTAAATCGTCTTGTGCTTCGCGACTAATTTCGCCGGCGGCATAGCGCTCGGTACCAAGGCCCATCAGACAAGCATCGAATGCGCACCACAAACCGTCACGTTGAATTGCATCGAGTAGTTGCACGTCACCGAAGCGAAATCCACCGCGTGCGCCCATCGCCAAATATGGCGAATTGGTCATGCTCTCCATGCCACCCGCAATAACAATGTCGGCGTCACCGTTGGCAATCATTTGGTCGGCCAGATAAATCGAATTCAAGCCCGACAAACAAACTTTGTTGATGTTGACACTCGGCACATTCATCGGAATGCCGGCCTTGGCCGCTGCTTGTCGCGACGGCACTTGACCTTGTCCCGCCATCAAAACTTGCCCCATGATCACGTGTTCAACTTCGTGTGGGGCGACGCCAGCACGCTTTAGTGCTTCTGCGATTGCAATGCCACCGAGTTCAGCAGCACTAAACGATGCGAGCGCGCCACTCAGTTTGCCGATAGGGGTTCGGGCTCCTGAGATGATGTATGAACCTGGCATGGGTTAGAGCGTAGGCGCATTTGCTCACTACCCTTTAACCCATGAAAAGCATTCTGGAAGCCATCAAGAATGGGGCTGACTCGGCCACATTTGCAGCACTAGAAATACCTGCCACGTACCGTGCAGCCGTAGTGCTCA
>SXGR01323322.1_pt1 | contig 15065 bp, 11 predicted proteins | sample 3174711 | NCBI WGS metagenome assembly SXGR01 (sample SAMN11356860, study PRJNA531348) | freshwater metagenome | isolation source: freshwater sample F1-60 | place: China: Fuxian Lake, Yuxi | collected 2017-12-25
CGCATGGTTCACGCTGGTAGCTCAGGTCATACAGGCGGTTCAATAGGTTGCACAGATTTTTTAGTAGCCTTATATAATGGCGTTATGAATCATAATCCGAAAAACTTTACCATGGATGGTATAGGAGAAGATTTATTTTTCTTAAGTAACGGACATATTTCCCCTGTATATTACAGTGTATTAGCACGTTGCGGATATTTTCCAGTAGAAGAATTAAAAACATTCCGCCGTTTAAACACGCGTTTACAAGGGCATCCAACTACTCACGATCATTTACCAGGTGTACGTATTGCTAGTGGTTCATTAGGACAAGGAATGAGCGTGGCAATTGGTGCGGCTTTAGCGAAAAAATTGAATAAGGATAATTCTATCATTTATAGTTTACACGGAGATGGAGAGTTACAAGAAGGTCAAATTTGGGAAGCGGCTTTATACGCTTCTGCCAATAAAGTAGATAATTACATTGCTACAATTGACTATAACGGACGCCAAATTGATGGAGATGTTGAAAATGTATTATCGCTAGGAAACTTAAAAGCAAAATTTGAAGCTTTTGGTTGGCAAGTAGTTGAAACTGAAAAAGGTAACGACATGGCTTCAGTCATTGAAGGTTTAGCAAAAGCTAAAACATTCATAGGCAAAGGAAAACCAATCATGAACATCATGAAAACTGAAATGGGTGCTGGCGTTGATTTTATGATGGGAACTCATAAATGGCATGGTTCCGCTCCTAATGATGAGCAATTAGCAAAAGCTTTGGGTCAGTTAGAAGAAACTTTAGGAGACTATTAATATTTAAGATTTGAGAACTGAGATTTCAGATTTGAGAAAACTAAAAAAGAATTTTAGAAATATTTTACTTCTAATACTTTTAAACTCTGCCTTCTTAAATCTTAAATCTCAGCCAACAAATCGTATACTATTTATTTTTGATGATTCCTACAGCATGTATGCTCCATGGAACAGCAATATCAAAATAGAAGTCGCTAAAAAAATTATGGGTGAGTTTTTGGATAGCTTAAAGTCTATCCCAAATTTAGAATTAGCACTGCGTTGTTACGGACATCAAACTTTTATTAAACCAACCAGAAATTGTAAAGACACTAAATTAGAAGTTCCTTTTAATGTTGCATCTAAATCAGCTCCATTAATTAAACAACGCATACAGAAATTAGAACCATTAGGGACAACTCCTATTGCTTATTCGTTAGGAGAAAGTGCGGCTGATTTTACGCCATGTAGTAATTGCCGAAACATTATTATTTTAATTACCGATGGTATTGAAGAATGTGACGGCGTTCCTTGCGAAGTATCTGCTGCTTTACAAAAAAAGGGAATTTTCTTACGCCCTTTTGTTATTGGTGTTGGGCTAGATGTAAAATTTGCAGATGTATTTGGTTGCATGGGTAAATTTTATGACGTGAGTAATGAAGCCAATTTTAAAGACGTTTTAAATTTAGTATTAACAGAAGCTATTTCGCAAACAACGGTTCAGGTTGACTTATTAGACATTTTAAAAAAACCAACAGAAACAGATGTGAACATGACGTTTTACGACTCAAACACAAAACAAATAAAATACAATTATTTACATACCTTAAATCACAGAGGTAATCCAGATACTTTAGTATTGAGTCCGAATATTACTTACGATTTAATGGTACATACCATCCCACCAATTGAAAAGAAAAACATTACTATTCAGCAAGGCAAGCACAATGTAATTCCTGTTGATGCGCCACAAGGTTATTTGAAGTTAGAATTAGAAGGTGCTTTAAGCAAATATTTTCCAACGACTGTAATTAGAAAAAAAGGCGAAATGAACACCTTAAATATTCAAGATTTCGGAAAAACAGATAAATACATTGTAGGTAAATATGATTTAGAAATTTTAACGCTTCCTCGCATTAAATTAAATGATGTAGAGATTCAGCAAAGTACTACCAATACCATTAAAGTACCAACTTCGGGTAATGCTTATATTACAAAAGGTGGGACGGGTTATGGAAGCATTTTTGTGGACGATGGAAAAAAAGTAACGTGGGTTTGCAATTTAAATACGAGTTTACAAAACGAAATTATTTATCTTCAACCCGGAAATTATAAATTAGAATTTAGATACGAGAACGCTAAACAAACCACTAATACAATTGAGCGGAAATTTACAATAAGTTCAGCTGTTACGACTAACATAAAAATTAATTAAATGATTAAATATTTCATATATATATTAGTGTTTTTTTGTTTAACTATTAATGCTCAAACTTCTAATGAGGAAAAGAAAGTTTATAATACCGTTGATGAAATGCCATCTTTTCCAAAAGGGACTGAGGCAATGATGAAATTTATTCAAAAAAAAATAATTTTTCCAAAATCTGCAATAGAGAAAAAGATAATTGGCAAGTGTTTTTTGACTTTTGTAGTAGAACCTGATGGAAGCATAAAAGATATTACTGTTCGAAAAGGAGTTGAAAATTGCTCGGAGTGTGATGAAGCTGCAATTGATGTAATTTCAAAAATGCCCAAATGGAATCCAGGAAAAAAAGATGGCGTGCCAGTTTCAGTATACTTCAATCTACCAATTAACTTCAAATATAAATAACTAAAAATGATTATGAAAAAATATACTTACACCGAAAAAAAAGATACCCGTTCAGGTTTTGGAGCAGGTTTACAACAATTAGGACAAACTAATCCAAACGTAGTAGCCTTATGTGCCGATTTAATTGGCTCATTAAAAATGGATGCTTTTAAAGCAGAAAACCCTGAACGTTTTTTTCAAGTAGGAATTGCTGAAGCTAACATGATTGGTATTGCAGCTGGCTTAACCATTGGTGGTAAAATTCCTTTCACAGGAACATTTGCTAATTTTAGTACAGGTCGTGTGTATGACCAAATCCGTCAAAGTGTTGCTTACTCTGGAAAGAATGTAAAAATCTGTGCGTCCCATGCGGGTTTAACTTTAGGAGAAGACGGTGCTACACACCAGATTTTAGAAGATATTGGATTAATGAAAATGTTACCACACATGTGCGTGATCAATCCTTGTGATTATAATCAAACCAAAGCAGCTACTATTGCTATTGCTGATTATGAAGGTCCTGTATATTTACGTTTTGGTCGCCCAACAGTTCCCAACTTTACAACTGCTGATCAAAAATTTGAAATTGGTAAAGCAGTGATGTTAAATGAAGGAACAGATGTAACCATTATTGCAACTGGACACTTAACTTGGAAAGCTATTGAAGCTGGAGAAAAATTAGCAGAAATGGGAATTTCAGCGGAGATTATTAATATTCATACGATTAAGCCATTAGATAACGAAGCGATTTTAAAATCTATTGCAAAAACCAAGTGTGTTGTTACTGCCGAAGAGCATCAAATGAATGGTGGTTTAGGTGATAGCGTAGCGCAATTATTGTCTCGTCACACTCCTACTCCACAAGAGTTTGTTGCTGTTGACGATAGCTTTGGAGAAAGCGGAACGCCTGATGAATTAATGACAAAATATAAATTAGATACCATTGACATTATTAATGCAGCAAATAAGGTAATCAAGAGAAAATAATTCTTATTTCAAATCACAAAAAAAGCCTTCAATAATTATTGAAGGCTTTTTTTATAGAGTATTATATATTTTATTTTTGAACAGTAAATTTATTCACTACTTCTTTGTCTCCAATAATTACTTTTAAGAAGTAAATTCCTTCAGCTAAATTCGAACAATCTAAAGATACTTTTGAGTCTGTAAATGTAGAATTAACATGAACTAATTTTCCTGTAACATCAGACACGCTGATAGTATTAGATTTAGGTTTTTCAGAAAACATATAATCAATAGTTAAATTATTTTTAACGGGATTAGGGTAAAAAGAAACTCCACCATCACCATTATTGGTTACAGAGCAAATTTCAGAGTAAGAAAACTTACCGCTAAAATCTACCTGCTTTAATCTATAATAAGAAATTCCTTTATAAGGATTCTGATCATTAAATGCGTACTCCAATCTAGTAACACTGTTTCCTGCTCCTGTTTGTTTTCCAATGACTTCAAAATTTAACCCATCAGATGAACGTTCAATGGCGAAATAATCATTATTAGATTCAGATGCTGTAATCCAAGATAATCCGTTGGTGTTTCTATTAATAATATTACAACTAAAACTTACTAATTCGATTGGTAAAGGATTAGCAGCAGTTCTAGAAGCTAATGTGAATGGACTAAACAAGGTTACTGGCGCTGTAGTTACTATAGTTCCCGATGCTGTATTTCCAGTTGTACCACCATTCCCTTCATCCTTCCATCTTGCTTGCCCTGCATCCCAACGAGCAACTAATAAATCTGATAAATTAGTAACACCACAACTTGTAGTATTCCATGATAAAGTAACATTGACGTTTGAACTTCCTCCTGTTCTGTCTAAAATCCAATACTCACATCTTCCAATATGATCAATCGAAGCATCCTTTGATGTATGTGTGAATGATGGACTTGCATCCGCTAAAATATATCTTGCTGTAAAATTATCAGTTGCAACACTAGGTGCAGAAATTGAAATTGGTCGGTAAAAATTACTGGCGCCCAAAGGAAAATCAAAAGCCTGCGTTCCAACCTTAATCACTTGTCCATTTACATAACTGGCATTACTCATGCCACTAGCAGAAGATCCATTTAAAAAGCGTAAAGTGCCACTTTGAGTTACTCGTCCGTTTGTAAATGTCATTGAATTACTAATTTGAGTGGTCATTCCAACAGGTATGGTTATCGTGGAAGCAACTGATTTATTTAATATTAAGTTAAAAAACGTATGAGTAGAAGTTCCGTTAGCCGTTCCAGTTATGGAAGTTGATGTAGCTCCTAAAATACTAACAGTACTAGAGTTTGGAGTAAATACACCATTATTTACCCAGTTACCATAAACATCTAAACTATTAGATCCATTGATAGTTAAACTAGCTGCTGGTAAAGCGGCTGTAGGCCCTGTTGCAACAACCGATCCAGTTATCGTAATATTTCTACAAACTGCTCCTGAGGCATCAATTACTGGCATAAACTGAGGTTTTGAATTCGGAATTAAAACATCGATAGTACTTGTAGGTATACCAGAACCGCACCAGTTAGAAGAATTAAACCAATCACTACTAACCGCACCAATCCAAGTGGATAGAGAGGCTGTGGCAGCTGCCGCAGTAAATGTAGCACCTAACCCTGAGCCGCCGCCCCCTTGATTCAATCTGAATTCAACTTGTGAATTTACATTTAAAGCTCCTATCCATAAATTAGCAGCTCCTCCAGAAGTACCTCTCGCAGCAACTTGTGTACCATCAATGAATAAAGCAACTTGATCATCATTATTATTACATGTAATTGTATACATACCGCATGTAAAACCTGAACGTTTAAAACTCAAAGAAATATTAGTTGCTCCCATTGTACAACCTTGATAGGCAGTTCCTGAAGCATTAGCAGTAGCGGTTGAAGGGGCTGCTCCACTTGCCCACTGAGTAGCAGTATTAAAATCATAACCAGAAGCACCAGTTCCTGTATGGGTATAGTAACCGAAATAATTACTAAATGTTGTATTATTATGACAATACACATTCCAAACATTATTAGGAAATATAGTATTTGTTATTAATGGGACCACTGTTATGGTTGTTGTGGCTGTGACATCGGCACACACATTATTACCAGTTACTGTATAAATCGTAGTAACTGTTGGAGTTGCGATGACAGAAGCTCCTGAAGTTGCGCTTAAACCTGCCGATGGGCTCCAAGAATAAGTATTTGCACCGCCAGCATTTAATGTTACTGATTGTGCTGCACAAGCTATCGTTCCAGAAGTTGGAGATACTGTTGTAGTTGGTAATGGATTAACATTAACTGTTTGCGTTGCACTTGCACTACAGGTTGTAACCGGATCAGAAACTGTCACCGTGTAAACAATATTAGCCGTTGGCGAAATAACAACAGCTGTTCCTGTTGTAGGCGCTAATCCTATATTTGGTGTCCAACTATAAGTTGCGCCTGATATAAATGGAGTAGCAGTAATTGTTGCTGGACCACCCGCACATATAGTAATTGGAGGGCCTGTAAATGGATAAGGTATAACAATGAAATTTGCGGCAATGTAACTACCACCGCCACCTTCTTGTTGCCTTATTTCAACAGTACTTGATGCTCCTAAAAATCCAGTCCAAACATTCGTGTGGGCATCACAACAACCAATGTGTTGAAATACTTGAACACCATTAACTAAAACTGTCACATTATCATCATGCGCAGGTATGTCCATCTGATAATAACCACAGGTAAAGTTTGTGCGTTTATGAATAGTGGAGTGATTATCTACTGGAATATTGCAACCCTGATACGCTAAACCCATCGTACCGCCAGTGGCAGCAGATGGTGTAGAACCTGAACCCCATCTATTGGTTGAATTAAAGGATAAATTATTTTCTGTATAATAACCGTAATAATTTGCAAAATTTGCTCCGTTATAACAATATACATTCCATGTCCCATTTCCAAAAACAGTAGGAGTTGGTGCAGTTGGTATTGCTTGAACGTTTACAGTAGAGGAAGATACTGTAACAGAACAGTTATTACTTCCACTCACTGTATAAATAGTGGTTACGGTTGGACTGGCAATAACCACATTACCATTAATTGTATTTAAACCCGCTGCTGGTGACCAAGTATAGGTATTAGCTCCTGAAGCTGTTAATGTTGAATTTGACATGCCAGAACAAATCAAGGTAGATGTTACACTTGAAATCGTTGTTGTTGGCACGGGGTTAGTTGTTATTAAAACAGTATTAGTAAATAATGAGCAAGCTGTTCCGCCAGCATCTGAAGAAGTCACGGTATAAATAGTACTAGCAGCTGGCGTTGCCACAACAACCGACCCAGTTGCAGGACTTAAAGAAGCAGCCGGAGACCAAGAGTAGTTTAAAACAAGTGTACTTGTATTTGTTACCGTTAAAGACGTAGTTGTGCCTGCGCAAATAGTAACTGGTGCCGACATCGTTAATGGATTAATGGGTATAAAATTAACCGCCAAATAACCTGGTCCACCACCGTTTGTAAATCTGAATTCTAAATTATCGGTTGGTTGAATAATTCCAGTCCAAATATTGGTATGAGCATCACAGCATCCAACATGCACAAATGCTGAAACACCGTTAATTAAAAAATAAACGTTATCATCATGAGCTGGGATATTAATCTGATAATATCCACAAGGAATATTTGTTCGTTTATAGCTTACGGAATAATTTGTATTTCCAAAAGTACAACCTGCATAGGCAATACCTGATGATGCATCCGCGGAACTAGGACTGTTACTTTGCCCCCACCTTGTTCTGCTATCAAAACTCAAATTATTTTCCGTATAAATTCCGTTATAATTATTAGTATAATTATTAAAATTATTAAAACAAGAGGCATTCCAAAAACCGCTACCGAATACAACTGGATTACCTGAAGCTACATTGATGGTAATATTTGATCCATTGTCAGGGCTATTAACTACTGGATTAGAACTTACAATTCTAACGCGATATCCAGTACCAAATGGAACAGCGGGTATAGTACATGATATAGCAGCTGCCGTTATTGCCGTTCGAGTACCTATAGTTGTTGGTGCAGCAAAAGAACCTGCTGCATCTGATAATTGAACTGTATACACATTATTAAAACCCGTATTAGAGAAATTACAATTTTGAGAGTAAGTGAGATTAAAAACTTCCCCTTGACAGTAAACTAAACTCGTAACGGTAGGAGTACTAATGGTTAATCCGTTTATTCTTAAATCAACCCCATTAGATTGACTGGTAAAAGTAGGATTAGAAGCTAAAACCCTAATTCTATATTGCGAACCTGTAGGAATTGTAAATGGAATTAAATATGACGCATTATTAGTTCCCGTTATTGCAGTTCTAGTTCCTAGCACGGTAGGAGAAGCAAAACTACCAGTGGCATCTGATAATTGTGTGGTAAACACATTATTAAATCCAACATTTGAAAAAGGGGGCGCTGGCGCAACGGAATAACTGACCGTCATATTAGTTCCAGCACAATAAGTAGCAGATGCAACAGGTGCAGTAACAGTGACTGTTTGAGAAAAAATTGAGTAAGATGAAAACAAAGTTAAGACTAAAGCGATAACCTTTAATTTAAATACTATTAATCGGGTTAGGGTAAATATTTTATTCATTAGCGAAAATTATTATTTGGGCTAAAATAAAAAAAATACAATAAAGTTTATGTTAAATCTTACATACGCAACATATTAATAAATCAGATGAAATTATTCGTGATGATACTTTTCATTCTTTAAAATAGAAAAGCCTCTATATAGTTGCTCGCAAAAAAATAAACGAATCATTTGATGAGAAAATGTCATATTTGATAAGGAAAGTACGTAAGAACTCTTGTCTAAAATAGATTTATCAATTCCAAAAGGGCCACCAATTAAAAAAACCACCCTTTTGCAACCCGAAACCATGCGTTTATTTAAAAAATCGGCGAACTGAACAGAGGTAAATTGTTTGCCATGTTCATCCATACAAACCAAAAAATCAGATGGCTCCAGTAGTTTTTGAATTTCTAGAGCTTCTGCCCTTTTCTGATCTTCAAATGGCTTTTGTCGAACAATTTTTGGCATTGATATCGTTTCGGTACTAAAAGAAACATAATTTTTTAGCCTTTCCGTATACACTTTCACTCCTTCCACGAGGTATGAATCAGTTGTCTTTTCTATCTGAATCAATAAAATTTTCATTATCTAAGCTAGTTTAGGCACAATAATTGCTACTTTGATCGCGTAAATCTACAATATTAATGAAAGCCCTAGTTATATTATTTATTAGTTTGTTCAGTTTTTCTTTTACTTCAAGAGATATTACAGACGATGTTGCTAATGCTTTAAAACAAGGTAATGCCTCTGAATTAGTGAAGCACTTTGCTGAAAAAGTATCTATTAAAGTATTAAATCAAGAAGATTTATTAAGTAAGTCGCAAGCTCAAGCCTTAATCGAAGATTTTTTCAGTAAACATAAAGTAAAATCCTACCAAACTTCTCATACCAGTATTGTTAATGGCGACCAGCAATTTATTACGGGTGCCTTAGATACTAATACGGGTAAATTTAGAATTTCCATATTAGTGAGAGGAAGTGTAATTTCGCAGTTCAGAATAGAGAACGATAATGGCTAATTACATTTTACAACACAAAAAACATTTCAATTTTAAAACCTTTGTCCAAAATGCCTTACTCGAAGATGTAGGCGATGGAGATCATTCTGCTCTAGCAACTATTCCTGCTAACAAAAAGGGGAAATGTCATTTATTAGTGAAAGAAAATGGTATTTTAGCTGGAGTAGACGCTGCTAAAGAAATTTTCAAAATCATTGATCCGAAATTTAAAGTAACCGTTTTTATTAAAGATGGCTCTCAGGTTAAAGTTGGTGACATTGCATTTATTGTAGAAGGTAGCTCTCAAAAATTATTAACTGCCGAGCGACTTGTTTTAAATGTGATGCAACGCATGAGTGGAATTGCCACAAAAACCAATTATTTACAAACCCTTTGTAAAGGCACTAAAACTAAAGTCATAGATACTCGCAAAACAACCCCAGGATTTCGCTTTTTTGAAAAATGGGCTGTTGTTATTGGTGGTGGCTCTAATCATCGATTTGGTTTATATGATATGATTATGTTAAAAGACAATCATATAGATTTTTCGGGAGGTATTATCGAAGCTTTAGATGCTACACATGCTTATCTAAAGAAAACAAAAAAGAAATTACCAATTGAAGTAGAAACTCGCACTTTAAATGATGTAAAGTTGATTTTAAATAAGGGTGGATTTCAGCGTATTATGCTAGATAATTATAGCATTGCAGATACCAAAAAAGCGGTAGCCTTAATTGGAAATAAATTTGAGATTGAAAGTTCGGGAGGTATTACCGAAAAAACCATTGCAAGCTATGCTAAATGTGGTGTAGATTTTATTTCTGTTGGAGCTCTAACTCATCATGTAAAAAGCATGGATTTGAGTTTGAAAGCGATTAAGTAATTTATTTACAACCACAGTCACCATCCCCACATTTTTTTTTGTTGTAGGATTTGTAGGCTCTATATCCTATGTAGAATATAGCCCCAATAACTAATATGATAACAATTGCTTCTTGCATTATTTTTGTTCTCCTATTTTTTCAGGATTAATAACTGGCACATTGTGAGTGAGTGTTTGATTTAAAACGGTGATCTTTACATCGTAAGGCCCGGTTGGCAAAGCGCTTAAATCCATCACATAGTATTCTGTATTTTCTATTGCAAAGCCCGCTACTTTTGTATTAAATCGATCCATTACATCTACTTGTATTTTACCAAATTTTTTACCTGCAATAGATATACTGTACTTATTATAAAACACTGGTAAAAGAGTGATTGTACCTTCTTCTTCTTTTAAAACTTTATCATAAATAAAATTAACCTTTCTTTTTGGTGACGTTTGATATAAATCATTATTAGTAATAGTACTTGGCGTATACTGAAATAGCTTATAATTATCCTTGATATTATATATCGTATCGTCCTGACTCCAAACTCGCACATAATCTAACAATACCGCATTTGGAAATTTTGTTTTTGCATCAGGTCCTGGATTAAATGCTTCATTATCTTTTGCTACTGCACTATTGATAATTAAATTTTGAGCAGTTTTAAATTCTCCTTCAAAATAACCAATAGGTTCGCCATTTAAAAAAAACTTCACATAATTGGGTTGCCACTCTCCCGAAATAATATTCCAACCATCCGCTAAACTTTCATTGGTTTTAATCCAAGCTCCCCAATTCTTTTTTAAGTTTAAAAAACCACCTTTAAAATCTTCGCAGCCTTTCGGACAATGAACATCTAAATGAATTTGATTATCTCTTTCTCCCTTGCCTTCATAAAAATCTATTTCTTCATTGGGATTTCCACCATATAACCAAAATGCTGGCCACACACCCTTTTCAGCATTTGCTTTAAAACGCATTTCAAAATAACCATACTTAAATTGACGCAAAGAACAAAACGCTCCGCCCGAATAAATATAAGTATATTCTCCTTTGTCGTTAGGGAATTTATTTTTCTTTTTCAAAAATTCAACGTCTAAATTTTCACCAATAATAGGCTCTGCCTGAGCAGGTTTTTTAGTGCTGATTGATACAACTCCGTTAGCAAACTCTACATTCTCTTGTTTATATAATAAATCTAAATTGTAAACATAATTCCCCCAAGGAAAACCATACTTCCATAAATCAGTATTTAATACATCCTCATTAAATTCATCGCTTACCTGTAAAAACCATTTTTTTGAAGTTGTATTTTTTACTTGCCACATCACCTGCGAGCAAATTACTTCGCTGAAAAATATTGCTACTATTACAAAAAGGATATTCTTTATTTTATTTGAGTTCATAGATTGTATAATAAGCGTTACTATAACATATAGGATAATCTAATATAATTTCGTCACCAAAAGACTTTTTCAAAATTACAATAAATTCCAATCCTTTTCTTTTAAGTTTATTTAAATAAACAGGGTTTTTAATACTGTCGTTAAATGTAACCCATCCCTTTCTGTGAGCATAATACATGGGTGTAGGCTTATTACCACTGTTTATTAAAATCAAATCTTTTTCATTACCACATTTATCTAAATCTTTTTCCAAGAAAAATATTCGATAATCATCCTCTTTTATAAAAAAATCATCGTTATAATTAAGTGTACCTTCTAATGAAATAGCAATTAAGAATACATATTTCAGTCGATCATATTTACTGTTTTGAAACTTAATTTTCAGAATCCCATAAGCGCTTACTAATGCCATCACTGGTGCGAAAGGAATGATGTAATAATTATGATGATGAAATGCGAAGCCTGCTTTAAACATCACAATTAAAAAACCAAAAAAAGCTACTATAAAAACATAAAAAACTTGATCTGATTTTGATTTATAAGCTTTGTAAAATCCTATAATAAAAAATATAAATCCAACATATTTTAATGCGCTATCAAAGAACTTAGCAATGGTATCAAATAAATTATTTTTAAACTCAACATAGCCATTATAAATGGTACTTCCCATGTAAAAATGCTGAAACGAAAACATTGAGTTTAATCGCGGTACCCAATAAAAATACCAAATAGCAACTATCGATATAATAATTACAGAAACGGTACAAAAGATTATTTTTCTATCTAATGCCTGTTTTTTATCCAACAAAAAGAAAGAAAAAATTATAAGAATATAACCTGATGGCAATTTTGATAAAACACCTAAAGCACAAAAAATAAAATAAAAAAACAAGTTTTTAAAGCGCCCATTTTCAAAATAATTTGAGCCATAATACATACACATTATCATGAAAGAAAAACTAAAGGTATCTGGCATAATTTTTCTTGAAAAGGGAAACCAGATAGAACACAATAAAATAATGGCTGAAAAAAAGGCTAACTCGCCATCAAAATGTTTCCTAATGAGTTTGTAAAAAAAATAAATTCCAAAACTTGATACAATTAAATTTATTAATCGTCCATACCAATGCTCATAACCAAAAAGCAACGACATTAAATAAATTAAATAATTAAATACAGGAAATTCCATCCCCGTAACACCTGCTTTATCGCCATCAATATCTAATCGAGGGTAAAAAATATTGTTATTTACCTCCTCAAAATTTCGAGCAACCATCGTTACCGTTGTTTGTCGCCAATTATGCGAAACTTCTAAAGGAGGATTGGTAATATGGAAAAGCCTCAAAATAAAAAATGCAATTATCCAAAATTTGATATTTAGGAACGTACTTTTGTTTATTATTTGACTTAAATAGTTCATTAATTATGGTCAAAAGTAACCTAAAATTGGTATTTTCGCTACAAATTTACAAGTTATGATTACTGCAGAATCTCCAATTAAGTTCGATAGACGTAAACAAAAAGACGATACGTTATTACAACTCTATAAAAATATTTTAACCCCTCGTTTAATAGAAGAAAAAATGTTGATTCTTCTTCGTCAAGGTCGTATTGCCAAATGGTTTAGTGGTATTGGCCAAGAAGCAATTTCCGTTGGGGTAGCAACCGCATTAAACAAGGATGAATTTATTTTACCAATGCACCGTAACTTAGGTGTGTTTACTACTCGTGGTATTCCGATGAATCGTTTGTTTTGTCAGTTTCAAGGTAAGCCAAGTGGCTTTACTCAAGGCCGCGACAGAAGTTTTCACTTTGGAACACAAGAATATAATATTGTAGGGATGATTTCTCACTTAGGCCCGCAAATGGGTGTGGCTGATGGTATTGCCTTAGGTAACAAATTGAGAGAAGAGAAAAAAGTAACGGTTGTATTTAGTGGTGATGGTGGAGCTAGTGAAGGCGATTTTCACGAAAGTATTAATACAGCAGCTGTTTGGGATTTACCAGTAATTTTTGTTGTTGAAAATAATGGTTATGGTTTATCAACTCCAAGCAACGAGCAATTCCGTTGTAAGTCATTTGCTGATAAAGCAATTGGTTATGGCATAGAAGGTGTAACCGTTGATGGAAATAACGTATTAAAAGTTTACGAAACCGTTAAGAATTTAGCAGAATCGATGAGAGAAAATCCACGTCCTATTTTATTAGAATGTGTGACTTTCCGTATGCGTGGACATGAAGAGGCATCTGGGACGAAATATGTTCCAAAAGAATTATTTGATGTATGGGGAAGAAAAGATCCTGTAAATACCTTTGAGAAATTTTTAATTGATGAAGGTGTTTTAACGGATGACATTATTGAGAAATTACGTTCCGAAATTAAAAAAGATATTGATGATGGTTTAGAATTAGCTTATGCAGAAACTTTGCCTCCTCCAAATACAGAAAAAGAAATTACTGAATTATTTATGCCTTGTAAGATTGAAGATACGTCTACTCAATCAGGCCCTAAAACTAATAAGCGTTTAATTGATGCGATTAGTGATGGTATGCGTTTAGCGATGCGCAAGCATGATAACTTAGTGTTGATGGGACAAGATATTGCTGATTACGGTGGAGTATTTAAAATCACCGATGGTTTTGTAGAAGAATTTGGAAAGGGAAGAGTTCGTAATACGCCTTTATGCGAATCTGCTATTTTAGGAACTGGTTTTGGTTTGTCGATTAATAAACACAAAGCGATGGTTGAAATGCAATTTGCTGATTTCGTTTCAGAAGGAATGACTCAAATCATTAACAACTTAGCAAAATCGCATTATCGTTGGGGACAAAATGCTGACGTAGTGGTTCGTATGCCAACAGGTGCTGGTGTAGCAGCTGGCCCATTTCATAGTCAAAGTAACGAAGCTTGGTTCTTTAAAACACCAGGTTTAAAAATTGCTTATCCTGCTTTCCCAAGTGATGCTAAAGGTTTACTATTAGCCTCTTTTGAAGATCCAAATCCGGTTATGTTCTTTGAGCATAAAGCATTATACAGAAGTATTGATGAAGATATTTTAGATGGCTATTATACGATTCCTTTTGGGAAAGCGCGTTTAGTAAAAGAAGGTGCTGATGTTACTATTGTTACTTATGGTTTAGGTGTGCATTGGGCATTAGAGCTATTAAATGCTCATCCAGAAATTTCTGCTGATTTAATTGATTTAAGAACCTTAGCTCCATTAGATACACAAGCTATTTATGATTCAGTCAAGAAAACAGGGAAAGCATTTGTGCTGCATGAAGATACGTTGACAGGTGGTATTGGCGGCGAATTAAGTGCCTTAATTACAGAACACTGTTTTGAATATTTAGATGCGCCAGTAATGCGCGAAGGAAGTTTAGATACACCTGTACCAATGAATGCAGATTTAGAAATCAACTTCTTACCAAAAGAAAGATTCAAAGAAAAATTAATGAAATTGATTAATTACTAATGAGGGCGTGACCCCGCAAAAGTACAGCGGGGTCGGGCTTTTCGTTTCAATCTTTTGCAAGAGGCAGGCAAAAGGATTTCCACTGCAATCCCTCACGCAAAAAAAATACTTAAAG
>SXGR01508278.1_pt1 | contig 15064 bp, 15 predicted proteins | sample 3174711 | NCBI WGS metagenome assembly SXGR01 (sample SAMN11356860, study PRJNA531348) | freshwater metagenome | isolation source: freshwater sample F1-60 | place: China: Fuxian Lake, Yuxi | collected 2017-12-25
AATCATGGAATCCATGTTGCCCGCGCTTACACCAAAAAATAGGTTGGGTTTACCGAGCGCTTTAAAGGGTTCTGCGCTTTTCCAATCGGGCTGCGCGATTATCCCAACGCGGAAACCTTGTGACTCCAAAAATCGCCCAATCACAGCCATACCGAAACTGGGGTGATCTACATAAGCATCGCCACACACGATAATAATGTCGCAGCTATCCCAGCCCAACTTATCCATTTCAGCGCGACTCATAGGCAGGAAAGGCGCAGGCCCGTAGCACTCTGCCCAATAGCGTGGGTGATCGAAAAGGTTGATGGCGTTGGTGTTCATAAGCGGAGGCTGCTGCGTGGCGGAAAACGGGTGACTATTGTCCCAGAAACTGTGCGATGAAAATAGGGCAGTGTTTTGTAGGGGTACTTATAACGGCACCCCCTCGGTAACTGCGTCCTGCGTTACTCTACCTCCTGCATCCATGCAGTCGTCCCGGTCTCCCCCTTCAAAAAGGGGAGGGGCTGACTCCCAGTGCGACAACCCTTGTGCGAAGCTCGTTCTAATCTCCTCCCCTTTTTGAAGGGGGAGGCCGGGAGGGGGTGAAGTATGTTAGCTCTGTGCCAACGGCAAACTAAACCAAAAACACGTGCCCACGCCTACCTCACTCTCAAAATCAATTTCGCCGTTCATTTTTTCGATAAGGGTTTTGCTGATTTTTAAGCCTAGCCCGGTGCCGCCTTGTTTGCGGGTATCGGAGCTATCGGCTTGTGCGAATGCGCTAAAAATGCGTGAGCGAAACTCAACAGGAATGCCTGAGCCGTAATCACGAACAGAGACTTTTGTGCGATTCGATTCAAGCGTAATTGAGATTTCTACAGCGCGATCGGGCGGCGAAAATTTTGCGGCGTTTGAGATTAAATTGTTTAACACCTGCATAAGCCGATCGGGGTCTGCAACAACCATGGCGTCTGCGGGGCTTTCGCAAAGCGCTAGCTTGGTGTTGCAGGTGTGCGCGTAGGAGGTGTTGGCTTCTATGGCTAGCTCAACCAATGCGGTTAAATTGATGGTAGACATATTCAAACTCATTTTGCCTGCCATGAGTTTTTCCATATCCAAAATATCATTTACGAGTGTGATGAGCCGCTGGCTGTTTTTATGGGCTATTTGCACCAGTTTTAAATGTGCATCGGCCATTGCACCTGTTTTACCGCTTTCAAGTATGGCCAGTGCGCCGCGAATAGAGGTGATGGGCGTGCGCAATTCGTGACTCACGACAGACACAAATTCCGATTGCAGTTGCGCAATACGACGGCGCTCGGTGATATCGTTGAGCGTACCTGTAAAGCATAATTTATTTGTGGCTTCATCCACTTCACTTTGAATGGTTAATTCAATCCAGCGAAACTGCCCGCGTTTATCGTAAAAACGAAGCTCGCCTTTGTAGGTGGTGATGTCGCAGTCACATAGTTTTTTAAAGATGGTAACGGCTTGGTCTATGTCGTCATGGTGGACAAAATCTAAAAAGCTTCTGCCAATTGTTTCTTGTATTTTGAAGTGAGTTATATCTTCCCAGGCAGGGTTCAGGAACATTAGGTGCCCTTCGTCATCCATTTGGAAAATAACTTCGCGGACGCTTTCAATTAAGTTGCGGTATTGCCGTTCACTGGCAGTAATTTTTTCTGCCATGCGTTTGCGTTCTGTAATGTCGGTGCGAATACTAATGTATTGATAGGGTGTTCCTGTCTCGTCTAAAAAAGGCACAATAGTGCTATCTACCCAATACAGCCTGCCGTTGCGTGATTTGTTGCAGATTTCTCCATGCCATACTTTGCCTTGGCTGATGGTAGACCAGAGTTCGTGAAAGAATTGCGAGCTGTGCTTGCCGGATTTAATGATGTTGTGCGATTGCCCAATTAGCTCATCGTGCTGGTATTCACTAATGTTGCAGAATTTATCGTTAACATAGTGGATGATGCCGCGCGTATCGGTAATGCTGACGATGGCGTGTTGGTCCATCGCAAAGCGTTGATGAAATAACTCCAACCTGCGTTGTTCTTGCTGCTCAATTAAAATGGGTAGCAGGGCAGATAGCCCCTCTAAATCGTCTGCATTTGGAATGGCGGCAACGGCATCGCTGCGATCTAATAATTTATCGGCGGCATCACGCACAGATTGCAAAACGCGGTTGCGGCTGGCGATATCGTCACGCATTTGCTTGTTGATGGCATTCAGCTCGGTTGAGCTTTGCTCAAGGCTCCGAGAGCGTAATTCAAGGTCACGATCATTTTGATCGTAAGTAGCATTCACGCGCGTGAACAGCTCGCTCATACCATCCACTAACGAGCGTAATTCAGGCGCTAGGTCTAGCGCCTGAAAGCTCGTTATGCGCTGTGCTAATTCGGTGTCGGATTCAATTCCGCACAGCCGCCTTAGTTGTCGTGCAAGCGTTGGATGCATCCTTAGAGCACACTCATTGGTTTTCGCTAATCCATGTAATGGTCATGGTCTGGTTGTGCAGGCGGCACTCAGAGTGAAACTCTGTTCCTGCAATTTCGCCATTGGAGTAGTAGCCGGTGATGGTGGTGTTTTTGCCAAGGGTATCTGCGACGGCTTCTACTTCCTCGTCGATTCTGTCGCCCATAACCAATTTGCGCCCAATACAGCTCACCAAAATGGCTAGCGCGTTATCGCTGGCGCCGGAGTGATTTTTTTGAGCCGTTTTCGCTGCTGTTTCTGCCCCGTTGATGAGTTTGTCGGTGCTGGAATGCATTAATTCCAAATAGCCATTAGGGTCAATGTCGCCCGCCAGTGTGAGCGACCCTTCTGCTTCATCAATCGCTAAAATGGTGCGGAAAATACCGTGCTTTTGGTGTTCGCTATCTAGCATGGCAAACGGAAAGAGTAAGCCTGAGCCGGGCAAATCTTTGGCGTAATCGCCTAAGTAGCGTTTGTAGACTTCAAGCGCGCTGGAGCCATCCAATTCATAGAGTACGTTGCCATCGCAACGGGTGACTTTACGTGCGGGGCCAAAGGGTTCCCAGCCCGCAAAAGTACCGTAGCTCAGTTGAACCTTATCGCCATAAAAGCCAACGGCCACAATATGTTTATCGCTGCTGCCCGCTGGGCCAAGCGTCCATGTTTGTTTGAATGCGCCGGCATCAGCCGCTAGGCCGCCGGAAATGCTAACGCCTGCGGGTAGGCTGGATTCTAAGCCTGCAACTAAGGCGCTGCCGTTAATCGCCACGCCTGTTCCCAGTATGAGCACGCCGGTGAGGTTAGCTTTTTCTAAGGCTTGCCCTAAGCGTGCGCCGGCGTCAAAGGAATCTGCCATGCCGGTGATCTCGGTAGTCACTGCTTGAACCTGTGTATTCGCAAATTTTACAGCGCTGACAATGCAGCTTTGGTCGTAAACGCGGTCAACCGCAATTTCACCTGCCGTTGAGCAGCCTATTACGGCTGACGCAGGGGCTAGCTCGGCCAAGGCGCTTGCGAGTTGGGGTGATTCAAAGTAGTTGACGGCACCAAACACCACAATTAAATCGGGTTTAAATGGCGTGAGTGAACTTAATTGGGCAAGGTTATCCAAGGATTTAAGGTGAATTTGAGTGGTTTGCATGGGGGCATCCTAGTGAAGATAAAGAGATTATTCGTCTGAATATCCATAAGCCTAGCTGAGGAATTGAGGTGAGCAAATAAAAGCCGATCAAAAGCCCGTCAACGGAAAATCAGTTGTTGGTGCGCTTGTTTATATATATGAAAAAGCATATATTCATTTTTCCATATATTGTTGAAGCAAGCCTCATGCAGATGTTCACCCCAGATTTGATCTGTAAAACCCTGTCCGATGCTACGCGTTCGCGTATTGCGTTGTTGGTCGCCCGTGAAAAGGAGTTGTGCGTGTGCGAGCTCACCTGCGCACTCGATGAAGTTCAACCCAAAATTTCCCGCCATCTTGCACTCTTGCGTGAATCGGGTGTTTTGGCCGATCGCCGCCAAGGGCAGTGGGTTTATTACCGCTTGCACCCCGACTTGCCCGAGTGGGTGATTCACATGATGCACGCCATGCTGGACGCTAATAAAGAATGGCTTAATGAAAATCACCAGCGCTTGTGTGCAATGCAAGATCGCCCCAATCGCTGTTGTTAAGAATTAATTTTTAAGAGAACAGAAAATGAAAAAAATTAAAGTCGGTATTAATGGTTTTGGTCGCATTGGGCGTTTGGCCTTGCGCGCTTCTTATTTGTGGCCGGAGTTTGAGTTTGTGCAGATTAATGATCCGGCAGGCGATGCGGCTACTTATGCGCATCTTTTAAAGTTCGATTCCATTCAAGGGACTTGGCCTCACACGGTCAGTGCAGAAGGCGATTGTCTTGTTATTAACAATCACAGCATTAAAGTTACCACCAACAAAGCGATTGCCGATACCGATTGGTCTGGCTGCGATGTGGTGCTGGAGTGCAGTGGCAAAATGAAAACAGTTGCGCTCTTGCAAGCTTATCTAGTGCAAGGTGTAAAGCGTGTGGTGGTGAGCGCGCCGGTAAAAGAGGCGGGCGCCTTAAATATTGTGATGGGGGTGAATCAGCATTTGTTTAACCCTGCGGAGCATCGCATAGTCACCGCAGCGTCATGCACAACCAATTGCCTTGCGCCCATCGTAAAAGTCATTCACGAAAAACTCGGCATTCGTCATGGTTCCATTACCACCATTCACAATTTAACCAATACCCAAAGTATTTTGGATCAGCCTCATAAAGATTTGCGCCGTGCGCGTTCTTCTGGCTCAAATTTAATCCCTACTACAACGGGTTCGGCAACCGCGATTGCAGAAATTTTCCCTGAATTGCGCGGGCGTTTAAATGGCCATGCGGTACGTGTGCCGCTGGCAAATGCATCGCTAACGGATTGCGTATTTGAAGTTGAACGCGATACCACGGTAGAAGAAGTGAATGCACTTTTAAAAGCCGCCAGCGAAAATGAGTTGAAAAATATTTTGGGCTACGAAGAGTTGCCGCTGGTTTCCAATGATTATTGCGGCGACCCACGTTCATCGGTTGTGGATGCGCTCTCAACAATGGTGACTAACAAAACCCAAGTGAAAATTTATGCGTGGTACGACAACGAGTGGGGTTATGCGAACCGCACGGCGGAGTTGGCCAAGTTGGTTGGGTTGGCCAATTGAGATTATTTTTTAATGGTGATGAGTGTTGGGCATCGCTGCGCTCAGCACCAACCTACGGAGTACTCTGTAAATAATATGAGCCATCCTGCTGCCATTCGCCAATACGCCATAGTTACCGGCAATTATTGGGCATTTACGCTAACCGATGGTGCGCTGCGCATGTTGGTGGTGCTGCATTTTCATCAATTAGGTTACAGCCCACTGCAAATTGCCGCCTTGTTTTTGTTCTATGAAATATTTGGTGTTATCACCAATTTATTGGGCGGTTATTTGGGGGCGCGTATTGGTTTGAATCGCACCATGAATATCGGGTTGGTAATGCAGGTTATTGCTCTGTTAATGCTCGCCGTACCAACCCAGTGGCTAAGCGTGCCCTTGGTGATGAGCGCGCAAGCTTTGTCGGGTATCGCAAAAGACCTCAATAAAATGAGTGCGAAAAGTTCCATTAAGGGCTTGGTGTCTGCGAATCAGCAAGGGCAATTGTTTAAATGGGTTGCCTTACTCACAGGTTCAAAAAATGCGCTTAAAGGCGTGGGCTTTTTTCTGGGCGGTGCACTGCTGGCATTAATTGGCTTTAAAGGTTCGGTGTTGGCGATGGCCGCTGTACTGAGCGTTATTTGGTTGGCGAGTTTGTTTTTATTGCAGCAGGATTTAGGCAAAGCCAAAAATAAACCCAAGTTTTCAGAGGTTTTTTCTAAAAGCCGTGGGGTTAATATTTTATCCGCAGCGCGTTTATTTTTATTCGGCGCGCGCGATATTTGGTTTGTGGTTGCGCTGCCGGTTTTTTTAAGCAGTCAACTGGGTTGGAGCTTTTGGTGGGTAGGTGGGTTTCTAGCGCTTTGGGTAATTGGCTACGGTATCGTTCAATCCCTAGCGCCACTCATAACCGGTAACGCCAGCGGAAAAGTTCCCGACGGTCGCAGCGCTTTTGGCTGGGCATTAATCTTGGCGCTTGTGACTGCCGCAATTGCTGTTGCAATGTCAATGAATTTACCAACAGCACTAATATTGATTACGGGGTTATGTGTATTTGGGCTCGTATTTGCCATTAACTCATCGCTACACAGCTATTTGATTGTGAGTTATGCCAAAGAAGATGGCGCCTCGTTGGATGTAGGTTTTTATTACATGGCCAACGCATTGGGGCGATTAATAGGAACACTGCTATCGGGGTGGGTTTACCAAACATTGGGGCTCATTGCCTGTTTATGGGTGTCGGCGTTTTTTATTGCGCTAGCTGCAGTTCTCTCTATTGGATTACCGCGCACTGCAAAGGTTAATACTCATGAGTCACGATAAACCTTCAGGTTGTAATGCCGATTGCGCGAGCCCTGCTGAGCGATTAAATCACGATTGCTTTTGCACAACATTAAATCGTGAACAGCTTAACCATATTTTGAGCGCCGATGATATCAATCAAGATGTATTGGCCACTCATCCACAATTATTCTCTAATACCACCGTTTTTATATCTCCTGCCCAATTGCAGCAAATGCGCGATATTATTCATGCAGTTGAACGTGTGGTAAGTTTGCCCGCGTACGCGCAAGATGTTTTGGCGCGAGCGCCTGCCATAGCGAGTTATAACCCCGGTACCGCCGGTGTGTTTATGGGTTACGATTTTCATTTGAGTGAGCAAGGCCCGCAAATTATTGAAATTAATACGAATGCCGGTGGTGCGTTTTTAAATGCCGCTTTGGTGAGTGCACAAACTGAATGTTGTCGCGCAGCGGGAACCTTAATGTCGCCCCTGAAAACGCAGTTCGATCACGAATTCGTCGCCATGTTTTTGCGCGAATGGCAATTGCAACGCGGCGATAAACCACTCACGCGCATTGCCATTGTGGATGAAAACCCCACGCAACAATTTCTCTACCCCGAATTTAACATGGCGCAACGGCTATTTGAGCGCAATGGCATTAACGCGATAATTGCTGACCCTAGCGAGTTGCTGTTTATAAATAATGAGCTGCAGTATCAGGGGCAAGGTCAAGAAAAAGGAGAGGTAATTGACTTGGTGTACAACCGCCTCACAGATTTTTCGTTGGCGGGTGAATCGCTCGCGGTATTGCGCAAGGCTTATGAAGCGGGTTCTGTGGTGCTCACGCCGAATCCGCATCACTACGCGCTTTATGCCAATAAGCGTAATCTGGTTATTTTGGGTAATGGAGAACAGCTAGAAAAATTAGGTGCAAGTAAAAAAGATATTGAAATCCTGACTGCTGCAATTCCAAAAACTCAAGCGGTTACCGCAGCCAATGCAGAAAATTTATGGGTGACACGCAAGCAACTATTTTTTAAGCCCGCATCTGGCTTTGGCAGCCGCGCCGCTTATCGCGGTGACAAACTCACCAAACGCGTGTGGGATGAAATTTTACAAGGCGATTATGTTGCACAACAAATCGTACTGCCCAGCGAGCGCGGAATTTTGGTAGACAAAGAACAAACCGCATTAAAAATGGATATTCGCGCTTACGTTTATAACGGCGAGATTCAATTGCTCGCCGCGCGTTTATACCAAGGCCAAACCACAAACTTTAGAACCCAAGGCGGCGGCTTTGCGCCGGTGTTTGTTGCTCAATAATAAACGTTGATACGCCTGAATCCAAATAGCGACAAAATGTTTCTAACCTTGAGTGCACAGCTAAAGTGCGGACTAGGTCGCTTACCTTGTCGTTAAGCCTAATTAGATGCAAAAGTTAAGCTAATGGAGTGAATATGAAAAATTTAATTGCGGTGTTTGGGCTTTTCCTTATAGGTTTTGTTCTGCCTGCCGCTGCAGGTGATACTAAAAAGATTTTAATTGTTGCTTCTAACATGGCAGATATGGGGGATCCGGAGAAGCACGACGCCAGAAACGATCTCTGGGAGTACGCACCGCCATACCATGTATTTGTTTCGCATGGTTACGACGTGGACTTTGTTTCTCCGCTGGGTGGCTCCGTGCCGTTTATGAGGGAGCCTTTGGGGATTAGCAGCTACACAATCAAATATGAGGGTTTCTTGGGTAAAGCCAACAACTCCTTAATGCCTAAACAGGTGAATCCAAGTGAGTACTCAGCAGTGTTCGTCGGCGGGGGTTACGGGAATGTCTTTGATGTGGCTTCGAATCAAAAGCTACTTGATATTATGGCAAATATTTATGAGCGCGGTGGGCTAATAGGGAGTAGTGGGCATGGTGCTGGCGCTTTTACCAATGTAAAACTTAAAAATGGCAAATTTTTGGTTCAGGGAAAGCGAGTGGCTGGTTTTCCAAATTCTACAGAGCGGGAGAAGGATTGGGCTAAGCAGGGTACGTTACTGCCATTTCTTGTTGAAGACCAGCTTCGTAAAAATGGTGCAATAACAATCAATAAAGACAGCATTGCCGATAAACGAGATGTAATTATTGATGATCGTATTGTCTCGACCATGTTCCTGCCATCTGCTGCATTGGTAGCGAAAGAAATGCTTATCTTGCTTGAGAAAAGCGGAAAACCCATCAAGTCAAAATAAACAACTTAAAATCTGCCGCTGAACTTAGCGTTAAACCCTATTGGCTATAAACGGATATTCAGAGGCTAATATTGTGTGCCTGTGGAAAAAGTTGGCGACCAATCGAAAATCTCGCGAGCATTAAGTTATAACCAGATTTCGCTTGAATGATTTTTTTTAGGCGTTAGAAAAAATTTACAGTAACTCAATACCAAAGCGCTTCACAAACATCGCAAACAGCCCAAAGCAAACGACAGTGATAACAACCGATGCCGCAAGCGTCGGCCAAAAACCAATGCGCGTTAATAGCCAAGGGAATGCTAAAAACATCGGTAGCGTGGGCACTACATACCAAAAGGTGTACCACGCATGATTGGCAATTTTCTCTGGCGATTGTTTTTCAACATAGAGCCAAGTCAACGCCAGAAAGGTAACGAGCGGTAAGGCAGCGATAAAACCGCCGAGCTTGTCGCTGCGTTTTGCTACTTCAGAAATAAGCACAATAACGGCGGCGGTAATAAAAAATTTGGTGATGATCCAGCTCATAACAATATTCTGCCTGTAGGAAAAGTGGGTTAGTGTTCTTGTTTGAAATATCAGCGTTGAAGCGAAAAAATATTTCTCACCAAAGGGTGTCAAGTAAGTTGCTGTTCCTAAGGTTTTGGTCTGCAGTGACCAGTTGGGCGTTATGAATAATGGATGTGGCGGCAATAATGCGGTCAGCGGGGTCGCTATTGATTTCCGCGCCGAGGTTAACCGATAGCTCTGCAATTTCAGGTGAAATAGTTCGCACGACAATATTTCTACTTTGAAGGTATAAATTAATAAAATTGGCAGCTGTTGTTTCTATTTCGATACGCCCTTTTTTTATCAGCATAGCAATTTCCCACAGCGAAATATCTGCAATGATTAAGGCGTTATGTTCGTCCGCCCTATTAATGGCGTTTAGCGCTGCTTCACTTAACTTTGCAGGCTCTAGTGCATCCCAAATAATGGTGCAGGTATCCATTAAAATCATTTCATCGCATCCCATTCGCCGCCTGTCGGGCTAATCACATCCCCCAGTTTTACCTTGGCAGCGAGTGCATTTAGTTGCTCGCGTGCGAGTTCTTTGCGGTTAACGGGTGGGTTTACGGTTGCCAGCAATTTGCCATTTGAGGTTACTGATATTGGCTCGCCCGAGTTGGCGAGTTCCAAGTATTTAAGCAAGTTGCTTCTAAAATCGCTGATATTGACGGTTTGCATAATCGCCCCAACTTTTTACACATGGCTGTTGTACATGATTGTTGTACAAGTGTAGGCTTAAAGCTAATGCAAGGCAACTTAACCGTAAGAATGCATAATAGGCGCCTAGATCCCCCCTTAGGATGTTTTATGAAGCTAGTTCACTTCCCCGATGACGAAAACGGCAATGTACTCCGTGGTATGCAAGAAGACGGCGATGATTTGTCGCAACCACGCGATATTGATTTCACCGTGGTATTGCCCAATAGTGATGCCGTGCAAGAATTTGGCAGCCGTTTTTATAATCTCGGTTTGCAAGTGAAAGCCAAAAAAAGCGGCACAGTTTCCGAGTTGCCGTGGGATGTCACTGTGACGGTAAATATGTTGCCCAGCTATGAAGACATAACGGCGTTTGAGCACAAGCTTGAAATGGTTGCAAAACCATTGGGTGGTAGGAATGATGGGTGGGGGTGTTTTCAGGTTTAGCGCGTAGGTTGGTGCTGAGCGCAGCGATGCCCAACATTTCTTGAGCCGTATCCTGCATAAATGGTTACATGCAAATTTAAAAAAACTTCGTGCTTTTGATTTATGGTTATGGCTGCGGGTTGGTCATGTTGGGCATCGCTGCGCTCAGCACCAGCCTACGTTTAAAACTCTGTCGCCATTAATTTTCATTATCTTGAGGTTCTATGCCATACCCACTAAAAATGTATGATATAAAAAAGTATCACGCTATAGAAGCAATCCCATATTTTTAGCTTGTAATGCGGCTTCGGCGCGCGATGTAATATTCAGCTTGCGATAAATATTCTTGACGTGATCACCCACCGTATAACGCGATATTCCTAATTCATCACCAATGTTTGCAATCGTGATGCCGCGTGCCAGTGCGCTGAGCACCTCACGTTCACGCTGTGTGAGTTGGATTTCTTCTTTCGTTTGTTGCTTTTCAGGCGCTACGCGAAAGTGGCTCAATAAGCGGCGCGCTATTGAAGGTGAAAGTGGAGGGTGCCCTTCATTGATACCGCGTAATTGTTTAACCAATTCTTCCGGTGCTTCATCTTTTAATAAATAACCTTGCGCACCAGCACGCAGCGCGGGGAACAAATGATCATCATCATCAAATAAAGTAGCAACCACAATCATACAGTGCGGAAAGCGTGTGCTTAAGGCTTGCACCACGGTTGTCCCGCTGCCATCCGGCAATGACAAATCAATTAACGCTAAATCAAAATGGTAGCGATTAAGCATATCCATGCCGCTTGCAATATCGGCCACGCAATAGACTTTAATATTGGGGAATGCTGTTTGCGCCACTTCGCGCAGCATTTCCTGTGACTCTGGCATATCTTCAAGAATTAATGCAATTTTCATCATAGGGGAACTCGTATTTGCATTTGAACTGATTGGCTGCTTGCAGAAATATTAAGGTTGCCGCCTAGCTCCGTGATTCGTCCGCGCAGGTTGCGCAGGCCGTAGCCGTCTTTCCATGTGCTTAGCTCGGCAATCTGACCATCATTTTCAATGGTGATGTGCAGGGTATTATTTTCTGTTTCGATAACGGCTTTAATATTTTTAGCTGCTGCATGTTTTAATGCGTTAGTAATCATCTCGCGCATAACAGATTCAAGTGATGCTTTATTGCGCGGTATTAATTCTTGCGCAGGTAAATATGCAGATTGACTCCAGTGCAACTTGCAGCCTGCTGCTTCACAGCGCCCGTCAGCTTCTGCACGCCAATCGGCCAGTGCATTAGCGAGTGGAACGGGTTGCGCATCCAAGGCTGCAATGGACGTGCGTAAATCTTTCATGGCATCGCGGGCAACTTCAACGCTCGGTGTGCCGCGTAATTGATGAATCAACTTTAATAAACGCGCGCCAATATTGTCGTGTAAATCGCGCCCAATACGCATGCGTTCTTCTTCCACGCCTTGTTCGTAACTTGAGCGCCCGCTCATCACGTTGGCAAGCAGATCGCTTAATGATGTGACTAATTCAGCATCGCGAGACGAAAACAAACGCGAGCCACGGCCAGCGTAGCGCATTAAAAAACTGGGCAGTTTTTCGCAGGCTGGAACTTGTAAGGCTAAGCCTTCTTCATGTAGGTGCCCGCCACTTTCGGTGGTAGTACTTATTTTAATTTCTAAGGGATCAAATAGCTTGCGCAATAATGATTCCCAACGAGCTTGTTGTTCTGATGAAGAAACTGTAAATGCAATAATAGAAAGTTCTGGCAGTAGGTTTTCGTAATTCGTGGTTGGTCTGCGCACAATTTTCTGCCACAGCCATTGGCGAAAAGGAAAATAGAGCCAGCCGCTGATGAGTAGGCTCAAACTGAGCGAGGCAACCTGCGTTGCCCCTAGGTACGCCAAGAGCGCATCAAATACCAGAATGGCTGTTGCGCCCGCCACCCACAATAAACCGCGATAGCTCCACTCGTCTAAATCGTATAAGTGATATCGCCTTAAGCCCATGGCAATACCAATCCACATTAACAAAAATTCAACAACAAGAATTCCTCTGGGTGGTATTGGAATGAAATCGGGTAAGTTGAATCGAAAAACATAGATGATAAATAAAATACTACCGACGACCCCTGCCAAAATAAACCAGCGCAGTGCGGCGCGTTCTAGCGGCTGGCCTTGGGTTTTTCGCCACTGCACAACAGAGAGTAAAATAATGGAGAGCATTTGTAGCATGGTTGGAATTCGGCTGCCCCAAATTTGATTTGGCATCCACCAAAAGACATCGCATATTGCCCACACGCCATAAAATAGAGGCAGCAAAAATAGCGTTCGAGTACGAACAAGTTTGCAGGGATAAGATAAAAACAATGCAATCAGCGCGCAGCCACACATAATGCCACTGGCGTGATTAATGGATGACAGCAGGCGAAATACATCACCGGATATTGCTAATTCACGATTGCCAGGTATGGCATTCGTGAGCACCGTGATGGGGTACATTAACCCTGCCAGCATAAATAACCGGGCACCTAAATCGCTTGGGCGCAGTAAAAAAATCCATGTTGAAAGTAAAAAGCCAGCAGTGGCAACAAATATTTGAAATAGAAAAACGATAGGTAAATCTGCAAGTGTTCGCTGGTTTATTGCGATGACTGCTTTGCCTTCTTTACCATGTTTATCAATCCATAGTAAGACGATTTTTTCTTCCTTGAGTAGATTGGAAATAACTGTTTGTCGCGCAAAAAAATCAGCAAGCTCGGTATAGGTATCGCAAAAATCAGACTCCATGGATAAGTCGGTGGGAATTAACTGAAATGACTCGCCTTTTGCTGAAACAATTTTTTGCAGCTGCACTCCAGTTGGCACTTGAGTTGACAGTGCATCATCTACACGAACAATACGAATTTCTTCGTCAATAACATCCAACGTTACACCCAGCCAAGGCTGCTGCATAAAAAACCAGATAGCAATACTTCCCAACACCAAACTGATTAGCAGTAAGAGTAGTTGGGCATAAGCCGGCCTTTTATACACTGAAAGCATTGTGCTTCCTTTCTGGTTGTAAAGAGTAATCAGTGACTTTACCAAAATTCATAGCGAAAGATACCCCGTGTTCGCGGGATTGTGCTCGTACAGCGAATGCCGTAATTTTCACATCAAGTTGAGTGTGGCGAATTCGTTTTTGGCAGGCTTGTTTTTTTGAAATGTTTCCATTCATTGTAAGGAACTTCTTATGAATATGATTAAATCGCTCGCAGCACTATTTTCAATCACGTTGCTGGCAGCTACTTCTGCACAAGCTGCTTATGTTGTTAACCCGTTTGCGGCAGATTTGCCTTCGGCTAGCTATACCACGAGTAGCCAGTATCAGAGTGGCATGGTGGAATCTTTTTTTAACGGTGGTTATTGGAATTCTGGTTGGTGGGGCACGGCTTGGTTGCAAGCGGATATGGGCGTTACTCGTACCCTTTCAGAAGTTAGATTGTTAACGGATCAGATGCCCTATGGTGTAACCAATTATGCGGTTTATCTTTCAGATACCGCCATCGGGAATAATTATTCATCGCTCATACCCGTAGCGATACAAAATATGTTTACTTACGATGAAACTTTAGTCGATTTAGAATTTGCGCCCACCGCAGGCCGTTTTTTATTGATTTTGGCCAATGGTGGCCCAAGTTGGACAGCGCTGGGCGGTGGCGAGCGCATCAATTGGGTTGACGATACGTTTGTGCTAGGTAATGGAGCAAATCTGCCTGAGCCGAGTGGTTTGGTTCTGATTGGTTTGGGTTTGTTGGGCTTGATTGCGTCGCGTCGTCGAATAGGCATACCGGCTTAAACATATGTACAAAAGTTACTGTCTATTAATAGGTGGTAACTTTATGAGCCTCGAGTTGTGTTGCGTTATTTAAGGATGAATTGGCTCGCGCAATAGCGGCAGACCGCTGCACATACACCGCCTTTACCGCGTATAATGCCCGCCTTTTTATCGTATCCATTTTCAGAAAGGCCGCATCATGACCGTTCGCACCCGTATTGCCCCATCGCCCACTGGCGACCCGCACGTAGGCACCGCTTACATCGCGCTCTTCAACCTCTGCTTTGCTCGCCAACACGGCGGCCAATTCCTATTGCGCATTGAAGATACCGACCAAACCCGCAGCACCCCCGAATCCGAACAAGCGATTCTGGACAGTTTGCGCTGGTTAGGTTTGGAGTGGGACGAAGGCCCCGACGTTGGCGGCCCGCACGGCCCTTATCGCCAAAGCGAGCGCATGGGCATGTATCGCCAATACGCCGAAGAGTTGATTGAAAAAGGCCACGCCTTTTATTGCTTTGCGACTTCAGAAGAGCTGGACGACATGCGCCGCGAGCAAATCGCCAAAGGCGAAACGCCGCAATACGATGGCCGTGGTTTACTGATTCCAGAAGATGAAGTACAGCGCCGTTTAGCCGCAGGCGAGCCTTACGTGATCCGCATGAAAATCCCAGCGGAAGGCGTTTGCGTTATCGACGATATGTTGCGCGGCAAAATCGAAATTGAATGGTCGCACGTAGACATGCAAGTTTTGCTGAAAGGCGACGGCATGCCCACTTACCATTTGGCCAATGTGGTAGACGATTACTTAATGCATATTTCGCATGTAATAAGAGGCGAAGAGTGGCTTCCTTCTGCTCCTTTGCACATTTTATTATATAGAGCCTTTGGGTGGGAAGATGTTATGCCCAAATTTGCTCA
>SXGR01386724.1_pt1 | contig 15063 bp, 13 predicted proteins | sample 3174711 | NCBI WGS metagenome assembly SXGR01 (sample SAMN11356860, study PRJNA531348) | freshwater metagenome | isolation source: freshwater sample F1-60 | place: China: Fuxian Lake, Yuxi | collected 2017-12-25
CGTCGACACCGTCGCCGACCTTGGCCTCACCCTGGCCGACGGCACCACCGGGACGGTGCACCTGGACATGGTCACCCCGGTCCACGACCGACGGTGGTGGGTGGTCGGGGAGCTCGGCGAGCTGCACGCCGACCTGCTGACCGGGCGCATCGAGCGACGCGCTCCGGACGGCTCGATCGAGGTGCTCGTCGAGCGGGCCGCCGACGGCGAACGGGACCGGGCCGAGCTGCGGCTCGTCGAGCACACGCTCGCCGTCCGGGCCGGCCGCTCGGCACCGGGCTGCACCGTCGGGGACGGCGTGCAGGTGCTCCGGATCGTGGACGCCGCCCGGCGCAGCCACGAGGATGGCGGGACAGCGGTGCCCGCCGGTGCCGCCGACGGAAGGGGATGACGATGCGCGACGTCGACGAACTCGCACGACTCGACGGACGGGTGGCGCTCGTCGCCGGTGGGGCCGGCCACATCGGCCGCGCCGTCGCCGACGCCCTGGCCCAGCAGGGGGCCACGGTGGTGGTCGCGGACCTGTACGGGGCCCGCTGCACCGAGGTCGCCGACGACATCGCCGCCCGTCGCGGCGTCGGTTGCCGGGGCGTCGCCGTCGACCTGTGCGACGAGGACGCCACCCGGGCCCTGGCCCGGGACGTGGTCGAAGACGATGGCCGCCTCGACGTGCTCGTCCACACCGCGGCGCTGGTGGGTGGCCCGCACCTCGACGGGTGGACCACACCGTTCGCCGAGCAGTGCACCGATGTCTGGCGCCACGCCCTGGAGCTCAACCTGACGTCGGTGTTCGTGCTCACCCAGGCCTGCGCGCCGGCGCTGGCCGCGTCCGGACACGGATCGGTCGTCCTGTTCGGTTCGATCTACGGCCTGGCCGGTCCGGACTGGCGGATCTACGAGGGCTCCGAGATGGGCAACGCCGCCGGGTACGCCGCCTCCAAGGGCGGGGTCCTGCAGCTGACGCGGTGGCTGGCCACGACGCTGGCACCCGAGGTGCGCGTCAACTCGATCAGCCCGGGCGGGGTGTTCCGGGACCATCCCGATGCGTTCCGCACCTCCTACGAGGAGCGCACACCGCTGCGCCGGATGGCCACCGAGGAGGACCTCGTCGGTGCCGCCGTGTTCCTGGCGAGCGACCTGTCGGCCTACGTCACCGGTGTGGACCTCCCGGTCGACGGCGGCTGGACCGCGTGGTGAGCGACTCCCGCTGAGGTGCCGGCCTGAGGCCGTGGACACCGGGGACGGGACCGTCAGCTCGGTCGGGCGAAGCGCCAGACGTCGTCGTCGACGTTGCGCCACTGCGACGGGTCGAAGAAGTTGAAGGTCTCGCGGTCGCCACCGAAGGTGTAGATCGCGTCGCCCGTCGTCCCCGGTCCGCCCGGGGCGACGACGGTGTCGTAGTCGTAGCGGATCGCCGCCTCGTTCGTGGCGTTCCACGGCACGGTCGCCATGCGGGTCCAGGTCGCTCCGTCCTCGCTGACCCAGGCGTCCATCGGGCTCGACCGGCCGAACACGTCCCAGGGGAAGGGGCTCTGGCCGTAGCCGCCGAAGCAGACGAACGTCCCGTCGAGCACGTCGCAGGTGTGGCCCGGCCGCGGCGACCACCCCGCCGCCGGGGTGACCAGCTCCCAGTCCGCTCCGTTGCGGGTCCGCCAGACGTCGTTGAAGTACGGGGGCGGGCTGCCGGTGAAGCCGAACTCGCCGCCGAACAGGTAGAGCCAGCCGTCGCGGACCGCCACCGAGGCCCCGGCCCGGGGCGCCCAGGGCGCCGCCGCCGTGACCTGCTCCCAGGTGATGCCGTCGACCGAGCGCCACACGTCGTTGAACAGCTGCCGAACGGGCGGGCCGCCCACGATGCTGACGTCGTCGTTGACCGACCCGCCGAGCAGGTAGATGGCCCCGTCGAGCACCGCCGCGCTCAGCCCGGCCCGGCCCGCCCAGGGTGCGTCCGTGGTCAGTGGCGTCCACGTGGCCCCGTCGGTGCTGGCCCACACGTCGTCGAAGAACTCGGATCGCGAGGCGACCCTCGGGTAGCAGAACGGGTTCGTGGCACAGGCCGGGTTCGGGTCCACGATGAAGTTCTGGCCACCGAGCAGGACCATGCGGTCGTCGTGCACGACGACCTCGTGGTACGAGCGGGCCGGCCAGCTGTCGGCCTGGCCCTCCTCGTGGACCCGGGTCCAGGTGCGGCCCAGGTCGTCGCTGCGCCAGGCGTCACCCCAGATGGTGGAGTCACCCGGGATGGGACCGTCGGGGAACGGGGTGAACGGCTTCGGGCTGCGGCCACCGACCAGGAACATGCTGCCGTCCAGCAGGACCGCCTCGACCCCGGCCCGGCTCCCCCACGGCGCACCGTCGGCGACGGGTGACCACCGGTGGTCGTCGAACGCCGTGGGTCCTGGTGGCGGCAGCGGCGGCACGCACGCCGCCGCGAGCGCGGCGACCGCCAACGCCCAGCACCACGCCAGCAGTCGCAGTCGGTCCAGCACCGTTGGAATCTCCCGCCTGTCAGCAGCCCGCCACTGCCGATCGGAGACGGCTGGTGGTTCGCCCGGGCTGTGGTTCGCCACCGATCAGGGTAGGGGGATCCACGTGATGGGGCCAGCCACCGGCCCGGCCGGCCGAGGTTCAGCGGGACGGGTCGAGCGTCACCTTGATGGCGCCGCTCCTCGCCTGGTCGCCGAGGGCCTCGAAGGCTCGCTGCCACTCGGTCAGGGGGAACTCGTGGGTCACCATCCGGGCGATGTCGATCTCGCCACTGACGGCCAGGTCGAGGTAGTGCTCGATGCCGTGTCGGCGGACGCCACGGACCTCCTCGATCCCGAAGGCGTTCGAGCCCACCATCTGCAGCTCCTTGAAGTAGAGGGGGGTCCACTCCCACCGCCCCGGAGCATGCACGCCGCTCTTGACGATCGTCCCCCGGGCTGTGAGCACACGGGCCTCGACCTCGAAGGTCTCGGGCTTGCCGATCGTGTCGTAGGCCACGTCGACGAACCCGGGATGGCACATGGGGATGGCCTGCATCCCGTCCATCGGGGGCTGGAGCACGCCGCCCGACCACGCGGCCAGCTGCTCCACCATCTCCACGGCCGGGAGGGGACGGAACACGGCGTGCGCGCCGAGCTTGCGCACCAGGTCCGCCTGCGCGTCGAACATGGCCACGACGCCCACCTCGACGTCGGGGAACAACGCCCGCAGGATCGCGACCGCCGTGCAGCCCAGCGCACCAGCACCCCAGACCAGCACCCGTCCGCCCGGGGGCGGCGGGTTCCGCGTGACGGAGTGCAGCGACACTGCGAACGGATCGGCCAGCACCGCCCGCCGATCGTCCAGCCCGTCGGGCACCTTGAACAGCATCGACGAGTGGGCCGGCAGCAGTTCCGCGTACCCACCCGTCGCGTCGGAGGACGTGCCGGTGTGGATCCCCTTGTCGAGCTCACCCGAGGTGAAGCTCCAGCAGAGGCTGAGATCCCCGGCGACGCAGGCCGGGCACACCGGCTCGACCCCACGGGTGACACAGGTCAGCCACGGGTTCAGGACCACCCGGTCGCCCAGTTCGAACCCCTGCGCCTCGGGGCCGGCCTCGACCACCTCGCCGACGACCTCGTGACCGAGGACCTGCGGGAACGACACGAAGGCGCTCATCGGGCTGTCGGCGTCGCCCTCGAAGTCCAGCAGGATCTGCTTCGAGTCCGATCCGCAGATCCCGGTCAGCAGGGGGCGGACGACGTACCAGTCGGGACGCAACGGTCGGGGGTCCGGCAGGTCGATCAGGGCGCAGGGCGTCGATGCCAGGTTCTGCACCAGTTTCGTCGCACCGGGCGGCGGGTCGAACGGCTGCGTCTTGGTTCCGAACACGAGTGCTTTCATCAGGCGCCTTCCGTCGGGTGGCGCGTATTCTGACACTCATGTCATCTTCTCGCACGGTCACCGTCGGCATCGACATCGGGACGACGTCGGTGAAGGCGCTCGCCGTCGACGACGACGGGACCGTCCTGTCGAGGGCACGGGTGCCCCACCCCGTGCTCAGCCCCGTTCCCGGAGCGTTCGAACACGACATCGACGTGGCCTGGCGCCACGGCGTCGTGGCCGCGCTCACGGAGGTCGCCGCCGGCCACGAGGTGGTGGGCGTGAACGTCGCCGCAATGGTTCCGTCCCTGGGCGCCGTGGACCGCGACGGTCGCGGCTGCTCCCCCGGACTGCTCTACGGCGACCACCGGGGACGTTCCGAGGCCAATCGGCCGGAGGAGGCCGGGGACTCGGGTGAGTTGCTCGCCTTCCTGCACTGGTTGACCCGGCACGCACCCGAGGCCGCCGGCTTCTGGCCGGCCCAGGCCGTCGCCAACCATGCCCTGTGTGGCATCGGCGCCATCGACTCGGCCACGGCGATGACCGCCATGCCGTTGTTCGACATGACGGGCTGGGACGCCGACCTGGCGGCGGCCGCCGGCACCGACCCGCACGCGCTCCCGGCCATCGCCGGCGGGACGACTGCGGTCGGGCAGGTGCTGGAGGACCTCCCTGCAGCCGGCGCTCCGGTCGGTGGGGGCACGATCGATGCGCTGGGCGAGCAGGTCGTGGCGGGCGCCGACAGGTCCGGTGATGTGCTGGTGATCTGTGGCGGAACGCTGATCACCTGGGCCGTGGTCGATGACTGGCAGACGGTCCCGGGCCTCTGGACCGTGCCCCACACGGCGCGGGGAAAGGTGCTCGTCGGTGGACCCAGCACGGCGGGGGGCATGTTCATCGACCGGGTCCACCGCTGGCTCGGCACCGCGGTCCAGGCGGAGCTGGCACCGCTGGCGCCCGATGATCTCCCCATCTGGTTGCCCTACGTGAGGGGAGAGCGCACCCCGTTGCACCGACCCGACCTGCGGGCCGAACTGCACGGTGCGGCTCTGCACCACGAGACCGACCACCTGCGACGAGCCGCCTACGAGGCGGCGGGGTTCGTGGTCCGCCACGACCTGGACCTGGCGGCATCGACCGGTTGCCGACCGCAACGCCTGGTCGCCACCGGGGGCGGCTCACGGTCGACCCACTGGATGCAGGCCCTGGCCGACGCCACCGGCCTCCCGGTCGACGTCGTGGCCGTGTCGGAAGGGGCGGCACTCGGCGCGGCCTTCATGGCGCGGTGCACCGCCGGTCTCGAGGGTTCCATGACCGATGCCCGGCGCTGGGCCCGGATCGCCCGCCGGATCGAACCCGACCCCACCTGGCGGGAGGCGACCGAGCAGCGCTACGAGCGCTTCCGGGTCCTGACCGCCGAGGCGGTGGCCCGTCCGGCCGTCCAACCCTGAACCCCGGCGGGGCTCAGGTCAGGACCTCGAAGTGCTGGACCTCCAGCATGAGCGGGAGCCGGTAGCGGACGTAGAAGGAGTGCAGTCGCAGCACACCGGCGAAGTCCTCGTGGGACGGTTCGATCAACTCGACCTCGTCGGGGAATCGCTCGTGCCACGCCGCCGCACGCCGGGCCACCTCGTGGAAGTCCTCGAGGCTCCCCACCGACACCCCGACGTGGTCCATCCGAGCAGCACGCATCGGCTCGTCCTCCGCCACGACGAAGAAGAACTGCTCGTGGGTGTGCAGGCCCAGCACGAGCCGGGCGCGGTCACGGGTCATCTCGGGGTACTCGGCGGCGCCGAACAGGTCCCCGAGGAAGTCCACGATCGCCGTCCTCCCGGAGGCGTCGAGCTCATCGGGCTCGACCGACACCGCGATGTGGTTGAAGCAGGGAGGTCGGGAGAAGTTCGGCCCGGTCACGGTCGCACCAGCACCTTTCCGGCGACCAGGCCTGCGGCCAGATCGCGCATCGCATCGATGAGCCCCTCGAGTGGCACGGCACCGGGCTCGACCAGCTCCTCCACCGGCAACCGGCCCGAGGCGAGCAGTTCGAGCGCCTCGGTGAACCCACCGGCGTCGTAGTTGAACGCTCCGGTGACGACCAACTCGTTCAACAGGATCCGGTTCGGGTCGAACCGGGGTGGATCGATGCCGGCACCCACCAGCACCAGGGTTCCGGCCCGGACGAGCTGCGCCAGGCCCGCCTCCATCGCGGCACGCTGCCCCGAGCACTCCAGCACCACGTCCGCAGCGCCGGCGACCATGCGTTGGGGCTCGGCGATCGAGGGCACCTCGACCTCCTCGGGCAGCACGACCTCCCGGGCGCCGACCGACCGGGCGAGCTCGCGGCGGACCGGTGCGGGCTCGACGCAGACCAGGTCGTCCACCCCCATCGCGGCCATGGCGGCCAGGGCGAGCGCTCCGATCGGTCCCGCCCCGAACACCACGACCCGCATGCCCGGCTGCACGCCTCCCTGGTGCACTGCGTGGAGGGCCACCGCCAGGGGTTCGGCCAGGGCGGCGGCCCGGGGGTCGAGCCCGGCGGGGAGTGCGAGCAACTCGTCGGGGGCCGAGAGCTTGTAGGTCGCGAACGCGCCCTGACCGCCGCCGCTGCCGGCGGCCACGAGCGCCTCACAGAGCGACGGACGCCCCAGCCGGCAGGAGCGACACTCGCCGCAGCCCCTCGCCGGTCCACCGACGACCCGGTCCCCGACCTTCCAGGCGCTGACCTCCGGCCCGGCCGCAGCCACCGTGCCGACCCACTCGTGACCCTGCCAGGTCCCCGGGCGGGCCCACCCTTCGAGCACCATGTGCAGGTCGCTGCCGCAGATGCCGCACAGGTCGACCGCCACCAGGACCTCGTCGGCATCCGGGGTCGGGGTCGGGACCGGGCGGACATCCACTCGACCGGGCCCGGCGAGCACGGCGGCGATCATGGTGTCGGGGATCCCCTGGTCGGAACCGTCGGTGGGCAACCGCTACTCCCCCACGAGCAGGTGTGCGGCCCGGTGGGCGAGCGCCACCAGGGTCAGCGTCGGATTGTATCCGGCCGAGGTCACGAACACCGAGGAGTCGCACACGAGCACGTTGTCGACGTCCCAGAGACGCTGGCCGGCATCGACCACCGAGTCGGTGGGGTCGGAGCCCATCCGGGCGGTACCCATCACGTGTCGGGACGCAGGTGCCATGCCCAACGGGCTCGACGCGGCGTGCTGGTCGAGGCTGCCCTGGGGCGGTGAGGTGGCGCTGAAGGCCACCTCGGCTCCGGCGTCGAGTATGACCGCCTCGTGCAACGGGGCGGCGTACGCCGAGGCTGCGAGTTCGTGGCGATGCGGCGCGTAGGTGACCCGACCAGCGGGGAACCCCCACACGTCCCGCACCGACGGGTCCAGATCGATCCGGTTCGAGATCTGGGCGAGGTCCTCGCCCTGCATGGTGAACGCCCACATGCGGCGGCGCAGGGCGCTGTCACGCATGGCGTCGAGGTGGTGGGGCCCCGGCCCGTAGGTGGTCGCCTCGTCGACGGGCATCTGACCGGCACCGTGCTCCACCACGCCGCCCCGCAGCCAGGGGAGGCCGGCGTCCCTCGCGGCCCGACGCAGGCCGACGGAGTCGACGACGAGGTCGTCGTGCAGGTGGGTGACGCTCCGACCGCGCTCCCCGCCGGTGCCGTCCGGGAAGTCCGCGGCGGGGAACAGCCCGACGGTGAAGGTCTGGTAGTGGTACGTGAGGTAGCGGCCGACCAGATCGCCACCGAGGCCCTGTCGGAGCAGGAACCTCGGGGTCTCGAAGGCCCCTGCGGCCAGCACCACCGCTCGTCGGGCCCGGACCTCGAGGACGGTGGGTTCCGGGTGCTCCCGCAGGTCGAGGTAGCGCACGCCCGTCGCCCGACGACCGCTGGCGTCGAGCACCAGTTCGGTCGCGTACGACTCGGGACGCAGGTCGCAGCGGCCTGACCGCAACGCCCGCTGCAGCGCTGCGATCGGATCGCTCTTGGCCTGCACCGGGCAGCCGTAGCCACCGCAGAATCCGCAGTCCGTGCAGGCCGGCCGACCATCCGCTGCGACGCTGTTGACGCCCGTCGGCGCCCGGTAGGGGTGCAGGCCTGCACGACGCGACGCCGCGGACGTGACCAACGCCATGGGCATGTCGTCACCCGGCGGCAACGGGTACGGGGTGCTGCGCGGGGCCGCGAACGGGTTGGTGCCGTCCTCGCCGGCGACACCGAAGAGCTGCTCGACTGCGGCGTAGTGCGGTTCCAGGTCGTCGTAGCCGATCGGCCAGTCGGCCACCGACGCACCCTCCACCGGACCCCGTTCGCTGAGCAGGCGGAAGTCCTCCTCGCGGAACCTGGGCAGCTTGGCATCGGCGTGCACCCCACCGCCCCCGACCGTCGACGGCAGGTTGTTCACCTCGCCGACCATGAGCCGCTCGCCGTCCTCGACGGTCCGCCGGTAGGTCCGCGGCTCGAGCAGCGGGTCGGGCCCGAGCAGGTGCCGCCGCAGCGCCGCGATCTCGTCGTTGGCGAAGTGCCGCAGCGGCTCGTGGGGCGGTTCGAGGTCGACGAGGTGGTTGCGGCCCTTCTCCAGGACCACGACGCTCCACCCGGCGGCGCAGAGCACCTCGGCCGTCGTGGCCCCGCCCGGCCCGGAGCCGATGATGACGACGTCGCAGTCCGAGGTGGTCACCGTCGGCGCGCCCCCGCAGGCGGGTGCAGCGGCTCGGGGAACCCGATCCGGGCCCAGCCGGCGCCGTCACGATTGCCGCCGTAGGCGGGGTCGCCGTAGGTCGCCTCGCAGGCGTGGGCGTGCACCACCCTCAGGTCCGCCTCGTCCGCCGTCCCGGCCACGACCCGACCGTAGACCGACGCCCAGTCGGCGATCCGCTGCTGCCAGGCCTGGCGCTCCCAGGGACCGAGATCGAGCCACGCCGGCGCGTCGGGACCCGGATCGCCGGCAGGGCCGGCCCACTCCCCGGGTGCCGCCCAGATGCGCGGTGGCTCGTGGTCGAAGGCGGTCAGCAGGCACTCGACGTAGTCGAGCGCACCGAGTTCGACCGATCCCGGCACGGCGGACTCCAGTGCCGCCGCCACCGCCCGGCGCCCCTCCGGGTCGAAGGGACTCACGGGTTCTCGCGGAGGAAGCGGTACACCCCGGCCATGTCGGTGTTCACCTTCTCCGGCAGCGGGTGGATGGTGGCGCCCATGGCGCGCGCACCCCAGATGATCTGGGCCGTGCGTTCGACCAGCCCGGCATGGTGCAGCGCCTTCTCGGGGGTCGACGCGCAAGTCACCAGGCCGTGGTTGGCCAGCAGCGCCGCGCCGCGGTCGGCGAGGTGCGCGGCCACCTCGTCGCCCAGTTCACGGCTGCCGGTCCCCTTGTAGTCGCAGCACGGGACATCGCCCCCCACGTAGACCACGACCTCCTCGATGACCGCGGGGATGGGCTCGTGGGCCAGGGCGAACATCGTGGCGTAGACGGCGTGGGTGTGGATGACCGACCCGAGCTCCGGGTAGCTGCGCAGCACCGACAGGTGCAGGTCCTTCTCGGTCGTGGGCGATCGCGTCCCCGAGTGGACCTCGCCCTCGAGGTCGACCACGACCAGGTCCTCCAGGGTCATCGTGTCGTAGTCCACCGACGAGGGGGTCACGCAGACCAGACCGCCCTCGAGCCGGCCCGAGATGTTGCCCGAGGTCCCCTCGACCAACCCCCGGGCGAGCATCGTCTTGGCCGCCGACAGCACGGCCTCGGGGGTCGTGGTCGGCGAGTGGGTCTCAGTCATGGTGCAGAACCTCCGGGTTGGCGATGTTGGTCGGCACGCCTCCGGCGAGCAGGGCCTCGAGCCCGGTCGCCATCAACATGGAGTGGTTGGCCTCGGTGTCGAAGGTGGCGCCGCCGAGGTGCGGTGTGAGCACCACGTTGGCCATGCCGATCAGCGGGTGGTCGACGGGCAGGTGCTCGCCGTCGAAGTGGTCGAGTGCGACCGCTGCGAGCTGACCCGAGGCGAGCGCATCCGTGAGGGCGTCCAGGTCGTGCAGCGCCGCTCGGGCCGTGTTGACGTAGACCGACCCCGGCCGCATCCTCGCGATCCGCTCGGCCGAGATCAGCCCCACCGTGTCGGGCGTGACCGCAGCGTGCACGGAGACCAGATCCGCCTCGGCGAGCAGGTCGTCGAGGTCGTGGGTGGCATCGGGAGCGAACGGGTCGGCGGAGATGACCCGCATACCGAGGCCCTCGAACCTCCAGGCTGCGGCCCGACCCACGGCGCCGTAGCCGACGATTCCGACGGTACGACCGGCGAGCTGCCAGCCACGGAACCGCTGGTAGGGGATGGAACCGTCCCGGTAGACCTGCCCCTCACGGACGTCACGATCCGCGGCCACGATGCCGCGGGTGGCCGCCAGGGCGAGGGCGACCGCCAGCTCCGCGACGCCATCGGCGTTGCGGCCCGGTGCCCGCAGGACCGGGATGCCGGCCGCAGTGGCACCGTCGAGATCGACGTTGGTCGGGTCGCCGCGGGTCGACCCGATGGCGACCAGTGGGAGCTCGAACAGCGGACCCTTGCACGAGTCGGCCTCGCAGATCACCACGGTCGCCCCCTCCGAATGGGCCCGCTCGGCGAGCTGTTCGCTGTTGTAGAGCCGGAGTGGTTCGTGGTCGATCCACGGGTCGATCACCAGCTCCCCGAGTTGCCGGAGACGCTCGAGGCCCTCGCCCCGGAGCGGCGCCGTCGAGAGGATCCGCAGGTCACTCATCGCACACTCTCCTGTTCCTGGCCGTCGCGCACGGCGCCGGCCTCGATCGCCGCCTCGCTGGGCAGCAGGGCCTCGACGGTTGCAACGGCGAGCACTGCGTCGTCCTGGTTGGTCATGCGCACGTTCACCTCGACGAGGTGACGGCCGCGACGGTCGACCCGGGTACCGGTCACCTCGCCCGAGAGGAATGTGGCATCGCCCGTGAAGGCCGGATTCCGGTACTGCGCGCTGGAGCTGGCGACCATGCCCCACTCCCCCGCCCACCCGGCGACGTAGTCGAGCACCCACGCACCCATGGAGGCGCCGTACCCGTAGCCCCGGGGCATGCCGACGTGCTCGGCCCAGCGGGGCTGCAGGTGCCCCCTCGAGGGCCCGTGGTAGGCGCCGTCGGTCAGCTCCGGGTTGACCCGCTCGACGTTGCGGTCGCCCTCGAGCCCGGCCATCTCCTTGGTGTAGCCGAGCTCCTCGGCCGACAGCGAGGTCGGCCCCTTGCGGGTCGCACCCCAGGTGGTCATGGGGTACGCACGCCACTCGGTCGTGAAGCTCGCCAGGCTGTGCGGGCCGAGCACGTGCTCGGCGAGTCGATCCCCGACCGAGACGCTCTCCCAGGGGCGCGGATCGTGCGAGAGCGTCTGGATCTGCTCGATGAAGGCGAGCTTGCGGTCCTCGAGCTCGGCGAGCTGTTCGTCGGTCCAGGTCGGCTCGCTCGGCTCCGAGAACAACTGCTTCTCCTTGGCCCGCCGAGGCCGGTACCGGATCGAGGTCGATCGCTGCAGCGCCACCCGCTCTCCCCGCTGGTTGATGTAGAGCGTGTCGCCGCGCTGGACGCAGGTCGGGCCGGCGAACTTCGTCTCGGTCACGCGGTAGTCGAACGGCATGCGGTGGCACACCAGCAGGTCGCCGGGCCGGACCCGGGGCCCGAAGAACCACCAGTCGTCACCGCCGAAGATCAGGTGGGACTCCGGGATGCGGCCGACCTGGGCGGGAGAGCACCCGTGGCTGGTGTCGCAGGCCACCGTGAACGACTGCGGTGCCACGAGCTCACCGAACCGGCTTGCCGCGGCCCAGTGCTCGTCGTAGTGGAGCGGATTCGGGTAGTGCATCGCCTGGACCCAACGACGGATGTCGTTGCCGGCCACGGGCTCCTTGAGCAGGCCCGGCTCCATCGGGACCCCCATGTGCCGGTCCAGGTCGGACACGTCGAGTTCGAGGTCGTCGTCGCTCGCTGCGCTCATGCAGGCTCCTGTCGTCGGTTGGTCACGGGAACGTCGGTTGGTACATCACGTGCGAGGCGCTCGAGCACCAGGGTGAGCAGCTCGTCGTCGCGGACCTTGGTGCCGCCCGAGGTCATGGGCACCTCCTCGGCGGAGAAGAAGACCACCCGCTTGGGCACCTTGTAGGTGGCGACCCGCTCTCGGAGGAACGACTGGACCTCCGCCTCCGTGACGGTCGCTCCGTCGGCGGGGACCACGGCCGCCACGACGAGCTGGTCGAGCCGAGGATCGGGAACGCCGAGCACGCGACTCAACTTCACCGACGGACAGGCCCGCAGGGCGACCTCGATCTCGGCCGGCGAGACGTTCGCTCCGCCGGTCTTGACCATCTCTGTGCGGCGCCCGGACCAGTGCAGGATCCCGTCGGCGTCGACGTGTCCGGCGTCACCGGTGCGGAAGAACCCGTCCGCGTCGACGCAGTCGGCGGGGTCGCGACCCAGGTAGCCGATCATCAGGGTCTCCCCCGAGACCGCCAGCTCACCCTCCTCGTCGACCCCCAGGGCGCGTCCCGACTCGGGGTCGATCACGCGCAGCTGCGTCCCGGGCAGCAGCGGGCCGTTGCCCACCTTCATCTGCTCGCGCGGGGTTCCGCTGGGATAACCCGACACGAAGGCGCAGGTCTCGGACATGCCGTAGCCGACCGGCATGATCCACCCGGGATCAGGTCGCACCGACGGGTGCCGGGCGTAGGCGCCCTTGCCGAAGGCGCACCGAACCGACGACAGGTCCGTCCCGGCCCAGTCGGGGTGCTCGGACAGCGCGACGGTCTGGTGCGGCAGCGTGTACGGCTCGGTGACCCGCTCGCGCTCGATCAGCGCCAGCGCACCGGCGGGGTCGAAGGTCTCCTGGGCCACCCAGCATCCGCCGGCGGCCAGGGTGGAGCCCACTGCGGTGTTGAGCCCAGCGGTCCAGAACACCGGGAGCGCCGAGAACATCCGGGTCGTGTGGTCACGGCCGAAGACCTGCGACTGGAGCCAGAACTGCAGGGTCGGCGCACGGTTGGAGTGCAGGACCCCCTTCGGCGTGGCGGTGGTTCCCGAGCTGAAGATGACCAGCGCGGGGTCATCGGGCACCACCCGGGCGCACCGCTCCTGCAGCGCCGGTCCAGTGCAGGTGGAGGCCGCGGCCCGGAAGGTGTCCCAGCTCTCGGTGCCCACCACTGCCACCCGGCCACCCGGACCCGACCCCTCACCGAGCGCCGTGAGCTCGTCGCCGAAGCGTCGCCCGAGCAGCGCACGCTGGGTCAGGACGAACCGGGCCGAACAGAGCTCGAGGAGCTGCTCGAGCTCAGGCCGGGTCGAGAACGTCGACATCGGCGCCGCCACTGCGCCGATCATCGCCGCACCGAAGATCGACGCCACGACCTCGGGACGGTTGCCCATGAGGATCGCGACGCGCTCGCCGGGGGCGACCCCGTGCGCGACCAACGATGCGGCGATCTCCTGCGACGCAGCGACGAGGTCGGCGTAGCTCCACCGCACGGTGGTCCCACCGTCCAGCTGGTCGTCGAACACGATCGCCTCGTTCGGGCCGTGGCGCGCACCGATCTCGGCGAGGAAGGCCCCGAAGGTGAGCGGTCCGATGCCCTCGACCGCATCGAGCGGCGGACCACGGAACGTGACGGGAGAGGAGGCGGTCACCGTGATCGGGTCCCGTTGGCGAGGTCGGCTCCGTGGGGGAACAGGCCGACGAACCCCTCGTCGGCGATCGCCGTCGCGAGCGCGGCCGCGGTCGGCTCGGCCCCCATCGGCAGCCGGAGCGCCGGCTGGACGAGACGGGTGATGACCGACACGTCGTACTCGTCACAGACCCCGGCGGCCCCGTGCAGTTGCTGGGCGCTGCGCAGGACCGGGCGGGCCACCTCGAGCGCGTGCAGCCGCAGGGCCAGGACGTCCGCCCGAGCAGTGGCGGGGTCCTGCCCCAGACGCCACACGGTGAACCCGGCGAGCTCGCGCAGACCGGCGACCGCCACGGCGGCATCGGCCAGTTGGAACTGCACCGCCTGGAAGGCGGCGAGCGGCTGGCCGAACTGCACCCTGGACACGACGTGCTCGGTGGCCAGTTCCACCGCACGATCGAGGGAACCGAGCACCGTCCAGACAACGAGGCACTGCTGGAGCAGCAGGTCGGCCGTCGGCGGGGACCCGCCGGCGGGGTCCAGACTCAGATCACCGACGAAACGCCCCAGACGGGTGCCGAGCCCCCCCTCGACCGAGGAGCCCACCCCACCGATCGCCCCGTCGAGCGAGCCGACCCGCCAGCGCTCGAACAAGGTGGCGTGGTCCACCCGCGGTGCGGCCGTCGGGATGCACGCGGTCGGCCGCCCGTCGGGGTCGCGCACCAGGGCGGCGGCGAGGGGGTACGGCAGCGAGGCCCGGCCCGCCACCTCGCAGACCGCGGCTGCCGCCGCCAGCGAGGTGGCATCGGCGCGCGGGTCCAGATCGTCCAGCCCGAGCTGCTCGAGGACCGGGGCGACCTCGGTGGTCCGTACGAGCGGGTCGGCCTCGGCCCGACGCGCCAGATCGACACCGCCGAGCGCGTCGAACGCCCGGCGGGCCGCATCGGCGAGCTCACGCGCCTCGGAGGGCAGCTCGGGATCCATGCCGCCGGCTCAGACCTTCGCCCCGCGCACCAGCGCCTTGGCGACGATCATGCGCTGCACCTCGATGGTGCCGCTCGAGACGGTGGCGGCCTGGGCGTAGCGCCAGTGGTCCTCGATCGCGCCGTGCAGGGGCGCAGCGGGGCCCGCCTCCACGCTGCGGTGCTCGAGTGCCCCGAACAGGGTCTCGGCCACCGACTGGTCGCACTGGGTCACGGCGATGCGCGCCGCGGAGGCCAGCACATCGGGCACCTGACCCGCCTCCTGCGCACGCACCGTGCGGTAGGCCAGCAGGCGGGCGACGCGCACCTGGACCAGCGCCCGCGCCCAGGCGGCGTGGACCCCGGCGGGCAGATCGTCCCAGTGGGGGGCCAACTCGGCGCCGAGTGCCGAGAGCAGACGTTCACAGCGGGCGTACCGGGCGATGCCGACGCGTTCGTGGGCCAGGGCGGTCTTGATGACCGACCAGCCACCGCCCAGCTCACCGAGCACCGCCTCGGGGCCGACCTCGACCCCATCGAAGAACACCTCGTTCAGGTGGTGCGGCCCGAGCATGGACCGGATGGGGCGGACCTCGATGCCCGGCGTGTCCA
>SXGR01159780.1_pt1 | contig 15060 bp, 11 predicted proteins | sample 3174711 | NCBI WGS metagenome assembly SXGR01 (sample SAMN11356860, study PRJNA531348) | freshwater metagenome | isolation source: freshwater sample F1-60 | place: China: Fuxian Lake, Yuxi | collected 2017-12-25
GCGAATCATGGGATTCCTGTTCCCCCCGAAGTCCCCTCTGGCCCATGCGAGAGCGAGTTGATCTGAAGAGCCCGGTGCGGGAAAACCGCCCGCCGGGATCTGTGCGGGGGGCGCCGGGCAACCGGCGTCCCTACCGCGACATTTTTAACACGTGCCAAAATATGAAACGATCCCAACAACCACGGCTCCTTGCTGATGGTCCCCTCATCAACCGTCAGAGAGGCTTTACCCTCATCGAACTGCTTGTCGTCATTGCGATCATCGCGATTCTGGCGGGAATGCTCCTGCCGGCGCTCGGTAAGGCGAAGCAGAAGGCGCATGGGATTCTTTGCCTCAGCAACAGCAAGCAATTGACGCTGGCGTGGTGGCTCTACGCGGACGACAACAACGAGAAGTTGTCCGCCGCCATCTCGTGGGTTTCCGGCTGGATGGACTTCAATGGAGCCACCCCTGAAAATACAAACCTGCGTTACTTGATGGATCCCAAGCTGGCCACGCTTGCGCCTTACACGCAATCATCCGGCATTTACAAATGTCCTGCCGATCAGAGCGCGGTAAAGGTCGGCGGCAAGCGTGTGGCGCGAGTTCGCAGTGTGGCGATGAACGTGGCTCTCGGTGATGATCTCCAGCCGGACAATTTCAACCGCTCATGGCTGGGTTCGCCACCGTACCGAATGTACAAGAAACGCACCGACCTCATTGATCCTCCGCCGAGCCAGCTCTGGGTGTTCGTGGACGAACATCCGGACAGCATCAACAATGGCGACATGGCGGTGAAGTGCGACACTCGCGGCAAGGCGGCGCAGTTCATCGATTTTCCGGCCAGTTACCACAACGGGGCCTGCGGCTTTTCCTTCGCCGACGGCCACGGTGAAATCAAGCGATGGCTTGATGCGAGGACGAAGCTGCCGGTGAAGTACAATGGCAACATTACCGCGCGTTCTTCTCCGAACAATCCGGACATTCTTTGGATGCAGGAGAGGACTTCGAGTCTGCGTGACGGGGCCAAGGCACAGTGAAGCAATTGCGAACGAGTTAATCGATGAACAGGAACTCGTTCGAGAGCAGGAGCACTTGCGCCAGTTGTTCCCATTCCGTCATGGAAACAGGTTTGACGGAATTCCCATCCGGAGATGAAACAGTCTCCTTGAGCGAAGACGAGTCCTCGCGAGCGGTTTCGATGAATTGTTGGGAGTCCCTGAGTTCGGTGGCGGTCGGCGGTCGTTGCAGGGCGAGGCGATACAAGCGCCGGATTTGCGCGTCGATCGCCGCTGCTTCGCGAGGATTTGCTTCGCCCGCCAGCGCGTGGGCGCGTTCGTGAATGAACGGGTGATTGATCAGGAAAAGCGCCTGCTGTGGCACTGAGGTGGCGAACCGCTGCGGAGCGTGCATGTCGGGATTCGCGAAGTCGAAGGTGCGGAACATGGAGGGAAGAAACTTGCGGTCAATTTTTCCATACACTGTCCGACGGCGACTGTACGGCTTCAGGCTGAGATCCACCGCCGGTCCACCCGCGGTCAGGTCCAAACCACCTGAAACGGCGAGCAAGGAGTCGCGCAGCGCCTCGAATTCAAGCCGCTGTCGATTGAAGCGCCAGAGCCATCGATTTTCAGGATCGAGTTCCAACGCACGCGGCGCGGTTTTGTTGGCTGCGCCATCACTGCTCTGCTGATACGCACTCGATAGCATGATGAGGCGGTGCAGTTTCTTGATGGACCACTTTTCCTCCATGAAGCGACGCGCCAGCCAGTCGAGCAGTTCGGGGTGACTTGGCGCATCGCTGCGGGTTCCAAAATCACCTGGCGTGCGTACCAGCCCCTGGCCGAAATGATGTGCCCAAATGCGATTGACCATGACGCGGGCCGTCAACGGGTTGTCCGGGCTGGCAATGGCCTGAGCCAGTTCAAGCCGACCGCTGCCTTTGGCGAAGGGTTTCCGCGCGGTGCCCGCGATGACTTCCAGAAATTGTCTCGCCACTGTTGCGCCGGGCTTGAGCGGATCGCCTCTTCGGAACACCACCGGGTCCGTCTGTTTGGGTCGATCTTCCAGGATGACCGAGTGCGGCGGCGCGCCGGTTGAAGTGATCAGCCACTGCTCGATCGCCATCTGCTGATTCGCCAGTGCAACACGGTTCGGATCGTCGAAGTAAAGGTGAACATCGAGTTCAATGACTGAGCCGCGCGGCACAAGCACAGGCGCATCCGCTCCGTAGAGAACCTGTCGCAGCACTTCTTCAGCAGGATCAGGTAGGTGGGCTGGCGGTTTGGCGGTGATGGTGTTGGTGAGGGCGGACTGCCACGCGCGATGAACACGGGCAAGCAGATCGCCGTAACGCGTCGCGACTTCTGTCATCGTTGCGGGCGAGTTGGTGAAGAGTCGAGCCACGTGCTGATTCCACAAATGGTTCGAGTTCGCGGCGAGCTCCTCGGATAGGCGTGCGGCAGCTTGAGGGAAGTTCGTTGCCGAAAGCGCCGCGAACGCGTGCCATGGGCCGAAGATGGGATCGTTCGTTTGCCTGTGTGCCAAGAGGTAATGTTCCCATTGCCGCACATTGAAGGGATTCACGTCTTCGGGTTGCGGGCGGACGTTGGCATCGCTTGGCAGTTTCGCAACATCGAGCACGGCGATCAGATAATCCTTCACGCGCCCGCGAAGGCGATCGGCCACTTGCTGGCAGGCGTTGGTGAACTGGGATTCCAGCTTTTGAGTCCGTTCACGCAGGCCGCGCTCGAAGTCCAGGTATGATCGGGCACGTGCGAACGGGATCAGTTCGTCGGACGCGGGTGGACGTTCAAGGCTCACAATCCTTTCAGCCGAACCTTGGAAGACTCCATAGAGCGAGTAGTAATCGTGTGTAGGAATAGGATCAAATTTGTGGTCATGGCAGCGGGCGCAGCCAACGGTGAGCGACTGTGTGCCCCGCATCACGACATCGATCTGGTCGTCGATGATGTCGGGCGCATTGTCCAGAAAACGGCGGCCAAGAGTGATGAAGCCGAGCGCCGCGACCGAAGGCTCGAAGACTGGCGTGGGCCAGGAAATCGTGGAGGCACTGTTCGTGGTTCCAGCCTCGCGATGCACCGGCACGAGTTGATCGCCTGCGATCTGAAGGAGCAGAAATCGGTCATAAGGGAGATCTTCATTGAACGCCTGGATCACCCAGTCGCGGTAGCGGTGAGGATGTACGAAGCGGCTTTCTTCGTAGTAATAAACGTAGCCCTTGGTGTCCGCATAGCGCGCCACGTCCAGCCAGTGGCGGCCCCAGCGCTCGCCGTAGCGCGGCGAAGCCAGCAGTCGATCAATGACACTGGCGAACGCATTGGGCGAGTTGTTCCGGACAAATGCTTCCACTTCCTCCGCGGAAGGAGGAAGTCCGGTGAGATCATAAGCGGCGCGTCGAAGCAACGTTCGCCGGTCCGCCGATGGCGAAGGATCAAGACCGTTTTCCTCAAGCTTGCGGAGAACAAATCGATCAATGTCCGATTGCGGCCACGAGGTCCGCTTCACTTCTGGGAGGAGTGGATTTGAGACCGGACGAAACGCCCAATGGTTCGTAGCGGCGGCAGCTTGGATCAAACTCGGAACCCCTTTGCTCTCGGGAAATGGAGCGCCAGAACGCACCCACGATTCGAAGTTGGCGATGACCGAGTCAGCCAGCCGGTTCTTCGGCGGCATTTTCAGATCGGGGCTGGTTTGCCGGATCGCCTCAATCAGGCGGCTATTGGCCGGGTCTCCTGGAACGAGCGCGGGCTGGCCGGATTCTCCGCCGCGTAGCATCCCCTCGCGCGAATCGAGGTAGAGACTGCTCTTGAGCTTTTCGCTGCCGTGGCTGTGACAGGAATAGCATCGCTCGACAAGCACGGGCCGAATTCGCGTCTCGAAGAACACCGTGGCGTCACTCTCTGCTGCCACCGTAATTGCGGGTAGTGTCAGAATCAGCGCGATGACAGTCTTGGTGAGCACTTTCAAGCGAAGCATCTATTTGGTCGTGTTCCGCAGCAGAACAAAGGGAGGACCCGCTTTCTCCCAATTCGCCATGAGCTTTTCTGGAACATCGGTGGGACCGCGAATGTGGGAGCCGAGGAGAATGTCCAGGTCTCCATCGCCATCGATATCCGCGACATCCATCGTGAGCCATCGGCCTGCAAGGTGATCCTTGAAGGTTCCGGCGGTGAACTGGTTGTTCCCCTTGTTCTCCAGGTAAACAAAACTTTCCTCCGGTGACTTGTCGTAATCCGGGAAGAAGGAAATCGCCGCGATGTCCAGGTCGCCGTCACCATCAAAGTCGCGCGCGACGGCTTTGAAAGCGCCATTGAGTGGAATGAAGAACACCTCGTTGAACTCGCCGTTGCCCATGTTCTGATAAACCCGGATGCCGTGATAATTTTTGGCTGGTGAGGCGTATTCCCCGTTGTCGCCGTTGCTGACCAGAAAATCCAATTTACCATCGCCATTGAAATCGAACGTTTCAAAGTAAGTATGCCCGTAAAGCGGGTGCTTTTGAAAGACCAGGTTGTTCGTGAACTTCCCTTTCCCTTCGTTGCTGAAGATGAGCAATGATTCAAGCTCCTGCGCCATGAGCACCGCGATGTCCGGGCGACCGTCCTTGTTGAAGTCCTGAATCTCCGCTTTGACTGGGCCGGCCTTGTCGATCAGGACGTGTTCATCGAATTGATCACCACCCTTTCCTTCAAACCACGAAAGGCGACCTGTGAGATTGCCAAACATCGTGAGCACCAGATCCGTTTTCCCGTCGCCGTTCAGGTCAGCCATCTGGATGTCTGTCGTGCGAGGGAGATCTTTGAGAATAGTGCGCGGCGGTTTGAGTCCGTCCGGGCCCTTTTCCAGAAATGCCAGCGCGGCCTGCCGTTTTTCGGAAGGCATGAAACTCCCGATCATGGTGAGATAAACACCACCCGCCTGCTCACTCATCTGGACCGGAACATTTCCGAGAGGAATGGACTGCACTTGATCATGGCCCAGACCAAGAACATGCAGCGAGCCGGTTTCGTCGTCTCCAAGGTAAATCTTCCGGTCAGGGGTGCTGAACTTGATCATCGTGCTTGCCGCAAGGCTTGAGCGGAAGCGGGGAACCGCCGTTTTGAACCGCTTCAACCCGATCTCGATCGGGGCTCGTTTGTCCTGCCGCAAAGCCTCTTCAGGCGCTGTCGCCGCATAGTAGGCCGTGATCAATTTGTAGTCTTCGGCGGATATGGCTGGCGGATTGGGAATGACACGCGCCGCTTTGATCAAGTCGGCTTCAGGATTCCGATCAACTTGCTGCGGGGCGAGCCCGACGCGAATCATCATTCGCAGGAGGGTTTGATCGAGCCACGTCCTACGGTCGAGCAACGAGGGTTCAGGGAACAGGTGGCAGCTTGCACAGTAAATCCGGGCAAGCTCACCTCCGCGGGTGACCGTGGCGGCCGAGTCTGCGGGAACCCTGTCTGCCGGGGGCAGGCTCTGCCCCCAACTGTGGTATGAGGAACTCATCACAAGGAGAGCCGTGAGCGTTGTGACGATGAGTCCGCCAGAGAAGTTCCACTTACACCCGATTCGGTTGGTCATACGAAAACACTCATCCGGCCCGACTCTCAGATCAGTTTTCTCTGTCTTGGAATTGCACTCGTTGCTCACCACGTATGACAGGCGCAAGAGTGCGCCGGGCAACGGAAGATTGCCAGAATCGAAAATGAACCGACCTGTCTGCTTGAAAGCGCATTCTTGAGCAGCACGCTTCCCCAAGCGACCTGCTTCGGCTAGGGTGGCTGCCCGATGCGCCTTTTGGATCGCTATCTCCTGCGAGAATTGCTCGTGCCGCTGTGCTATTGCCTCAGCGGTTTCCTGATCTTTTGGATTTCCTTCGACCTATTTTCGGAGTTGAGCCGGTTTCAGGAACAACGCGTCGAGTTCATGGGAATTGTCCGCTATTACGGACTGAAAATTCCGGAGTTTCTTGTGCTGGTTTCGCCGATTGCGCTGCTGCTTGCGCTCCTTTACGCCCTGACCAATCACACTCGTCATCACGAGTTGACAGCGATCCGCGCAGCCGGGGTCAGCCTTTTCCGACTGTGTGTGCCGTATCTTGGTGTTGGGTTCATCCTGAGTCTCGGGCTTCTTGCCTTGAACGAACTTTGGGTCCCACTCGCCAGCCAGGCGGCGGATGAAATGCTTGCGCGGAAGGCTGGGGAACCCGCCGCCGGCATCAAGGAACGCTGGTATCCGAATCTTTCATTTCGCAACGCGAGGGACGGCCGGATCTGGTCGATGAAGGCTTACAACCTGGACACATTTGAAATGCGCGGGCCCCAGGTGGAATGGACCCTTCCGGACGAATCCAGGCGAACGCTCATTGCGAGCAATGCCGTGCGACGTGACTCGATCTGGGTCTTTCAGGGAGTGCAGGAACTGACGTATCCCGCCAGTGGCGCATTGAGCAACGGCTTTAATCCAAACATTGTGGCGCTCACGCTGCATACCAACGTGCTGGCGGTTCCGGAGTTCTCCGAAACACCGGAGCAAATTCAAAGCGAGATCAAGATCAGCCGTCTCAGCAGCATCAAGGCGGCGAAGCGCGCGCAGTTGTCCATTGCCGAAATCTTGGATTACCTGCGATTGCATCCCGATGCGAGCGAGCGGACGCGCGCCCTGCTTGACACTCAGTTCCATGGGCGGCTCGCGGCACCTTGGACGGCGCTGGTGGTGGTGGTGATCGCGGTTCCCTTCGGTGCGGCTTCGGGGCGACGGAACGTTTTTGTGGGGGTGGCGAGCAGCATCTTCATCTGCTTCGCCTACTTCATCCTCCTGAATCTGGGGCTGGCGCTTGGAACAGGCCGGTTCGCGCCTCCATGGATCGCCGCCTGGTCGCCTAATCTAATTTTTGCCGGCGTCGGCCTCTGGCTGACCAGCCGCGTCAGGTAGGCTCGAACCACTCGATCACGCCAGAATCCCGCCGCTTTCCGTCTTCCCATTTCAATCGATGAACCTACATTCCGCCGCGTGAACAATGGTGAGGCAGACTTCCGCGCGCGATACGAGAGGCTGAAACTGCTGCACGAGGTCAGCTCGGTGATTCACTCATCTCTCGATCCGCAACAGGCGCTTGAATTGATCCTGGGGGAGGCGGTGCGCTTGATGCGCGCCACCTGCGGGTCGGTCGTGTTGATCAATCCCACGACTGGCTTCCTGGAAATCGAGGCATCGCATGGATTGCCAGCGGATGCATCCGCGCTGAAATTGAGAGTCGGCCACGGCATCACCGGCTGGGTGGCGCAATTTGGCAAGCCCGCGAGGGTGGGGAATGTGACCGCGGATCCGAGGTATGTCCAGGTGCGACAACATATTCGTTCTGAACTGGCCGTACCGCTGGAAGTGAACGGCGAACTTCGCGGTGTGTTGAACGTGGATGCTGACCGGAATGACGCCTTCAGCGCTGATGACGAGCAATTGCTTCAAGATCTCGCCGTCCAGGCCGCAAGGGTGATTCACAACACCTGGCTCTATGAACAACTGCGCCTGAAAGCGCGGCTCTTCGAGGGACTCGCCACGGTCGGACAAACGATCAACTCCGCCCTCGGCGTGGATGACGCCCTCACCGATATCACAAGGGAGGCCTGCCGCCTGATGGATGCGAAGATGTGTTCGCTTCTGATGCTCGATGAATCCCGTGAATGGCTTGATTTGAGGGCCTGTTTCGGTGTCGATCTCAAATATGACTCCAGGCATCGATTGAGCGTTGATGAAAGTTTTGCGGGAGTGGTGGTGAAACGCAAAAAGGCGCTGCAGTTGGAAAACATCCAGTTGTCCGCGCATTATCAAAATGTCGAAGCCGCACGGCATGGGGGTCTCGTCTCGCTGTTGAGTGTTCCACTCATCTTCAATTCCCAGGCGATCGGCGTGCTCTGCGTCTATACCGGACGCCCGCACAAATTCTCGAACGAGGAAATCCGCATTCTTTCTGCGCTGGCGGATTTGTCCGCGATCACCATCGAGAAGGCCCGCCTGTACGAGCGCATTGTACAGATCGAGGACCAGTTGCGTCAGAGCGAGAAATTATCCGCGATCGGTTTGCTCGCGGCCGAAGTAGCCCATGAAATCCGCAATCCGCTCACGGTGATGAAGATGTTGTTTCACTCGCTCAATCTGCAGTTTTCCGAGACCGATCCCCGGTCTCGCGACACGGCGATCATCGGAGAGAAGATGGAGCACTTGAACAGGATCGTGGAGCAGGTGCTCGACTTTGCCCGCACGAATGAGCCGCGGATGGAGCCGGTGCAGGTGAACAAGCTGGTGGATGACCTTGCATTGCTGGTTCGTCATAAGCTCGCCAGCCAGGGCGTGAAGTTCGAGCGGAAACTCGAGCCAGCACTGCCAGCCGTGCAGGCGGACGCCACACAGCTCGAACAAGTGTTCCTGAATCTGATACTCAACGCGGTTGAGGCGATGCCGGGCGGCGGAAGATTGACGATCACCACCCGCTTTCAGCCGCAGTGCGGCACCACGACGGAGTCAGCCGGTGTGGCTGTTGACTTCGCGGACTCCGGGCAGGGCATGACAGAAGAGCAGCAGCTCCGGCTCTTCACCTCCCTGTTGAGCACCAGCAAAGCACGCGGCACGGGGCTGGGACTGGCGATTGTCCGAAAAGTCATTGAAGCCCATCGGGGCAGGATACGAGTCAAGTCGCGCCCCGGAAAAGGCACCACATTCACCGTGCTGCTGCCCGTTTGATTTGTGCTGGAAAGCAGATCCCATGGGGCATGAGACTTCCCCGCCGTGGATATGAAAGGATTGATATGAAGCATCGCTGGATGAAGAAATGTGGAATCACGATACTGCTCGGGCTTCTCATCGTGCCGGATCGTGATTTGGACGCGGCTGCCATCGTCAGGAATCCGCCGGCCATCGATGTTTCAACTTCATTGCGCACGATCACCACCAATGATCTGGCGGGCCATGTCCGGGTTCTGTCATCCGATGAGTTTGAGGGCAGATCTCCCGGCACGCGCGGAGAGGAACTCACAGTCAATTATCTGACAAGCCAGTTCCAGCGCATCGGGCTCAAGCCGGGTAATCCGAATGGCAGCTACATCCAGGAAGTGCCTTTGATGGGTTTGACGACCGAGCCGACAATCAGTTTTCAAACTCGTGGTGGCCCGATCACGCCCGGTTTCCCGGGCGATTGTGTGATCCTCTCCCGCCGGCAGATGCCGGAGATCAGCGTCGCGGATTCGGACGTGGTGTTTGTCGGCCATGGGATTGTTGCTCCCGAGTACGACTGGGACGATTACAAGGATGTGGATGTCCGTGGAAAAACGCTTCTCATGCTCGTCAACGATCCTCCGGTCCCTGATCCTGCCGACTCTTCAAAGCTCGATGAGAAGGTTTTCCGAGGGCGGGGGATGACCTATTACGGGCGATGGACCTACAAGTACGAAATCGCCACGACCAAGGGCGCGGCAGCAGTCATCATCGTCCATGAGACTGGTCCCGCAGGCTACCCGTGGTTTGTGGTCGTCGGAAGCAACAGCCGGGAGAACATGGACCTTCGCGCTTCCGACCGGAACCTGCGCCGCGTGCCGATCGAAGGTTGGATGACATGGGAGATGTCCCGGCAGCTTTGCGCGGCGGCGGGGCGCAACCTGGAAGTGCTCAAAGCGGCGGCGGTCAAGCGCGACTTCCATCCCGTATCACTCGCCGCCAAAGCAAGCTTCACCGTTCATAATTCCCTGAGATCCATCGCTTCGCGGAACGTCATCGCAAAGATCGACGGGTCCGATCCAAAGCTGAAGGATGAGTGTGTGATTTACACGGCGCATTGGGATCACATCGGGCGCAACTCGAAGCTGGATGGCGACCAGATCTTCAATGGCGCCAAAGACAATGCATCCGGAACTGCCGGCCTCCTGGAATTGGCGGAAGCGTTCATCAAATTGAAACCGGCACCGCGCAGAACCGTGCTGTTTCTCGCGGTCACTGCGGAAGAGAAAGGTCTGTTGGGGGCAAAGTATTACGCAACCCATCCGCTGTATCCGGTCGAGCGGACTCTGGCGAACATCAACATGGACAGCATCAATGTCTGGGGAAAAACGCGCGACATCGAGATCGTGGGCTTTGGACAGAACGACCTCGAGGACGCGCTCACCCACTATGCTGCCAGCCGGGGCCGGACGGCCCGGCCAGACGCCCAGCCCGAGAAGGGCAGTTATTTTCGGTCCGACCATTTCGAGTTCGCCAAGGTTGGAGTGCCTGCGCTCAATGCCGGCTCCGGCGTGGATTACATCGGACGCCCCGAAGGCTGGGGACTCAAACGTCGCGAGGCATACACGGCTGATGATTACCACAAGGTGTCGGATGAGATGACATCCGATTGGGATCTGTCGGGGGCCGTTGAAGACCTGCAACTGCTCTTCGAGGTGGGTTACGCGGTTGCTCAAGGAGAGCGATGGCCGCGATGGAAGGAAGGATCAGAGTTCCGCGCGCTTCGGGAGAACAAAACCGATGAAAGTCAGCGCCGTTGAAGGCAGCCCCTCATCCTCGAAACCCAACTCGACGCTGCCGTAGCCACGCTCTACGGCCTGACGCCGGAGGAAATCGCCATCGTGGAGGGCACCGTCCAATGAACCCGCCGAGTGAGCGCCGGTTCCCCTACCTCTTGTTTGGCGAAGCCAATGCCCGAGCCAGCTCCAGAGTACGCTTTTCGAGGGCCAAAGGCCCGGTCCCATACCAGCCCGGGGCAACGCTCTGGGTAACCCGACATAATAATCGCCCAAGTTCTGAAAGGGCGACCAAACGCGTCCGCTGCTGCCCGATGGATCGCCCCTACAGGGCTAGTTTCTCTGTGTGGCATAAACCCAGGGCGATGCCCTGGGCTGGTATAGGCCGCACCGTTGGTGCTGGAAACCCGGAGCGCGACCTCCTCGCCATCATCAAACAGGAAGGGCGGGTTTGATCACCCACGAGCATGTGCAGAATAACATCAGCGTCTTCCAGATGTTCGGAGAACTCTGATCATACTTATATTTGAGATGACCCAATCCAATCGAACGTGGACAATACGGCGGATGTTAATCGCTGTGCTCTTGAGGTTGGTGATCCTGTATGGACTTGTCGTCCTGTTGGTCATGTTGTTGCAGCGACGGCTGATCTACGTTCCCACGAAACTTTCACAGGGCGACGCCGAATCGCTGGCTGGCAACGCTGGGATGACCGCGTGGCGAAACATTCGTGGTGAGTTGATTGGCTGGAGGCTGCCAGGCGCGGCAGGGGCAACGGGTGCGGTACTCATCGTCCATGGCAATGCAGGCAGTGCTGCAGATCGCGACTACATCGCCGGTCCCATCCAGGCTGCGGGAGCAATGGACGTTTTCGTGCTTGAGTATCCGGGCTATGGCTGCCGCCCAGGAAAACCAAGCCAGACCAGTCTCCTTGCCTCGGCTGAAGAGGCGTTGGAGTTGCTCTCGGGTCGTGCGCCGCTTTTCATCGTGAGCGAATCCATCGGTGCCGGGGTGGCGGCACACCTGGCGGGGAAACATCCAAACAGAGTGGCCGGCCTTGCGTTGCTGGTTCCTTACACGAGCATGGTGGAACTGGGCACCCGGCAGATGCCGTTCCTGCCAGTCCCGTGGATGTTATGGGATCGATTTGATCCGGCAAAGTGGCTGAAGGCATATAACGGTCCGGTTGCGGTTGTGATAGCCGAGCGTGACGAAATTATTCCGCCTGATCTGGGTCGCCGATTATTCGACGGATATTCCGGTCCGAAGCAAATCGAAGCCATTACAGGAGCCGGACACAATGATGTTGCCGAACGGACTCCGGAGTGGTGGAGAGACATCTTTTCTTTCTGGAGGAGTCACTCGACAGCGGCACGGGCGAAGTGACAGGCCGGGTCGTGGAAGGCCCGGGACGCTTTTCAATTGTCGCCGCGTGATTCCTTCACTGCCCTGGCTTTGAGCGAGCTTGCGATATTCTGAGCGAGACCCGCAGGCAGGGCATAGGTCGCCACGCGGCCTGCGCGCGCGATGTTGAGCCCGATGGCCTTGCCGTCGAGGTTGAGCAGAGGCCCACCGCACTGCCACGCTTGAAGAACGGTGTCGTGCTGGATCGCCAGAGAAAAACCTTCCGAGCGCCGGCTGACTTCGCTGCCCAATCGATTCATGCGCTCCTCCCGCCCCGGGCTGGATCCGTTCCCGTCCGTGTTCGGCACTTTCATCTCGACCTGGAATTCCAGATCCAGCTTCTCACGACGTACGCCCAGCAATACGTTCTGGCCCTCACGATAATTCCTGAGTGTTTCCGTCAATGACGCGCTGTCCGTGATCACCGCATGATTCACCGAAACGATGACGTCGCCCGATTTCAGTCCGGCTTTCTCCGCGCCCAACCCAGGCAACACCTGGGCAATCGTTGCCACCGGCGATCGGAAATCCATTTGCACGCCTATCAAAGCGCGTTCGTGCAGAATGCGACGAGTGGGCACGCTGACAATGCCGATGGCCTGCGGCGTGTCTTCGGTTCCAGGTGTGATCGCCCATTGTCCCACGAACGCAGCGCCCCGTGCCCACTCGATTGGCCTGAGACCCGAAGCGTTCACCTTCACAAGCGCCACATCACTCTCGTCATCGATGGCGATCACGACGGCGCCCACCTCTTTGCCGTCGGCAAGCCACGCGGTGAGCGTGCCTTTCCTCATCTCGCTTGCCTTCGTCAGCGCGTATCCACGTGAGTCGATGATCGTCCCCAACGCGACTGTGTTCCCATTCACATCCAGCTTCACCACCGAGCGTTGGGTGCGCTCTGAAATTCCCGCGAGGATTTTCAGCGTGTCCGCCCCGCTCTTAAACTTCTCTTTCGAAAGCCAGCCAGGTTCAGAAGCGGCGGCCAAACATCGCGTTTCAGCCACCGATAGAAGCGCGCCAGCGATCAGGAATGCCTTCAATAAATTGAAATGACATCGACGTGCCCGGCTGGCGGCAGCGCCATGCGAATTCGGAGAAGTGTGCTTGGCAATGGTATTCATGAAGCGATGTTCATCCTCACCGCCGACGCGACTCGACCTTTACCTTCACCGATAACTGCTTTCCCTCGCGTGTCAGCTCAAGATTCACCTCATCACCCGGTTTCTGCTTGCGCACATATGCGCTGTATTCCCCGGCACTCCGGATTTCCTGGCCGTTGATCTTTCTGATGATGTCGCCAACCTTGATTCCCGCTTTGAAGGCCGGCCCGGTCTCATTGACATGATTGAGGAGGCAACCATCCTCGTGATCGACTCCCCGTGTTCCGAGCCACGCCACGGCCAGCACCGGTTGCTCACCCCAATTCTCGGCCTTCGCCAACCGTTCCCACGTGGCAAAATAGGTCGTGATTGGGACATGAAAATTCTCTGCGGTCGAATCGCTGATGCGGCTGTGAATGCCCACGACCCTCCCGTGCATGTCGAATAACGGACCGCCCGAGTCACCCGCCATCAATGTGCAATCCGTCTGCACCGCATCAGTGCCGAGCCGGATGATGCGGCCGAGCCTTGCCACGACAGGGCGTTGCGCGTCGAAGCCACCCGGATGCCCCAACGCCAGCACCCATTGTCCCAGGTTTGCCTGATCAAGGCTGCCGGGCGGTGTGAACGGCCATGGGCCAGTCTCCGTGATCCTTGCCAGGGCTGAATCCATCCCGTGGTTGATCCCCAGCGTTTTGCCTTTCGCCTTCCTGCCGTCCGGAAAAATGAACGTGACTTCGCGACCCGGACTCCGGCACACATGCGCCACGGTAAGGACTAATCCATCCGGCGAGATCACAACCCCGCTGCCTGTGCTCGCTCCGACCTGCAAAGTAACCACCGCTTTCGAAACGCTTGTCACCAGCCCGGAGACGTGATGCTCGATGGAACGGAGGTCGCCAATGGTTTTTGGTTGCTCCTGCACGAACACGGGTGGCAATCGTCGCGGCGCTCCTGCCGCAAGCGCGGATGGTGGATCTTCAGTCGTGTTAACTCCAGTGACGCTGCGTTCACGGTCAGCTTGCGCCAACTGACTCTCCTGCCTCTGTTGAGCGGCGCCAATAATTTCCGTTGCCAGGGAACGGATTGTTCCGAGAGCCAGCAATCCAGCAACCAGAGAAGCCCTCGTTATCAATCCCCTCCGCCAAGAGAGCTGCGCGAGGCGCGCCATCGGAACGATCCAATCATCGAGTCGGGCGCGTGAATGGAGTTGCCACATCCGGCGGGCTGTTTGCCTGATCGTGACGATGTTCATGGTTGGTATGACCTGGTGGGAGTGAGACTGGTTACATGCGTTGTCAGTCGTGACCAGATCGAATGAGATTTTGGCACGCTGGATCACTTGCGTCCACGAAAGGGAATCAAACCGAAGCGGAGCACCAGCCACACGGGGATGGCGAACACCGCGATTGCAAGAACCCGGTTCCAACTCCAGCCAAGGTGGCCTGTCTGCATCGGAAAAATCGTGATCATGAAGTAATTCGCAAACCGGGTGTGGCCCAGAAAGCGGCCGTATCGTGGAAAGCGCTTCCCGATGCCGCAGAACAGGGCTGCCACGCCGAAGCTCAGGACAAGAAAAGTCACGAACAGCTTCACCGAAGTCATCGAGAAGAAATCGAGCGGAAGACCGTTTCCACCACGGGCTTTGAAATATGGATACAGCCATTGCACGCCGGCCCAGATGAAGCTGAAGCCCGTCTGGATCGCCGTGCGAAAGCTCGCCTTGGGCGAGGTAAGCTCATTCAGCAACAAACCGAAATACAATGGGACGATTCCCCAGATCATCTCGATCTGTTGAAACGGGGCGCGGATCAACTCCGCAAAGACCGCCCAAAACTCATGTATCATACACGCTGGAACGATTGGAATGCCACCGTGCTCAATGGAAACGAAACCCCGTCATTTGCGTTACTGAGGAGACGGCAGGATAGACGACAGCCCGAGCGGATTACCCTCTCCGCTCCCTCGGAGGGAGGGGAGAGGGCAAGGGTGAGGTGAGGGTGAATGAATACTCGCTCTGACGACTGATGGCGCGGTTTTCCCCTCACCCCGGCCCTCTCCCC
>SXGR01345529.1_pt1 | contig 15060 bp, 14 predicted proteins | sample 3174711 | NCBI WGS metagenome assembly SXGR01 (sample SAMN11356860, study PRJNA531348) | freshwater metagenome | isolation source: freshwater sample F1-60 | place: China: Fuxian Lake, Yuxi | collected 2017-12-25
CAGCGGCCGGCTGGCAGTCGGCAATGCATCCACCCGGTAGCCAATCAGCTCCAGCTCCCCCGCCAGCAAGATCTTCACCGGCACACAGTCGGCTGGCAGCTTTACAGCCGGGCGCGGCACCTTCACCGGTCCGAAAAGAAGTCGGTCACCGTTGACTGTCTTGTCTGCGCCAACCGTTGGCACGCGCTCAAAATCGGACGGCAGATACATTGCGCGAACATGTGTCCTTGGACCTGGAGTGCGTCGATCGGGTGTACTTGAATGCTTATATGCCGAAGCTGCAATCGTCGGGGGTCTGGTGTACTTTCTCGAGCATCATCACGGCCAGATGATCGCCTCACCTGCCTTGTTGGGTGAGATCACCCAGACGTTGGCGACTCAAGTTGAAACATTTGCCCAAAGCGAAGGCATTCCGATCGTGCGCTTTCAGAAGGGGCAGCGCAAAGATGACGTCGCGGCACGCTACCGGCGAAAGTTTACGAAACCCGACGGCGTGGTCTTCATTGGAGTGGCGCAGGAAAAGATGATGGGCTTCAAAGCGCGCAAGGAAACGCAGGGGAAGGCTGTGCGGTTTCAGTTTTCGATGCAGTCGGTGTTTGTGCGGACGTATGACTTCTACCTTCAAGACGCGGAGTTCGGGCCGGCGTTCATCAAGATCGGGGCCGATGCGCCCGATCCGGTGAAGGTGTGTCTGAACGGACATGAGTGGGCGAAGCAACAACTGCGGCGAGCGGGGATCGCCTTTGAAGCGCTGGACAACGGCTTCCTGAGTTGTGCCGACCCGGAGCGCTTGCAGACGATTTGCGGTGAATTGGGGCCAGAGCAGGTGCAAGCATTCTTCGAGAAGTGGATAGCCCAGCTCCCCTGGCCATTGACGGCCGAAGATCGGCAAGCGGGTTACGATCATCACCTGTCCATCTGGCAGATGGAAGTGAGCCGCACCCAAGTATTTAAGCGCCCCGTGCGCGGGCGTGAGTTCTTCGAGCAGGTCCTGCGCGAGAACCTGGATCTGGGCCGACCCGACCGGGTGCAGTTGATCTTCGGCCGCCGGGTGTATCGCAACACGCCTAGTCAATTCCGCACGCAAGTGATGCAGTCCGGAGTGCAACCTACGCTGCACGTCACCTACAAACACTCCGGGGTTAAGCAGTACTTCAAGGAGAACCGCGCGCTGCGCACCGAGACGACTATCAATAATCCGCATGACTTTGGCGTGAACAAAGGTCTGACTAACTGGATGTTTCTGCGCCAGTTGGGCACTGTCATCAATCACCGGTTGTTGGAGACCGAGCGGGTCAGCCAAGATTGCCTGCTCTCGTCCGAGAGCTTTGCGCGCGTGTCGCAGCCGACCACGACCAACACGGGTCAGCGCGCGCCCGGACTGCGCTTTGGCCAGCCGCGGGTCATGGCTTTGTTTGCGGCTTTGAGCCGCTTCGCGCCCAGCTTGAATGGCTTCCGCCACGCTGAGGTGCGTGAGATCGTCCCGAGCCTGTTGGGGATTGCTCCCGAGGCCTACACCGTCAGCCAGATGAGCTACGACCTGCGCCGCTTGCGCTTGAAAGGGCTCATTGCGCGGATTGAGGGTAAGCATGTTTATATTCTTACAACCTACGGCCGCAAAGTGGTCTACCTGATGACCAAGTTGCAGCAGCGCATTTTTGATGTGACCAGCGCGGCCCTCGAGACGACCGTCGCTTTGCCATCCCAACTGGCACAGGCTTTTCGCCAACTCGACGCGGAACTGGACAAACTTGTCGCGGCGGCACAACTCGCGCCTGCTAAAAGTTGACTCATTCGTTACGATTCTCATTCGGAGAGATACCTAGGTATCGAGATCGTGGAAGACACCGTACACAAGTACCTGTTTGACAGAGTAGTCTAGCATTCAGCCGCGCGCATCACCCCCGAGAGGCTAAGATGGCGCCAGACAAAGCCCGGGTCGCGGTGATCGGAACGGGATGGTGGTCGACTTACACCCTCATCCCTGGCCTGAGGAACAATCCTGATGCGGAACTGGCGGCAACGGGCTTGCGCGCCGACCAGACGATCGAACGCCAGAAGACGTTGTCCAGCCCGCCCAGGAGTCCCGGTGCCCCTGAGCGCCACAGCCGTGGATTCACGGTCCGCTGCACCGCTCGCCCCTGCCCGCAGCGCCTGGCAAAGTCAACGGGTGATGCTTCGGTTCATAGATGTTCCTGGGCACCAAGTGGCGAATGTAAACGAGCTGATTATTGCCCAAGACCATCTCGACCAGCGGCTCGACGCCATCGCGCCAGCCTTCGACAACCAGCCCTGTCATCATATGCTTGGCCCGGTGGAACACGGGCGCGGGCTGCAGCCAGATGATGGGATGACGGTTGTCGGGAAAGAAGAACAGGTCGAACGCGATCGGCAGTCGCTCGACCCGCTCGAAGCCCTACATCTCCACAAGTGGCCGGTCGTACCTGCGCCAAGTCAAGCAGCCAGTACGACATGTCGAAGGTGCTCGAGCGCAACCGGGACCGTCTCGTCCACAATGCTCCGCGCGTAAAATGGCCCGTGGCGGCTGACGACGACTAAATGAAACCAAGAAAGTAATGTGCTTTTGAAATATTGGAGGGCGTATGGTCTAATGGCAGCACCGATTGGAGCCGAGATGGATCATGCGCCCCGGATTGAAGTTTAGACGGATCAATGGCCGACAGTTGCGGCGCGTACGCGAGTTGTATGACCAAGCGAAGTGTCCGCGCTTGCGACGACGGGCGCAAACCGTTCTGCTGGCCCAACAAGGCTGTCGGACAGCGGAGATTGCGAGCATTACCCGCCAAAGCCAGATGAACGTTCGGCGCCTGCTGCATAGGTTTACGGATGAAGGCTGTGCTAGCCTGGTGGAAGCACCACGCTCGGGACGTCCGGCTGACATCACCCCGGCGATTGAAAGCTATCTGCGGACCGTGGTCGTTCAATCGCCGCATGAATTCGGGTTTGCGCGTCCGGGTTGGACGACCCAGTTGTTGGCACGATTGGTGCGGCGCCAATTCAAGTGCACCGTAACGGATGAGTGTATCCGGCAGCATCTGGAACGGGTCGGAGCGGTTTGTCGCCGCCCGACGTGGACGGTCAAGCATAAGGCCCAAGCGCAACCAGGTTACGCGCAAAAAAAGGCTGGATTACCCGACTATTGAAGCATCCACCGCGTAGCGCGGATGTATACGTCCAGGATGAGGCCGAGTTGAGTTTATTTCCAACGCTCACGCGAACTTGGATGTTGCGCGGCAAGCAACGCAAGGTACCGGCGCCGGGCACCCGCCCACCTAAGCGCCATGAATGTGCGGCGACCGACTGGCGGACAGGCGACATCTGCAAGGTTCGGTCGAAGAAACGAGACGCCAAGGCGTTTTGCAAGTTAGTTGAAAAATGCATGGCTCGGTCAGCCCACCGCAAACGCCGCGTAATCATCGTCACCGATGGCGCTCGCTTTCATAAACCGGAACATTCGCGATTAGTCCGGGCCTTGTGCGACAAGTATGGCGCACGGCTCAGGTTGATTTACATTCCAGCCTATTCGCCGGAATGCATGCCGATGGAACAACTGTGGAATGACTGGCGTGACAATGTGACCCATAATCATGAACGCTCGCAGATCACCAAGCTGGCTGCCGATAGCGATGGCTACTTTGCCCGCTGTAAACGCAACCCGCAGCGTGTGTTGCACACCATTGGTAGCCCATTCGCGAAACGCCAAAGAAACAAAACTTAATTGGTTTCATTTAGCAACGCGCAGTCTCCCGCAGACGAGTGCCGCTCGCGCGGCGGGCGGCACTCGTCTGCGGGCGTCGCTCACCGGACCACCGCCCGCTCAACCTGGTACTGCTCCAGACGCCCGGCATGTGGCTCGCAACCAATCCCTGGCCCTCTGGAGCGCCGCATGGTCGGCCAGGTCGTCATGCGCCAGCGGCTGCTCTATCATGGCCAGGTTGAATCGGTCCAGCGCCTCGAACATCGGCAGGTCGTCGAGGCTGTAGGCGCTGTTGCAGTCCACGTGGATCACCAAATCTGGGAAGGCAGAGCGCACGGCGCTGAGCATATTGATTTCCCAGCCGGGGCGGTACTTGAGCTTGACGCGCTTGAACCCGGCCTGCTGTGCGGCGGCGACCTCGCCGAGCAATTGGTCGAGCGTCTCCATCACGCCCAGGTCAGCGCCGGCCGGGGCGGTCGGGCCACGCCCGCCCAGCAACTGCCAAAGGGGCCGGCCCTCCAGGCGCGCCTTCAAATCCCACCACGCTAGGTCGAGGCTGGCCTTGGCGAAATAGTTGTCTCTGAAAGGCGCCAGCGCGCGCTGAAGCTCTTCACCGCTTTGCATGTCACGGGCAATCAGCCTCGGCGCAAGCCAGTCGCGCACCAGCTCGAACGCACCGTGTGCCCACTCGGCGCTGAAGAAGGGCGCGCTCGAAGGGCTGCTCTCGCCCCAGCCATATGCCTCGCCGCTGCGCAGGCGCACCAGGACGCTTTCGATGGCATCCTCGTCGCCATACGCCGTCCGGAAGGGGTAGACTAGCGGCATGGACACTCGGTAAATCTCGATCTCGTCAATGTGCATGGGCTTGACCCCGATGGGCGCACCTCTAGGAGGCCGCTGAAAAACCCCTTCTACTCATAAGCTGTAGGGCAGGCGCGCCCCTTCGGGCTCTGAGGACCGCCGTGCCAGGACTGCAAAGCCAGAGAGGCGGCTCCTGGCGCGTACCGCACCCCACTTTTGAAAGGGCGAGGGGCCTTTTCAACACACTCCTAGCAGGTTGTCGGAGAGGGCAGCCGTCAGGTCTGTCGAATCGCGTTCAGCGGTGATTCTGTCGCGCTTCGAGAGGCTTAAGCGGCCCAACTCCGTGCTTTTTTCAGGCAGTAGGCGTGCGAGGACATCGCCCCTCACGCAGGCCACAGAACATGCAGCCGCTTCAGATTGAAAGCCAGGCACACCAGACACCATTCGCCCGCTGTAGCGGTCAAGCCGCGCAGGGAGAATTGGCGAAAGCCCAGGACTTCTTTGATGATGCCAATCACGGGCTCAACTGTGCATTTACGCAAACGGTAGATCGCCTGCCCGATTTCGGTGCGCAGCTTGTAGGCCATCTTTTCTTTGAGACCGGCACCCTCCGGCAGCGGGGCGGGTTGTGCGGCAAAGAAGGCGCGCCAACTCGGTTGATGCGGTTCGCGTCCGGTCGCGATGTAGGGTTCAATCCCTCGGGCTTCCAACTCTCGGACATTAGCTTCACTGAAGTAGCCGTTATCCAGCGCGGCGGCCGTGGGCTGACCGAGTTGCGGCGCGAGTGCGTCCAATATCGGTTCGACTTCCCCCTGGTCATTGGGATGGTTCGAGAGTGCAGGGGCAACGATCAACAGGCTGTCCTGGTCCACCGCCGCCTGCACGTTGTAGTGTTGGTCAAAGCCATCATTGGTGCTGTTTTTCATGATGCGCGAGTCTGGATCGGTGAAGTTGTATTGGTCGCCATCGCGTGGCCCGGGCTCAGGTGGCTTGGGGGTGCGCCCACGCGGCTTGCGGCGCCGTTTGCGGGCCTTCTCTTCCCGCGCGCGCACTTTGGCGTCATACTCGGCCTGCTCGGCGGCATAACGTTCCTGCGCTCGTGCTTCCAACACCGCTTTGGCGTGCGCCAAGCTCTCCAAGCGTTCTTGGCGGAGGGCCACTTCGTCTTCGACCACCAACCCGCCAGGCAAGCGCGCCTCGCCTTGATCAGCTTGCTCGCCCAGGGTCAACAATTCCTGAACCTCGGTGCGCAGGTGCGCTTCCAGTTCGATCAGGCGTTTGTAACTGACCGCGTGGCTCTTGGACGCATCGGCGTGGATCTTGCTGCCATCTAGGCTCAGGTTACCCAACTTCAGTACACCTGCCAACTTCGCCAGCAGCAGGATTTGCACAAACAGGTCTTGCAACTCAGGCAAACAGGTCTTCCGAAAGTTCGCGATCGTGTCGTGATCCGGGTGCAAGCCACCGGCCACATATCGAAAGGCCAGGTGCTCATAAGTGGCTTTCTCAATCTTCCGCGAACTGAAGACGCCCGTGGCGTAGCCGTAGAACAGCAACGCCAGCAACACTTCGGGCGCAATCGCTTCGCCACCTTGGGGTGCATAGTGCGCATACACCTGGCTCAAATCCAACTGGGCCATGAGGTCCACTACGAACCGCGCCAGATGATTGGCCGGCAGCGCCTCGCCCAGACTGACCGTCGCTTTGAGGGTCGCGTCGTAATCCGGAGTCCTGAATTTTCGGCTCATGCCCAAAGTGTGCTACCGTCTAGTTTCACCGGTTCTCCGACAACCTGCTAGAGGCGTGTATTGACGGTGATCGTCTTGAGCACGGTCATTTCCATGAGCGTATTTTTGCCCCCCAGTCGACCCAGCCCACTGCGTTTGCCGGTTCCACCGCCAAAGGGCAAATGCAGTTCCCAATAGTTGCCATTGTCGTTAATATTCACCAGACCCGTTCGCAGTCGCTCAGCAAACCACATTGCCTTCGGGAAATTCTGGGTGAATATGGCAGCGGTCAGGCCCAATTGGTTCGACTCGGCCACGGCCAAGGCTTCGGCTTCGGAGTTGAACCGCAGCACAGGCGCAATCGGTCCAAAGGTCTCGTCGCTGTTGAGCAAGCTATCCACCGGAACGTCGTCTACTACCGTCGCCGGATAATAAAGTTGGGTTGGAAATCCCGCACTGCGCTGACCGCCACAGATGATGCGTGCGCCCCTGGCGACACCATCGGCCAGGTGCTGGTCCATCTTGACCGCTGTTGCCTCATTATTTAATGGTCCCATGGTCGTGGCCGGGTCAAACGGATCGCCCAGTCGCACCTGCCCGGCAGCCACCGCCAGGCGCTCGACCAACTCGGCGCGAATGCTCTCGTGAGCCAAAATGCGCTCGGTCGCCGAGCAAGCCTGCCCGGCAACAAAGAAGCAGCCCGCGGCAATGGCCGGCACCGCCCGCTCGAGGTCGGCATCCGCCAGCACGATCGTGGGCCCATTGCCGCCCAGCTCTAGCAGCAGCGGCTTGCCGGCCGCGCGGGTCGCAATGTGCATGCCTGTCACACTGCTCCCCGTAAAGCCGATTGCGTCGGTCCCAGGATGGGCGACGATCTCATCGCCGACTACGGGTCCTGGCCCGGTCACCAAGTTTACTACGCCTGCCGGCACGCCCGCCGCCTCCAGGCATTCCATCAGTGCAATTGCGCAGACGGACGTCGTCGGCGCAGGCACCCAGACGATGGCGTTCCCAGTTGCCAGCCCTGGCGCCAGGTACTCGACCGGTATGTTGATCGGGAAGTTCCACGGCGTCACCACTGCATAGACACCGCGCGGTTGCCGCAGGGTGAAGACCAGCTTGCCCTTCGCCTCAACCGGGATAACACTCGTTTCCAGCCATTTGATCTGCTCGGCGGCCTCGTAGAAACCATTGATGGCCTCCTTGACTTCACCCAGCGCTTCGGCGTGATACGGCTTGCCCTGGTCTTCGGTGAGTGTGCGCGCCAGCTCTTCGCGGCGCCGTTCCATCTCCTGGGCAATGCGTCGACACATGGCTGACCGCTCCCAGACCGACAGGTCCGCTATGCTAGCCTGCGCCTTGCGCGCCGCCCAAATGGCCCGCTGGGCATCGGTCCGAGTCCCTTCGGGAATATTGGCCAGCAACTGACCCGTGCCCGGGCTATAGGCGGGAAAGGTCTGCCCGCTGTCGCTGACCACCCACTCGCCTCCGATATACATACGCAGGTCTCGAGCCGAGCGCGTGTCGTGTAGTGCAGTGGTTGCAGAGGCGTTCATGGCATGGCTCCGGAGGTGGCTTAGGTAGTGAGTTACCTTGGTTCACACAGAACGGCTTGCGCGTTAGTTTGATTGTTTCACCACTACTGACGTCACGCCTCGGGCTCGTAGAAGACCTCGAAAGAGAGTTCACCATTCGTGATCGGGATCACCGCGTAGTTCTTATCTTGAATGGTCATGCTGGTCCGCTCAACGGGAGTTCCAGCCCTTTTTATCTGAGAGATGCGTTTGCCCTCGTGATAGTCAGGCACGCAGAGAGTGAGATCCGCGCTTCCATCCGCCGCCGGCAGGCAGAAAGACAGCTTGTTCTGCTTCCAATCGTAACCGGTGATCTTCAACTGCACCGCGTCGCGAGCCGCCACAAAATCCATCCATTGTTTTGCGTTCCACAGTGGGATGCCTTTGGCATGGGCAAATTCCAGGGTGCGGTCTAACCACGCCCCGGCAAAGCGCGGGTAAAACGGCGGATGCAAATTCATCATGATGGGCGTGTGGTAGTGTTCGGCGCTGGACGTCAACAACTCGGTGCACAAGCTGACGCCTTCGTCCGTGCTCAGGTTAATCGAGATCGGATTGTATTTGTAGCCGGAGTCAACCCGCAGCAAAACATCATCTTCCAAATGGGTGGGTTGCTGCCAAACCGGCAAGATCTCGCCCGCTTCAGTGACGAAGCGCATGGCGCGCCCCGAGCCGACCATATACTTCCCGTGAGATGGCGGTGTGCTCACATAATTCGTGTCCATCGGGACGCCAATGTCCGCCAGCACCCGGGCCGTATCGGTATAGCCGCACCATTGCAGCCAGTGTGATCGGATAGTTCTGCTTGGATGGCCGTAACGAGCCCGGAACCAATTTTCCATGCGAGCCCACTCCTGGCGTTGAAGTTGGATCGTCGCATCCGGACCGGCCCAGGGATGGAGGCCAAAGTCATGGCCGCGCTCCCGCCAAGCAGCTTCCTGCTCGGGCGATATTTTGCAGTCTTCTTTTAGATAGATCGTTACGTGGCCACCAAAACGCTCGACCGAGTCGATCTCAGCCTGAAAGTCTTCGGGTGGAGCGACTTCGCCGTCACCCGTAAGCAGCAAGATAGAGCGAGCCATGCCCGGCAGATACCAGAGACGGGGAAGCGGGATTGGGCTGAGGAACTCGATAGCCCGTGCCAGCATAGCTTGGTGAATATCTGCCTGAGGAATATGTTCCTTAGTTGGGTCCAGCCAGCCTGCGCCGAATAGATCTCCCGCGCGTATACTGAAATTAGTGTCGTCCAGCTTGCTGGAAGCCAGGCGAGGATTCCCCTGGCGGATTCCCGCCACGCACTCGCCGACATCGTACGTAAACGTGATGACTCGCCCCTTGCCCAACTGATGGAGGGCGATTGCCGCGCAGGCTGTAGCCCCTGCCGGGCCGGAGTACAAACTGGCGAGGGCCGTCGCGCCGTTGAGCGTCCACTTCTGAGAGATGCCGTGGAACTGGAAAGACTCGGCGGGCAAGCCGCGGCTAAACGGCTCGCGGATGGCAAGTTTCACATAGCCGTCCAATATCGCCGACGGCAAAGGCAGCAACCCGATAGCGGTCTGCCAGATAAATTGCGGCGCAATCAAGATTAACTGGCCGCCCTCAGTCACATAGTTACTCAGAAGGTCTCGCTCTTTCGGCGTGATCGTGCAGCGTGTTAGGATGGCGACACAACTCTCGGCTAACAGTTTCTCGTTGACACTCGCTAAGTCTTCCATCTGGTAAGTCAGCAAACCCTCCGAGCGCAAGATCTCCCCAACATAAGGTCCATAGCGGTTGCTGGGGCTGGTCCGGTCGGTAATGAGGAGCAGTTTATCCGGCTGTCTCTGCTGGTCGGCGTGGGTCAGTGGTTGCATCGTCGCTCCGTCTTATCAGGCGAGTTTTCCAGACCTAATCGGTGTGGCAGACTCAACGCAAAATCTCGAGCCGGGTCAGCAGGTCCTTGACGCGCCTCTTTTGTTCACTGGAGAGGGACACCCCCGGCTTGCGCAGAGGGCTGCTTGGCAAGCCGCAGATTTCCATGGCTGCCTTAACAAATCCGACCCAGCCAACCTGCAGCATCAATTGGCTGATGGGCACCTCGATATCGACAATGATGCGTCTCGCTTCAACCAAGTCATCCGCTTTTAGAGCCTCCCAGAAGCGCATGGACACTTGGGGCGCGAATTGAGCAATACCGGAAACATAGGCCGGCGCACCCTTGGCATATGTGAGAATAAATGACCACTTGCTCGCATCGTCGATCATGCTTAGCCGGTCGCCCACTGCGCTCAGTATCTCCAGCGAATACAGGAAGTCCCAAGACTCTTCTTTGAGACCGATCACATTGTCGATGCGGGTCATGCGCTTGATCAAGTCCATCGACCAGGGCCGGTTTGTCCCCCGCGCGTAGATGACCTTCTCGTGGAACAAAATCCCTAACTGAGTGGCCGCTGCCACCGCTTCAAAGTGCTCATACAAGGCGTCATCGTGCACCGAAGGCGCATAAGCCAGGGATTCGGTATCCGGCGCTTTGATCACCAGCGCCCCGATGCCCGATCCTTCCGCAAAGCGAGCAAATTCGACGGCCTGGCGCGTCGGCCAGGGGCCGGTTGAGCCGAGGACCAGGAGGCGGCCGTCAGCCGCCCTGGCAACATTCGTAAAAATGGAGCGGACTTCTGCCTCGGTCAGCACGTAATACTCACTGATCCCGATGCTCAGCAACACGGCCTGGATCCCATTTTCCATCAAGAACTGCACGTGATCGCGCATGCCAGCGTGGTTAATCGTGTCGTCATCGTTGAACAGCACGGGCAGCCCCGGGATAGGACCTGCGATTTTGGCTTTGGCTTCAGCGGGAGATTGCATACTCATTTTCCTGACCTTTAGAAGCAGTTTGATCTTGGCTTCGCGAACCGACTGCGATGCGAGCCCAGTGGATGCTCATGGCCTGCATATCGCCGGCGTAGTACACAACCAAGACTTCGTTGTCCCCAAGCCGGCAGACCGCCGGCATTCCAAACGTCCAGCGTTTGAAATCTTCCCAATAATCAACCCAGTTCCGGTTGGGCTCCATTCCTGCTTCCGAGACCCCCGTTTCCTTCCCGTAAAGGAGCACTTCTTCGTCCAGACGCCAGGTGCGGCCAAAATCGTCGCTCAAGACCGCGCGGATACCCGGCGGGCTGTGCCGATGGTTATAGACCGCCACTGTCTTGCCGCCGGGCAATACGATCGGCGCCGTAATCTGGCCGGCAATACCGGTGGACTGGACTGGGCTCCAATTCAGGCCATCTGGCGAGCCCCAGGCAATGTGGATCGGGAGGTCCTGATTAAGTTGGCTGTTGTGCGCCCAAAACATCGCGACCAGGTCGCCGCTATCGGGGTGGAGACCGAGATGCTGATCCCAGAAAAAGTCGCGTTCGCGTTGGGACTGGTTATCGGTGATGATCGGGCCGGTCCAGGTTTGTCCGCCATTGGAGGAGAGCCTCAGGGCGGCGTAGTGAAGAGCGGGCGATGTATCATCATACTCCTTCCACGACTCGTAGGGAAGGATGAGGTTGCCGTCCTTCAGTACGATAATGCTGGCTCCGGTCGAGGTCACCCCTTTGTGGGGGGACATATCAACGACTCTCAGCGGGCTCCAGGTATGGCCGGCATCTTCCGATTCGGACACGAAGAACCTGGACGGGAGCACGCCGGTGGTTACGGGATTCGTGAGCGGGCGACTGGGGTCTGAATGGTCGTACCAGGCCATCGACGCCATCAGCCGATTGGGGGAGACCTCGGTCAACGCCATGTTATGGATCCGCCCGACCATCGCTTCGACATGGGTATCCCCGAATCCGGAAAAAACCACATCCCAGGTGACGCCGGCATCCTTACTATTTAGAACATAGACATCCTCATGGGCGGTCTCTTTCTTATCACCAACGCGCACACTCGCTACCCATGTCCCATTCCGCAGACAAGCAACGCCCGGGCTGGTAGCAAAGCGGGCCTCGGGAAGCGCTTGCGAACCGTCGTACACAATACCGCGGCCTACAATCTTCATCGCGAGCATCTCCTGGTCAAAGTCCTTTTGGGCGAAATCCGGAAATCATTCTGGCCTGGTCATTCCGCTGCACTTCAGCCAGAGGCAAAATGCTGGGCGATCTCTGCTACCAGTCCAACATCCCGCAATAGATCAACGACGCTCATACCTATTCCTTTTGCCGCCTGGAGCATGGCTTCGTGGGCTCCGTCGCTAATCGCCAGGTTGGCCACCTCGTGTGAATGCCAATTGGTGCCTGGCGGGTGGGTCTGCAGAGTAAAGTAGAAGGACGGCACGGCCTGGCTCAAATTTCCAAAGTCGCCGGAAATCGCCAGGAAATCCTGCTCCTGCACTTGCTCTCCGACAGCGGCCAGATTGCCTGTCACCAGGCGGCACAAAGCCGGGTTGAACTTCGTGTTGAGTATCCGGGTGACTTGCTTGAGAACCAGCGAGGTGCGCGAAGCTTGCGCGGCGCCCTGCAGCACCTTCACGATCATGTCATTGAGTTCATCCAAATAGGCGCTGTCTGGAGAGCGAAACATGATTCGGAGAGCGGCCTGGCTGGGGATGATATTGACGGCTTCCCCCCCTTGCGTGACGATGAAATGCACGCGCGCCTCGGGGTGCATCTGTTGGCGCATGGCACTCAGCCCCGAGTAAGCCAGGAAGACCCCATCCAGCGCATTGAGTCCATTCCAGGGATCGGCAGCAGCATGCGCGGGCCGGCCCCCAAAAGTAGCCTCGACGATGATGAAGCCCAGGTCCCGCCGGGGCGCGAGCGAACGAGTCAGTGGATGAAAGAATAGGCAGGCGTCAACGCCGGCGAATACATCTTTGTCAAGCATCAGCAATTTGCCGGCCCTGCCTTCGGTGTAGTCCTCGGCCGGCGTGCCGAATACCTTGACTGTCCCCGGCAACGTTGGCATGGCCGCGGCAACGCCCATGGCGGCCCCCATTGCACTAGCGGCGATCAAATTGTGCCCACAGCCATGGCCCACGCCAGGCAGCGCATCGTATTCCGCAATAATCCCAATACATGGACCTGGGCGACCGCTGGACAAGGTGCCGACAAACGCGGTTGGCAAGTCAGCTACCCCACTTTCGACCGCATAACCCAATTGTTTGAGCTCACCCATGAGCCAGGCGATGGCCTGATGCTCCTGGAAAGCGGTTTCGGGATGCGACTGCATATTCCGGCTCAGGGCGATCAAATCGGCGCGTCGAGCGTCGATGCGGGCGACGACTTGCTCCTTTAGATCAGACAGGTCCATGGTCATGGTTAACTAAGTAGCGTGATTAACAGATCCGGTAGCCGGCTTCTACCAGTTCAATCATGACTCCGGCGGCGGGATGGCTGCCCATCCAGGCGATTCTTCCTCCATCAACACGCCTAGGAGCATCGTCGATGAGTTGAAAGCCGTGGGCCTTGAGCCGTTCCACGGCCGCGTCGATATCCTCCACTTCGAACGCCAGGTGGTGGACCCCAGTTCCCTGCTCCGCGACGAGGCGGCCCAGGTCGTGGGCGATGACGCCTTTGGGTTCGACCGGCTCGATAACCTCCAAGATCGTGTTCCCGGCCACGATCGTGGCGGCCCGCAGTCCTAAAGTAGCCCATTCGATGTACTCGACAGCGTTCTCATCCAGAATAGCCTTATAAAAATCAACACTGGCAGCCAGATTGGCGACCCCGATTCCAATGTGATGCACTTTCAGAATGGGCATCAGGCACCTGCCTTGTGGTCGAAGCTCTCAAGCCACGAGGTGGCAAGCGCAAAAATGGCCGGGGCTGATCTCGCGCAATTCCGGCTCGATGCTCTTGCACATTTCTATGGCTACTGGACAGCGGGTGTGGAAGTTACATCCTGAGGGAGGATTGGCCGCACTGGGCACGTCACCCTCCAGGATAATTCTCCTGCGCTTGGAATCGGCGATCGGATCCGGGATAGGCACCGCCGAGAGCAGCGCCGTGGAATAGGGATGTTGCGGGTGATCGTACAATTCGGTACGGTCGGCCAGTTCGACAATCTTTCCCAGGTACATCACGGCAATGCGGGTGCTAATGTGGCGCACCATGCTTAAATCGTGAGCAATAAAGAGGTAGGTCAGCCCAAATTGCTCTTGGAGGTCTTGTAGCAAGTTAACGACCTGGGCCTGAATCGAGACATCCAGGGCAGAGATGGGCTCGTCACACACAATGAACTCCGGTTGGACTGAGACGGCCCGCGCGATGCCGATCCGCTGGCGTTGACCACCGGAGAACTCATGCGGGTATCGATTGGCAAAATGGGGGTCCAGCCCGACGAGGGCGAGCAGGTCTTGCGCCTTCTGCAGGCGTTCTTGGGCGTTGATGGGCGTATGGGCTTCGTAGGGTTCGCAGATGATATTGACGACGGTCATGCGCGGGTCAAGCGACGCGTAAGGGTCTTGGAAGATCATCTGCATGCGGCGACGCATGGCTCTAAGCGCCTTGCCTCTCAACTTCGCCAGGTCCACCCCGTCGAAAAAAATCTCGCCCGCCGTGGGTCGGTAGATTTGCAGGATTGCCCGCCCGACCGTGCTCTTCCCGCAGCCGCTCTCGCCGACCAATCCCAATGTCTCACCCTTATAGACATTGAATGAAACCCCGTCGACGGCCTTGATTGCGCCGACTTTCTGTTTGATTAATACACCCCGGTTGATGGGGAAATGCTTTTCTAAACCTTCCACTCGTACCAGGACCTGGCTGCCTTCTTCGCGCATCGTGCTCACCCTGTGGGAAGATTTAGCCAGCAGGCCGCAAAATGACCGTCCGAAACTGGCAGCAACGGAGGATTCTCGACCAAACAGCGTTCGAAGGTGAATTTGCAGCGAGCAGCAAATGGGCAACCGTTGGTCAGCATAGTCAGGTCAGGTGGCACACCCTCAATAGAGGTCAATCGCTCGTTTCGCACCATATCGACCCGAGGCAGAGACCTGAGCAGCCCTACGGTGTACGGATGAGACGGGTTTGAATAGAGTTCCAAAACCGGGGCTTGCTCCACAATGAAGCCGGCATACATGACCAGGACTTGCTCTGCCAGGCTGACGACAACCCCCAAGTCGTGCGTGATCCAGATGATCGACATTCCCAGCTCATCGCGCAGCTGCTTGACCAGATCGACTATCTGAGCCTGGATAGTGACATCTAGAGCAGTCGTCGGCTCGTCGGCGATGAGTATCTTGGGCATACAAGCCAAAGCCATGGCGATCATCACC
>SXGR01063811.1_pt1 | contig 15057 bp, 11 predicted proteins | sample 3174711 | NCBI WGS metagenome assembly SXGR01 (sample SAMN11356860, study PRJNA531348) | freshwater metagenome | isolation source: freshwater sample F1-60 | place: China: Fuxian Lake, Yuxi | collected 2017-12-25
CGAACCAGCGCGCGCTGCGCAACTGCTCCGGATTTCGTCGAGTGGATCGCGCCTCCGTCATAAAAATGGATGCGGCCTTGTAGCGGAAATGCCCCGCCGGCGCCACCGCCTTTTTCCTCGTCAGTGGCGCGCTTTTGGCCTACAGGGTCGGTCGGCCATGGCGTTCATCCATCCGGACTTCCTGCTGGCCAATGCGTCGGCGCGGCGGCTTTTCCACGAGCACGCGGCGGCCGAGCCCATCCTCGACTATCACAATCACCTGCCGACGGCTGACATCGCGGTCAACCGCCGGTTTGCCAACCTCGCCGAGGTCTGGCTTGAAGGCGATCATTACAAGTGGCGCGCCATGCGAGCCAACGGCGAACCCGAGGCGCTCATCACCGGTGCGGCCGATCCCAAGGACAAGTTTCTGGCGTGGGCTCGCACCGTCCCGCACACACTGGGAAACCCGCTCTACCACTGGACGCATCTGGAGCTGGTGCGGCACTTTGGCATCACCACCCTGCTTGGGCCCGACAACGCCGAGGCGATCTGGGAGGAGGCCGGCGAGCGGCTGGCGACGCCGGAACTTTCCGTGCACGGCATTCTGCGCCGCTTTGACGTGCGCGCATTGTGCACCACCGACGATCCCGTCGAGAGCCTGGATTCTCACCGGGCCATCGCGCGGCTTGGAATCAGAACACGGGTGTTCCCCACCTTTCGTCCGGACAAATCCTGGAGCGTGGATCAGCCGCAGGTGTTTAATGGCTGGGCTGACCGCTTGGCAGCCGCCTCAGGCCATGACACTGGGACGCTCGCGGGCTTTCTCGCGGCGCTGGAGAGGCGCGTGGACGACTTTCACGACTGCGGCTCGCGGTTGAGCGACCACAGTTTCCCGAGCTGCTTTGATGAGTTTCCCACGGGGGCCGGTGCCGCGCTCATCTTTGACAAGGCGAGGGGTGGCGTGTCGGCCGCGCCGGGAGAGCAGCGGCAGTTTGGGGCGCACATCATGGAACATCTGGGCCGCCTCTACGCGCGAAGGGGGTGGGCCATGCAGCTGCATCTGGGGCCACAGCGCAACAACAACACGCGCCTCTTTCGGGTGATGGGAGCCGACATCGGTTGCGATTCGGTGGGCGACTGGCCGCAGGCGGCGGCGCTGGGGCGGTTCCTGGACCGGCTGGACTGCGACGGGCTGCTGCCCAGGACGATCCTCTACAACAACAACCCCGTGGACAATTACGTGTTTGCAACCATGGCCGGCAATTTCCAGGGAGGCGTGCCGGGCAAGGTGCAGTTTGGCAGCGGCTGGTGGCACGCCGATCAGCAGGAGGGCATGGAGTGGCAGATGAAGGCGCTGGCCCACACCGGCCTGCTCTCGCGGTTCATCGGCATGCTGACCGACTCGCGCTCCTTCCTCAGCTTTCCGCGCCACGAATACTTCCGCCGCACACTCTGCAATCTTGTCGGGCAATGGATTCAATCGGGCGTCGTGCCCGACGACTTTGAACTGGTGGGCGGCATGGTGCGGCGCATCTGCTACCGCAATGCGCAAGAGTATCTGGCACTCGGCTAGGTCGCGTAGCCCCTATTCGACGCGCAGGATGCGGTGGTGGCCCGTGTCCACCACGTAGAGCCTGCCGCGGTGCCATGTCACGCCGTGGGGTGAGAGCAGCTTCACACGGCCCTGTCCCAGCACGGTGGACACCTTGCCCGTCGCCGCGTCAAACTTCCGGATGCGGCCGTTGGCTTCGTCGGCGATGTAGACGTTGTCGCGGTCATCCACGCATAGATGCTTGGGCGCGCCAAACGAAGCCTGTGTTCCCACGCCGTCCCGGTCGCCCTTTTGCCCCGTCCCTGCCACCGTGCGGATGCGCCCTTGTCCATCCACCACGCGCAGCGCGTGGCCGCCGCGTTCGAGAATGTACACGTTGCCCTTCGAGTCGGGCGCAGCCGCGCGCGGATCCACCAGCGGCGAGCGCGTTGAAAGGTCTCCATCCTTGGGCACTCCCTTGCGGCCGTCGCCCGCCACCAGACTGAGCCGTCCCGTCTTCAAGTCGGCCACGCGAATGCGCCGGTTGTCGATGTCGGTCAGATACAGCCGGTCCTTCGTGGCATTGAGCGTCACGCACATGACAAAGGAGAATGCGGCCTCGCCCATCGGCCCATCGTCGCCGGTGTAACCCTTGCGCCCGGTGCCGATCATCGTGTGGATGTGGCCCGACTTCGCGTCAATGCGGCGCACGCAATAATTCCACGAGTCGGAAATGTACACGTCGCCACCGGGAGTCACGGCCACGTTGTGCATGCCATTAAACGTCGCGCGACTCGCCGGGCCGCCGTCGCCGTCGTGACCCTTGGTGCCGTTGCCGGCGAGAGTGGCAAATTGGCCTTGGGCATCCAGGCGATGCACCCTGCCGCCGGCCAGCTCCACAATCCACATGGTGCCCACCGCGTCGAAGTCCACACCGAAGGGCTGCTGCAAGGGATGGCGCACCACAACCGCCTCGCCACCTTCGCCCGGCAGCCACTGGCCGTAAATGAGAGTGACCCGCGGCTCGGCAGCGGCCAGAGGCGCCCGCGGGGCGAGCAAGGCCAGCAGGCCGATCGCAATCGTGAGGAGCGCCCGTCGGTGCATGAGTTCGTGCCGCTTAGAGTTCCTTGATGCGCGCATTGCGCCAGCGCACCTTGGAGCCATTGGGCCAGCCCTTGCCGCCGTGTACCTGAACGGCGATTTGGCCGGCGCGCCCGAGCGTCTGCGCCACCTTCACGCGGTCGTACTGCTTGTGCTCGAAGGTGGCGCCGTCAAATTCGCACACCTTCTGCCCGTTGATCCATGTGGTGATGCGCGGATGTTCGCCGACACAACGCACACGCGCGGTGTTCCAGCCGCGAACCTTCCACGCTGCCAGCCATTGCTCGGGCGTGCAGGTATAGGCGCAGCCGTGCTCCTTGGGATCGCGCAAATTGGCCGTGGTGAGCTTGGCTAGACGCCCGTCTGCCAAGGCTCCGTTGATGTCGAAGGCGCGAGAGCTGAACCCGCCGGTGCCTTCGCCATAGATATGGCCCACGTTGCCGCCGTCGTGATAGTCCACCATCATTTGAAAGCACTGGCCGCGATCGTTGCTGCGCAGGAACAGCCCGGAGCAGGGGCCCCAGTCGTGGTTCATGTCGATGGTGAGCTCAAAGTCGGCAAACTTCTCATCGGTGAGCAGGATGCCGCCATTGCCACTTCCGGGAGGATCCTGTTCGCCGGTGATGGCGCCTTCTTCCACACGCCACAGACCCCCGGTGCCGTGTCCGATGCGTTCGGGATTCTTGTGCCAGCCCGTGAGCGTCTTGCCATCGAAGAGGCTGCGGAAGCCATCAGCGTCCTTCGCGGCAGCCCCGGGTATCCAGATTTGTGGCAGTGCTGCTGCGCCCGCAAGGGTTGCCGTGGATTTAAGGAAAGCGCGACGGGAGAAGGGAGTGGCCCGTGGACTCATGAGGCGAGTGTGGCATGCGTCGCGCCGCTGGCGAGTCCTTTTGCCCCAGTCAAAACGGCTTGGTTCCTGAGGGGCCGTGCGGGTAGAGTCCGCCGGCATGAACCTGGCGGGACAGAATGCGTTGATCATTGGTGGCGGCACGGGCATGGGCGCGGCCATCGCGCTGGCACTTGCGGCGGAAGGCGCCGTGGTGGCCATTGCCGGTCGCCGACAGGAGAAGCTCGACGAAGTGGTCGCGCAGGCGCGTGGCATCCGCACGCACACGGTGGATGTGGCTGATCAGGCGAGCGTGCAGCGGCTCTTCGAGTGGTTCGACCGCGACGTGGGCCGGCTACATCTGCTGGTGAACAGCGCGGGCATCAACGTGCCGCGCCGGTCCACCTCGGAGTTATCGCCCGAAGACTGGGACCGCCTGATGGCCATCAACGCCAGTGGCGCGTTCTATTGCCTGCACCACGGGCTGCCGCTCATGCGACGGCACGGGGATGGGCTGGTCATCAACATCAGCTCCACTTCTGGAAAGCGCGCCGCGCCGCTGGGCGGCATTGGTTACAACGCCAGCAAATTTGCGATGACGGCGCTGGGCGCCGCCGCGGCGGATGACGAGCGGCCCAACGGCATTCGTATCACCACGCTGTTCCCCGGCGAGGTGGACACGCCCATCATGGAGTGCCGTCCCACGCCGCCCACACCCGAACACCGCGCGCGAATCTTGCGGCCCGAGGACATTGGCGCGGTGGTCGTGGCGCTGGCGTGTCTGCCCGCGCGCGTGCATGTGCCCGAGATGATCGTCAAGCCGCTTTGCCAGTCGTACCTTTAAGCGGGGGGTGACGACCACCCGGCGCAAAAGGCTGGATTTGGGTGAAGGTCGTTTGCTATGGTCGCCCAAGGGTTCGCGCGGCGTGCGCAGCCCCTAGACCCGCGCTGGATGTACGCTCGCAAGCAACTCGATGCCTCCTTTCGCGATCTGCTGGCGGCCTTCGCCTTCACCCTTCGCTGGGATCTGAAGCGGGAACAGCTCGACGCACGCCTGCGCCAATTGTGGTCTGCGGAGGACGATGCCCTGGCCGCCCTTTCCGTTCGCACGACGTTTGACGCCTTTCTGTCGGAGATGGCGCTGCCGCACGGCTCGGAGGTCATCATGACGGGCATCAACATTCCCGACATGGTGGCGATCGTGCAGCACCACGGGCTGGTGGTCGTGCCGGTGGATCTGGACATCGCGACCTTGGAGGTCAATGCCGGCCAACTCAGGCGCGCCCTCACGCCCCGAACGCGGCTCGTCGTGGCCGCGCACCTTTACGGCGCGCGCATGGACATGGAGAGGGTATTCGAAGCGCTTGCCGGAAGGCCGGACATCCATGTCGTTGAGGACTGCGCGCAGGCATTCCGCGGCTGCTCGGACTATTTGGGAGACGCGCGAAGCGCCATCAGCATGTTCAGTTTTGGGGCCATCAAAACCGCCACTTCGTTTGGCGGCGCGATGGCGCGCGTGCGATGCCCGCGCCTGCGCGAGGCCATGCGCCGGCGCCTGTCCGAATATCCCGCGCAGGGGCGTTTGCAGTTCTTCAGGCGCGCGGCCAAGTTTGCCCTGCTGAAGTTGGTGGCCGGGCGCGTGCTCTACGGCTGCTTTGTCCGCCTTTGCCGGCTGGCCGGCAGCAGCCATGACGAATGGGTCATCGCCGCCGTTCGCAATTTCAAGGGTGGCGATCTCGTGGCGCGTCTGCGGCAGCAGCCGGCGGTGCCGCAGCTCGCGCTGCTGGAGCGGCGACTTTCGCAATCGAACAACGGCTTCCTCCACGGGCGGATTGCGGCCGGCGAGTTCATGCGCCGCCAGCTCGCGGGCGTGGTGGATGTGCCCGGCGCGGCAAACGCCCTGAACAGCTTCTGGCTTTTCCCCGTGTGCAGCGCGGACAAAAACCGCCTGGTGGCGAGGCTCCGCGAAGGCGGCTTTGACGCGACGTGCAGTTCCACGCAGCTTCGCGCCATCCGGTCCGACCGCGAGATTGCCGGCGCCCCGCGCCAGTGCATCGAGTGCATCGAGAACACCGTGTACCTGCCCGTCTACGCACAGGTGCCGCGCCGCGCGCTGGAGCGGCTGGCGGCGATCCTCAAGGAGAATGCCGCCACGGCAAAGGCTCTCGAACCGACGGAGCTGGCGGAGGAGTCCGACGAGGCTGTGGAGCTTAGCGAGGCGGCGCGCTGACGAGGCGCACCAAGGGGCCAAAGTCAAATTGCGTTGACGCACTGCGCGGGGTGGGGTAGCAGAACCTGCTCAAGAGGGGCGCGTTTCCAAGGACTACCGGGGATGCGCCCTTTTTGCAACCGGAAGGAGACAACATGAGCGAACAGAATCGAATGCGACTCTTGTGGGCGGGCTTCATGGCCATCCTCGCGGCGGGCGTGGGTTTTGGCATCCGCGGCGGCATCCTCGACAACTGGCGGCTGGACTTCGGTTTCACGGATTCGCAGGTGGGCGCCATCATGGGGGCGGGTTTCTCCGGGTTCTGCTTTGGCATCATTATCGGCGGGTTCATCGCCGACAAACTGGGCTACGGCAAGCTCGTGGCTGCGGCGTTTGTCCTGCACGTGGCCTCGGCGGCCATCTGCTTGTCGGCCACTCAGGCGATGGGGCCGGCCCTGGCGTATCAGCTGCTCTTCTGGGGTTCGTTCCTTTTTGCAGTGGCCAACGGAACGCTAGAGGCCGTGGCCAATCCGCTCGTGGCCACGTTGTTCCCCGAGAACCGCACGCACTACCTCAACATCCTGCACGCGAGCTGGCCGGCGGGTCTGGTGTTGGGCAGCCTTTGCGGATGGTATCTGGATGACAAGATGCAGATGCACTGGCGCGCGCAACTGGCGCTGTTTCTCATCCCGTCGGTGATCTACGGACTCATGTTCATGGGGCAGCACTTCCCCAAGTCCGAGGCGTCGCAGAAGGGGCTGAGCCTGGGCGAGATGTTCAAGGACGTGGGCATCCTGGGCGGGCTGATCGTCTGCTACCTGCTCTCGCTCTTCTTCCACAACACGCTGGGATTTGACAAAGCCTCCAGCTACGTGATTGGCACGGTGCTCTTTGTCGTGGCGGGCATGCTGACGCGCCAACAGACGGAGGTGTCGCTCTCCTCGCTTGGGCTTCTGGCCATTTGCATGATCTTTGGCGGACACGTCCAGATTGCCTTCCAGTTTCCGGCGCTGGGCTCGCTCATCATCGCCGGTGCGCTGCTGGCGGGCCTCGGGGTGACGATGCGCTGGGCCGTGGGTGCGTTCCTCCTGTTCATGCTGTTCATCGCGCACGCGCTCGTGGGCGCGGTGGAACTGGGCACCGACGGATGGATTCAGAACATCACCGGCAACCTCCTCACCTCCGAGCAGGGCAAGATCCTGTTTGTGTTCACCTCGGCCATCATGTTCAGCCTCCGGTTCTGCGCGCACTTCATCGAGAAAAACCTGGGCCTCTCGCCGGTGGGCATCCTTGCCACCTGCGCGGTGCTGGCGTGTGTGGGCTTGAACCTGGCAAGCGGCATCGAGTCCTACGCGGGTGCCTTCGTGGCGCTGGCGGTGTATGCCGTGGGCAAGACGTTCTTCTGGCCGACGATGCTGGCCGTGGCATCGGATCGCTATCCGCGCACGGGAGCCGTGGCCATCAGCATGATGGGAGGCATCGGCATGTTGTCGGCGGGGTTGATTGGCGGGCCGGGCTTGGGCTACGCCAAGGACCGGTACGCGGGCGAGGCCTTGGAACAATCCAGCCCGAAGGCCTATGCCGAATTCAAGGCGGCCGATGAGAGCAGGTTTCTCGTTTTTGCCGCCAAGCACGGGCTGGACGGCAAGAAGCTGGGCGAGGCGCAGAAGGCCGAGAAATCCAAGCGCACACCCGAGCAGCAGGCGGCGGTGGACGCGTCCATCGCTGGCGATCGCAAGACACTGGTGGCCGATTCGGTCATCCCCGCGATCATGGCGTTAATCTACTTGGGCATCCTGTTCTACTTCAAATCCATCGGCGGATATCGGCCGGTGCGCATCGGCGAAGAGTCCCGAAAGTGACGCCAGCGCCAGCGGGCGTTGATGTTTTAAGAGGAAGCCTAACCTTGCGGCCCATTCGCAGGCTTGCGCTCCCAACGGCGGCGCGCTGCCTCGGGCACGGCGCTGTCCACTTTCGCGTAATAGGTGTCCTTGCCAAACAAAGCGTCGGCGGCGCGCTGCAAGTCCGCCGAGGGCGTGACGAAGTATCGGTCGTGGGTCTCCACAAACACCGCCGCGCCGTCATCCCGGCGCAGGCATAGTAAAAGAGGCGTCGTGCCCGGGTGCAACTCCACCAGATTGCGCACGGCTCCCATTCCATCGGGCTGCAGCCGGGCCAGGTGCAGCCGCAGGTGCACCTGCTTGGTGAAACGCCGCACCGCGTCCTTGAGCGGGAGAATCTCCTGGGGAAAAATCCGGGGGCCGTCGTCACCCTGGGACACCTCGCCAATCACCATCACCGCCGCGTTGAGCGCCAGCGCAGGCGCGTGCTCATCAAAGCCCTCACCCGTGCACAGCAGCTGCACCGTGCCGGAAAGATCCTCCAGCGTGGCGATGAGGTAGGGCCGGTCGTTCTTCTTGGAAACGCCGCGCCGCACCTCGGCCACGAGCCCCCCCACACGCGTGACGGTGCGGCTGGGCAGTGCCGCCAGTGCCGCGGCGTTGTGCAGGCAGTACTTCTCCAGCGCCTCATGGAAGGGGGTGAGGGGATGGCCGCTGGCGTAAAAACCCAGCAGTTCTTTTTCGTGCGCCAGCTTCTCCTGTTGGGGCCATTCGGCGAGGGCTTCGGCCACATCGGGAGGCGGCGGCGCGCCTTTTTCCATCATGCCAAAGAGGGTTTCCTGCCCTCGCGCACGGTCCGACGCCATGCTGGAGGCGCGGGACATCACCCGATCGAGCCGCGCCATGAGCGAGGCGCGCGTCTGGCGCAGACTATCGCACGCGCCTGACTTGATAAGTGCTTCGAGCGCCTTGCGATTGAGGGCGCGGCCATCCACACGCGCGCAAAGGTCCAGCAGCGAATCAAAGGGACCGCCGGCGTCGCGCGCGGTGAGCAGCGCCTCCACGGCGCTTTCTCCAATTCCCTTGATGGCGGCCAGCCCAAAGCGCACCGCTTTGGTCTTGGCCGAGGGTGCGAAGGTGACGCGGCTCTCGTTGACGTCGGGCGGCAGCACCGAGACGCCCAGCGCCCTGGCCTCCTGCACGAGGCCCGCCACCTTGGCGGTGTCACCCATGTCGTTGGTCAAGAGCGCGGCCAGAAACTCCACCGGATGGCGGGCCTTCAAGTAGGCCGTCTGGTACGCCACAATGGCGTAGGCCGCCGCGTGGGACTTGTTAAAACCGTAGCCGGCGAATTTTTCCAGCAGGTCGAAAATCTGATTGGCCTTGAAGGACGGAATCTGGCGGGTGTCATGGCAGCCGCGGACGAACGCGTCGCGCTGCTGCTGCATCTCCTCGACCTTTTTCTTGCCCATCGCGCGGCGCCGCAGGACGGCACCGCCCAGCGAGTAGCCGGCCAGCACCTGGGCGGCCTGCATCACCTGCTCCTGATAGATGAGGATGCCGTAAGTCTCCTTGGCGATGGGCTCCAGAAGCGGGTGTTCATAGCGGATCTCGACCTCGCCGTGGCGGCGCTTGATGAAGTCGGGAATGAGGTCCATGGGGCCGGGCCGGTAGAGCGCCACCAGCGCCGTGATGTGCTCGATGGAGCCAATCTGGAACTTGCGGCAGAGGTCGCGCATGCCGCCCGATTCCAGCTGGAAGATGCCCACGGTGTTGCCCTTGTTGAGCAGTTCGTAGGTGGCCTCATCCTGCAAGGGCAGGTGATCCATGTCAGGCGCGGCTCCCTGCGAGGTGCGGATGAGTTCGCAGGCGTTGCGAATGACCGTGAGGGTCTTGAGCCCGAGCATGTCCATCTTCAGCAGGCCCAGATCGCCCACGGGCCCCATGGCATACTGGGTCACCATCACGCCCTCCGCGTCCTGCTTGAGCGGCATCACATCCACGAGCGGCTCGGCGCCGATGACCACACCCGCCGCGTGGACCGAGGCGTTGCGCGTGAGATCCTCCAGCACGAAGGCCGTGTCGATGAGCTCGCGCGTGGTCGCCTCGCTCTCGTAGGCCTGCTTGAGCTCGGGCGCCTGCTCCAGCGCCTTCTTGAGCGTCATCTTGAGATCATTGGGCACCATCTTGGCCAGCCGGTCGCATTCGCCGTAGGAAAGCTCCATCACCCGGCCCACGTCGCGGATCACCGACTTGGCGCCCAGCGTGCCGAAGGTGATGATCTGCGCCACGCGGTCGCGGCCGTACTTCTCGCGCACGTACTCGATGACATCGGCGCGGCGGTCGTCGGCAAAGTCGATGTCAATGTCGGGCGGGCTGATGCGCTCGGGGTTCAGGAACCGCTCGAAGAGCAGCCCATACCGGAGGGGATCCACGTTGGAAATCTCCAGCAGAAACGTCACCAGCGATCCGGCCGCCGATCCCCTGGCGACGCAGGAGATCCCCTTGGAACGGCCGTGACGCACAAAGTCGCCCACGATGAGAAAGTAGCTCGTGAATCCCGTGCGCTCGATGATGTCCAGCTCCATCGCCAACCGGTCGAGCACCGCCTGCGCCGCGGCGGCCACGGCCGAGGGCTCGTCGCGTGGCGACTGGTCGTCGGGTGGCGCGAAGGTCGGCAGGGCCAGCGGATCGGCAATGCCCCGAAAGACAAACCGGTCGCCCTCCAGCGGGGCGTCCATGCCGTAGCGTGTGCGCAGTCCCTCCTGCAGGAGCTTTCGCAGATAGCCCTCGCGCGTGAACAGTTCCGGCGGCTGGAAAACCGGATAGCGCAGCTTGCCAAACTCAATCTCGACGTTGCATTGCTCGGCAACCGCCAGCGTGTTGCGCACCGCCTCGGGCACCTCGCCAAAGAGCGCGGCCATCTCCTCGGCACTGCGCAGGAAGAATTGCTCGGGCGCATAGCGCATGCGCCGGGAGTCGTTGAGCGTGGTCTGGGTGCCGATGCAAATGAGCGCGTCGTGCGCGTGCGAGTGGGCGCGCTCGACGTAATGCACGTCGTTGGTGGCCACCAGCCTCAGGCCGAACTCTTGTGCCAGCGCCAGGAGCGCGCGGTTGACCTTGGCCTGCTCGGCCAGCCCGTGGTTCTGCAGTTCGAGATAGAACCGGTCGGGCCCGAGCGTCTGCCGGTACCAGTCACACGTCGCCCGCGCCGCCGCGAGGTCGTCGCGCAGGATGGCCTGCGGAATCTCGCTGGCCAGACAGCCTGAGAGCGCCACGATGCCCTCGCGGTGCTGTGCCAGAAGCTCGCGGTCGATGCGCGGCTTGTAATAAAATCCCTCCAGATGCGCCGCGGTGGTGAGGCGGATGAGATTGTGATAGCCGGCCGCATTCTCCGCCAGCAACAGCAGGTGGTTGTAGCCGTCCTTGCCGCCGCGCGTGTTGGCGCGCCGGTCCAGCCGGCTTTCCGGCGCGATGTACATTTCACAGCCGAGGATGGGCTTGATGCCCGCCTCCCTCGCCTTTTGATAGAACTCAATGGCGCCGCACATGACGCCATGGTCGGTGATGGCCAGCGCCGCCGATTTCATTTCAGCCGCGCGCGCCACCAGCCGATCCAGCCGACACGCGCCATCGAGCAGCGAGTACTCGGTATGCACGTGCAGATGGACAAACTCGGCGTGGGCCACGACTGCATTTTGCGGCGCGTGCGGGGGCTAGGCAAGGGAAGGTTGTTGGATGTGCCCCTGCGGGGCGAAGTCCATTTTCGCGCCAGTGTGCGCTTGATTTCCCGTTGCAAAATCCCCATCCTGCGGCGACCCGGCTTGGTGAGCAGCCCCATTGAATGAGCGTGGAGATCGACAAAGTATCGGCGTTGGAATTGCAGCTGCTGCCCTCGTGGGCGCGCGAGGACGCCAATGCCAACAAGTACAGCAATTATGCCGGCTCCACCGACCGCGCTGTGGGAGGGCGCGATGACCGACGCCGCGGCGATCGTCCCGGTGGGTTTCGCCCCAACCGGCCGCCGCGCGACGATCACCGTGGGCCCAGACCCGCGCGGCCCGATCAGGGCGCGGGTGACGCCCGCAGGCCCGCGTTTCGCGGCGCACGGGATGGAAGGGGCGAGCGCGGCCAGGGCCCGCAAGGCCGGGGACGTCCGCAGCCCTTCCGACCGGCGCCGGTGGAGGAGCCGCTGTTGCCCTTGCGTGTCGAGTTTCTGCCTGACGAACTGGGCGTGGAATCGATCGCGCGTGAAATCAAGCTCCTGGGCCGCGCCTATCCGATCTTCCAAATCGCACAGCTCATCCTGCAGCGCCCGCAGCGCCATTCGGTGGTGCTGTCGGTGGTGAATGACGCGCAGGGGATCCCGCAGCAGCGGCTCTTCCAGTGCGCGTGCGACCAGTCGCTGTGGCTCTCGAAGCAGGAGGCGCAACGCCACGCCTTTGAGGCGGCCTTTGACCAGTACTACGAAGCGCAGCGCACGGAGGTCGAGGGGCCCAAGGGCGAGTTTAGCTTCGTGGCGCAGTGCGGGTTCAGCGGCGTCATCCTGGGCCCGCCCAACTATCACGGATATCAGAACCAGCTGGCGCGTCTGCATGCAGAGCGGTTTGCCCGCGTGCCCTTTGAGGAGTTCAAGTCGCGCGTGCGTATCGTGCGCGAGCCCGAGGTGGTTCAGAAATGGCTCGAGAGCCTGAAGTGGAAGACCCTCATCGCCGTGCGCAATGCGCCCGAACCCACCGTGCTGGCGACGCGCGAGGAAGCGGCCGCGCACTTCCAGACGCATTTTGCCGAGAGCGCTGTGAAGGAACTCACTCGCGTCACACTCCCTGGTTCGGCGGCCAGCGCGCTGCGCAGTCCGCGAGGACTGGCCCACCTGCTCCGGCACGTGTGGGAACAGGAATGCCGTTTTCCGATTCAGATGGCGACGTGCTTGAGCAAGCAGTTCGCGTCACTCGGGCTGCAGTTTTTTAAACGCGACAAGGTCGTCACCTTTGTCTCGGTGGCGCGCCCGCGGTACTTCGACATGGACGCCGCGCTGGTGAGCGACCGCATCCGAATGCTGGTGGACTTCATCAATGCCACGTCGGAATGCACGCGCCGCAAGATTCTGGATTCACTGGCGCCCGCTCCCAGTGTTCCGGCGCAGCCGCCGGCAGCACCGCAACCCGACGCGGCGGCACCGGCAGCGGCGCTCTCGCCTGAAGCCACGCAGCTCGTGGCCGACCTGCACTGGCTGGTGCATGAGGGCTACGTGATTGAATTTGCCAATGGCGTGGTGGAGACAGCCAAGCGGCCGAAGGACAAGGCGGCACGTCCGGCGGGGCCGGCTGCCCAATTGCCGGAAAAGCAGGATGCCGAGGATCCCGCGGCGCCGGCAGAATCGGAGACCTAAAAACCATGTCCAAGACTGGGATTGATTTAACGAAGACGCCACCGCGTAGTCCTCGCGTGCGGTTGGGAGGGTACGTCCTGCTGGCGCGCATGATTGACAAGGGCCGCGCCACATTGGCCGGAACCAATGGCGACTATCATTACGATTGCCCGTTGGATCAGCAGTTCACGAAGTTCGCCGGCATCGACGCGGCGGCGTTAAAGGACCAACTGGCGGCCGGAAAGGGCGACGGCGAGATTCTTGAATGGATCCAAGCTCACTCCACCGCCAAGCCGTCGGCCGCGCAGGTCGAGGCGTGGTCGGCGCATCAGGCTTCGAGGTCGCCCGCTGACTTGGATTCAATCAGGTTTTTCCTGGGAGTGCTCGAATCCTCCGGCCCCCACCGCAAGGACATCGCCACGTGGTTTGACCTTCTGGACTTGGACGACTTTGCCAGCTACGGCGGCAAGCCCTAGCGGGGCTCCCCCCGTCACAATTCCCAGCCGAGCTTGCGCAGGTACGCGAAGGGGTAGAGCCCGGAACTGTGGCCGTCGGCCCAGACCAGTTGCGCCGCGTAGCCTCCCACCGGCAGAATCTTTTGGAGCACGAACGACGCCGGCCCCAGGGGTTTTTCAGGCCCACGGTGAATCTGCCCCATGACGTCCACCTCGCCCTTGCATCCCGCACAGGGGCAAGCCCGACGCAGTGCCTCAAGACCGACAAACGACTCACGTCCATCGTCCCATTTGATGGCCAGATCCTGGCCGATGGGCTGCATGTCCAAGGGCTTGAGCGATGTCACAGGGCGACTCTAGCGCAATGGCGCAGCAAGCAAAAGCCCCGGAATATAGCCCGGCCTAATTTTTATTCTTGAACCAAACAATCGGGGTGCCTATCGTCCATCGGTCGCCCTTAAGAGGGGGCGGGTTGCCATGCGAATTTCAATGACAGGATTGCTCGGCGCGGCCGTGCTGGGACTGGCGGGGGCCGGGTGCGACGCCAAGGGGCGGGCGCCGGAAGCCGCAGGCGCGCTTCGCGTCACGGCAACGACCACGATGGTGGCGGACTTGGTGCGCCAGGTCGGCGGCGACCGCGTCACCGTGTCGGCCTTGATGGGGCCCGGTGTGGATCCGCATCTCTACAAGGCAACGGCCAGCGACGTGGCCAAGCTCACCCAGGCGCGCGCGGTGTTTTACAATGGCCTCGTGCTCGAGGGGAAGATGCAGGAGGTGATGGTGAAGATGGCGCGCAGCCATGTGCATGTCTACGCCGTCACCGAATCCATCCCGCGCGAGCAACTGCTGGAGCCGGCGGCCTTCGAGGGCCATTACGACCCGCATGTCTGGTTCGACGTGCGCCTCTGGAAAGCGTGCGTCGACACCGTCGAGAAGGGGCTTGCCGCGGCGGACCCCGCCGGTCGTGATCATTATGCGGCGCGCGCCGCGCAGGTGCGATTGGAGATGGATGCGTTGCACCAATGGGCGCTGGCCAAGTCGCAGGAACTCTCGCCCGAGCAGCGCGTGCTGGTGACCAGCCACGATGCGTACAACTACTTTGGCGCGGCGTACGGGTTCAAGGTCGTGGGTCTGCAGGGGATTTCCACCGTCACCGAGGCGGGCCTGGCGGATTTCACCAAGCTGGTGGACTTCATCAAGCGGCACAAGGTGAAGGCCATCTTTGTCGAGTCGAGCGTGCCGCCCGACGCCATCGCGCGCATCGCACAGGACGCCGGCGTGAAGGTGGGCGGCGAGTTGTTTTCCGACGCGATGGGCACGCCGGGCCAGCGGGAGGGCGACTACGACCTTGGAACCTACGAGGGCATGATCAAGCACAACCTCACAACCCTCGTGGAGGCGCTCAAGTAGCGCGGCACCACCCCGTGTCCACCAGTACTGACCTGAACTCGTGAAGACAAGGCACAAGCAAGCCGGCGCGATGGGTTGCGTCACTGCCAGTGATGGCCAGTGAGTGTCGGTGAGTGTCGGTGAGTGTGTCAAAATCCCAATCTCCTAATATCTTTCCAACTCTATGAGTCCTTCGCTCACCTCCATTCTCCTGCTTTCTGCCGCGCTCGCCGCGCTGGCCGCCGACCCGTTGCCGGACAAGTCGCGATACAATCTCTTCAACCCCACGCCACCGATGAGGATGCGCGAGATGTCCACCGACCGTCCCGACAAGACCGAGAGCGCCTACACC
>SXGR01112515.1_pt1 | contig 15057 bp, 10 predicted proteins | sample 3174711 | NCBI WGS metagenome assembly SXGR01 (sample SAMN11356860, study PRJNA531348) | freshwater metagenome | isolation source: freshwater sample F1-60 | place: China: Fuxian Lake, Yuxi | collected 2017-12-25
CGGTACTGAGCTTACTGATGGCGTCGCTGACCGTGGCTGGCCTCGTGTTCTTCGTGAGTTCCCGCATCAACGCGATCCGATCGCAGGTGGCGCCACTCCGCGCCGGCGGCGAGATCGATCTTGCGATGTTTCGATTCGGCACCGGCCTCGAGACGATGTTTGTCCGCGGTACGGCGGCGCTGCTCTTAGTTGTGCTGGCCGCGCGCGTGTATTTGAGCCGCTATTCGCTGTTGTTCTCCGATCACGGCTTCATGACTGGGATCGACTACGTCGACCAGAATGTGCGGATTCCTTTGCAGTGGGTCTTCCTGGCGGTGTGCCTGGTGGCGGCCGTCTTTGCCTTGCGAGGACGCTGGCGAGCATTGCTTCTGTTGCCGGCGGTCCGGTTACTGGAAGTTGCCATACCTATGGCAACTCAGGCGCTGTATGTCAGGCCGAATGAGATCAACCTGCAAAGGCCGTACATCGCCAATCATATCCAGGCGACTCGGAGCGCCTTTGGGTTGAGCAGCCAATTGAAGGAGACCGAGTACGCAGCCAAGCTTGAAGCCCGCGTCGATCCGTCCAAACACCGGGCCCAACTCGACAACGTCCGGCTGTGGGAATGGCAGGCGTTTCACGACACCGTGACCCAGATCCAGGCGCTGCGGCCCTACTACGTGTTCCACGATTCCGACGTGGACCGCTATGTTATCGACGGTAAGCTCCGGCAGGTGATGGTTACGCCCCGCGAACTCGACATCGAACAGCTGCCCGACGCCCGCAGCCGTTGGATCAATCCTCATTTCATCTACACGCACGGCTACGGCGTCGTGATCGCGGAAGCTAATCGGATTGCGCCGGACGGCCTGCCCCGCCTGCTGGTAAAAGATGCACCTCCGAAGACGGAAACGGCCAGCCTGCGATTGACGCGACCTGAGATTTACTTTGGCGAGAGGGTGCATGAACCCGTGTTTGTCCGTACCGGACAAAAGGAATTCAGCTATCCGGCGGGCAACGACAGCGTCTTTACACGCTACGCGGGAACGGGCGGATTTCGCATCGACTCGTTGGCGCTCCGTTTGGCGGCCGCCGTGCGTGACGCCGACCCCAACGTGCTGCTGACCAGTGTCTTCACCCCCGACAGCCGTATGATTATTCGCCGCAACGTGCTGGAGCGCCTGCGCGAAGTGGCCGGGTTTCTGCATTGGGACACCGATCCGTATCTCGTGGTGAATACCGAGGGGCACCTGGTGTGGACCGTTGACGGCTATTCGGTCTCCAGCGCCCATCCGTATTCGCAGCACGTTCAGCTCGACGGCGAAAGGTGCAACTACATTCGCAATTCAGTCAAGGCGACCGTCGACGCCTACCACGGCACGATACACCTTTATGTTTTCGATCAGACCGACCCGCTGATTGCCGCCTACCAGCGTCTGTTTCCCGCCCTGTTCGAGCCGGCCAAGGCCATGCCAGCCGACCTGCGGCAGCATGTCCGCTATCCTGAGCTTTTCTTTCGCTTGCAAGCCGAAATCTACCGGCTTTACCACATGCGCGATCCGCAGGCCTTCTATAACAAGGAGGACGTGTGGGACATTCCGCAGAATGCCAATGGCCGGAAAATAGGGGATCGCGACTTCAAGCCCACTTATCTGGTAGCCGCGCTGCCAGGTCAAGAGACGCCCGAGTTTGTCTTGATGATGCCGTTCACGCCGCGCGGCAAGGACAACCTGATCGGAACGATGATTGCGAGGTGTGACGGAGAACATCTTGGTGAGGTAGAGGTTTTGCAGTTATCCAAGCAGGCTCTGATCTTCGGCCCCAGGCAGATGGACGCCCGGATCGATCAGGATCCCGATATTTCCAAGGACTTGTCGCTTTGGAACCAGAAGGGCTCGACGGTGATTCGCGGGCAGATGATGATGCTGCCGGTCGGCGATACGTTCCTGTACGTCGAGCCCATCTATATCCAGTCTGACGGCGCCAAGATGCCGCAGCTGCAGAAGGTGGTGATCGGGACGGGGAGCGAATTGATTTACCGGAACACCTATGAGGAAGCGATCTCGGCCTTGGCCCGGATGTCCGGATCCACGGGTGGTGACGCGGTTGCGCCCTCGACGGTTGCCCCGGGTGGGGCGGCGACAGCGACACTGGCCCCTACTACTACTGCTGCCGGCAGCAGCAGCGATACCGATCGCCGCGTCAACGAGATTCGCGACCGGTTGCGCCGATACCGGGAGCTCTGGTCGCAAGGAAAGTATGCCGAAGCGGGTCGCGAACTCGAGCAGATCGAGCAGATCGTGGGGCGTCAGCGCTGACGCGACGCGCCGGTGCCATGGTTCGGCCAGCCGTTTGCGACTTTTTTGCGCGTCGAGGCAAACTCAAGGCCCGACGGCTTCCTGTTGCGCTTGGTCTGATACATTCGTTCACGAGCCGAGGAAACGGCTTCGGCCAAAGTCTCGCTGGTGACCTCGAGGCCTCCCCAACTGAACATGACCGAAAGGTTGCCGAGAGATCGCAGTTGGAAGTCCCAGAGCTTTTCGGAGACCTGGAAGAGACGCCGTTGTGCTGACGAGCCTCTTTCGCCAGGGTAGATCAGGATGTATTCGTCGTCCTGGAAGCGGCAAGCAAAGTCCTGAGGCCGGAGCATCGATAGCACCATCTTGTTGAGTGCTGCCATCGAATCAGCCCCCGACGCCAATTTGTCGCCGAGTGTCTCGTAGTCGTTCAGGCCGATGGCCACCACGACTCCGCTGAAGGGGGTCTGATTCCCGAGCAACTGAGCGAGGACGCCAGGTTCGTGCAGTCCGGCCGGAATCTCCAACTTCGCTTCGTTCGTTCCCTCTGACGGGAGGCTGAGAGAGGCCGGACGGCTCTCTCCCGTTGCCTTCTGGAGCGCTGCCACGTCTAGAGACGGTAAGACGGTTTCGACAGGACGGGCTTCGATGCGCGGGATATCGGTTTCACGAGCGAAGACCTTTGCGCCGGTGGTTGCGGCGCGGGTTCCGCAGCTGCCTGCGGGGCCGGAGCTGCAATAGTAACATCCTCCGTCTCCATTTCTTCGACGGGCGTTACGTCGATCGGACGAATGCGAGTGCGTATGGGCGGGAACACGGCTTGAACTTCGTCCAGTTCCCCAGTGCCGGTGAGTTCGTCAACAACGAGTTCTGGGGCCACCGCAGGCTCGGTGACGGGAAGTTGGGCTACCAACTCGGGCAGCGCGGCCTGCGACGCGATCGGTTCCTCTTCGGTCTCAGCAACCGGAGTAGGCTCGGCAAACACAACTGCCGGAACAGGTTCGCGCGGCGTGCTGCCGGGCTCAATCTCAACGGAAAGTGCTTCGGACGACTCAATCGCCGGTTCCGGCGCAAACTCTTCGGTGACCGGCTCCTCAAGCGTGGGAAGCAATGACACAAGTTGGGATGACTGAGGTCCGACGACCGGCGACGGAATGAGATCGGCTGGCGTGGCCGGTAGACTTGGTTCCATCGGCAAAAGCCCGGATTGCGGGAAGCGCCACGAAGCGGCTACCGGATGCTGGGCCATCGGGGGTGGGGAAGCCAGTTCGGCTTCGGGCACCGGGACGACGATAGGTTTGGGTTGCTCAGGATCGGCTTGCGGAGTCTGCTCGGCAGCAGCGGAAGCCCGCTCGACAACCACTCGTGAAGGCCTGGCTGCTTCTTCTTCCAGAGCCGGCGAGGCCATGGGCGGAGCATCTGCTGACACGGTAGCCACCGGGCGAACCTGTTCCAGCCGGGGCAGCTCAGTCAATCTTGGCCGGCGCAGCTCGACGGCCTCCAAAGCTGCTGCCGGTGTCATGGGCGCAGTCAGCCCTAAAGCCGGTTCTTCCAGTTTGCGGCGAGAAGCCTCGTGACGAGCACGTATTCTGGCCGCGCGACCGGCCAATTGTTCAAGCTCTTCCTTCGTGGCCCAGGATTGATGCTTGGCCGCTGCCTTGAACTCGTCATACCGGTGACGCCGCTGGGTGGGAGTCCGGTTCTCTTCCGACAGCTCCTCGGACTGGGCGGCGCCAGTGAGATTCTCGAGGTCCGACTCTTCAACGACAGGTCTTGCCGAAGCATCCCCTGCTGCTGATGCGGCCGCCGCTACGGGCGCCGGTTGCGCGGCTGTGCCGCCTGGGTTCCGCACCAGATCAGCCAGCCCTTGCAGCCAGGCAATCGGGTGGGCCAGGGGTTGAAAGAACCCGAGCCGCTCCCGTTCGTCCTGCCGCACGCGCAGCTCGATGTTTTTTCTCGGAGTTGTTCGTTGTTTCCCTTTAAAAAGTCGCAAACCAATGCGACAAAGGCACTGCCAAGCACCAAGAAGAGGGCCACGAAGATTTGTAGTTCCAGCGATCCGAGTTGCATTTGGCTCGTCCCTCTTCTAATCGTCGGCAGCAGTCAGCGTGAATAGGGGAGTCATGCGAAAACTCTCAGGTGAACCACCTTTTCCAGGACCTAAAACAACCGCTTACTAAACAGATTACAGTAGACAGGCAGCCCGTCTAGAATGGGGTTCTAAGGGGTTCCCCTGAGCGCCCCCCTCTGAGCGAACCCGATGTCAACGCGAGCCCGGCACTCCCCGTCCCGGTAAGGGCACTCCTCCACGGCTGGGCGGCGCCGGTTGAGCAGGAGCCAACTCGATACTCCGGTGGCTGTTGCCAAGTCCCGGCCCACTGAAATCCAACTCCGCCGCATCGAAACTCAACGTGCGGTCAAGCACCATCTCGAGGGTGCTTCCACGTGGGAGCACTGCTTCGGGGCCCCGGCTGGCGAGCACGCCGACCAAGCCCGCCGCCGCCCCAGCCGCCGCTCCGATACCAACGCCCAGGCCGGTTCCGCCAGCGACGCTCCCGGCGATGGCGCCAACGCTTGTGCCCGCCCCAGCCGCTTCGCCCACGGTGCGGGCATCGCCACCTTTGTTAGAGTCGCCTCTGATCGTGCCTTCCTCGCGGTCCAGTTTTTCGTGCGCCTGCCCATCGAGCCCGCCAATCCGCGCCCTGAAATCACGTGTCACGCCATTTAGCAAGGTGAGAGAGTCGAATCGCACGAATAGTTCGGCCTTTCCTTTGACCCGGCCGGGGCGCTTCACCTTCGTTACCGTTCCGGCCACATAGCTGCCGACCGGGATAATCACTCGTCCATTTTGCAGAATTGGAAAAGCCGTTTCCATATACACCCGGTCGCCTTCGGTGGCCTGCTTGGTGCTAATGCTGTTAATGAGACTGAGGGGGATGTGCGTGCCCTCGGCGAGGTCAAACGACAAGCCGAAGACCGAGGCGGTCAAGGCGAAGCCAAAAACTATTATCGTTTTCACGAGGGTGTTACTCCAAAACTCGATTGTACCATTTGGGGCAGGCAGAGCAAATGCCTGAATTCAGTGACGTACGCCACGAGCGCCCGGTTGCCTTGGAGCATTTCATTCACAACCGGGCAGACCTGCCGCATGGCATCCAACGGCCAGTCTGCACCGGAAATGCGGTCACCAGAGCGCAGGACACATGGGACGTGACGCATCGGCGCACACGATTGCATCAGGTTAGTCGAGATCGCACTCGAGGTCTGCCTCGGGACTCTATTGTTTTGCGGGCATATGCTTTGGCGTGCTGTTGGCGCTCGTAGGTTCGGGGTTCCGGCGCCGCAAGACTCCGAGGTGGCCTGGCCCACCGCCATCGGCATCCCAGTCGAATACGACGTCGTAGTTCTCCGGTAGGCCGGCCGGCCGGGCCGGTGCACGATCATCGTCAGATCGTTGTAGACCAGGTGAATCAGGAAGAGGCTGTTCCAGTCGAACTGCGGGAATGGGTCACGCTCGAACAGCACGTGCGCGCCTGGCGGTAGACACGGCGCCGCCCGACGCAACTGCGCGACGACTTCTGCGATGTGGCAGGCTTCGGCCAAGTGCACCTCAGGATGCCGATCGCGCCGGAGATGGTGGAAGGTTCCAGCCAGGAGCATGGCCGCCACCACGGCAGGAACAGGACGTGCGAAAAGCGCCGACAGCGGGAGCGCCAGAAGCGTCACTGCGCCCAACGACGGAACGTAGACCGCCTCCAGGCTCCGTTGAGGGATGAAGGCAACCGGAAGCACTCCCGCTATCAAGACGACAAGGGAAACAACGGCGGCGCGCCGGTGGTAGATCAGACTCCACGCCGTGGCGGCTCCGAGAATCAAGACGGCCCAAATCAGGCGGCCATGCCCGTAGGCCGCCATGTCCAGGAAGGCGCTCACCCGGGTCAGGAAAGTTGTCAGATCGATATGGGGTGAATAGGGCTCTATCTCAGCGAGCCCCTGGCGGGACAACAGCCGGCCGCCGATGAACGAAGCCGTCAACAGCCCCGCGACGATAACCGCGCTGGCCGAACGGCGACACTCCCAGCCCTTCCACACCAGGCAGACCACCGGCAGGCTCACCGCAATCTCCTTGGCGTTCATGCTCAGCATGTACAGGCCAAGGAACAGCCATAATCTTCCCGCGCCGAAGGCAATCAGGGCAGTCACGTAGCAGAAGTAACAGAGCACGTCGAAACAGAAGCCGACGCTGAGGTCAATGATTTTCCAGTTACCATGCCAGGCATGAAATATCGTAGCGATCCAGGCGGCTGAAGTTACTTCCGTCAGCCGGTGAACAGCCAAATAAGTCAGTAATAAGTTGGCCACCAGCACGGTGTACAACACGAGGTGAAACGGGAACGAATGGAAGCCAAATGACCGGTACAATACTAAGTAAAATAGGCTGCCCAGCGGCCGTAACTCCGAAGCCGGCAGAAACACAGTCAGGTGGTCGAGAAGTAACTGCCCGAACGGCCGCTCGAGTGCCCGGTGGCAGTTCATCAGATCGTCCGGAGTAAATCCAGCCCATATCCAGGGCCCCGCGAACCACCAAAAATAGGCCAGGATCAAGCCGGCGGCGGCCGCGTTCTGCATTCGTCGGCTAAGAGCCCCGCGGAGGCGAAGCCAACGACACCCCGGCTGTTATTCCGGACGCCGGATCACCAACGCGGAGTTCTTGCTGCCGAAGGCAATGCAGTTGCAAACGGCATGCTCGACGTCCAACTTACGCGCCCCTTCGCTGATATAGTCGAGATTGCACTCGGGGTCTGCCTCATCGAGATTTTTCGTGCCGTGGATCACGCCATCGCGCATCCCGAGCAGCGTCGCCGCCAGGCCAGCCGCCCCGCAAGCCCCTTGGGGATGTCCAAGCAAGCTCTTCAAAGCCGAGCCAGGAATCTTGTCGGCCCGCACCCCAAAAGCAATCCGCATGGCCTTGGTTTCGATGCGGTCGTTCAACTCGGTGGACGTGCCGTGGTAGCTGACGTAATCCACGTCGTCCACAGTAATGCGGGCCTGGCGCATCGCTATGTGCATCGCGCGGGCCGGTTCCTCGCCCGATTCCTCGAGCCGCACCCGATGAAAGGCCTCGCACGTCGAACCATATCCGCAAATCTCGCCGTAGATATGGGCACCGCGCGCCAGCGCTCTTTCGCGCTCTTCCATCACGAAAAACCACGCGCCTTCAGCAATTACAAATCCGTCGCGATCGCGCGAGAACGGACGCGAGGCCCGCTCTGGCTCCTCATTCCAGCGTGTCGACATGATGCGCATAAGCATGAAACCGCGCTGGATCAGCGGAGCCAACGGGGCATCGACGCCGCCAGCGACGACCGTATCGAGCATGCCCGAACCGATGTGGTGAAAGGCGTAGCCGATGGCATCGGTCGACGACGTACAGCCGGTGGACACAATATGAGACAGTCCTCGCAACCCGAAATGCATGGAGACTTCGCTGGCGAGCGTGCCAATGGTAGAAGTGGGGATTGTATAGACGCTGCAATCACGCCACTCGCCGGCGTACCATTTCCGGTACTGCTCTTCGGTAAACTCCTGGCTGCCGCCGCCGGAGCCCACCATGACGCCGATTTCCCGCAATTCCTCACGCTTGAGAGCTGCCCAGTCGATCCCGGCGTCCTGCAACGCCTCGGCTGCCGCAAACCTCGCCAGGGGCACCACACGGGAGACATGGGGCCGGTCCTTGGGCTTGACCCAGGCCAGTTCGTCGAAGCCTTCGATTTCACCGGCAATCTGCGCCGCCATGGTGCTGGTGTCGAAGCGCGTAATGCGCCTGACGCCGCTCACACCTTGTTTGGTGGCCGACCAAAATGCCTCTCGACCGGTCCCGTTCGGGCTCACCGCGCCAATTCCTGTTACCACGACTCTTCGCAAATGGGCCATCGTGACAGTATAGACTGTCGGTGACTAGCCCCGCGCAAAAATCGCTCAGGCCGCCACGGTTTGTTCGATGGTATCGACCACGACCGCTTGGCCCGAAGTGAGCGAACGGTAGGCCGCATCAGTAGTGGCGGAGATGGACAAGATATCTTCTTCGGTCATCCACGGCTCTGTGCGCTGCTGCACATGATCCCGGAACTCGCACATCATGCGCCGGTAGGCGGAGTCGACGGCGCATTCGTTGAAAAGATGCACCGGGTCCTCCCCGTTGCGCTGCACGAAGGAGGCTTTCCAGCCCAACGCCAGCGTTCCCTTTGAGCCGTGCACGGTGACGAAGAAATCGCTGGCCGCGCGCATGCTCCAACTGGTGACGATCTGCCCACGAATCTGCTTGGCGGCGGTGACGAAACTCATCACCTGATCCTCGACTTTTAGCTTTTGCACAGGCCGCAAACGGCTGGCCTCGATCTGCTTGACGCCTCCGAACAGGAATCGGACCAGATCGAAAGCCGGCGTGCCTTGGTCGATCAGGACCCCACCGCCGGACTGCGCCGGTTGCGACTGCCAACGGTTGGCCATTTCCACCTGGCGCGACAACTCGATCTGGAAGTGCATGATGTCTCCGATGGCGCCTTCATCCATCAGGTCCTTGGCTAAACGCACTTCGCCAAGATTGCGAAACTGTGAGGCGAGTTGGAATCGAGCGCCAGTGGGGTGTGAGAACCGGATCATGTCCCCGGTCAGGCGGTTGTTGGGGGTCGCGGGCATCTCGCAAAGGAGGCTGACGCCACGGGACAATGCCATCTCTCCAATCGGGTGGTGAGACGCGGTTGGTGTGCAGAGACTAATGGCGTCGAGTTCGACCTGCTCGAGCATGTCCTCGAAGTCAAAGAAGAACGGGGCCGTGGCCTCGCCAAGCATGGCCACATGTTCACTCCGAATGTCATACAACGCGGCAACGTGCACGCCCGGAGTCTTGCTCCAGGTATCGAAGTGAGTTTGCCCAGCCTCGCCGAGCCCGACAATACCGACGCGAAGGGTTTTCAATAGTTGCCCCGATTCAGCCCCACTGGTAGCTTACTCGCATGCGGTACTACTTGGAACGGTACTTGGGTACCGAAAGACACTTAATTCGGGCCTGTCAGTGTATCTCCTCGGTCGCAATGGGTAAGTAAGGTCCCAGCAGCCGCGCTAGGGGACTTACCCTAATAGCCAGCTTCCTGACGGTTTAAGGCAAACGGACGGCCCGCAGATGCCCCCGCCCCCGGGCCGGGCTCGGCAGCCAGGGTGCAACGCGCGGCGAGGAATAGTAGCAGTTTCAAAATAGCCTCCCGTCCCAACGCAGTCCGGCGCGGACCAATCGGGGCGAGCCGATCAAGGGCGTAGGCGAAAAGCCTACGACAAACTGACGGTCGAAACAATTCTCGGCCACCACCTGTGCCGATAAACCGCGCCAAAGCTGCTGACGCACCGAAAAGTGAGCCACGGCGAAACCAGGCAGCACAAAGCGATTGAGGTCGTCCTCAAATTGGGCGGCACTGGCGCGCACGCCCGCCGACGCCCAGGTCGACTGACCTTGCCAACTGGCCTGAACCGAACCCTGATGTTTGGGAACTTGTGGCGTGCGAGGGCCGGTGGAATAACGCGTGTCGACGAACAGGTACGACGCCTCGCCGGTGAACTGGCGCCAGCGCTGCCGCAGATCGATCTCCACGCCCTTGGCCAACGCCTTGACGGTATTTCTGCGTTGACGTATGATCTCGGCCGAAGTCGTGCTGAGGGTGACGTTGCCGATAATGTCGCGCAGGTCGTTACGAAACACGCCGATGCCGATGTGACTGGATTCGCCATTCCAATCGAGACCGGCTTCGCTGGCGAAAATCGACTCAGGCTTGAGCGCGGGATTGGCTTGCGTAACCGCGTTGCCCTGACGGAAATCGCGGTACAACTCATTGAGCGTAGGTGCGCGGAGGCTGCGATACACCGACGCCCGGCCCCGCCAGGCGCCTTTGCCAGCCGTCATCCCCGCGCTCGGACTGAAAAATTGGCGGCCCGGCCCAGGCACATGGTGCCGCGCGCCGGCGAAAACACGAAAAATGCCAGACCCGAAGTCGCCCTGGAGAAACCGGCCGTGCTGAAGCTGCGAACCGGCGCCGGTTCTGGTGATGGTAGGGAAGACGTCGATACTGCGGCCCTCAACCCGCATCGAATCGCCACCGGCCAACAGATTCCAGCGTGTGCCGGTGTGGCGCCAGAAAGCGGAGCCGCCGAACGCCTCCGATGGCACGGTCTGCGTGGAGCTAATTCGTTCGAGGCTGCGATTGTTCAGAATCGTCGAAAAGCCACTGCGGAACTCGCCCCGGGTATGGAAGCCGAGGGCCGAGACCGTATCGTTGCGCCAACCGCGGGCGTAGTTGGCGCCGATGTTGCCGAGACAGGTGGAGTTGCGCTGGAGCGGCGTGCCATTACCGCGTTCTTCGACGATGACGTCGGTCTTGAGGAAGAATCGCTGCCGTGCACCCAACACGTCGAACCGCGCGTTGGTGGCCACGAACCGCACGTTGGCCTCGCGGTCCACTGAGCCGCGATTGGCTTTGGGAATGATGAAATAGCCGTCGGTTGTAAAGGCGCGGCTGTTGCCGGAGAGCCCGAACCGGTCGTTCCAGAGGTGGGAAGCGCCCACGCTCGCCATGTGGGTGTCGCGTGTGCCGAACTCGTAGGATCCGGTGACTCTTCCCTTCTCCGGCTCGCGCGAGAAGAGCCCGACCGCGCCGCCCATGGCCCGATCTCCAAACAAGCTGGTGGACGCGCCACGCGAAACCTCAATGCGCCCCAACTCCTCAGGAGCGAACCGCGTCCAATACACCCAGCCGCCAAACGGATCGTTCACCGGGATGCCATCCCACAGCACCAGCGTCCGGCTGGCCCCGCTTGAACCGATCCCGCGCAGCGAGAGGCCCTGCGTCGTGGGATGCGCAACCAAGCTTGAATTGCGTCGAAACAAGCTGAAACCGGGCACCAGACGCAGCCGGTCATCGAGATTGACTCCTGGGATCTGCTGCAGTTGAGGGGCGCCAAGTACCGAGATCGAGGCTGGCGTTTCAGCCGACAGTTTTTCGGCCACCGTGATCGAACTAATGACCGGTTCGAGTTTGGCTTTCCCGGGCTCAGTTTGATTCGGCGGCGTTGTCTGCCCCCAGAGCGCCGGGATCCACAACATGAGCGCGATGCCAACCGGCTTGGGCCAGACGGGATGGCGACGCACTGAGTATAACTTGGATATTGTCATCGCGGCCAGGTTCGGGCACAGATCGGGTACGGAACGGCTCGACCAGTGCCAGATACCTCAGAATAACGTAGATATCTCCCTGGCCGGGCGATTCAAATGAGAAGTTCTGCGTGCGAAAATAAACCCGCGCACCGCGCGCCACAGTCTCCCAGACCAGATAGGCCGCACAATCGGCGGCCGATTCAAACCACTGCCGTTTGTCGAACCGGACATCCAAATCGAGAAAAATCTCGACGGTGGGATCCTGCTCACGGGCGAATTCGCGTACTTGCAGTTCACCGGTGTGGGCCGTGGCTTTCCAATCCAGATGCCGGGCGCTCTCGCTCTGCAGGTAGGGACGGATACGATAGAAGTCGGGGCCCCGGCCTCTCACGTGCGCCGAGATGTCTCCCTGAATGCGGTCGATCAATTGGCGGAACCCGGGTTGCGGCTCGAGGCATGGATACACGAGCGCTTCCCGCAGCAAGGCAACTTGCACGTTTCGCTCGGTCAGCCCGAAAGGGAATGTCGACCGCAGCCGAAAGCTGTTCTGCCGGTGCTGCCCACGCCTTGCAAATTCCACTTCCACCATCTCCTGCAGCGTCGCACCGCCGGCCAGCAGAGGATAGAAAAGTTTGGACGAAAAGACATTCCTGGGCATGCCTTCCAAGTGAATGGCAAAGGACGGCATCCACGTCTTTTCGTTCTTCAGCTTCAGGAGAGCGGGAATACGCCGTCGCGCCGAGATGTGCTCTGGAAAGACGAAGTCGAGTTCGAGCCCCGCCAGCGACAGGCGGCTGATGAAACCGGAAACCAGGAGCGTCGCCAGCAAGCAGCCCAAGAGTAGAAACAGGACATTGTTCCCCGAAACAAACGCAAGCCCTCCGACGACCGATACCAGGAGGCTGAAGCTCACGCCAGCTTTGGTGACACGCTGGCGCATACGGCTGGTGATCGCGCCGGACAGCCAATGCCAGAGGCGAGAGGACATACCTAATATGACTTTACCGCCGGACGCAGCGGAATTTGGCACTCGGATCGGGAGCCAGCAGGGCGCGCCCTCGGTCACGGCCAAAAGCACAAGCAAATTCGATTGCGTGGAGACGCCCATCTCCAACTGACTTTTGACCGTTGCCTCAATGACCGAAGGCGCCGCCTGTTGCCGTTGATTCTATTTAGTCAGAATTGCCTGAAAATGAGAATACCATCGAGGCCGTACGGGGGTGATCCGATCGACACGCTACGCTCGATCCTTCAGAATCTCCCGGGCGGCGTTGTAGCCCGGTGCGCCCATGACCCCTCCGCCCGGATGCGTGCCGGAGCCGCACATGTACAGACCTTCGATGGGCGTGCGGTAGCGGGCCCAGCCCGGGACCGGACGCATCACGAACATCTGGTCCAAACTCATCTCACCGTGAAAGATGTTGCCGCCAGTGATACCGAAGCGCCGTTCGAGATCGAGTGGCGTTAACACCTGGCGATGTTCGACGATGTCGCGGATATTAGGCGCGTACTCGGCGATAACGTCCATCACGCGATCGGCGAAGGGCTCGCGCAGATCGTCCCACGTCTCCGGCCCCTTCAGCGTGTACGGCGCGTATTGGAGGAAAATGCCCATAACGTGTTTCCCGGCCGGGGCGAGCGAGGGATCGTACATGGTGGGCACGGTCATCTCGAGCATAGGGCGTTCGGACGGCCGGCCATACTTGGCATCATCCCAGGCTCGCTCGACGTAGTCGATATCGGGGCACAGATGCATGGTGGCGCGGTGCTGCGGACCTGGCGCGCCGGGCAGGCAACGGAAATCGGGCAGGCCGTTTAGGGCGAGGTTGATCTTGCAAGACGTTCCTTCGCAACGGAATCGCTCCACCTGCGCGACGAACTCATCGGGCAGATCGCGGCGGTCGGTCAGTTTGAGGAACGTGAGCTTGGGATCGAGATTGCTGACCACGATGCGCGAGCGGATCTCCTCGCCGCCCGCCAGCACCACACCCACGGCCCGGCCGTTTTCCACGAGCACCGGCTCCACGGCGGCATTCACGCGGATCCGGGCGCCATGCGAGCGCGCCGAAGCAGCCATCGCTTCCGGAATCGCGCCCATGCCTCCGCGCACGAAGCCCCACACGCCGCGGCGTCCGCCCACGCCGCCCATGCAGTGATGGAGCAAGACGTAGGCCGTGCCCGGTGACCGCGGGCCGCCGTTGGCGCCGATCACGCCGTCGGTGGCCAGCGTCACTTTCACTTCCGGCGATTCGAACCAATCGTCGAGAAAATCAGCGGCGCTTTGCGTGAAGATTCGCACGAGCGCGTACAGGTCTTTTGCGGGCAGTCCGCGCAGACGCGCGGCGAGTTTGAGGTAGTCGACGAGTTCGCACAGGCTGGACGGCGGGAACGGCGGCGGGGTTTCCAGCATCAACGATTCGGCCACGATCGCCAGCCGCTCGACCTGCTCTTCATACGCCGCCATTCGCGAGGCGTCGCGCCACTAGAATCTGGCAATTTCAGCGCGCGTGCGTTCAGCATCCTGCCACATGAACAGATGGCGTCCGTCGGGGAACGGCGAGAACAACGGCGGTTCCTTGGGCTCGACGTGATAACCGAACCGCTTTAACTCGAGTTCGTTGACGATGCGCTCCTGCAACAAGCTCGACAAGTAAGCGCCGGTCGAGACGCGATAGCCAGGCCAGATTTCTTCGGTGACCGCGCAGCCTCCCACCAACTCGCGCCGCTCAAGCACCAGCACGCTGCGCCCGGCGCGTGCCAGGCAGGCTGCGGTAACCAGCCCGTTGTGCCCGCCCCCTACGATGATCGCGTCAAGCGAATCGCGGCTCACTATTCACTCTCTCACCGGGGCCGGAACACCACGACCCCGAGCGGCGGCAATGTGATCTGGAGACTCGCCGGACGCCCGTGACTGGGGGACGGAGCCGCGAACGCCGCGCCGCCGTTGCCCGTGTTCGAACCCCCAAACATCTCAGCGTCCGTATTGAAAGCTTCGTCATAGAAGCCAGCCGACGGCACGCCGACGCGATAGTTCAACCGCGGCACGGGAGTGAAATTGCAGACCACCACCAGGTGATCGCGCCGCCCCTTGGACCAGCGCAGGAAGGCAATGATCGAATTCTCCACGTCGTGGAAGTCGATCCAATCGAAACCCTCGTAGCTATCGTCCACTTCGTACAACGCCGGGTGTTCGCGATAGAACCGGTTCAACTCACGCATCATTCGCTGCAGGCTCGAGTGGGTGGCGAACTGTAGGAGGTCCCACGGCAGCGAGGTGTCGTGATTCCACTCCTGCCAGGCGCCAATCTCGCAACCCATGAACACGAGTTTCTTGCCCGGATGCGTCCACATATAGGCGAGGAAGGCGCGGGCGTTGGCAAAGCGCTGCCACTCGTCGCCCGACATCCTGCCGGTCAGCGAACCCTTGCCGTACACCACTTCGTCATGCGAAACCGGCAGCACGAAATTTTCCGTGAAGGCGTAGAGCAGGCTGAACGTGATGTAGTTGTGATTAAAGCGGCGGAAGACGGGGTCCAACTTGAAGTAGTTGAACATGTCGTGCATCCAGCCCATGTTCCA
>SXGR01094403.1_pt1 | contig 15051 bp, 12 predicted proteins | sample 3174711 | NCBI WGS metagenome assembly SXGR01 (sample SAMN11356860, study PRJNA531348) | freshwater metagenome | isolation source: freshwater sample F1-60 | place: China: Fuxian Lake, Yuxi | collected 2017-12-25
CACCCAGCTTTCCGCCATGACGGCGTTCGGCGCAGTGGTAAGGCGCACCCAATCCTTGGGCATCCTATTTCTGCTTGTAGCGGAAGGTGGGCGGCTCCAGCTTTTGGAGGACTTCCTTCCAATCGACCTGCTTATCGGGCCCCGTCCACTCCACAAAGGCTGCGCCATCGGCCGCCCAGCCGGCGAACTTTTTCACCGCCGTGGCGTGTGGCTCCGCCTGGACGAAGGCGCGCATGGCGGCGCGGTCGCGCCAGGCGGAGACGGTCCAGAAGCGCCGCCGGCGCAGGTCCGTGTTCAGGGCGTAGCGCACGGCGCCGTCCGAGCGCTTCACCTGTTTGGACACGCGCGTACTGAGGGCGAGGAACGCGGGGATGTCTCGATAGCGGCGCAGGGGAAGGACCGTCGCCGTCCACTCGACGTTCACCCCCGCCACTGGCTTCACCGCTGCGCCCGTCTTCATCTCGCCACCACTTTCTAGGCTACTTGGATCGCCTCCGGCCCGACTAAGGCCGCTATCCGGTTCAGCACGTCGGTCTCGCACGAAGTCTTCAGGTCTTCAAAGGTGAGGGTCTTATCGCCATCGAAGGACTTGATGGTGAAGTAGACGGAGTCTTGCCCGCTCTTTGAGCGGACGATGCCCAAAATCTCCCGAAAGAGATTGATGTCCGCCTGGGAGTCGTCCGTCTCTTGCAGGGTGATGGTGAGGGCTTTGGGTGGCGCCTTAGCCGCGGGCTTTTTGTATGCGCCATTGCCATTGACGTGCCCGTTGCCGTTGCGGGCCGCGGGCCTCTGCTCGATCTTTGGCGGCGGAGGCGCTTGGACGATCTGGTCAACGGCGGCTGCAGGGTCGGCCTCCACCGAAGCGATAGGCGGCTCCTCCAGCACAACTTGGGCGCCTGCCCCCCTGCCGCCGATGACGGCATCCAGCGGCTCGACGCTGTCACAGGCGACGGAGAGGCGGTCGTTGCGGGAGCGCACTTTTCCTTTGACGACGAGCAGCATATCGTCGCGCCATAGCTGTGACGTCTTCTCATAGGTGTTGGGCCAGACGTTCACTTCCACCTTGCCGTTGAGGTCTTCCAGGGTGGCGACGACGAAGGTGCGGCTGTCCCGCTTGGTTTGCAGGATGCGTATCCCGGAGACTTGGCCCGCGATGGTCACCGATTGGTTTTCCATCTCGATGGTGATATTGCCGCAGGGCGTCACTTCCTGGCCAAGGAGCGCCGTTGCGCGCGCCAGGGGATGGTCGTCCAGGTAGACGCCAAGGAGCTCCTTTTGCCACTGAAGGCGCTGCTGCTGGGGTATCTCGCCGCCCTGGCCCTGGACGGTGATCTCCGGGACGGGAACGGGAACCGACGCGCCGAAGAGATCGAACATCGTCGATTGGCCTGTCTCTTTGAGGCGCGCCTGCTGCTGCGAGATGGAGAGGATGCGGTCGGCGCTCGCGAGAAGGCCGGCCCTGGGGCCGAAGCAGTCCAGCGCACCGACCATGATGAGGCTTTCCAGAGCGCGCTTGTTCACATTTTTGAGCGGGGCGCGCTGGGCGAAGTCTTCGATGTTCTTATAGCGCCCGCCGCGGTCGCGCTCTTCGATGATGGGGATGATGGCCGCTTCGCCGAGGTTCTTGATCGCCGCTAGGCCGAAGCGGACGCCAGGCCTGCCTTCGCTCGCGTCGATCGTGAAGCCGGTGCTGCCGTCGTTGATATCCGGCGGCAGGACCGGGATGCCCAAGCGGCGGCATTCGGTGATGGTCGTGGCCACTTTGTCCGTGGCCCCCTGGAAACAGCTCAGGAGCGCCGTCATCGATTCCACGGGGTAGTTGGCCTTGAAGTAGGCGGTCCAGTAGGCGATGAGGGCGTAGCTGACGCTATGGGCTTTGTTGAAGGCGTACCCGGCGAAAGGCTCGATGAGGTTCCAGACGGTATCCGCCATCTGGGTGGTATGTCCCTGTGCAGTGGCGCCTTTGATGAACTCGCTCTTCTGCTCCTGCATCAAGGAGGCGATCTTTTTGCCCATCGCCTTGCGGACGATATCTGCCCTGCCGAGGCTGTAGCCGGCGAAGTGGCGCAGGACGAGCAAGACCTGGTCTTGATAGACGATGATGCCGTAGGTCTCCTCCAGGATGTCCTTCAGCGCCGGGTGGGGATAGCGCACTTCGCGCCTGCCGTGCTTCGCATCGATGAAGGTGGGGATCTGCTCCAACGGCCCTGGGCGGTAGAGGGCGATCATGGCTGAGAGGTCGCCGACGGTTGATGGGCGCAGCTCTTTGATGTAGCGGCGCATCCCCGTGCTCTCCAGCTGGAAGATGCCCGTCGTCTCGCCGGAGGAGAGGAGATCGAAGGTCTTCTTATCATCGAGAGGTATCTGCAAAAGGTCGAGCTGTTTGCCCGTCTGCTTGCTGATGGTGGCGCAGGTCTTTTGCAGGATGGTGAGGTTGATGAGACCAAGGAAGTCCATCTTCAGCAGGCCGAGCTTCGCGATATCGTTCATGGAGAATTGGGTGAGGCTCACGCCCGATTCCGCGCCCTTGATGCCGCGCTGCAAGGGCACGATGTTGATCAGCGGCTCGTCCGAGATGACGACGCCCGCGGCGTGAGTTCCGGCGTTGCGGGCGACGCCCTCTAGACTCTGGCCCGTATCGATGAGTTTCTTGATCGTGGGGTCGGCATCGTAGAGTTGTTTGAACTCCGGGATGAGGCCCTTCGCGTCTTCGATGGTCCAGGCCTTGATGCCGCCTTTTTCTTCTTTGCGATAGCCGACGGGGATGAGGCGCGTCACGCGGTCCACATCGGCGTAGGTCATGCCGAGGGCGCGGCCCGTATCGCGAAGGGCTTGCTTCGCGCCTAGAGTGCCGAAGGTGATGATCTGGGCCACCCGCGCATCGCCGTAGCGCTTCAGGACATAGTCGATGACCTCATCGCGACGGTCGTCCTGGAAGTCCATATCGATATCAGGCATCTCCTTGCGCTCGATATTGAGGAAGCGCTCGAAGACGAGGCGGTACTTGAGGGGGTCGGCGTTGGTGACGAAGAGGCAGTAGAGGACGAGGCTGGAGGCCGCGCTGCCGCGAACGCCCATGAAGATGCTCTGCTCGCGCACGAAGCGGCTGATGTCCCAGACGACGAGGAAGTAATCGGAGAAGTGCGTCTGTTTGATGACATCGAGCTCGTATTCGAGACGGGAGCGCTGGTCATCGGTGGGTTCGCCATAGCGCCGTCGCAGACCCTCCCAGCAGAGCTTCGTCAGATAGTCGTCGGCGGTCATGCCGTCGGGAACGGGGAACTTGGGCAGATGCGATTTCTTGAAGTCGATGTTCACATTGCACTGGTCGGCGATGAGGCGCGTGTTGCGCACGGCCTCCGGCAGATCGGAGAAGAGGCGCTCCATCTCCTCGGTGCTGCGCAGGTAGTAAGTGGGGTCTTCCATGCGCATGCGGTCTTTCTGGCCGACGGTGCTGTTGGTGCCGATGCAGAGGAGGATGTCGTGGGTCGCGTGGTCGTGCTGGTGGACGTAGTGAACGTCATTGGTGGCAACGAGGGGCAGCTGCATATCGCGGCTCATGGCGAGAAGCTGCTCATTGACGACGGTCAGCTCAGGCAGGCCGTCGCGCTTCTGGACCTCGAGGTAGAAGCCGCCAAGGACGTCGCGATGCCAGGCGGCGGCGTTGCGAGCATCCTCCATACGGCCCTGCTGGATGAGGCGCGGGATCTCGCCGTTCAGACAGCCGGAGAAGGCGATGATGCCCTGGCCGTGTTCCTGGAGAAGCTCGTGATCGATGCGGGGCTTGTAGTAGAAGCCCTCGAGGTTCGCCTTGGTGATGAGCTTGATGAGGTTGCCATAGCCCGTGTTGTTCTTGGCGAGGAGGGTGATGTGGTAGGGCTGTTTATCGCCGCTGGCCTTGCTGTGACGGCTGCCGGGAGCCATGTAGGCCTCAACGCCGATGACGGGCTTGATGTTGTTCGACTTGCAGGCGTTGTAGAACTCGATAGCCGAGTAGAGGGCGCCGTGGTCGGTGACGCCCATGGTGTCCATGCCAAGCTCTTTGCCGCGGGCGATGAGGTCGTCGATGCGGCAGAGGCCGTCAAGGAGGCTGTATTCCGTGTGGAGGTGGAGATGTGTGAAGGGAGCGCCCATCGCTTCGCCTAGTTCCTCTATCGTCGCAGTCCCGCGCGCATATGCTATGGGAGTGGCGTCATTCTAGCACTCGACGCGGGCGGAGTGAACGCGGGATGGCACAACATGGCCGCTTACCTTTGCCTAGCGTTGCGAGTGGTTGTGGTTGACGCGGGTGACAGGCAGCTGTTGACGAGGGAGGCGCGAGCGTCTCGAATGGAGCCGGATCGAGTGAGGGACCTGGGGATATGCAGGGGCGGCCTTCAGTTCACTGGCGCGCCTCCAGCTTCTTGGGCCGGTCTGAGCCCACCCCTGCGGGGCCTCTCGCGTTGACACTCCAGGAAGCGGAACCCTATAATATCAAGGTTTGAGAGGCACCCAATGACCAAAGGCACTTGGAACCCAAAAGTTAAGCGACGCGGACGCGTGCACGGCTTCCGTACCCGCATGCGTTCACGGACCGGCCGGAACGTCCTCCATCGCCGCCGCCTCAAGGGGCGAGCGAAGCTCTCCGTCTAACTCGTTCGCCAAGCAGCGAGGCATGCAGACGTCAGCGCGCCTGACGCGGCAGTCAGAGTTCGACGCGGTGCGGCACAAAGGCCGCTGGTGGACGAACAGCCTGCTCACCCTGCAAGCGATGGCGAACAACCAGGAGCGGAACCGTTTCGGTTACCTGGTGAGCAAGAAGGTCGGCAAAGCGGTGACGCGGAACCGCACCAAGCGACGGCTGAAAGAGATCGTTCGGCATGAAGCCCTCGCACAGGGCTGGGACGTAGTACTAATCGCAAAGCCAAAGGCTGCCGGGGCGACATTCGCAGAGATGCGGCGATCGGTCCAAGACCTGCTGAAGCGGGGCAGGCTGGTCGCAGTCCACAGCGGCAGAGCGGCACAGGAATAGTCGATGAAGTCTGCGGCGATTCTCGGGATCAGGTTCTACCGGGTTGCCCTGTCACCCTTTGTCTTTTCGTCCTGCCGCTATCACCCCACATGCTCCCATTACGCCGAGGAGGCGTTTCGCAAACACGGCTTTTTCAAAGGCTCCTGGCTCGCGGTGAGACGGCTTGGCCGCTGCACCCCATTCGGCGGCCGCGGCTACGACCCGGTGCCCTGATATCATCTAAGGCCTTTTTGCCAACGACAATCTACCTGATGCACATCTCCCTTCGCACAACCGCGCTCAAGCGTCTCTCACTCGCCTCGCTGGCTGCCATCCTGGCCGCGCTCATCCTCACGTCGTGCACCGGACAGACCCTCATCATCGAACAGGGGTGGTCGGGTCCGACGGTGGAGCAGGGTGTGATCTACATCGGCTCGCGGCAAGGCAAGGTCCTGGCGATCAAAACCTCGGACGTTGGCGTTGGAAGGCCGTATAAGCTCAGCGACAAGAAACTGCCTGCCATCTGGCGCTTCCCGATCCAGGAGGATGAGACCATCGGCGCGGTCTACAGCACGCCGGTCATCGCCGGGAACACGCTGCTGGTCGGCGCCCTTGGGGAGAACGCCAGCCGCACAGGACGCGGCAGCGGCAACCTCTACGCCCTGGATAAGGCGACGGGGCAGCTGAAATGGGTCTATCCCACAAGGGGGCGCGTCTTCAGCAACCCGGTCGTTGTCGATGGGGTGGTCTACTTCGCCGACGACGATAATGAGCGCGGCTTTGTCTATGCCGTCGACCTGGAGAAGGGCGAAGCGCTGTGGAGCCCGTTCAAGACGGGGCACCGTGTTTGGGCGACGCCAACGGTCGCTGACGGCGTGATCTATGCCGCTTCCATGGATAAGCAGATCTATGCGATCGACGCGAAGACGGGCGAATTGAAGAGCAAGATGAAGGTAGACGGCGCGATCGCCTCCAAACCCCTGGTGACTGGCGGCGCTGTTTACTTTGGCGCCTTCGACCGCCATTTCTACGCCTTCGATCGCGCGACGGGCAAGGAGAAGTGGAGCGCCAGGACCGACGGCTGGGTGTGGAACGACGCCGTTGAGAAAGAGGGCGTCATCTATGCCGGCTCGCTGGGCGGCACGTTCTACGCCTTTGACGGGGAAACCGGGGCGGTTAAGTGGGAAGTGGCTCTGGACGCGTCCATCCGGGCGGACGCGCTCATCGTCGGCGACCGCATCTACGTGGCGGACAGGCGCGGGAAGATCAGCGCCCTGGAACTGAAGTCGGGAACGCTGCGCAAGGCGGAGACGACAGAAGCTCCGATCCTGGCGTCGCCTGTCGTTGATAGCGGCCGGCTTTTCGTGAGCGACCTTAAGCAAAATCTGCATGTCTTCACTGTAGGCTCGTAGAGATGAGGAGCCACCGCTAGCATGTGGGACTTTCTATGGACAGACGTGATCACCAGGCCGATGGCCAACGGCCTGGTCTTTCTCTATTCGATCCTCGCCTCGAACTTCGGCCTTGCGATCATCGCCTTCACGCTTATCTCCAGGGTTGCGCTTTACCCGCTGACCAAGCGCCAGATCAAGCAGCAGAAGGCCATGCTGGCCATGCAGCCCCGGATGAAAGAGCTCGAAGAGAAGTTTAAGAACGACCCGCAGCGCAAGGCGAAAGAGCAGATGAAGCTGTGGAAAGAGACGGGGGTCAATCCCCTGGGCTGTCTCGGCCCGTTCATCTTCCAGTTCCTGATCTGGGTCGGCCTCTACTCCGCGCTCCGGACCACGCTGGCTGACACGCCGGAAGGCCTGGTGAAGCTCTCCCAGCAGATATACGCCTGGCTGCCGAGCGGCGACAGCGCGGTGCCCTTGCATAGCAGCTTCCTGGGCATGGACCTATCACGGCCCGACCCGACGGTCATCATGCTTCCTGTGCTCGTGGGCATTTCGACCTATGTCGTTCAAAAGATGGTGACGGTGGCCTCCACGGACCCGCAGACGCAACAACGCAACAACATGATGAATATGATGATGCCGTTCATCATGGCGATCTTCACCTTCGGCTTCCCGAGCGGCCTCGCGCTCTACTGGATCGTCTCCAACGTCGTCACCATCTGGCTGCAGTACCGCGTTATGGGCTGGGGCGGCCTCACCTTCAAGCGTCCATCCTTTGCTCCTGCGCCAGCGGGCGCGTCACCCGGAGCGGGAGGCGCATCGCCGAAGCAGCAGATCGAATTGAAAGAGATCAAGAAGTCGGTCGAAAAGAGCGTTGAAAAACCTCCGGAGAAGGCGCAGACGCCTGCGGAAGAGAAGCCGCGAAGCGCCGGAGGATTCCTGAAGCGCGTATTCCTTGGATCACCACCTGCCGCAAAGACAGAGACGCCAGACGAGACACCCGCACACTCTTCGGCGGAGGCGGCTCACCAGAAGGCGGCAGACGGAAAAGGAGAGGGACGTGGAAGCGATCGAAACGACGGGCAAAACGGTGGAAGAAGCGATCGAGAAGGCGCTCGACGAGCTCGGCGTAGAGAAAGACGACGTCGAAATAGAGGTTCTTGAAAAGGGACGAGCCGGCGTCTTTGGCATCGGCTCGGAGTCGGCCCGTGTCCGCGTCACACTGAAGCAAGCCGGCGCCGACCCGGTGGACCTGGCGAAGGAGACTATCGAAAGCCTCCTCCGGGCGATGGGCGTCTCCGCCTCCGTCGGCCTTCCAGAGCTGGGCGGCAGCAAGGCGCTTCCTGCTCCCACAGCGCCCGGCCCCAATAGTGATGGGGAGGAGAGGAAGACGCTGACCTTTGACCTGAGCGGTGAAGATGCGGGACTGCTCATCGGGCGGCGCGGGGAAACACTTTCGTCGCTCCAGTTTCTGGTGAACTTCATCGTTGGCCGCAAGTCAGGCCAGCGGGTAAACATCGCCATCGACGTGGAAGGCTATCGCGAGCGCCGCGCCGATAATATCCGCGCCATGGCGTCGCGTCTCGCAGACCGAGCGGCGTCGTCAGGGCGCACGGTGACGATGGAGCCGATGCCGGCCCGGGAGCGCCGCCTTGTCCATATGGCCCTAGCCGATCATCCCAAGGTGACGACGCAAAGCGTGGGCGAAGGGGAAGAGCGCCAGGTAACTATCGTTCCGAAGCGCGCGGGCCGCCCTGAAGGCGGACCTCCCCGCAGCGGCGGCTACGGCGGTGGCGGCGGTTACGGCGGCAATCGCGGTGGCGGTGGCTACGGGACCCGAGGCGGAGGGGGCCGCATGGGCGGAGGCGGGCCTCCCAGAAGGAACTATCCCCAGCCTTGACGGGCTTCGCATTCGTCCTGGTTCATGCGGGGTGCTATGATTTGAACGCCAGGCACTTTCCGTAGCAAACAGCAGAATAGGCATGCCTACACAATCGACAATCTTTGCAGTGAGGACAAACAAGGAGACTGGCGTCCGCCAGATATACCCTTTGACTGTCACCTGTGCGCAAGAGGACAAGAACTGGGTGGCGACGTGTCTTGAATTGGGCACGTCTGCGTACGCGCCTCGATTCGAGAAGGCGATCGAGGAGGTCAGGGAGGCTATCGTTCTCCAGTTGAGCGAAGCAGCGCGCCTTGGTGTCGCTGATGAGTATCTGGCGCAGAACGGCGTTAAGGAAATGAAACTGCCAAAGCCGGACAGCAAGACCAAGTCTGAGCAATGGCATCTCACGGCCGCCGGGGCATAGTTCATGCCGCCCAGTCTGAGCGGGAAGCAGGTGATAGCGCTTCTCAGGAAAGACGGCTGGACGGAAGGCGGCAGAACCCGGCACGGGGTATTTCTCTGGAAGCGCTTTCCAGGAGAATCAATCCCAAGGATGACGGTTGTTCCCGATAAGAGTGACGCACTCCCGGATGGGACGCTCGGCGCAATCTTGGGCGTCAAGCAGACCCGCCTCGGGAAGAGTGGCCTCCTTGCCCTGATCCGAAAGTACTGAATGCCATAGCTGTGTCGTGTTTGGCCTTGACGGGCTGATGGGCATTTGTTAGCGTGGATTCGTTGAGAGTGAAAGGCGCTGACGGAGCCGAGTAGCGCTGAGACGGACGCACAGCGAGCCCGGTACGGTGTGAGCGGGCGCGGACGGCGGCGTGAATATCCCTCCCGAGCCGCTGCCTCAAGGCGAAGGCTGGTAAAGGCAGCCGGGGCTGTCCCCGTGATCAAGACAGAGGCGTTGCGAGACGCCACAAGCGCTCCGGTGCGGCACCGGAGAACAAGGGTGGTACCGCGGGATTTTCGATCCCGTCCCTTTTGGGGCGGGATTTTTTGTTTCTCTAAGAAGGAGCGCGCGATGCCGAAGCAGCACCAGCCGGAATCGGAGCGAGAGGGAGAGGCGCCACCGCGTGGCGCAATGCAGAAGGGCGCGTTCAAGCCCGTCTCCAGCCGGGTGAGTTTCCCAAAGATGGAGGAGGATGTTCTGGCCTTTTGGAAGGCGAAGGATATCTTCCGCCGCAGCGTCGAGCAGAGGAAGGGCAAGCCGCAGTTCACCCTCTTCGAAGGGCCGCCAACTGCAAACGGCAACCCAGGCATCCATCACGTCCTTTCCCGCGTCTTCAAGGACATCTTTCCCCGGTACAAGGCGATGAAGGGCTACTACGTCCCGCGGAAGGGCGGATGGGACACCCACGGCCTCCCTGTGGAGCTTGAGGTGGAGAAAGAGCTGGGCATCAAGTCGAAGCCGGACATCGAGGCCTTTGGCATCGAGGAGTTCAACAAGCGGTGCCGCGAGAGCGTCTTCCGCTACGTCAAAGAGTGGGAGCGCATGACAGACCGCGTGGGCTATTGGGTGGACCTTGAGAACGCCTATGTCACGTACGACAACAAGTACATCGAGACCGGCTGGTGGATCATCAAGGAGCTGTGGGACGCAGGGCTTGTCTACCAGGGACGGCGCGTCACGCCCCACTGCGCCCGCTGCGGCACGACGCTGAGCTCCCACGAGGTGGCGCTTGGCTATAAAGACGAGACGCCCGACCCTTCGGTCTATGTGAAATTCCAGATTCTCCAGGAATCGGTTCCTGCGAAGCTCAAGGCCCATGTCAACAACAAAACCTTTCTCCTCGCCTGGACGACAACCCCGTGGACGCTGCCTGGCAACTCCGCCCTCAGCGTTGCTGCGGACAAGACGTACGTGGTTGCGGAGCTGGAATCGGGCGAGCGACTGGTTATGGCGCAGGCGCTCCTGGGCAAGGCGCTGAAGAGCGAGCACAAGACTCTTGTCGAATTTCAGGGCAGCGACCTCAGAGGGGTGCACTACACGCCGCTCTACGACCCGGTGGCGCGCGACGTCGAAGTTCGGCGCTTTAGCCATCCCGGCTCCCCTGTTGTTGAGCGCGTCGACAACCCGCCCAAGGGTCTCACCTATCCCGTCATCACCGCTGACTTTGTTTCGATGGAGGACGGCACCGGCATCGTCCACACCGCGCCGCCATTTGGCGAGGACGACTACGGCGCAGGCGTGGCGAATGGGCTTTACTTCATCCAGCCGGTGACCCTTGCAGGCGAGTTTGTGAAAGGTTACCCGTGGTCGGGCAAGTTCGTGAAGAAGGCAGACCAGGCCATCATGAGCGACTTGGAAGCGCGAGGGCTGCTCTTGCGCAAAGAGACCATCCGCCACACTTACCCCTTCTGCTGGCGCTGCGACACGCCGCTCCTCTACTACGCGAAGAGTTCGTGGTATCTCAAGACGACTGCGGTGAAGGAGCGCCTCATCGCAGGGAACGAGGCGATCAACTGGAAGCCTGAGCATGTGAAAGAGGGGCGCTTTGGCGAATGGCTTCGCAACAACGTCGATTGGGCCGTCTCCCGGGAGCGGTACTGGGGCACGCCGTGGCCTGTGTGGGAGTGCGCATCGTGCCAGAAGCAGGAGTGCGTCGGCTCGGTCGCCGAGGTTCGGGCGAAGCCAGGGGTTCAGGGACTCGCCGAGAATATCGACCTCCACCGCCCCTACGTTGACCGGGTGACGTGGCAGTGCGCACGCTGCAAGGGCGAGATGCGGCGTTCTACCGATGTCATCGACTGCTGGTTCGATTCGGGGGCCATGCCCATCGCCCAGTGGCATTACCCTTTCGAGAACAAGGAACGTATCGAGGGCGGGCCCTGGTATCCCGCCGACTACATCTGCGAAGCCGTCGACCAGACCCGTGGCTGGTTCTACAGCCTCCACGCCATCGCGACGATGCTGGAGTTTGCGACGGAGAAGACCGTCGTTTCCCCAAGCTATAAAAATGTCATCTGCCTCGGCCACATCCTCGATGGCAAGGGCGAGAAGATGAGCAAGAGCCGCGGCAACGTTGTGAAGCCCTGGGAGATCATCGACGTTCATGGGGCGGACGCGCTGCGCTGGTATCTCTACACGGCGTCGCCGCCTGGCAACAGCCGCCGCTTCTCTGCGGACCTGGTCGCCGAAGCGATCCGTTCGTTCCTTCTCACCCTCTGGAACACCTACTCGTTCTTTATCACGTACGCCAACATCGATGGATTCGACCCGGCAAAAGGGAAGGCTGCGCCTCAGGCGGAGCTGGACCGCTGGGTCCTTTCGCGCTTGCACTCCCTGGTGGAAGAGGTCACGGCCTCGATGGAGGACTACGACCCGACATCGGCCGCTCGAAAGATCGACCGCTTTGTGGACGACCTTTCGAACTGGTATGTGCGCCGCAGCCGCCGCCGCTTTTGGAAGAGCGAAAGCGACGCCGACAAGTCGGCGGCCTACGCAACCCTGTATGAGTGCCTCGTGACCGTCGCAAAGCTCCTTGCGCCATTCACGCCTTTCATCGCCGAAGAGATGTATCAGAATCTGGTGCGCACCTATGACGCGAGCGCGCCGGAAAGCGTCCACCTTGCCGATTACCCTGTGGCGGACAAGGGAAAGATCGACGCCGAAGTGCAGCGGGCGACGGACACCGTCATCCGGGTCGTGAGCCTGGGACGCGCGGCGCGCAGCAAGGCCAAGATCAAGGTGCGGCAACCCCTTGCGAAGATCGTCATCGCGACGGCGAAGCAGGAGCGCGCGGCGCTGGCCCGCCTGGCAGACCACGTTCGTGAGGAGCTAAACGTGAAAGAGGTCGCCTTTGCCGAGAGTGAATCGGAGCTGGTGAGTTATCAGGTGAAGGGCAACCCTGCCGTCCTTGGCCCGAAGTTCGGGAAGGAGATGGGCAAGGTGATGGCGGCCATCGGAAAGGCGGATGCGAAGGCGGTTGTGCCCAAAGTGCGCAGCGGCGCGCCTGTGGAGATCGGCGGGTATGCGCTGGAGGCGAACGACGTGCAGGTTGTCACTGAGGATAGGCCAGGATTCGCGTCAGCGGCTGACGGGCCCCTCTCCTGCGCCGTCTCCACCGAGGTCACACGGGACCTGGCGATGGAGGGAACCGCGCGGGAGCTGGTCCACCGGATCCAAACGATGCGCCGCTCGGCGAACTTCGCCATCGAGGACCGCATCGCGACGTACTACCAGGCGGGCGGCGATGTCGCCGAGGTCTTCAAGACCCACGGGGACTATATCAAGCAGGAGACGCTCACTGCTGTGCTGCGCGAGGGCGCCGCGCCTGCCGGGGCGTTCGTGGAGCCGGCGAAAGTGGATGGCGCGGATGTCACGATCGGCGTGATGAAGATGTAGGGGCTGCGGGACGGTTGCGCCTTCGCATCGCGATGGCCTGTCGCGCCGCGAAGACAGTGCCGCCGATGATGACCAGGCTGAAGTAGGAGATGGAGCGGTCGAGGAGCGTGACGCCTGCCGCGTCTGAGCGCGGAAGGGTCAGCGCGAGGAGCCCTGTCAGCCCAAGCTCGACGATGCCTAAGCCCCCAGGCGTGATGGGGATAGTGGTGAGCAAAGAGTTCGCCAAGGCGGAGAAAAGCACAAGGGCAAGGCCGACTTCGAAGCCGAGGGCTTCAACAACGAAGTAGAGCCGTGCCGCCTCCATCAGCCAGATGAGCGACGTGATCGTGATGAGCAGGGGCATGCTTTTGAAGCTGGCCATCGTCCCGCCGTGGAAGCGCTCGTAGGGGACGTGGAACTTGGCGGGGAGGAAGCGGGAGAGGCGCATGCCGAAGAGGCGCATCGCCACCAGCGCCACACCGACGAGCACAGCAACGATTCCTGCGCCGATAACCACCTTTTCCGCCGTCGCGCTGGCCTCACCCCTCAGCACGCCGATGCTGGCGACGAGGAGCAAGAGAAAGACGACACCTATATCCAGGATGCGCTCCGCGAGGATGGTGCCGATTACTTTTGGAAAGCTCACTTTCCATTTGTCGGTCAGCAGATAGCCGCGAAAGGCGTCGCCGAGGCGGAAGAAGGAGATGGAGTTGGCGAAGAAGCTGATGAATATATTGACGCCGAGTTCCCGGACTGCCGGCTGAACCTTCGCCTTTTTCTCGATGACTTGGGCGTTGTGGAGGAGGATGCGCCAGCGGAGGCCGCGCAGCGGGAATGTCGCATAGTAGATGAGAAAGGCAAGGATGAACCAGCCGGGATTCGCCTCGCGAACCTCCTTCCAGGTGGAGGAGAGGTCGATATCGAAGCGGGTGAGGAGGAAGACGATGAAGAGGGCTGCGAAGGCGAAAGAGACGATGGTTGGAAGGGCGATCGCTTTGCCCTTGAGGGAGCGCCTTGGCGCGTCGGCCTGTTGTTCGGGGGCGTTGTTCTGCACGAGGGGCCCTGGTTAGAGGAGGGGTTTGCTGGCCGGGATTCCCGGACGGCGCGGGTAGTCCGCAGGAGTATGCCCTACTTTTTCAAGGATGACCAGCACTCTGTCGTCTGCCAGCTCCTTCAGGGCGACGGGCTTTGTCTCCTTGAGCCGTCCCCCCATTATGCGAGCCGCCTTTTCCGCGCTGGCGATTTCCTGGGAGACATCGCCCTTTTTCATCGCCACAACGATGCCGCCGGTTGCGCAGAAGGGCAGCGTCAGTTCAGCGAGAGCTGGCATGGGAGCAAGAGCGCGGGCAAGGACAACATCGTAGCGCTCGCGGTGCCGGGGCTGGTGCGCCAGGGTCTCCGAACGCTCGTTGATGACCGTGACGTTGGCGAGTCCCAGGGCTTTCACTGCGTGGGTGCTGAAGTCCGTCTTTTTCCATGTGGCTTCCACAAGGGTGAAATGCGTGCCGGGGTAGACGATGGCGAGGGGCAGGCCGGGGAAGCCTGGGCCTGTGCCAAGGTCGATCACGCGTATCGAGGGCGGGAAGCCGTTGGGCAGTGCAAGCGTCACCGTCAGCGAATCGAGAAAGTGCTTTGTCTCCACTTCCAGCGGATCGGTGATGGCGGTGAGGTTGGTGCGCCGGTTCCACTGGAGCAGGTCGTCGCGGAGCATGCGGAACTTCGCGAGATGCGAATCGGTGAGGGTGATGCCGAGATGGCGTGCGCCGGAGAGAAGAAGTTCCATGCCGTCTAATTCATCGTGAAGGTCGAGCCTTCAGGCGTCTTGGTCACTTCGATGCGGACGGGGAACTGCTCCTTCAACTCATCGATGTGGGTGATGACGATGATGCGCTCGAAGTCGCTGCTGATGGCGTTGATCGTTTCGGCGATGCGGTCGCGCCCCGCCGGGTCCTGGGTGCCGAAGCCCTCGTCGATGAAGAGGGTCGGCAGGGGCGCGCCGGCGCGTCTCGCCAGGAGGCGGGAGAGGGCGATCCGCAGGGCGAGGTTGATGCGGAAGGCTTCGCCGCCGCTGAAGGTCTCGTAGGTGCGTGTGCCCAGCTCGTCGGCGACGCGGATTTCCAGAGTCTCCTTCACGCCGTCCTTCGTTTTGAGGTTTGCCTGGGTCTCCAGCTTCAGCGTCATGCGATTGTCCGTCATGCGCCCCAGGAGCCGGTTCGACTCCTCCTCGATCTCGGGGAGGGCCGACTCGATCATCAGCGCCTGGATGCCCTTGCGTCCAAAGGCCAGGGCAAGCTCCTCGAAAGCCGAGTGCTCTTCGATGGCCTGCCGCAGGGATGCCTCTCGCTCTGCGCGGTTTTGCTCGATGCCGGCGAGGCGCTTTACGTCGGCCTGGACTGCGCCCAGGGATTCCCGGAGCGACTGCGCCTCGCGAGAGGCGCGTTGCTGCGCCGCTTCC
>SXGR01105716.1_pt1 | contig 15046 bp, 16 predicted proteins | sample 3174711 | NCBI WGS metagenome assembly SXGR01 (sample SAMN11356860, study PRJNA531348) | freshwater metagenome | isolation source: freshwater sample F1-60 | place: China: Fuxian Lake, Yuxi | collected 2017-12-25
CGCGCGTAGCAATACCGTTAGAGATTAGCCTGACAGGATGATAGGCCTGCTTGGACGCACGCAAGCCCGGAAGACCTGCGTCATCCATCGCATTGATATAATCCGCCCCTTCCGCCATGGCAGTCCGGCAAATCTCCCGAAATAAATATTGAGCCAGACCGGGGAAGGTCCGGTCCGTAACCTCTACTAGGACACAGAATGTCTTGCTCGTCAACCAATAGCCGAATGTATAAGCGCAGATCCGGCCATGAATCCTGACCACCGTCCCCCTAACCGGCAGGATCGACGCCTGCGACCATAAAATTTCATGCGCCGACTCTGCATCGGCCAGCAGCATCACCCCGAACGATTCCAACCCATCCGCTTGCTTCTGGCGTGACCATTCCTTCAACAAGGCGCGGCAGCCCTGCCGGTCGCCAGCCTGATAAGAAGCCACCTCACAGGACTGCTCCCGCTCGAATCGGTTGCACAGAGCCCTCTGAGATTTATATCGATCGCCTGCCAAGGCCACGAGGTCCGACGCGCGATAAAGATAGTCCGGTTCCTTGGACGTGAGACGATACCCCAGCCGCTCCAACTCCGGCGCCAACTGGGAGGGCACGTTTTCCACCCGGCTGACCGGCAAATCGCCGTTCCAACGATACAAGAGCTCCATCGCATCGGACAGGGGGGCCTCGATCGAACCGGGTCCAATCGGAGGGAGGGACAGGAACCAGCCGTCCGGCGATTGCGCGAAAAGGCACAAGGCCCCCCGCAGCTCCACCCACCAATGGGCCAGGACTCCCGTCCAGATGTAATGATAGACCGGCGAATAGGCCGCAAGCGATTGCGGGCCACAAAGCCCAGATCGATCCAACGCCCCCGTCACACGCGGAAGATCCTCCAGCATGAGCCGATGCAACGGCGCAGGCCCCCACTGAGCCGCGAAGGCCTCGGTAAGGCGCGGGAGGCGAGCCAGCACGATCACGTCCTCTTGGAACCGCCCGATGAGGCGAGGGTGCGAAACAAGTTGCGCCTCAACGCCCGGTCGGTCGAGCAAGGCCATGACCCGGTCTGCATGGCGCTGGATCTCAGCAGGAATCTCCTCCCGCATGAAGGGACATTTCGTATCCCACCCCAACACTATATGACGGTGCGACTCGTCCCACATCAACGCCAGAGGATAGAGCTGACAATCGAACGGACGCTGTGCATACACGCGGCAGGTTGACGTCGCCGAATCGAAAGCCGGACAGAGATAGCCCTCTCCTGCCTGGTCGGGAACCAGCACCACCTGCGCCCCTCGCCGATTGGGGAAGGCCGTCCCCTCAAGGCCCCCGGCCAAGGCCTCGGTGATTTCCTGCTCGGTGAAATAGGGACGAAGGGCGCTGTCCGGGTCCGGAAACCGGCAACAGACATCGCACTCAAGACAGGTGCGGCTCGGCACAAGTTGTGGAAGCGCGATCGATAGCGTCACAGAAACATCCAGCCGCCCATTAGCCTGTACGAACAGAGAAGGATTCCGAGCAACCACCAGTTATCTTAGCACCGTTCGCCCAGCACCCCAAGAAGTCCTTTCTCACCGGCCCCTCGCCCCTTGTACCAGTCTAAAGCCCATGTTACAGTCGCCGTGCCTTGCATAAAGAGCTTCCATTGACACGGATACTGCCTCTGCCCGACTTGTCTATCTCAGACCTCCTCCACCGCTGCACGATCATCCGAGCCCAGCTCAGCCAAGCTGGGCTCTTTCCTGCATTGCCTGGTCAAGATCTCGCTCCCGGAATAGTTCCTGTCACGACCACCTGGCGCATTGCCACGACACCGCTCCGGCTCACGAAAGACCAATTAGATTTCTTTCAGCGGTTGGGGCCGCAGCTCTTCTCCTTTTATCGGGCGCTGAACCGCCTCTATGCCGACAGCCTGCGCGGCCTCCAGCCTGCCTGGGTCGCAGAATACCTCGACCAAGGCAAACCGGAAGGGTTGCTCACCTACAGCCGCATGAAACGGTTTCGCGACCATCTGCCCGCCGTCATCAGACCGGACATCATCCCCACCCAGGGCGGCATGGTCATCACCGAGCTCGACTCAGTCCCGGGCGGCATCGGCATAACCGCCTGCCTCTCAGCCCTCTACGCCGAGAACGAGGCAACAGACCTCTCGCTCGTGGGAGGCCCCGAAGGGATGGTGCGTGGATTTGCCGCCATGCTGAAGACCCAGCTCGGCCAACGGACCGGCTGCATCGCGATTCTCTTGTCGGAAGAGGCCAAAGACTATCGGCCGGAAATGACCTGGATCGCCGCCAAACTGCGGGCCAGCGGGCTCGACGCCTATTGCATAGAACCCCGACAGATTCGATTCACCGAAGAAGGCCTCCGGCTCACGAGCGAGGGCATGGACCAGCCGATCGCGTTAATCTATCGCTTCTATGAGTTATTCGACCTCCTGAACATTCCCAAAGCCGAACTCGTCCAATATGCGGTCAAGAAGGACCGGGTGGCCGTCACGCCTCCCTACAAACCGTCGCTGGAAGAGAAGCTGGCCTTTGCCCTGCTCCATCACCCAGTCTTGCACCCCTTCTGGGAAGAGGCCTTGGGACGGGAGGTCTTTCTGCACTTGACCACCATCATGCCGCACACCTGGGTGCTCGATCCTGCGCCGGTCCCTCCCTCTGCCACGATTCCCGGACTGACGATCGGCGGGAAGGCCGTGACAAACTGGCGCGACCTGGCCACCGCCACCCAGAAAGAACGACACCTCGTCATCAAACCCTCGGGATTCTCCGAACTCGCTTGGGGCAGCCGGGGCGTATCGATCGGGCACGACATGCCGCAGCCCGAATGGGCCGGCGCCCTCGACAAAGCCCTGGCTTCATTTCCCCAGACTCCGTATATCTTGCAGGAGTTCCACAAGGGCCGCCTCTATGAGCTCGACTATTTCGATCCGGTCACCGGTGAGATGAAGCACATGTCCGGCCGCGCCAGGCTCTCACCCTATTATTTCGTGACTGGCGAAACGGTCGAACTGGCTGGTATCCTGGCAACCGTCTGCTCGGCAGAAAAAAAAGTGATCCATGGGATGAAAGACGCGATCATGGTTCCCTGCGCGGTCGCGCCAGAACAGTCCGAACGTCATCAAGTCTGAACGTTTATGGCAATGACCCTCTATCACGTGTCCTGGTGCCCGGACTGCGACGTCATCCGCCAGAAACTGGCGGAGCTTCATGTCAATTACGAGCAAATCATCGTGCCCGACGTTCGTCCGCTGCGAAAAATCGTCCACGAGGTCTCAGGTCAATACTACGTTCCCGTCCTCAAGGATGGAGAACGCGTCTTGACGGAAACCGATGATATCCTCGATTATCTGGACAAGACCTACGGTCAGGAGCGAATCGCCGACAGCTAAGTGCCCCAGCAAGCCCACTGCTGCTGATTCACTCGACCAACAAAGGAGACTGGCATGGAAGCCTGGAGACGCATACTCGCCGACAGTGTCGTAAAACCGAAGGACCTGGCGGAGCGGCTCGGTGTCGACGCGAAAGAAATCGAGGCCATCGTGGGCGACTATCCGATGCGCATCACCCCCACGGTGATGGCGACGATTAAAGAAAAAGGCGACGCCATCTGGAAGCAAGTGGTCCCGGACATCGCCGAGATGGACGACTTCAAGGCGGAAGACGATCCGCTCGAAGAAGACCTCATGAGCCCGATCCCGCATCTCGTCCATCGCTATCCGGATCGTGTGCTGCTCATGGTGACGAACCAGTGCCCGATCTATTGCCGTTTTTGCACGAGAAAGCGGCTGGTCGGGAAGCCGGGCTTCCTCAAAAAAGGCGAACTCGACCAGGCCATCGCCTACTTGCGCGCCCATACAGAAGTGCGCGACGTCATCCTCTCCGGCGGCGACCCCCTGCTCCTGCCGGACCATTTGCTGGAACGGATCCTCAAGGCTCTGCGCACGATTCCGCACCTGGAATTGATCCGCCTCGGCTCCCGCGTGCCCGGCACCCTGCCGGAACGGATCACGCCGGAGCTCTGCGCCATCGTGAAAAAATACCACCCGATTTATATGAACCTGCACTTCAATCACCCGGACGAACTGACGCCGGCCGTCAAAGCGGCCTGCGGCCTGTTGGCCGATGCCGGCGTGCCGCTCGGGGCGCAAACCGTGCTGCTCAAGGGCGTCAATGACGATCCGGAAATCATGAAGCGCTTAATGCATCAGCTTCTCCTCGCCCGCATCAAACCCTACTATCTCTACCAGGCGGACCTGACCAAGGGCACCAACCACTTCCGCACCACCGTCGAAACGGGGCTGAACATCATCAAGTCGCTGCAGGGCCACACCAGCGGCATGGCGATCCCCCACTTCGTAATCGACGCGCCGGGCGGCGGCGGCAAGATTCCCTTGCTCCCCGGCGACTATATGGTGCACATGGATGCCGACGGGGTCCTCCTGAAAAACTATGAGGGCAAGGCCTTCCACTATCCTCAGCCGAAACAGGGAGCCTCGCGCGAGCTGCCGATGGTCAGCGCAGGGCCTTCACTGAACGCTTGTCGCAATGGAGAACACGACGACCTGTGAGCACGCCACCCACTCAGGGCATTTTGCCCTACCAACAGATTAAACAGCTGATCGCGAGCGGCGCCATCCATGCCGACGTGCCGATCGAAGACCGGCAAATCCAGCCGGCCAGTCTTGACCTGCGGCTCGGACGCAAAGCCTACCGGTTGATCAGCAGCTTCCTGCCGGAACTGTCCGAGATCACCAGCCGGCTCAACGTCCTGGACTTCTACCAGTCCGATCTCGTGATGTATGAGATCGACCTGACCGAGGGAGCCATTCTCGAGAAGGGCCATGTCTATTTGGTGCCGCTGCTGGAACGGGTGACCTTACCCAAGACCATCAGAGCGCGGACCAATCCCAAGAGCACGACCGGGCGGCTGGACGTCTTTACCCGCGTTGTGACGGATCTCAACACTGGATTCGATGAAATCCGGGCCGGCTATTCCGGCCCTCTCTATCTGGAAATCGTGCCCCGCTCGTTCACGATTAAAGTGAAGACCGGTTACGCGCTCAATCAAATTCGCTTCGTGCGCGGCGACGCCACCGTGTCAGACCGGTCGCTCCAGACGCTCCACAAGCGGGAGCCTCTACTCTATCACAATTTCCCCACGAAACAGACACTGCCCCCCCGTGATTTCCGAACGGATCGCGGTCTGTTCCTCCGCATCGACCTGAAGGGGGACGACCGGAGCGCCACGCCGATTATCGGATACCGGGCGAAAAAGAATAGTCACGTCATCGATCTGTCGAAGATCGGCCATTATGCGGCGCTCGACTTCTGGGAACCCCTCTATCGCCACCGCCAGGACAGCCTCCTCCTAGAGCCGGAAGAATTTTACATCCTCGCCTCGAAAGAACGGATTCGCGTGCCGGCCGGCTACGCGGCAGAGATGGTCGCCTTCGAAGCAGCCTGCGGCGAGTTGCGGACCCATTACGCAGGATTTTTCGATCCGGGATTCGGATATGGCCAGGGCGAGTTGCATGGCACCCAGGTAGTGCTGGAAGTCCGCCCCCACGACGTACCCTTCCTGATCCATGATGGACAAACCTTCTTCAAGGTTGTATACGACAGGATGCGCGCGCGGCCCAGCCAGCTCTATGGCACGTCACTCGGGTCCTCCTATCAGCGCCAAGGATTGACCCTGAGCAAACATTTCAAGGTGTAGCCGGATAACGTTTCACGAATAGTTAGGAACCAGTTGACCATGCAGCCAGAACCAACCAACAAGCCGGTGCGCCCAGAATCGGAGGACGCCTCCGGCAACGATAACCAGATGCGGGTCGCCGGAATGATCGTCGGGACCGCCCTCATTTTTCTCGGATTTCTGGACGTGTTCCTCTCGATCAGCGGAGGATTCGAGATCGACGTCATCCCCCTCTTGATTTACTTCGGTGGAGTCGCAGTCTGGGCCAATGCCGTCGTCGAAAACATGACGCTCCGCTACAGCCTCATCGGGGCCTCCCTCCTGCTTGCCGCAGTCTTCTTCCATTATGGGGAAGTCCTCTTCTGGCACAAGCAAGTGGTATTTTGGGTCACGGTCGTGGTCGTGATGTATTTTATGTTTAACGAACCGAAGAAGCCTGCCTGACTTCCATGGCGATGACGATTTCCGTCATCATCCCCACACTGAACGAAGAGCGGACGATCATGGCCACCCTGGCGCAGACCGCGACCCTCGGCTTCGATGAGCTCATCGTGGTGGATGGAGGGAGCGCCGATGAAACGCCCGCGCTCGTCGAGTCGTGGCTTAGCGCGCAGCGCACAGCACTCAGTCCCGTCCGGCTGGTGTCCGCTCCCCGCGGACGGGCCAGCCAGATGAACGAAGGCGCCAAGGCCAGCCGCGGTGACGTCCTCCTCTTTCTCCATGCAGACACGCAACTCCCACAGGATGCAAAGGCCGCAATCGAGACAGCGCTCTCTGACCAACGAATAGTCGGAGGACGGTTCGACATTCGCTTCGATCGTCCCTCGATCTGGGGCAGCATCATTAGTAGGATGATGACCTGGCGGTCGAGACTGAGCGGCATCGCCACAGGCGATCAGGCCCTGTTCGTGGGCCGTCCCATCTTCGAACGAATGGGCGGCTTCGCCGACCTGCCCTTGATGGAAGATATCGATTTCTCCCGCAGGCTCAAACGAATGGGCACGACCGCGGCCCTGGCCTCAACCGTCACCACGTCCTTCCGCCGCTGGGAGCAGCAGGGCCCCTTGCAGACAATTCTCTTGATGTGGGGGCTCCGACTCCTGTACTGGATGGGCGTCAGCACTCACACCCTTCATCGATGGTATAGATTGGTACGATAAATCATGAAACAGCCTGCAGCGCAATCGACCGACAACGCTCACACCGCCCTGGTCATCTTCGCCAAGGCTCCGATCCCCGGCGAAGTAAAGACCAGGCTCTGCCCGCCGCTCACGCCGGATGAAGCAGCCACCCTGCATGGCAGCTTCGTCCTCGACATGCTGGAACGGTCCAAACTCGCTGTCGCGAAACTGCAGCTGCCCGTCCATCGGTACCTGGCCTGCGCCCCCTCATCGGAACTGGTGTTCTTTAAAATCATGGAAGAACGGCAAGGCGTCCGGCTCCTGGATCAAGTCGGCGAAGATCTGGGCCAGCGGATGCACCATACCTTTGCCGAACTCTTCGCCAAGGGCTACAAGCAGGTGATCATCGTAGGGACCGACGTTCCGACCTTGCCCCTCTCGGTCTATCAAGAAGCCCTCACGCTGCTGGGCCGCTCGGATGTGGTCTTAGGCCCGGCCCTGGACGGAGGCTACTACCTCATCGGTCTCAAGAAGCCGGCCGAACAACTCTTTGCCACAGTGCCCTGGTCCACCGATCAAGTCCTCGCCGTCACGCAACAGAACGCCAAGACCCTGGGCTTGTCTGTTGGACTCACCACCGCCTGGCGCGACGTGGATACGATCGCGGACTTACAGTCACTCATCACCGAAGGCCAAGAGGACGACAAGAAGCCCAAACAGGACCGGGTCTTCTCCATGAGAACGTCCGGCACCCTGCAGCTGCTCGCAACCAGACTTAAAACTCGATAGGCTCAACGCGCAGTAACACACCAGGAAGGGATCACCGATGGCAGAGCGAGTGGCGCTCATCACAGGCGGAGCGAAAGGCATTGGACGGGGGATCGCGCTCGACCTGGCGGCGCAACAATGGTCGGTCGCCATCTGCTACCGCACGAGCGAAACAGCGGCCACAGCCACAGCCAAGGCCATCACCACGCTCGGCGGTCGCGCCCTCTCCATTCGCTGCGACGTGTCAGACCCCCACGCGGCCAAAGGCCTCGTGGCGCAGGTCGAACAACAGTGGGGACGGATCGACGTCCTGATCAACGGCGCAGGCCCCTACCATCGCGTGAACCTGTTCGACGAAACGGTCGAAGGCTGGAACGAGATGTTCGACGGCAACCTCCATCCTATTTTCTATCTCGCGCAAGCCGTCGCGCCCGGCATGAAAACCCGCAAATCCGGCCGCATCATCAATTTCAGCATGGCCAACGCAGACCAGATGATTTCCCAGCCGGACGTCACGGCTCATTACATCGCCAAAGCCGGCGTCTTGATTCTGACTCGCACCTTGGCCAAGCTCCTGGCGCCGCACGGCGTGACCGTCAATGCCATTTCCCCCGGCTTCATCGATTCCGGCAGCGCGCCGGCGGACGAACTCGCCGCCATGACCAAACGCATCCCGGCCAGCTACATCGGGACGGTAGACGACACGGTTGCGGCAGTGCGCTATCTCCTGAGCGACGAGGCCCGGTATGTGAACGGAGCGAACATTCAAATCAGCGGGGCCTGGGGAATATGACGGGTAGCCTGAGTGCCCTTCTTGCTCGCAGAACGCGCACATTCAGAAAATGCTCGTTCGATGCGCGCAGTGAAAGGGCACATCAGGCCACCCTCTGGCAGGAGTGCAGGAGTAAGGAGGAATTGATGAAATCAGAACAAGAGCGGATAGCACATAGTCGATTCGTGCAGGCCCTCCAACACGAGCATCTCACCTGTCCCAACCCAGGATGCGGTGGAGCGATGCACAGTACCGATCTGTCTCAACATACGGACAAGATCAGGACCTACGAAGCCGAATGCGAACGGTGCGGACTGAAAGAACGGATTGCCGGAAACGAACAGGCCACGCCACCCTGGGACAACGCTTCACTGGAAATGATGACAGACGAACACCTCATGCATCAACAACCGGTCTGCCCCTTCGACGACACTCCGGTCGTCTTCGTCTCCCTCCCCAACCCGCGACGCCGCGCCCGCTACCGGCTCTGCTGCTTCTACTGCGGCCGCCAAACAGAAATGGATTGGCCTCCGGCAGAGAGCAAACGGTAATCACAGGGACACCCGGGCCAGCCCCTTCCCTCTCAAGCCGCTGAATGGAAAAAACAGGAAGGGCGCCTGCCACACTCTCGATTGCGCGCGTCCACCGAGGGCCTTCGGAGGCCGCGCGTTGCGCGAGCAGGAGAGTGTGGCAGACGCCCTTCCCGATCTTCTTCCCGACTATGCTATTTCCCGAACGCTTTTTTCAGCAGCGGCTCAATCTCGCCTTTGGCTGCCATCGGATCCAGAATATCCGTATCGCCATAGAACTGCCCGTCGATGAATACCTTGGGGAGAGTCGGCCAGTTGGTCATTTTTGAAAGCGCCTCCCGCTTGGCCGGCTGCGACAACACGTCGATAAGCTCAAACGGGTACCCGTACTTATCGAAAAACTGTATCGTCTCTCTCGTGAACCCGCACATCGGCATCTGCTTGGTACCCTTGCCGTAGATCAAAATCTTGTGTGCGGCGACTTCCTTATTGATTTCTTCTTGAATGGACGCTGCCATAGATCGGCCTCCTAAACTTCGTCTGTTGTTTTGGCTGTGAGTTCGAGCGCATGAATCCGCCCGTCTTTCATCGGAACATCCAACGCCTGATAGATCATGCGGTGCCGATCCAGCAGGTTCTTTCCTGCGAAGACTGTCGAAACCACCACAACTTTGAGGTGATCCATCGTACCGGTCCGGTCCGATACCGTCACCGCAGCATCCGGCATTATTCGTCGCACATACTCTGTCAGGATATCTAGCGTAATCATAGCCTCTCCAATCTCATTTTTATCAGAATACCTTAGCATCGGGAGGAAAGGCAATTCGAGGCGCCAGAACCGGGAGACGGTGGTTTGCCTGCCTTTCAGGCCTGACGAACCAACCGAATGAACCAAACAGGCCATCCATTTTCCTACTCACAGCTCATGACTCCGGTGGTGGACTTCAGCACATGCTGGTGGATAACCACCACACCCGCCGATACCGCATCACGACCCATCCCTATTTTCCTGTCAATCTAAGCCATTTCTACGTCACGCTGCTGGCACGCGGATTGCGATTCACCTGAGGCAAGAGCAAGTGAACAAACCCTGAGGCAGCGACCTCTCACCATCAACCAAGGAGGATGCCATGAGTGAGTTCAAATCTGGGTTCTTCATCTCGGGAGAAGACTGCAACGGGCGGGTCCTCATCGTGGACGACGAGCCGGACATTCGCAAAGTGGTGAAGATGACCTTGCAGAGGGCCGGCTATGAAGTCCTGGAAGCGGAAAACGGCGAGAAGGCCATCGAGACCATCAATTCCGGAGAAAACCGGCTACTCCTCGACGTCGTCATCTGCGACATTCGCATGCCAAAGATCAATGGGGTCGAAGCGATTGCCTACTTCCGGAGCAACTACCCCCACGTCCCCCTCATCGTGCTGACCGGATTCCCAGACACAGAGATGGCGGCCTCTTTTCTCCGGCAGGGCGTGGTAGATTATCTTGTCAAGCCAGTCGAGGGAGAAAGGCTGCGATCAGCCGTTGCGCGGGCCATGGAACAGCGAGAACTGGCACGGCTGTAACGATGAGTCCCCGCCCCCCTATGCCGAGGAGAGCCACAACCCTCCTCGGCATAAATACCGCAACCCTCTTGCAGGAAAGAGGTCTGGATGGACAGCGTTGACCGAACAAAGGTCGCCATTCTTGGAGCGGGGCGTGGCGGCCGCGCGCTGCTGGATCTACTGCACCAAATCCCGTCAATCGAGATTGCCGGCATTGCAGACCGTGACCCTGACGCACCAGGGCTGCAGCGAGCGCGGGAGTTTCACGTTCCTGTCACCACCGATGTGCCAGCCCTCATCCGCGCCCAGGGCGTAAGCCTGATTATGGATGTCACGGGCGACCCAGCGATGGAAACGTATCTACACGCCCACAAACCTCCGACCGCAGATATCCTCAGTGGATCGGCCTCCCGGCTGCTGTGGGAGCTGGTGCAACACGAATCCAAGCTCGAGGGGGAACTCCTCCAGGCGGAAAAACTCGCGGGCATTGGCTCATTCGCCGCAGGCATCGCGCATGACATCAATAATCCCCTGCAACTCATCATGGGCCTGGCGGAAAGCCTCACAGAGGAGCAAAATCTAGCTTCGGTCCACGAGCAAGCCCTAGACATTCTGGAGGCCGTCAAACGGACAAGCGCCATCTGCCGGGACCTCACCCACTACTCACGGCGCGCCTCGCCCCATGAGGACGTACTCGTTTCTGTCAACGGGAAGCTGGACGAGGCGCTGAAAATCGCGCGCTATGCCTCCAGCTTTCACAATATCGAGCTGATTAAAGATTACGAGCCGAGCGCCACCGTCAAAGGCAATCCGGATGAGCTCCTGCATGTCCTCGTCAACCTGATCACCAATGCGGTCCATGCCATGGAGCAGGTGGGCGGCACCTTGACGCTGCAAACCAGAATCCTTGACGATACAGTCCATATTCGAATCTCCGATACTGGCCACGGCATCACCCAGGACAAAATCCCCGAGATCTTCGACCCATTTTTCACAACGAAGGCCCCAGGCAAGGGCACGGGGTTAGGACTCTACAATGTCAAAACTATCGTCAATAAAATGCAGGGCCTGATTACGGTCGACAGCAAGATTGATCAGGGCACCACCTTTACCTTAACCTTCCCCAAGGCCCTGTTGGCCGAACAAGGATGTCCGTCATGAATCCCGCACGCCCCCCGTCTCACGCTGCACCGAGGTGGGGGCTCCAGCTCAAACTGATTCTGGCCATGTTGCTGGTGGGGGTTGTGCCCCTCATCATGGGGCTCGGTCTCGCCTTCTGGCAGGGCTCGCGCGAAATCCAAACCGTCACCGGCGAAAACTTCAAAGCCTTGGCCGAAGAGACGGCGCGAAAAGTCGATCTCCTGATATCGGATGAAGTCGCACGGACCTCACGGATTGCGGAAGACCCTGCCATCATCCGTGAGTTGGAGCAGCGACGCGATACCCTGCTAGACATGACGGAGGATGAACGCCGCCGCGCAATGGACGGGCTCCAAAAAAGCTGGGAAACCAAAGATCCCGCAACCGTCCAAGCCATTACAGGCAGCCACATGGCCGGCCTCATTCAGGAATATTTCTCGGGGGCCAAGAACGAAGCCGACCAATTGATTCCGCAGGTCGTCCGGTCTGCCACCAAACTGCTGTATATCACCGACCTGGAGGGCCGCCTGGTCGCGTCATTGACCACCCAGCCCCCCATTGCCAATAAAGACCAAGCCTGGTGGACCGGCGCCTTCCATCACGGGGTCGGCCAGCTCTTCATCGAAGACGTGCACTTCGACGAACGCGTCCAGACCTATGTCATCAGTATCTCACTGCCCATTATGGATCGCATCCGGTATGAAGCCATCGGCGCGATCCATCGCGTCATCGACGCTAAGGAATTTTTCTCGCCCTCGCTCGCGCCCATTCGTTTTGGCAAAACCGGCCATGTGATGCTGATCGACCATCGCGGCATCGTCATCAACTGCCCCATTCTGCCGACTGGTCTCCCGCTCTCCAACACACAGCTCATTCCCCTTGTCACGCCCCTGCACCCAGGCTGGATCAGTGCGCCGAGCGATGGCCATGGGGGAACCTCCACCTCGATTATCGGATTCGCCCCCGTACTGGAAACCAGCCGGGCCACCAACGGCGCGCTGGACAAAGGCTCCTGGCACAGTTTCGTCTGGCAAGCCTCCAACGAACTCTTTGCTCCGATCCGGCACTTCCTTATCTGGATGGCCCTATTCAGCCTGATCTCCGTCGGATTGATGGCGGCCCTCGGCTACCTGGCCGCCAATCGAATCGTCACGCCGGTGCGCCGCTTACAGGCCGCGGCCCAATTGGTCGGGCGCGGTGAACTGCATGAGCTGATCGACATTCGAACCGGCGATGAGATCCAGGACCTGGCCGATGAATTCAACCGGATGAATCGCCAATTGAAAGCAGCATTTGCGGGCCTGACCGATCAAGTGACCATCAAAACGCAGCAAGTGGAGTCTCTGCTCCATTCAACGGACCAGATCTTGGATGCCGTCCCAACCCCGATCGTCATGGTCGATCACAACGAGCACGTGCGGTACATCAATCAAGTCGGACGAGACTCCTTTGAAACCATCCTGAATGGGAGCCACGATGTCCCCTTGTTCGATCTACTTCCCATCGATACCGCAACAAGAGAGCGGCTCCGAACAGAATTCACACATGTGCAGAGTGGAGAGACTGCCGCGGTCGCAGCGGTAACCAAAGAGGCCGCCATCCTTAGCCCCATTCGTGACCCGTTAACCCCTGCAACGGACACGGCAGACGCAGCCAGGCAGCAGGAAATTCAAATCGGCCCCCGGCAGTACCACTATCAATGGTTCCACCTGACAGGAGGGGATCAAGAGGAAAGCCGGATCGGCCTGATCTTCAGGGATACGACGGACGACAGCCGGCTCCAAGAGCAACTAATCCAGGCCGAAAAATCCAGCAGCCTCGGGACCCTCACAGCCGGAATCGGACATGAATTGAACAATCCGCTCTTCGGCATTCTCGGACTGGGAGAAGCCATCGGGGAAGAAGCCAACCTTGAGCGCGCCAAATCCTATGCCCGCGACATCGTCCAGCATGGCCACCGCATGGCCGCGACCATTCGAGCCTTCACCGGTGTCACGAGCCGCGAATCCTCGAACCAGCAACAACCGGTGCACCTCGAACAGGAACTCGATCAGGCTATTGAAATACTCACGGGCAGCCCCAATACATCAGAGCTCGTGATCAAAAAAACCTATGCCGGGAACAGTTGTGTACTGGCGCGCCCCGACCAGCTCAAACAGGCCTTCACAAACGTGATGATAAATGCCATCCAGGCAATGAAGGGGCGAGGAATCTTACGGATCGCAACCGCCCGCACTGATAGCTCGGTCGTCGTCACCATCGCCGATTCCGGCCCCGGCATTCCGAAACGATATTTATCGAAACTCTTCGATCCCTTCTTTACCACCAAGGAGCAGGGCGAGGGATCAGGGCTCGGCCTGACCGTGGCGCATCGCATCATTAAGAAACTTGGAGGGGAGATCAGGATTGAAAGCCAGGAAGGGAGCGGCACCACCTGCCTCATCACCCTACCAGCGATCCCTCTGCTGCTCCCCCCACAGGAGGCTTCATGCAACGAATCAACGGCTCCCTCTGCGCAACAGCCCTCATCCTCCTAATGGGTGGACTGGGGGGGGCCGACACCCTCTCTGCCAAGGAACGATCCGCATCAGCCGGCATCCCGCCAGAGAAAGTCGCGGCCTACCTCTACGCCGTCATCAAGGCCGACCGCACGGTCTATACGACGGAGATCGTCAATCGGCTTCAAGAAAAAGGCATCGTCATGGCGTCCGAGCATTGGGAGCAGGAGAACGCGCTCATGTTGCCGGCCCAATTCCTCCATCACTCAAGCAAACTGGTAGCCGAGAGCGGAAGCGGGATCCGCTATCGGCTGATCAGTCTCTGGCCGATTTATCGGCGCAACGCTCCAACCAGCGACTTGGAACGTAGTGCGTTAGAGTCTCTCAGCAAAAATCCCGACTGGCCGGTCACGGGGATCGTGGCCAGTGGGCACAAACAATATTTTCAAGCCATCTATCCAGACTTGGCGATCTCACAAGTCTGCATCGGCTGTCACAATAGCCATCGACTCAGCCCGAAGCGGGACTTCAAACTCAACGATGTCATGGGCGGAATCGCCATTACCATTCCGCTCGAATAGGACTGCCGAGAATACCGGTAGCCCTCGCCGCTCGTGAGACGTGAAACGTCCGAACCCCAAAACGAACAATGTTTCACAGGATACGTATACCATCAATGCAATAGCAGACCATTTTAGGCTGTTCAGAAAAACTGTCCAGCAAGGCCACAGGCGCATCGAAACCGGCGGCAGCCCCTCAAGAGTACGTTAGAAGATTCGATGAGCCAAAAACGACGCTAGCAGCCCTTATTAACAGTCTGCTGGGAGGGCAAAACCTGATCAGCGGGTGAAACAGTTTCACCGCCGTGATACTCCTCACGGTAGATGGCAATCACCGTCATCAGGATGCTCATGAGGATCGGCCCGACGAAGAGCCCGATCAGGCCATAGAGGGCCAGCCCGCCGAGAATGCTGAACACAAGAAAG
>SXGR01580633.1_pt1 | contig 15046 bp, 11 predicted proteins | sample 3174711 | NCBI WGS metagenome assembly SXGR01 (sample SAMN11356860, study PRJNA531348) | freshwater metagenome | isolation source: freshwater sample F1-60 | place: China: Fuxian Lake, Yuxi | collected 2017-12-25
CCGAACATCGTCTTCGCCGACGCCGACATCGAACAGGCCGCGAGCAGCGCGCCGATGAGTGTGTTTGCCAACACCGGCCAGGACTGTTGCGCGCGCAGCCGGATGTTCGTGCAACGTCCGGTGTTCGATCGTTTCGTTGAATTGTTTCTCGCCACGACACGAAAGCTGGTGGCGGGCGATCCGGCGAATGAGGCGACTCAGATTGGGCCGCTCGTCTCCTCGGCGCAGCGCGCGATGGCGGAGGAATTCATCAGCGATGCCCGCAAGGCCGGACGGACGATCGCGTGCGGCGGGGCTCGGCCGTTGCCGAAGGGGTTCTATCTCGAACCGACCGTGGTGCTCGGCGCGGAGCCGACGGATCGTGTGTGGCAGGAGGAAGTATTCGGCCCCGTGGTCTGCATCCGCCCGTTCGATGACGAGGCAGCGATGCTGCGCGAGGTGAACGCGTCGCGCTTCGGCTTGAGCGGGTCGCTGTGGACGAATGACCTGAAGCGCGCGTTGCGCGTGGCGCGGCGGGTGGAGAGCGGCGTGTTGAGCATCAACTCGCATTCGAGCGTTCACGTCGAAGCGCCGTTCGGCGGCTTCAAGCAGAGCGGGCTGGGCCGCGATCTTGGCATGGCGGCGATGGAAGGCTACACGGAGTTGAAGAACGTGTATGTGGCGGAGGGATAGCCTACTGCCTGACGCAATTCGCTCCATGCTGGCCAATCGTTCTCGCCCGAACTGGCCGGCTTACTTTCGCCACTCGACTTCAATCCGTTCGCCATTCGCGCCGAACGCTGTTCGCCGGACAGGGCCGGGTCGCCCCGAACGCACGCCGCGCACTTCCCCGAAGGTCACGCTCGCGCGGGCGGGCTCCCGCCACGAAGGCCACGTCAATTCCGGCCATGCGTCCGCTGTCCCGCTCCGTACCGCCACCAGTTGCGGCAAAGATGGCGCGGCGGCGCTTCGGGGATCGATGGCAACGGCCGGCAGCTTCCCGCCGACCGGAAACAGGCGTGTCACTGATGACGGAACGGCCGCAGTCATCCCGGGCTTCGACGAGGCCAACACGCGGCGTAGTTCCTTCCCCGGATGCTCCGCGATGAACCAAGTCAGATCGGGATGAAAAAGGTCCCCCGCGCGGCCGCGTGCGAATTGCCACCCTGTTGCGTCGCCACTCCCGGGTCGCACTCGCGTTTCGTCCCGGTGCAGGACATCCATCGCGTGCCACGGCTGGTGCTCGTGAAAGTATTCCATGCCGCGCGCCTCGGCGAAGACGCCCGTCAGCGCACGGACCACCGCGAGGCAGCCCGCCGAATACGCCGCACCGTCCCCGGCCACATGCGCCAGCCGCGCGAAGGCCAGCGCGCGCACCGCGTCCGGTTCGCTTCCCTGGCCGTTCGAGCCTCGCTGCGAAAACTCCGCCCACCGCGCCGCCGTCGTGCGTTGAAATTCCTCCTTCAATCGCGGCCAGAGGCGCTGCACCGCCGCGCTGTCGCCGGACGCCTCCACGTAGGCCCAGAGGCTCTCCGCCGTCACCGTCGCGTCTGCGCCGAGCGCGACCGGCGCGTTGCTGCGTTGCACCGTGGAGTTCACGTAGCGCAGCAGCGGCAATGTAGCCGAATATTCGTCCACATCCTGCACTGCCCAGCTCGGGCCGAACGACGTCGGCATCTCGAGATCGAACCAGCGCTCGGAGAACTCCACGGGGAACCTGCCGGCCTTCGCCGCCAGCGCCAGTGTGGGGCTGATGGGCGCGAGCTTGAAGCGTCGTCCGCGCCAGTCGTCCGCGATGGGCAGGCGCTGGATGCGCGTGTGAATCGTCAGCGCGTCCCGCGACAGATCGACGGTGAAACTCTCTTCTGCCGCGACGGGGAACTCCCGCAGGGCCGCACCCCAATAGCGCGCGCGCGTCAGCGGATCACGAGGGATCACTTTGGCCCATTCCCAAGTTTTGATTGGGACCTTCAGCGTCGGCAGCTTGTGATCCGCACGGAAGTCTCGGGTTTCCAGCGGCAGCTTCTCGTAGCCGTAGAGCGGCATCATCACCACAGACCCGGCGCGCGTCGGGAAATCCAGATGCAGCCCGTCCACATCCAGGGACATGGTGTCGGGCTTGTGCTGGAGATACAGCACCCACGGGCAGTCCCAGTTTGTCCAACCCGCCGCGCCCGCCCACCACACGAGCACCCAGTTCTCGGCCATCACGGAGACATCCAGCGCCTCGTCGCGCTGGAAGGTGCGCGGGCCGCTGCGCGTGGCCCATGCGACGAACTTCGGCGCGCCCAGCGCGTGGTTCGTCAGCCCGCCAAACACCGTGAGGTGCGGTGTCTCGGAATGCACGAGCACCGCCGGGGTGAGTTCGCTCTGGAGAATCGAGAAGCCGTTCGTCAGCGCCGGAAGCGTGGCGGCGATGGACTTCGCTGGAGCGGCGGCATTGGTGAACGCCGCCGCCGGCAGCGCCGGAAACCGGGCGGGACCGTCGGCCGTCGGCGCGACCATTCCGTGCTCCGACGAAGACTCGCGACGGCATGACGTGCCCGCGATCAGCAGCCCGAGGCTGATGATGACGAGCACCGCGCACCGACTCCGCATCCAACGTGAAGGACTCATTGCCGCGGAGCGTAGTTCGCGGGCCAAACACCGGACAAGCCCCAACCCGCGGCAGGCAGTTCATTCAGCACGAAGGTCGGAGTTGAACCGGAGAGCGGCGCAAAGACGCAAAGGGTTCAAGCCGGAACGATGCGGAAGAAACCACGAACGGACACGAGTCAGGCGGAGTGGAACGGGCGGGCAGCCGGCGACCGAAACTTGAAGCCGCCTGCTCGCCACTTCCGAACGGACCTCAGATTGTTTGCGCTGCACTTCCCACGAACCGGCTCCGACGAATTGTTCTTCCTACGCCCGAATCGTCTGCTAAACACTACTCGCATAATGAAACCACCCATTCTTCGCTCCATACTCTGTTCCCTGAGCTTGCTCATCGCTTCCGGAATCGCCGCGCCTGCCGCCGACGCCCCGAAGAAAATCCTGCTCGTCACCGTCACCAAGGGCTTTCGGCACAGCTCCATCCCCACTGCCACCAAGGTCATCAGCGAACTCGGCGAGAAGAGCAAAACCTTCACGGTGGATGTCGCCGCGAACGACGCGGACCTGCTCGCCAAGTCCACGCCTGAGAAGCTCAAGACCTACGACGGTTTCATCTTCGCGAACACCACGCTCGACCTGCCGCTTGCCGACAAGCAGGCGTTCCTCGACGCCATCAAGGGCGGCAAGGGCTTCGCCGGCATGCACTCCGCCAGCGACACCTTCCACGGCAAGGACGGCAAGGTGGACCCGTACATCGAGATGCTCGGCGGCGAATTCCAGACGCACGGCGCACAGGTGGGAGTCGAATGTCTCGTAAACGACACCAAGCATCCGTCTGTGAAACATTTCGGCGAGGCGTATTGCATCGAGAAGGAAGAGATTTACCTCCTTAAGAACTACGACCGCACCAAGGTTCGCAACCTCCTCTCCCTCGACAAGCACCCGAACAAGAAGTCCGAGGCCGGCCACTTCCCCATCGCCTGGTGCAAGGACTACGGCGCGGGCAAGGTCTTCTACACCTCCCTCGGCCATAACGAAAGCGTCTGGGAGAACAAGGCATTCCAGGAACACATCCTCAACGGCATCAAGTGGTCGCTCGGCCTCGTCCCTGGTGAATCCGTCCCGCAGATGAAGTAACCAGACGGGAACCTCACTCTCTCGAAAAACAAAATGGCTCGTCGCACACCGCGACGAGCCATTCGTCTTTTCCGGGCCGGTGCCCGGGGGAAATCCTAGCCGATGAACGAGCAGATGTATTCGCAGATGCCGCTCTTCACCTCGATGTCGAAGCCGGACTTCGCGGGCACATCGAAGGCCGTCCCTGCCGCGTAATCCGTCACAGCGGCCTGTCCGTCGATCTTCACGCTGCATGCGCCGGCGACGATCTCCATGAGCTCGGCCTTGTCCGTGCCGAAATGGTATTTGCCAGGGTAGATCAGCCCGAGCGTCTTCTTGCTGCCGTCGGGAAAGATGATGGAGTGGCTGACGACCTTGCCATCGAAATACACGTTGGCCTTCGTCACTGCGGTCACGCCGCGGAATTCAGTAGCGATGTTAGACATAAGGCCCGCGAGTTTTCTGCCGCCGCCGCAAAAGTCAAGGTGAGCGTACGAGCGGTGTTCGATCGAACACTGGCCGGAAACCCAATCCGATGGGTCGCTCATTCGCCCGATTCTTTCAGGCCGGGAAGTCCGCCTTACTGACGCCTCCGAATCGTCCGGACCTCATTGGCCGTGGCGCGGATCAGTCCTGCATGGGTGTCGCGCGCCACGATGTTCCCGGGTTCGATCCGCAGCGAGTCGGCCCGGATGGAGCTGCGATCGCGCAGTGTCAGTTGGAACGGCGCGCGGTTGGTCGAGGCGTCGCGGAGGGTCACCGCCAGGGCTTCCTTGCGCACCTCGTGGTTCCGGCTGCCGAACAGCACCGAATCCATCCGCACCCGCCGGCCGTCGAACCCGCGAAAGTCGCCCTCCACGAATTCACCTCTCGCGAGCAGGACGCCGGACTGCCCGCGCGGCACGCGTTCCTCGGCGGTCCGGTGAACGGAATGAAAATAGAGGCGCGCGATGTTCGGCGTCGTCACGGTGATACCCTTCAGCCTGCCTGCAATCCGGACGGACGTGTCGTTCCCCCGCTCGATCGGCGCGGCGATAAACGTGCCGTTGCGGAACAGGACTCCAGCCGGAATGCGTTCCTCCGAGAGCAGGTTTGGAGACGGCCACGCGGGCGAGAGGTTCCCGGCTGGGATGTTCGTCTTCGCCGTCGAAGCGCTGCTCCAGGCCAGGCGCGCGATGGCGTCGCCGTTCTGGCTCGTCATCTCCAGCCGGATCGAAACGGGTTCCCCGGCGATCAGGCCGATCGATCCCTTGCTCTCGGACAGCCACAGCTGCTCGGTGCGCTGCACCAACAGCTTGTCGTCCACCCAGAGGCGCACCCGTTCGTCCGTCGTGACATGGAACGTGTATTCCTCGGTGTGCTCCGGGCGCACGCGGCCGGTCCAGCGCACGCTCAGGTTCGTCCGCGAGAGGCCGGGCAACGGATCGCGATCGGTCCAGGTGAAGTTCACCGATTCATCCACGCGAGAAATCCCGGTTCCGGAGAATCCAGCGCCGCGATAATACGTTCCAAGCAACCCGGCTGATCCGGTCGCAGTGGATGTATACGGCGGAATCGCGTTAGTCGGATGCAGTCGTGAACGGGGGATCGCTCGCTCGCTGAAGCCCGGGCCGCTCCATGTGAGCCGGGCTTGAGTCGCGCCTGATGCCGCCAGCGACAGCTTGAGCGCGTGGCGGCGTCCGGCTGTCATCCTCACCGGTTCGCTCGCTCGCGGCGTGGCAGCGGTGGCTCCGGTGGACGCCCACACTTTACGCCCGTCGATATCGAGCGCGGTGGTGCCGCTGGTGGCGATGTGAAACCGGTATTCACCGGAGCTTGGCGGCTCAACTTCGCCGGACCACACCACCGAGAAGCGCTCTGTCAGAAAACCCGGCAGCGCTTCGCCGGCCGGCCAGTCGAAGTCGATCCCTTCGTCGATTCGCACCAGCGATGCGCCGTCAAAGTTCGTACCTGAAAAGTAGAAACCCAGCAGGCCTGTTCCCTTCCCGCCAGATGTTTTGTCGTCGTCGGTATCGGCGAGGAAATCCGCCGAGAGCAGATTGGTCAGCGCGACGACGTTCGTGCCGATCTTGATCCCTTCACCCGCGAACGTGATGTCGCCGCTCAACTTCCGGCCGTCGAGCGTTTCGATGGAACCGCCCGTCGCGCGCAAACCCGTTGCCGCAAGGAGCCAGACCATGAATCCGAATCGGAGCATCTGAGGATTAAATCCGCCGCGCCGCCCGCGCGTCGAGCGCGGAGTCTAACGCCCGTAGCCCCCGACGTGACGATGCGGAAGCGGCTACATGGCTCCTGCTGCGTCGTTCGCGACGGGTGGCGCTGCCGTTTTGGGGAGGGCGACGGCAAACTCCGAGCCTTCACCGGGCGTGCTCATCACCGTCGCGAGGCCGCCGTGCGCTTCGATCACGGCCTTCACCAAACTTAATCCCAGCCCCAGCCCACGCTGCGAACGGCTCTTGTCGCCGCGATACAGACGTGTCCAGATCTTGTCCTGCTCGTCCGCCGGAATGCCCATGCCCGTGTCGCGGAATAGCACGACAACCTGGCCGGGTTCGTTCCGCGTCGTGATGATGACCCTTCCGCCCTCTGGCGTGTACTTGATCGCGTTGTCGAGCAGGTTGGCGAAGACCTGCCGCAGCCGCGTCGCGTCCACGGACACGACGCACGGTTCCAGGAAATCGCCGCGCACGCCGACCTTCCGTTCCTCGGAGACGTATTCGTAAAGCTCGATGACCTCGCGCAGCAACTTGCACAGGTCGATGGACTCGCGCTGGAGCTTCATCATGCCGGCCTCCGCCTCGGTGATGTCCATGAGCGTGCTGAGGATGCTCATCACGCGTTCGGATTCCTCGACGCAATCCGCCAGCGCCGCCTGCGCCTCGCCGGAGACGGATTGATTCTGCAACGCCACTTCTGCCGTCGCGCGCAGGCGGGTGAGCGGTGTGCGCAGATCATGGGCGACGTTGTCCAGCGACTCGCGCATCGCACGGATGAGCGCCTGGTTCTTGTCGAGCATGGTGTTGAACAGCCGCGCCAGCTCATCGAGTTCATCGTGCGATGCCCGTGCCGGCACACGCGCGTCCAGCCGTCCGGTCTGGATGATGGAGCTGGCCGCCGCGACGATCTGTCGCACCGGCAGCATCGCGCGATGCGCCACGAACGCGCCGGCGACGAGGCTCATGAGCAGGACCGCCATCCCCGCAGGGATGACCGTGCGTCGGAACGGTTCCCAGAGCGTCTCGCGGTTGCTCATGCTGCGGCCGATCAGCATCGTGCCGCCGTTGGCGAGTTGCACGGGGAGGATGGCCAGATCTTTCTGCGCATCCTTCGGCACCCGGGTGATGTCCGCCTGCTGCCAGACTCGGCGCACCCGGCCTTCGAGCCGGAAGTTTCCGAAGTCCTGCGGCACCACCATCGTTTCCACGACGTCGAGGGGGGAGATCACGCTGACGAAGAACGCCTTGTCGTTGGAAGGATCGTTCTCCGCGAGCACGCGGCGCTTGAACTCGGCCGGGCCGCGCGTCTGGAAGATCGAGGCATACTCCATGGCGCGCGCGCGAATCACTTCCTCCTCCTTGCGCGCGAGTTCCTGGGCGACGAGGTAATAGACAAGGAACAACAACGCAGCGGCGCTCACGGCGAAGATGGCCGTGTACCAAAGACTCAGCCGGACGCTGACGCGGTTAAGCAGGCCGGAGGGCATAGCCAACGCCGCGGATGGTGTGTAGCCGCGTCTTCTCGGGATCGATCTTGGCCCGCAACCTGTGGATCAGCACGTCAACGACGTTCGTTTGAGGGTCGAAGCTGTAGTCCCAAACGTGTTCGAGAACCATCGTCTTCGTCACCGTGCGGCCGACGTTGCGCATGAGGTATTCGAGCAGGCCAAACTCGCGGCTTTGCAGGTCGAGCGTCTCCGCGCCGCGCGTGACCTGGCGCGTGAGAAGGTCGAGCGTCAGGTCGCCCACGGTCAACTTCGTTGGCTCGGTGGATTGCGATGCGCGCCGGATGAGCGCCTGGATGCGTGCGAGCAACTCGGAGAATGCGAATGGTTTCGTGAGGTAATCGTCCCCGCCGGATTGCAGGCCCTTCACGCGGTCGTCCACTGACGCTTTCGCGCTGAGGATGAGGATGGGTGTGCGGAAGCCCTTCCCTCGCAGCCGTTGGATGAGGCTCAGGCCATCGAGCTTCGGCAGCATGAGGTCCACGACCGCCGCGTCGAAGGGCGTGGTCTCGGCGAGCACCAGCGCCTCCTCGCCGTCGAGGCAATGATCCACGGCAAAGCCGCTTTGCTTGAGCCCGTTGACGATGAACGAGGCGATCTTCTTGTCGTCTTCGACCACCAGAATGCGCATGACGGCGGGAGCATGGGACACGAAAGCCGTGTTGTCCAATTCGCAGCGGGCTGCCCGTTCTGCACGGGAAAGCCGGAATCAGCCTCACGGAAAGACGCCAAGGCGCACAGCCATGACCAGAAGTGTCCGTGGAGCAGAAAGGAAACTTTCCAGCCCTAGGGCTCTTGACCGAGTCCATGCAGTCGAACCACGATTGGACACGAATTCACACGAACAAAGACCGTCGTAGTCGAGACCTGTCGCGGCAGCAAAAGCCATTACCGAACACTCGATGTGATCGGTAATAGGGCTTATGGAAAAATGAGGTGAGGAACCTTGCGGGTGAAGTTGGAGTCAGACAGCCAGTGCGCGTTGTTCTTCGCGGTAGTTGTGCAACGCGCAGCCGATGAGCATCACCTGGTCGGCGGTGCCGCGCCGCCGGACCGGCAGCGGCTGCCGCAAGATGCTCAATCGTTTCACGCCCGCAAGCACGTGTTCCACCTCCACCCGTTCCTGCTCCTGCTCCCGGTTGCTGCGTTGTGCCGCCAGTGCAGCGGCCGCCCGCGCGGGTTCTTGCGCAGCGTCTTCATCTGGGCCGCTCGGTCCGGTCGATGAGCACTTCGTTGACTGCGGGCAATTCTCCGAGCACTTGCGCCAGATCGCACGCGCAAACCGGCGGCTGGCTCAGGGTGAAGAAATGACCGATCACGCCCGGTGTCGGGTAGGCCTTGAGATAGAAGAGGATTAAGAAGAGTTTGGAGCGCACGCCGGGCAGCTCGCCTTTGGGACCGGCCCCGGCGGCGCGCCCATTGGTGTTCATTCGTGGCTTCTTCTCCATCGTTCCGGCCTGCGCCTTCGTCCGAACGAAACTGCTTGGTTCGTTGCGCGGGCTGCGGCTAACGTCCGCGCACATCATCATGCAGTACCGCGTTCTTGGAAAAACAGGCTGGAAGGTTTCCGTGCTCGGCTTTGGCGCAGCGCCGCTGGGCCGTACCCACGGGGATTTCACGGAGAAGGACGGCATCCGCGCTGTCCACACCGCCATCGATCTCGGAATCAATTTCATCGACGTCGCGCCGTACTACGGGCTGACGATGGCCGAGTCGGTGCTCGGCAAGGCGCTGAAGGAATTGCCGCGCGAGAAGTATTATCTCGCGACCAAGGTCGGCCGTTACGGCGCGGAGGAAAAGGACTTCGACTTCTCGGCTGACCGCGTGATCCGCAGCGTGGACGAGAGCCTAAAGCGCCTGCGCGTCGCGCACATCGATCTCATCCAGTGTCAGGACGTGGAGTTTGCGTCCATCCCGCACCTCGTGGAGGAAACCATTCCCGCGCTGCAAAAGCTCAAGCGCCAGGGCAAGGTCCGCCACATTGGCGTCACCGGACTGCCGTTGAACGTCTTCCGGAAGGTGCTCGCGAAGACCGCCGTGGACACAGTTCATTCCTACTGCCACTTCTGCCTGACGAACACGACGCTCGTGCAAATCCTCCCCATGCTCGTTGAGAAACGCGCTGGAATCATCAACGCCGCGCCGCTGGGCATGGGCTTGCTCACCGAGAAAGGCCCGCCCAAGTGGCACCCGGCTCCGGCGCGCGTGCGCGACATCTGCGCGAAGGCCGTGGCTCATTGTGCGAAGAAGAAAACCACGCTGCCGCAGCTTGCCCTTCAGTTCGCCACCGCCCATCGCGACATCGCGACCACGCTCGTCGGCACCTCCAATGCGAAGAAGGTGAAGGAAAGCGTGCGCTGCATCGAACTGCCCATCGACCAGAGTCTGCTCGCCGAAGTGCAGGACATCCTCACGCCGATCCGGAACGAGATCTGGCCCAGCGGCCGGAAGGAAAACAACTGACCGGACCGCCATGCGTCTCATCGATCTCAGCCAGCCGCTTTTCGACGGTGCGCCGAACTGCCCCGCGCATCCGCCGGTGAAGGTCGAGATCATCGCCGACCATCCGCAAGTCGGCTGGCGCGTGGAACTGCTGACGCTCGCCAGCCACACCGGCAGCCATGTGGACGCGCCGTATCACAAACTGGCCGACGGCGCGAATCTCGATCAAATCCCGCTCGACCGTTTCACGGGCCAGGCCTTCATTGCGGACCTTCGCGGTGCCGTGGCCGATGAACCCATCACCGCTGCAAAGCTCGCCGCCCGGCTTCCTGAGACATTGAAGGATCAGATCGTACTGCTGGCGACCGGCTGGGGGGAGAAGCGCGCGAAGACCGACGAGTGGCTGCAACATCCTCCATTTCTCGCGCCGGACGGGGCCGAGTGGCTGGCGCAACGCGGCATTCGCGGGATTGGGATCGATCATTACTCCATCGCCGGTGCGCGTGATCCAGTGAACTCGCAGACCCACACCATTCTGCTGCGGGCGGAGATTTGGATCGTTGAGGAACTGTCGTTCCCCGCGGAGATTTTTGCGGTGCCCCAGCCGTTCGATTTCATGTGCCTGCCGATCAACTTCCGTGGTTTCACCGGGGCGTTCTGCCGGCCGGTGGCGGTGTTGCGGTAGGGCTTTAAGACCGCGCTCAGTACGTCTTCCGCAGATTCGATGGGAGGATGTTCAATTCCGAGCGGTACTTCGCGATGGTGCGGCGCGCGATCGGGATGCCGCGACCGGTGAGCATCTGCACAACTTCCTGATCCGAGAGCGGCTTCATCGGATCCTCTTCCTTGAAGATGTCCGCGATCATGTCCTTCACGCTCCGGTTCGACATGCCTTCGCCGGTCGATGTCTGAATGCCCGAAGTGAAGAAGTACTTCATCTCGAAGATGCCCTGGGGCGTCTGCATGTACTTCCCGGACACGGCGCGGCTGACGGTGGTCTCATGCACGCCGACCACTTCGGCCACCTGCACCATCGTCAGCGGCTTGAGATGGGCGACGCCCTTCTCCATGAACTCGCGCTGACGATTGACGATCTCCACGCCGATCTTGCGGATGGTTTCCTGCCGCTGATGGAGGCTCTTGATGAGAAACTTTCCGGCGCGAATCTTCTCCCGGATGTAATCGCGGACCTCGGTGGAGGAATCCGCCTGGGCCATCAGATCCTTGTAGGTGTTGCTGATGCGCAGGTGGGGAATGGATTCGTTGTTGGTCGAGACGACCAACTCTTCGCCCTGCTTGATCACGAAGACCTCGGCGGAAACATACTGATCGTTGTCGGGGAGGAAGGCGCGTCCGGGGCGCGGTTCCAGGAGGCCGATGCGCGCGATCGCCTTCTGCACATCCACCACGTCCTCGCCTGTGCCACGGCCAATCTCAGGGATGCGCCGTTTGCCGAGAGCATCCATGTAGTCGTGGACGATGCGGTATTCGAGCGTGTGCTTCCGCGACTGCCGTTCCAGTTGGATCAACAGGCACTCACGCAGATCGCGCGAGCCGACGCCGACGGGATGGAAGCCCTGAATGATCTTCAGCACTTCCTCGAACTTCTCCGGCGCGATTCCGCTCGCGGTGGATAACTCCTCGAGCGTCGCCTTTAGGTAGCCGTAGTCGTCGATGTTTCCGACCAGAACCTCAGCCAACGGCCGCTGCTCGTCGCTGATCTCCGAGAGGCGGACCTGCTCCATTAGGTGTTCCTGGAGCGAAACGCCGACCGTCATCGAGTCGAACATGAACTGGCGCTTCTCCTCGTCCTCGGCGCTCGCGCGAGTCGGGATGTTCGTCTCCGAGAAATGATCCCGCCACTCCTGATCGAGCTGGGTCAACCGCTCGAACTCCGCCTGGAAATCGTCCACCGGATCGGAGGAAGGCTTTTCGGTGGCTGGATCGAAATTCATGTCCGCCGGCGGTTCGGTGGGATCGGCAGCCTCGGACTTGCTGATGATCTGAGTGTCGGCGTCAGAGTTCGGCCGTTCGGAAATTTGCTCCTGCTCCTGGTCCTCGATGGCGACCTCCTCGAGCATGGGATTTTGCTGAAGCTCCTGCTCGACCAACGCCTTCAATTCGAGCATCGGAGCCTGGAGCAATGCGAGGGACTGCTGCAGCTGAGGTGCAAGCACCTGCTGCATAGCCATCCTCTGCGAAATATACAAACCTTGAGCCATGTTCAGAAAAGTTAACGGTCGATTCCGCGATCAACTCAAGTGCAAAGAACACGCAACGCTTGCTCGACATGCGCGGCGTTCACGTTTCGCCAATGAATCACGTCACTCCGGCCGCTTCGGCGAAAAAACCTGAGTTGAAAATCTCCCACACCGACGCGCATCATCTGCGCCATGCACCTGCCCCGTCGCTTCTCGGCCCTCAGCATCTTGATGCTGGCCCACCTGCTTCTGTGCGCCAGCCAGACCGAAGCCGCGCCGAAGCCGAACATCCTCATCGTGCTCGCCGATCAATGGCGCGCGCAGGCGTTCGGCTTCGCCGGCGACCCGAACGTGCGCACGCCGAACTTCGATCGCCTCGCCGCCGAGAGCGTGCGTTTCACGAACGCCCTTTCCGGTCTGCCCGTGTGTTCGCCCACGCGCGCGTCGTTGCTCACCGGCCAACGCCCGCTCACGCACGGCGTCTTCCTCAACGACGTGCCGCTAAATCCCGAAGCCGTGACGCTGGCCAAGGTGCTCAAGCACGAAGGCTACGCCACCGGCATGATCGGCAAGTGGCACATCAACGGCCAGGGCCGCTCCGCGTTCATCCCGCGCGAGCGCCGGCAGGGGTTCGACTACTGGAAGGTTCTCGAATGCACCCACGCTTACTCGAACTCCTTCTACTACGCGGATGATCCTGCGCGTAAGAAATGGTCCGGCTACGACGCCATTGCGCAGACGAGCGACGCCTGCGAGTTCATCCGCGAACGCGCGCGCACGAACCAGCCGTTCCTCCTGACGCTTGCCTGGGGGCCGCCGCATGATCCCTACTTCACCGCGCCGCCAAAGTATCGCGCGATGTACGACCCGGCGAAACTCCGGCTCCGCCCCAACGTCCCCGCCGGACTGGAGCCCGAGGTGCGCAAGATTCTCGCCGGCTACTACGCGCACTGCACCGCGCTGGATGATTGCATGGGGCAGATCCTCGACACGCTGCGCGACACGGGCGTGGCCCGCGACACCATCGTGATCTTCAGCGCGGACCACGGCGACATGCTCGGCTCGCAAGGACAGTTCAAGAAGCAACGGCCGTTCGATGAATCCATCCGCGTTCCGATGCTCATCCGCTGGCCGGCCGGGCTGGGGGCGCAGGGCAAATCCCTCGCCGCGCCGATCAACACCGAGGACATCATGCCCACATTGCTCGGACTCTCGGACGTGGCGATTCCCCCAACCGCCGAAGGCTTGAACTACGCGCCCCACCTGCGCGGCGGCCCAGCACCGGGTGACAGCGCGACGGTCTTCCGCTGCGTCGCGCCGTTCGGCGAATGGGAACGCCGCATGGGCGGCAAGGAGTATCGCGGCCTGCGCACCGTTCGGCACACCTACGTCCGCGATCTCAATGGCCCGTGGCTGTTGTTCGACGACGAAGCGGATCCGTATCAGACGAACAACCTCGTGGGTGCAGCTTCCACAACACGGTTGCAAGCCGACCTCGACGCGCAACTCCGCCGCAAGCTCACTGAGCAGAAGGACGAGTTCCTCCACGCCCGCGACTACATCGCGCGCTGGGGCTACAAGGTGAACACCAACGGCACAGTGCCGTATGCGAATTGACCGCCACTTTCGGCAAGAGTGATGACGGAAACAAACAGCCTACTTACTCGGCGGGATCTCGATGCGCGCGGTGCCGACCTCGGGCTTCACGAGGAATTCGATCCAATGGCTTTGATGCACAGCGAGTGTGATGCTGAGCGACTTGATTCCCGCTGGGATTTTGCGGAAGTGATAAGACTTTTCCCCGTCTGACGACCGAGAGCTCTCCGATGAGGCTGTTTCGCCCGTGTCAGACTTCATCGAAACGAAGTCCAGGTGGACATTTGTCGAGAGTGCCGAGTGCGTGAAGGTGAAGCCGGACAGGTCTGAGGAACTCCACGAGTTATTGGTCAGCGGTCGGCGGTAGATGAATTGGCCCAAAGTTACCGAGACCCCCGCGAAGTTCGTCGTCCAACCCAAATAGTTGGTCGATTCCATCGCGCCCAGAGGCACGTCGTGAAAGGTGATCAGTTCGTTGCGACCGAATCCTTCCTTGCGCTTCACCTCGCAATCCAGCTTCCACGTCTCGCCCGGCCACAGCGATGGTTGGAAGCGGAAGTAGGGATGGTCACCGCCCCAACTCATCGAAGAGCTGCGAACATCATTCCCCGCCGCATCCCGCACGCGCACGTTCGCCACTCCCCATGTCTCTGCAGCGTTGGTCACGGAGCGCAGGTGTATTTGGCAGACGGTGCCATTGCGTCCGTTGCTGCGATTGGTGCTGAACGTCAAAACGGAACCACCGCCCTTGAGCCCCTTGTAACCGCTGTCTTCGCCGTGCCCGGTGCTCAACCGGATCAACGTCGCCTCCACGTCACCGGAGCGCTTCGTGACCGGCGTCGCTTCAGTCACCCATTCCGGCGTGCTGCTAAACACCGGGTTGGCGAAGCGCAGGCTTCCGCAGTTCGTCCAGCTTCCGCCCTGCAACCACGTCACGAAGCCGACCGAGATCTCCTTGTCTCGCCTCGGCACAGCTTTGAAATCCACTTTCTCCAATGCGGAACCGCCGGCGGCCAGGTAGGCTCCCTGTCCGGAAACGAACTCGGAGCCGTCAGCCAGGAAGGCGTTGAAGTAAATGGAGCGATTCGTGGCGATGGCACCAGAGTTCGTCCAACGATGCAGCCAGATCACCAGATGCGGCTCGGTGGATCCGATGCTCGATACTGGCGACGCGCTGCCACCGAAGATTCTTCTGACCAATGCTTGGGCGGGCCCAGGCAGTCGTGCCGCCCAACGCGCCAGCGGCGGGCCGAAGACATGATTCGTCCCGTAGCTCACAGCCGCGATGCGAACATTGGTGCCGTCCAGCAAGGCAACTTCCCCCTCGAACACAGGTTCCTTCGGGCGCAGGAACTGGGCACCCAAGGCGACAGCGAGAATTCCCAGCGCTAACAGGGCG